>Ga0335079_10009628_pt1 | contig 11001 bp, 6 predicted proteins | sample Lox_Sample_33_FD_206719 | JGI IMG/M metagenome (GOLD analysis project Ga0335079, IMG submission 206719) | Soil microbial communities from Loxahatchee National Wildlife Refuge, Florida, United States - Lox_Sample_3.3 | ecosystem: Environmental > Terrestrial > Soil > Wetlands | place: USA: Florida... | reverse complement strand
CCGCCGCATGAATTTCCCATCGTAGGTTGGGCTAAGTCCCGGTAAGTCGGGTGCATTCAACTGGTCGATGCAACACCATCTAGGAACTAATCTGTTCAAAGGTGGTGTTTATGATCGAACGAAAACGGTGGAGACTGTCTCCCGCGGAAAAGATCGACATCTGGCGCCGATGGAAGTGCGGGCAGTCCCAGCACGAGATTGGGCGCGCTCATGGCAGGCCACATCCCACCATTCGCAAGCTGTTGTTGCCAACTGGCGGCATAGCTCCCGCCCCTCGTCGCCGCTCGCGGTTGGCGCTCACCCTAGCGGAGCGAGAAGACATCTCACGAGGGATCGCCTCTGATTCATCGATTCGTGAGATCGCTCGACTCCTGAAACGATCCGCCTCTACGGTGAGCCGGGAGGTCGTTCGCCATGGTGGCCGTCCTGCTTATCGTGCCCACGATGCAGATCGCCGGGCATGGGTGTTGGCGTCGCGCCCGAAGCGTTGTCTTCTGGCCGGCAACCGTAAGCTACGGAACATCGTTGCAAGTAAACTGATTCTGGACTGGTCGCCCGAGCAGATTTCCGGGTGGCTGAGGGTCCACTATCCCAACAACGAGAGCATGCGCGTGTCTCACGAGACCATTTACCGCAGCCTGTTCATTCAAGCGCGAGGAGTATTGAAAAAAGAGCTGATGGACCATTTGCGATCGAAGCGGCGCATGCGCCGCTCGCGTCATGCCAGCGAACATGGACACTCGCGGGGACAGATTGTCGATGCCGTCTCGATTCGAGAAAGACCGGCGGAGGCCGAAGACCGAGCGATTCCCGGCCATTGGGAAGGAGATCTGTTGGTCGGCGCGAAGAACAGCTACGTCGCGACCTTGGTGGAGCGGCATTCTCGTTTTCTCATGCTGATCAAGGTGCCCGGCAAAGAAACCGAAGCGGTGGTTGCCACCTTGAGTCAGCAGGTTCGTAAACTTCCGGCAACCCTGCGCCGCTCGCTGACCTGGGACCGCGGACTGGAGATGGCGAAACACAAGGAGTTTACGATCGCTACAGACGTGCAGGTTTACTTCTGCGATCCGCAAAGTCCCTGGCAGCGTGGGACGAACGAAAACACGAATCTTCTCCTGCGCCAATACTTCCCGCGAGGAACCGACCTGTCCTCCATCTCTCAAGCGCAGCTCGACCAGGTCTCGCTGCGCTTGAACCAACGCCCAAGAAAAACTTTAGGATTCCAGACTCCCGCGAGTAGACTGCAGGCAAGTGTTGCGTCGACCGTCTGAGCCGGCACGTGCTAATAGGACAAGTCAAGTTCTAGAACGGCCCGGTGCGATGGTGTTGGGGGGGCAGCGCCGCTAAATAGGAGGCGAAGTTCTCGTTGAATAACGCGCCGGGCCGTTTTTCCCTCAGAAGCGCGACGGCATCCTCACCTTTCATGCCGAGATAGGTTAGCACCAATCCCGCGACCAGAGCCGACCGGTTGAAACCCATGCCACAATGGGCTAGAACTTTCTCGCCGTTGGCCACCAATCGCGCCCCAAGCCTCGCCACAGCGTGGAGCTTGTTCAAATCCGGCAGGCCCTCGTCGAAGATGGGAAAGTAGACATAGAGCATGTGATTGGGAACGTTCGGAATGCCCAAGTCGAGATCACCGTCCAGGTCTATCACCGCAGTAATGCCATGATCTTCAATCGATTTCCATTCATCAATCGACGGGGAAATAAACAGTTGACGTTGTTCATCGAGCGGTACGAGATCCATCGAACATTTTCCCGACTTATGAGTTCAGCAGCATCGACTCCCGTCGATTATGGCATGGATCGCTTCAGGTCCCGAGAAGCCGGATAACCGGAGATCCTGCTCCTAGTACTTGACCTGTCCGGCTACGCCGTTTATCCGGAGATGGCCGTGGTTGTCAAAGCGGCACGGCACAGTAGCTCGCCATGAAGCGAGCGGTTACCCCCCTAAGATTCTTATCCAAGATCGATATAGCCCGATCGGCGATCGCCGCTGGCACGCCATAGTACGCCTGTGCAATTCCACCCGTAATGCAAGCCAGCGTGTCGCTGTCTCCTCCAAGCGATATTGCGTTTCGGATTGCGTCCTCGAAATCCGTTGATTCGAGAAAGCACACAATCGCCTCCGGAACCGTCTGCTGGCATGACTCGTTGAACCTGTAGGTAGGCCTGATCTCATCAACACTTCGGGACAGATCATAATGGAAAGTTGCCGCAGTGTATTGCTTGATGTCAGCCTTCGTCTTCCCAGTTCTGGCAAGAAAGATTGCTGCCGCCGTTGCTTGCGCTCCCTTGATCCCCTCCATGTGATTGTGTGTCACGGCTGTGTATTCAGCCGCCCGGACCAGCACTTCGTCTAGCGTGTCGAACGCAAACCCAACCGAACTAATTCGCATGGCGGCACCATTGCCCCAGCTGTTGTACGGCTGGCTTTCGTGAGCTCGCGCCCATCGGTGAAATAAGCCTCCATAACCTGCATTTGGGTAACGCCGGTAGTAGGCTTTCATCAAAGAAGCGTAGTCAGTTCCGGTTAGGATCGATTCGGCTAGTGCGACCGTGAGGACCGTATCATCGGTGAATCGGCAATCCGGACTGAACAGGTCGAACTGCTTGCTCTTAATTCTGTGCCACTCGTAAACCGATCCGATAATGTCACCCGCTATAGCACCTATCATTTCGTTCCTCTAGATGTGACTGCCAACAAATCGAAAGCCGCAGTGGTGCGCGTTTACAAGAGAACCTCCCTGATTATCCCCCAGTTGTTCCCCATCAGGCGGACTTGAATTAATAATCCTAGTATTTAACCTGTCCGATAACCTCGTTTAATCGGGACCCAACGTACACGAAGCTCGTTCGGTACGATGATGACCGCCAGTCTCGACCGCTATGCTGTTAGGCTAGGTGACGATTCGACAGCAGGGGCTCGATGGACCGAACAGCAGACTTAGAAGCAGCTCTGAGATTTGTAAGTGGTCGGATTGCGGAACAAGCGACTCTGTCGGGCGACTCCCTCTTCACTCCGCTTCTTCTTTGTGCTCTCTGTGAATCCGAACTTTGTGCCTTCTGTGTTTGAGAAAAGGCGGTTCACGCTACTTGGTCCTAGCCCATTGCGAAGCCGCGTGCGCCTGCCCCAGCGGCTCTTCCCGAATTTCCAATTTCGATTTTCGAGTTTCGTTCCTCGCCCTACTTCGTTTTCAACAATTCCACGCGGGCGGTGGCAAAGGGCAGGACGGCTTCGAGCAGCACGGGCGTGTGCGCGGCATCGTTCGCCACATACAGAACAAACGACGCGTCTTTCATCTCCACGCCATTTTCAAACACGCGAATCCCGATCTTGGACGCGCTATACTTTCCCGACGGCACTTCGACGATATCCGGACCGCCCGTCAATTTTGCTCGCGCATCGTACAGTTTGTGGCCGTCGTACACCGGGCAGCGCACTTCCGGAGTTTTGCTCCAGTCCACGTTGCGCAGGTACTCCATCATTCCCAGCGGATCGCGCGTCCCGGGCAGCACGCGCGCCGCGGAAGCGTCCGCGGGCGCCGGTTCTTTGTCCGAAGCCGTCATGCGCTGCAGCGATTCCACTTTTTGCCCGCGTTCGCTCAGCCGCATCTCGTACTGCATGCTGGCCAGCGTTCCCGCATCGCTGTACGAATCAAACTGGTCGTCCAGCTCAAAAACCATCCGCAGCGGATTCTGCGTGTGCGCCGTCGCCTGCAAATGCCACGCGTTTTTCCCCGCGAAATTTCCGCGGCCCACCACCTTCACGCTGAGTGTGGCCACGTTGTTCAGCTTCGAGACGTTGGCGGTGTATTCGAGCACTTCTCCCGCTTTCAGCGGCTGCCCGGTGTCAACTGGCGGCAGAATTGGGGGCGTGCTCGGTGCAACCTTTTTCTCTTCGGCCTTGGTCTCCGGCGCCGAATTCTTTTTCGGCGCGTTCGTTTCCGGTTTTTCCGCGGGAGCCGCAGCATGAAATTCTTTCGGCTCGGCGGAAACGACCTCCGGCGCGGGCTGGCTGCCTCGCGCGTGCAGGTAGTAAATCACCCCCACGCCGAACCCAACCAACACCACCGTGCCAATGGCAACGCTTTTCTTGAGGCTCATGCTTTTTGCGCGACGCTCCCCGCAAACAGTAGTTGGCAAACCCGGCTTCCGTCGTACAATGTTTCTTCAGACGCGGAAACCATCCGGCTTCCCTTCGCCGGCTTGCCGCGAACTAAAAGCGTATCAAAACGCGGGCCAGCCGTCTTTCCTGGCCTTGCGTCACGGATCGCGGCGGCTATCTGCCGCTCGCCAATCGAACCAACGGCCCTGGAAGGCCATAAGAGCATAGGAGGGTTTCCTGAATGCGCTACCTCGTTACGGGCGGCGCCGGCTTCATCGGCTCGAATACAGTGGATGAACTCGTTCGCCGCGGACACAGCGTGGTCGTGCTCGACGACCTTTCTTCCGGCAAAGAAGAAAACCTCACCGAAGTCCGCAACAAGATTACGTTCATCAAGGGCAGCATCACGGACATTGAAGTCGTGCGCAAAGCCATGCACGAAGCCGAATATGTTTTGCACCTGGCGGCGCGCACTTCCGTTCCGCGCTCGGTCAAGGACCCCATCGAGACCAACAAAATCAATATCGATGGCACGCTCAACGTGCTGGTGGCTGCAAAGGAAATGAAGGTCAAGCGCGTTGTTTTCGCCGCTTCGTCTTCCGCGTATGGCGAGACTCCGACGCTTCCTAAGATCGAAACGATGCAGCCGCAGCCCATTTCCCCGTACGGCGTCACGAAGTACGTGGGCGAGCTTTACGGTCAGACGTTCGGCCGCTGCTACGGCTTGGAAAACGTTTCGCTGCGCTATTTCAATATTTTCGGTCCGCGCCAGGATCCCAGTTCGCCGTACTCCGGAGTGCTGGCGAAGTTCTGCACCGCGTTTCTCGAGGAAACGCAGCCGGTGGTTTTCGGCGACGGCGAGCAAACGCGCGATTTCACTTTCGTGGAGAACGCGGTGCAGGCGAATCTTCTGGCCTGCGAAGCGCCGAACGTTTCCGGAAAAGTATTCAACGTAGGCTGCGGCACGCGAGTTTCTTTGAATGAAGTTCTGCGCGCCCTCGCCAAGATTTCCGGCAAGACGCTTGAGGTCAAGTACGAACCGCCGCGCGACGGCGACATTCGCGACTCGCAAGCAGACATTTCGCAGGCAAGAGAGCTTCTGAACTACGACCCGCAAGTCAGCTTCGAAGAGGGGCTGACGCGCACGTTCGAGTGGTATCGCAGCACGCAAACGAAAGCTGTCGCCAAATCGTAGAAGCTGCTGAGAACCTCCTTCACGCTGTCATTCCGAGCGCAGCGAGGGATCTGCTGTAGAGAAAACTGTTTGGGAAACAGATTCCTCGTCACAAACGGCCCTCGGAATGACCGCCAGTTCGCTTGGCTTCTTACGGCTGAACGGTTTTTCCGTAGCTGAGCGGTTCGCCTGCTTTCGGCGCGTCGTAGTTGTTCCAGAAGAACAGCGGCTCGAGTTTTTTCTGCTCCGGCCACACTTGATTCAGCGTGTCGCCCTCGAAGAGCTCGCCGTTCTTCATCACCCAGTGAATGGTGTTGGTGTTGTGGATGTCGTCGAGCGGATTCTTGTCGAAGATGATTAAGTCGGCCAGCTTGCCCGGCTCGATGCTACCGATTTCGGCGGGACGGCCGACGATGTGCGAGCCGTTGACCGTCGCGCACTTCAGTACTTCCATCGGCGTCATGCCGCCGGAGGCGAGCATCCACATTTCCCAGTGGTAGCCGAGCCCCTGCAGTTGCCCGTGGCTCCCAACACCCACGAGGCCGCCGGCGCGTTCGAGCTTGGCCATCTGCGCGGCCAATTTCGGAAACGCGTATTCGTCTTTGCGGAACCACTCGGGGCGCCGCTTGGTTTTCTGGTCGAGGATGCGATGCGGCGTGAAATGGTTGAGCTTGGCGTTGTCGTGCACTTCGGTGTTTTCGTACCAATAGTTTTCGCCGAAGGGTCCGCCGTAATTCACGATGAGCGTTGGAGTTTCAGCGATGCCGGATTTCACGAACATCTGCAGCACATCGTTGTAGAGCGGCGTGATGGGCAGGGTGTGCTCGTTGCCGTGGAAGCCGTCGATGACGTGGGTCAGGTTGAGTTTCAGATCGAGAGCGCCTTCGGTGGTGGGCATCATGCCGAGTTCTTTCGAAGCTTCCACCATGAACTGGCGCTGCTTGCGGTTGCCTACGAGATAGCTCTTGATGTTGTGCGTGCCGTAGTAGTCGCGATATTTGGTGAGCACGCCTTTGACTTCTTGCTCGGACTGGAAATTGTTGTCGGAGAAAACGCCGGGACCAGTGGAGTACGCGCGCAAGCCGAGGATGTCGCCGGTGTCGACGAGATCCTGATAAGCGAACATGTCGTTGGTGGCGGTTTGCACGTCGAGGCCGGCGGTCACGCCGTAGGCCAGATTCGCGAGAAACGCGAAGTTCTGCTTGTCCAAGATGCCGCGGCGAATTTCGAACCAGTGGGCGTGCGTGTCGATAAAGCCCGGCGTAATGGTTTTGCCGCTGACATCAAATACTTTGGCGCCTGCCGGGACGCTGCCTTTCGCGCCAACACTCTTGATGCGGTTGTTTTCGACAACGATGTCGGCGTTCTTGAGGACCTCTTCGCCTTTCATGGTGACGACGGTGGCGCCGCGAAGGACGATGGCGCCCTTGGGAGTTTTCCTGGGCATCTCGAGATCCACTTTGACTTCAGTTACGTCTTCTTCCTGTTCTTTGAACTTCTCGGGCTTCTTTTCTTCCTTCTTGGCTTCAGCGGTTTGCGTGGCGTCTTTCTTGTCCGCGTCCTTTGCGGTTTCGTCCTTCTTGTCGCTATCTTTTTTCTCGCCCTCTTTCTTTTCTTCCTTAGGAGGCTCGAATTTGATGGAGGCAAGGGGTTGGCGGAAATAACTCGCGCCAACAGCCCAGGCAATGGTTTTGCCGCCGTCCGTCCATTCGTAGTAATCGGCGCCAATGTCGGTGAGGCGCTTCATAGGCACTGCGGGAGACGAGACGTTGACCGTCGGCGCTTCGCCTGCCGCCGCGGGTAACGGCATTACGTAAAGCTGATTCATGACGTGCGCCAAAGCCCACTGCCCATCGGGACTCGGCACGATGTCATCGGCGGGAATGGGTTCCTCGAAGAAGTAGAGGCCCTGGCCCTTCACGATGAGGTGGGTGCGGCGGTCGGTGCCGTCGTAGCGCAAAGAAATCAAACCCTGGGGGGTGTACACGTAAATGCGGTCTTTTTCGGCCGCGAAGTGCGGGCCGCCTGCACCGCGCGCCGGCAAAATCAGATTCGCGTCTCCGCCTGTGGCGGGAATCCAGACAAGGTCAGCGTTCTGTGTTTGTCCGTTGTCGAAGCCGGTGTTTTCGCGGTCGTAGGCATTGCCGCGCAGCAAGACGATGCGCGAGCCGTCCGGGGACCACACTGGATTGCTGTACACGGCGAGAGATTTGGAGAGCTGCTGCGGTTGTCCGCCCGACGCGGGAATCTTCCAGAGTTGCCCGCCCGTGCTGCCCCAACTGACATAAGCGATCCACTTCCCATCCGGCGACCACGCCGGCTGGTATTCAGTCGAATTTCCGGTCGTCAGCCGCTGCGGCTTGCCACCGGAAGGATCCATCGTGTAGAGGTGGGTCATGGCCGAAAACGCGAGGTTCTTGCCATCCGGTGACAGGGTTGGGTCCATGATCAAGCGGACTTTGACTGGTCCTGAAGGTTCGGTCTGCGGGAAATCCAGTTTGGGTCCGATGTCCTGTGAAACAGTCGCGGTGAAGGGAATCACTTGCTCAGCGCCGGTTTCGAGGTTGAGGCGGCGGATCTTGCCGTTCTGGTTGTAGACAATTTCCTTGGCGCCGGGAAGGAAGGCATAGGCAGGAAAAAGGTCGCGAGTAAAGAGCGATTCCTGATCGTCGCGCGTAATGGGATAGCGAACCCAGTGATCTTCGCCAGTCTCAAGATTGCGCATGCGCAGGCCCGTTTCGGTCTCGTAGCGGCTGATATAGAGAAGAACCTTTCCGTCAGGAGAGAGCAGCGGGCGGAAGGCGCTCTCGGGTTGCTGGATGATGACGTCTTCGTCGCCGGTCTTGCGATCCTTCCTTATGATGTTCCACTGCGGAAACATGGCGTTGTAGGAGAAATCGCCATGACGCTCAGCGAAGTAGAGATACTTTCCGTCCGCAGAGGCAACGACACCCATCGCGTTGGGGCGGTCCTGACGGCGAATCGTTGGCGTCGGCTTGGATTTGGTGATTTGAATGCCCGTGCCGCCATCGATGTAGTACATCCAGATTTCGCGAGGGCCAATGCCGAAGGTGGTTTTCGACGCGAAAATGTACTTTCCATCCGGCGACCAACTGGGCGAGGCGAATTCGCTGTTGGGATCCTTGGAAACTTGTTTCTGCTCGCTGCCGTCCGGATGCATGATCCAGACGTTTTCGGAACCTTCGCGGTCGGAGAGGAAGGCGATCCACTTGCCGTCGGGAGAGAATTTGGGCTGGCTGTCGAAGGCCATGCCGCCGTCGATGAGCTTGGCCTGACCTCCTTCGATGGGAAGCGTGTAGATGTCGCCGATCAATTCAAACGCGATGGTTTTGCCGTCGGGCGAAACATCCAAGGAAAGCCAGGTGCCTTCATCCGTGGTGAATTCGATCTTGTGGTCCGGCTTGAGCGACAACCCCTTTTTCTCGTCTTTCTTCTCTTCTTTCTTTTCTTCCTTTTTTTCCTTCTCTTGAGCCATTGCGGTACCGCTGATTCCGAGACTCAAGACCATCCCTAGAAGAACAAACCACGCGGCCAGGCCGCGCCCCTTGCGCTGCTTCCCGTTCATACGCTTCTCCTCCAAAGTGACTGTAAAGCTGAACTGTTGGGCCCATGCCGTCTCGGTCCCCGACCCATCAGCCGAGACACACCCTCTCGCCACGCTTAGACGCGGGTCTCGGGAAAGTGTCTCAAACCGTTATCGTTCTGATTCCTCTTCTCCACCGCGACCGCCGCGGGATTGCGGAGGCGCCGGAACAATGTGCGGAATTCCCGCTTCGTTCATTTTCTTGTTCAGCGCAGGCAGCTCGGTTTCCGAGATGTTCTTCACTGCGGCCGACGCATCATTGACCAGCGGCGTAAGTTCTTCAAGTTTTTCTTTTTGCTGGCCATCGGGCGCGGCAGAAAAGCCGTCCAGATCGTTCAACAGTTCTTGCACCTGAATGGGCAAGGGATCAGGCTTCCATTCGAAGGGAGGCCCGGCGTTGCCCAGGGATTGCTGCTCGCGAATGAACTTCTCCGCCACGGCGTCCACTTTCTTCTGCAATTCGTCGGCAGCTTTGACGATGTCTTCGGGGATTTTGGGGGCGTTCGGTTTACCGGCGTCCTTTTTCCACTGTTCGCGGGCGTTTTTCAGCGCGGTTTGGATTCCTTCGATGGTTCTGCGGTCCTTGTCGGACATCCTTGCCATGGCGTAGAGCTTGTCGATGGCTTCCCGGCGAGCGGCGCGGTCCGCGGCAGAGAAGGTGACGCGGTTGTCGTCTTCGACAGTGACTTTCTGGTTCGCTTCCTGGTCCCCGGCTTTAATTTTGATGGTGTATTCGCCGGGATCAACGAGCGGGCCGCGCGGTCCGAAGCCATATCCTGCCGCGGCCGCTTCGAGTTGCTCGGGAGTGGGCTCGGCGGGGGGATTCGAGCGCAAGTCCCAGTTGGTGCGGTTCACGCCCGCGCCTCCGGGGCCTTCAAATTCCCGGACCGTTTTTCCGTCTTTGTCGAGAACGGTGATTTTGACTTTGCCTTCTTTCTTTTCGGCAGTGTCGCTCTTGGCTTCCGGCTTGGTCTGTTCTTCGGCGCCTTCCTTTTTGTCCTTGTCCTTCTTTGGAGATTCGGCGGGCACAGCATCTCTCAAGTAGTAGCTCAGCAGCGCGCCGTAGGGTGGATTCTTGGCAGTAAACATTTTCTGTCCGGCGCTCCAGCGGCGCTGGCGAATGGTCCAAGTGGTGGCAGCGCGCGGAGGAAAGAAGGTCAACGCCGAGCTTTCCACCTTCGAGTCCATTTTTTCGATAGGCGTCAAATCATCAAAAATCCAGATAGAGCGGCCGTGGGTCGCGAGCACGAGGTCGTTTTCGCGCGCCTGAATTTCGATGTCGTCGACGGGCACGGTCGGGAAGTTGTTCTTGAGCTCGGTCCAATTGGCGCCGCGATCCCAGGAAACCCAGAGGCCAAATTCGGTCCCGGCAAAGAGCAGATTGCTGTTGCGGGGATGTTCGCGAAGGACGTGAACAGTTCCGGCGGAATCCGGGATGCCATTGCGAATGGCTTTCCAGTTTTCGCCGTAGTCCGTGGTCGCGAAGATGTAAATGGAGTAGTCGTCGCTGCGGTGGCCGTCGAAGGTGACAAAGGCTGCGCCCTCAGCGGCCTTGGAAGCTACGACGCGGCTGACGTAGGTGCCCGGATGCAAGCCCGGAAATTTGCCCGCTAGATTCTTCCAGGTCTTGCCGCCGTCTCGCGTGACTTGGACGTTGCCATCGTCAGTGCCTACCCACAGGACATTGGGAGTGAGCGGAGACTCGCTAAGAGTGGTGATGGTCGGATAATCCTGAACGCCATCGTGGCGGGAGAGCGTTTTTTTGTCCGGGGTCTTGCCGAAAATTTGCAGCTTGTTGCGGTCGGCTCCGGTGGTGAGGTCGCCGCCGAGGCGCGTCCAAGTATCACCGCGATCCGTGGATTTGAAGAGATAGTTTCCGCCGTAATAGACCGCGTTGTGGTCGTGCGCGGAAATGGCTACGGGGGAATTCCACTGGAAGCGGTAATGCGGTTCGGTAGCTTTCGCCTCGGGACGAATAGAGCGCTGCTGGCCGGTGCGCAAGTCGCGGCGGGAGATATAGCCATCCTGCGATTCGGTGTAAACAATCCAAGGCTCGACGTTGTCGATGGCGGCGTAGAAGCCGTCGCCACCGTGAATCACCTGCCAATCTTCG
>Ga0335079_10009626_pt1 | contig 11003 bp, 12 predicted proteins | sample Lox_Sample_33_FD_206719 | JGI IMG/M metagenome (GOLD analysis project Ga0335079, IMG submission 206719) | Soil microbial communities from Loxahatchee National Wildlife Refuge, Florida, United States - Lox_Sample_3.3 | ecosystem: Environmental > Terrestrial > Soil > Wetlands | place: USA... | reverse complement strand
TCGCGGCCGAGCAGGAGAAGCAGCAGAGCGCGCAGGCGCAGGCGCGGCGCCTGCAGGTCGGCAGCGGCGACCGCTCCGAGCGCATCCGCACCTACAACTTCCCCCAGGGACGGGTCACCGACCACCGCATCGAGCTGACGCTCTACAAGCTGGCCCAGATCATGGATGGGCAGCTCGATGAGCTCGTCAACGCGTTGCAGCAGGAATACCAGGCGGAGCTGCTCGCGGAGGAGTCATGAGCCGCGTGACGCCGGCCGTGTCGGTCGACAGCGTCACCGGCATCGACGTGTCGCTCGCGCTCGCCGGACCCGGTGCACGCTCCTACGCATTCCTCATCGACTGGCACGTGCGGCTGCTCCTCGCCTGCGCGTGGTACGCCGCCGCCGCACTCCTCTATAACGGCACGCTCAGCGTGAGCTCCCCCGGCAGCCCGCCCGGCCGCTGGTTCGCCCTGGTGCTGCTGCCGGCGGCGGCCATCTACTTCCTCTATCACTGGGTGCTCGAGCTTGCGATGCACGGACGCACGCCTGGCAAGCGTGCCGCGGGCGTGCGCATCGTGGCGCGCGACGGCGCCGCACCGGGCGCGGCGGCGCTCCTGATCCGCAACGTCTTCCGCCTCATCGACTGCCTGCCGCTCTGCTACGGCGTGGGACTCCTCGCCGTGATGCTGACGCGCGAGCACCTGCGGGTGGGGGATCTCGCCGCCGGCACCCTGCTGGTGTACGAGCACGCGGCGACTCTCCCGGCCGGCCTCTCTCCCGGCAGCGTGCTCGATGCCACCGGGGCGGAGATCGTCCAGGAGCTGCTCGCGCGCTGGCCGGGAATCGAGCCCGAGGCGCGCACCCGGCTCGCCCGGCGGGTGCTCGAGCGCTACGCGGGCGGTGCCGGCGGGGTGCCCGCCGCGCCCGAGGGCGAGGCGGCGCTGCGCCGGGCGCTCGAGCGGCTGCTGCGCGCATGAGCATGCGCGGCAACCGCGCGACGCGCGAGCGCGCGCTGACCGCGAGCCTGCTCGAGCGCGCCAACCGCTGGCGCGATGCCGAGGCGCGGGCGCGGCGGCTGGCACGCGGCCGCAGCGACGACGCGGGTGATGCGACGCGCATGGCAGATGACTACCGCATGCTGGCCCACGATCTGGCACGCGCCCGCACGCTCATCCCCGACACCCGCACGCGCGAGTATCTCGAGGGCGCTTATGCGCGCGCGCACGCGACGCTCCACCATGGCGCCTGGCACGCAGGCCATGCGCTGCTCACCCTGTTCCGCGACGAGCTGCCCGCGGTGGTACGCGAGCTGCGGCACTACATCCTCTGGTCGACGCTCATCTTCGCCCTCACGATCGCGGCCGGCTACGTGCTGGTGCAGCGCTATCCGGAGCTGATCGCGCTGTTCGCCTCGCCGGATCTGATCGCGAGCGTCGAGCACGGGCGGCTGTGGACCGAGGGGCTGCTCAACATCGTGCCCTCCTCGGTGCTGTCGGTGCAGATCCTCGCCAACAACATCGTCGTCAGCCTGTTGGCCTACTGCGCCGGGCTCTTCTTCGGCCTGGGCACTCTTTATATCCTCGGCTTGAACGGGCTGATGCTCGGCGCGGTGTTCGCGTTCGTCGGCCAGCACGGGCTGCGCGCGGCGCTCCTCTCCTTCATGGTGGCGCACGGCTGCGTCGAGCTCTCGGTGATGTGCCTGTCGGGGGCGGCGGGCGCGGCGGTGGGCGAGGCGCTCATCCGCCCGGGCAGTGCGACGCGCGCCGAATCCTTCCGCCTGGCCGCGGCCCGCTCGGGTGTGCTGCTGGCCGCCTGTGCCCTGCTGCTGGCCGGCGCGGGTCTCATCGAGGGCTTCGTCTCACCCGACCCGCGCTTTCCGCCGTGGAGCCGCGTGAGCATCGGGGTGCTCTACTGGCTGCTCATGGCAGCGCTGCTTTCCGGGCGGCTCATTCCGCGCCGGCGTGCGCCGGACTAGAGAGCTCACACGCGCCGCGTACGGCGCAGAGTCTCGTACTCCCCGAGTACGGCAGCCTCGAGGCGCGACGCCTCCGCCGCGACCACCGGAACCCCGAGCCGCTCGAGGAGCGCGCGCTGCGAGCGCACGCGTGCCTCGTGCTCGGCGGCGGCGAGCGCCACCCACGGGCCATCCCAGCTGCGCGCTTCCTGCCTCACCAGCGTCTCGATCTCGGTGTTGCGGATGCCGGCGACCACCGTCAGGTGCGGCGGCGACAACAGGCGCACGGCGCGGGTCAGCTGCCCCGCCACCGTCGCATCGTCGAGGTCGGTGAGCAGCACCACCAGGCTCCGGTGCTGCAGCAGCGCGCGGATGCGCACCGCGGCCGCGGTCGGGTCGGACTCCGCCGCCTGCACGCTGAGCTCCTGCAGCGCGCGGCGCACGCGCGTCACGCCGGCCAGCCCGCGCGCCGGCGCACACGCGGCCAGCACCCGGTCGGCGTACACGACGAGCCCGATGCGATCGTCGTTGTGCGTGGCCAGCTCGGCGAAGCGGGCCGCGAGGTTGGCGTACAGGCCGAAGCGGTCCAGCGTGCCGGCACGCACGCGGCTGAAGCGCCCGGCATCGATCGCCACCAGCACGTCGAGGTGCTGGTCCTCGCTGAACTCGCGGGTGACGAGCCGGGCCGCGCGTGCCGTGGCCTTCCAGTCGATGCGCGACGGCGGATCGCCGCGCACGTAGTCCCGCAGCTGATGCAGCTCCGAGCCCGCCCCGGCGAGGCGCCGCGGCCGGCTGCCGCCGCCGAAACCGCGCGTGCCGGCCGGCGTTGCGAGCGTGTCGGGCGCGATGAGAATACGCGCCGCGGGATCCAGCGAGCGCGTCCACCAGGCGAGCCGCAGCGGCCCGAGGAGACGCGCCGGGAGCGGCGGCCACTGCTGCGGTCCGAGGCGCACGGGGCTCAGGGTGAGGGGATCGCGCACCGTCCCCCCGGCGGGCGCCGTCACACGCCGCAGCGCGGTGAGCGGCTCGAAGCCCGCCGGCAGCAGCGGGGCATACTCGAGCAGCAAGGGCCGCCGCGACGGATTCTCGACGAGCAGCTGCGCCGCTTGCGGGCGCCCGAGAAACGCCCGCGGCGCGCTGAGAAGACGCACGCGCGGCTGCACCCCTCGCACATAGGACGCTTCGAGCGCGAGCCCGAGACAGAGCAGCGCGAGCGGCGCCCGCCACAGACCGCGCAGCACCGCCCCCTCGCCGCTCCACAGCGCGGCTACCGCGAGTACCGCGGCGAGAAACACCAGGCAGTAGGCGCGGCGGGAGAGATGCACGGCGGCCCGGCGGGCGTCAGCGCGGTACCGGAGTCGCGGCGAGGAGCTCGGCCACCACCGCCGTATCGGTGGCACCCTCGAGCGCGGCCTCCGGAGTCAGCACCAGGCGGTGCGCCATCACCGACGGCGCCGCATCCTTGACGTCATCGGGTGTCACGAAGCCCGCGCCCCGCAGCCCCGCGGTGATGCGCGCCGCCTTCAGCAGAGCCAGCGCACCGCGGCTCGACAGCCCGAGCGACAGGCGCACGTGGTTGCGCGAGGCGTACGCCAGGTCCAGCACGTAGCTCGTGAGCGCGGCATCGACATGGATGCCCTCCGCCGCGGTACGCGCCGCGGCGAGCAGCGCCGGCGGCAGCGGCTCGAGCTCATCGAGCGGCGAACGTGCCGCGGCAAGCTGGCCGCCGTAGCGCGCCAGAATCTCCGCCTCCGCCTCGCGCGCCGGGTAGCCGACCTCGATGCGCAGCATGAAGCGGTCGAGCTGCGACTCCGGCAGCGGGTAGGTGCCCTCGAACTCGCGCGGATTCTGCGTAGCCAGCACCAGGAAGTCCGCCGGCAGCCGCAGGAGCTCGCGCTCCACGCTCACCTGACGCTCCTCCATCGCCTCCAGCAGCGCCGACTGGGTCTTGGGTCCGGCGCGGTTGATCTCATCCACCAGCACCACGTCGGCGAACAGCGGGCCGGGGCGGAACACGAACGCGCGCCGCGCCTCATCGAACACGTGCACGCCGATGATGTCGCTCGGCATGAGATCGGCGGTGCCCTGGATACGCTTGAACTCCCCGCCGAGCGTGCGGGCCAGCGACTTGGCGAGCAGCGTCTTGCCAAGGCCCGGCACTCCCTGCACCAGCACGTGGCCGCGTGCGATGAGGGCGATGGTGAGCGAGCGGGCGGCGCTCTGCGCGCCGATCACCGTGCGCGCGAGCTCGCGCGACAGCGCCCGCTCGAGGTCCGCAATGGCTGCGCTCATGCGGCGAGCTGTCTTTCGATGGCTGTCATGAGGTTGTGCAGGCGCGTGAGCGGCACGGGGCCGGCGGCTTGTGCGGCAGCGTACCACTCCCGCAGCCGCGCGAGATCGGCGCGCGCGATGTGCGCATGGTGCTCGAGCAGCTCCCACGGAGGATACGCGGCGGCTGTGCCGCGGGCCGCGCGCCCGGCAATGCGCCGGAAGAAATGCCCGAACAGCAGCCGCGCAGCGGCGGGCGCGGTGAGCACGCGCGCCAGGAATACGCCGGTGGCGCGCACCAGCTGCGCCTCGCGCGGTGCGGGCGTGCGCCGCTGCGGCACCCGCAGCCGCGTGCCACCCAGCACCCAGGTGAGCCACAGCGCCGCGAGGATCGCCAGCGTCGCGTAAAGGCGCGGGTCGCGATAGAAGTGCTCGGGGTCGTAGGCCTCGCTCAGGCCCTGGTGCTCGTCGTCGACGAGCACGCTCCCACCTGCGCCGAGGCTCGCGGCGACGATGTTGGCGAGCAGACGGGCGTTGTCGGCGTGGCCGAGGGCGCGGTTGCTGAAGAGCGAGGCGCAGCCGCTGACGATGATCGTGCCGGCGCCGCGCGCTCCGGCCCACAGCACGTCCGCGCCGCTCTCGCGTTGGTGTGCGAGGCTCAGCACGAATCCGGAGCGCGGCAGTGTCGCCGCCCACGCCTGCCCGCTGGAGGACCGCCACGGATAATCCGACCAGGCGTGCGCCTGGTGCACACCCGCAAGATAGGCGTGGTCGCGATTCGGCACGAGCGTGCTGCGCTGCGGCTCGGCGAGCGGCCGGCCGGCCGCGGCCATGGCGGCCGCGAGCTCCACGGTGTCACCCGCCCGGCTGCGGTAGCCGAGGCCGGTGAGGTCGGCGAGATCGGCATTGAAGTAGCCGCGCCCGGCCGCCCACGCCGGCCGGTCGGCGATCGCCGCCAGCACCAGCAGGGTATTGCCCTGGCGCAGCCACTGATCGAGCGCCTGCAGCTCCCGCGCCCCGAAGGCAGTGGCGGCGGGCAGTGTCACGATGAGGAGATTGCCGCGCCGCGCGGTGCCGCGCGCCAGCGAGACGTCGAAGCGCGTGCGCAGGGCGCGGACTGTTACGCGCTCGTGGGCGAGCCAGGTGACCGCGGCGAGCAGTCCGTCGCCGCCGCGCTCGGCGCTGGTCGGCACGCTGACGGTGGGTCCCGGCGCGTCGCCGCCGCGCACGAGGAGCGCGGCAAAAAGGAGCAGCGCCCCGAGGGCGAACAGCACAGTGACCAGGCGCTCCTTCATGCCGTTGCCGCCTCCAGCCCGTCGAGCAGCTCGCCGCCGTGCTCGAGCGCAGCGCGGAGCTCGTGCGCGGCGAGACGCCGGCCGGAGAAGGTCAGCCGCTCGCAGGCGGCGCTGAGAGCCGCGAGACGCGCGCGGTCAGCGGGCCCGAGCTGCGCCGCGCGCACCAGCTCCTGCACGGTGAGCGCCCGCGCCGGCGGCAGCCGCTCGAGCTCGGCGAGCCGCGCGGCAATCAGCTCGAGCAGCAGCCGCGGCTGCTCGGGCGGTGCTGCGGACGCGATGCGCTGGCGGGCCGCCGTTCCCACGCTGGTCTCGCTGACGCCCGCGCGCGCGGCTCCCGCCCGCCGCCAGCGCAGAGCCCCGGCGCCGCGCAGCGCGCTCAGCATGAGCGCGAGGCCAACGAGCGCCACGAGCGCGAGCGCACCGACCGCGATGAGCATCCACGGGTCCTGGCGGCCGAGCGCCTCGAGCAGCCGGCCGAGCCAGCTGCGCTCCGCGGTGCCGCTGCGCACGGTGAGCGCCTGGCGCAGCCAGGCTCTGAAGCGCTGCCAGGGGCTGTCGTGGCGCTGCGCCGGGGGCGCGACGGATGCGAGCACCGCGGCCACGTGGCCGGTGTCGGGCGCGTGCGCGCCCGCGGTACGCCGCGACTCCGCCACGATGAGCGCGCGCAGCGCGCGCAGGCCGTCGGCCGAGAGACCGTCGTCGGCCCGGTCCCAGTCGAGCGGCAGCCACGCGCTCCACGGGCTGCGCGCCAGACTCGGCGCGAGCTCCGGACAGCGCGCGGCGATCTTGTCGAAGCCCACGTCGAGCTCGGGGTCGAGCCGCGCCACACAGCCGTCGATGACCTCGAGTGCGTCGCGCGCCCCGGCGGCCGGCGTTGCGGCCAGAAACACCAGGAGCGCCATGAGCGCACGACTCATCGGTTACCCGGCCGCGGCGATCTTCTGCGCCAGGTCGGCGCCTTCGCGGCGCACCGTGAGGTCGCCGTAGGCCGCCAGCACGAGCCCGATGAGGAACGGCCAGCCGAGCGCGCTCAGCATGACGACCACGACCGAGTTGACTGCCGACAGGACGGCCAGGTCGCCACCGGTGATCGGCACCGCCACCATCATGGCCAGCGCGCCCGCGATGGTCAGCAGGACGATGAGCAGCAGCAGCCCCACGGTGTAGATGGCCGCGAGCCTCCACCAGCTGCCGTGCGCGAGGCGCCAGCTGCGCACGAGGCTCGCCACGGGGCCGGCTCCCGTGAGCAGAAACACCGGCATGGCGGCCACCAGCGGCACACTCACATAGCTCGCCGGAATCGCGAGCAGCGCGGCGAACAGTGCCTGGGTGAGGATGTCGGAACTGCGCAACGCCAGCAGCGGCAGGAACCAGACGCAGGTCGCGACCACGACCAGGAAGACGAGCAACAACAGCCCGGGCAGGCGCGGCAGCAGGGCGGCGAATTCCACACCGGTTCGCGGCCGGCCGCCGGTCACCACCGCATGCTGGCGCAGCAGGATCGCACAGCACATCACGGCGCAGGCCGCCGTTCCGGCGAAAGTCAGCACCCAGGAAGTCAGGCTGCGCACCTCCAAGGCATCGGTCACGGCGCGACCCATGGCGACGTTGTAGATGCCGGGCAACTCCCCGGCGATCACGGCCACGCCCGAGTACATGAGGCACGTGAGCAGCGTGGCGCGGAAGATGCGAAAGCCCAGGTCCAGCGTCTCTCCGACCGCCAGCGGCCGCGGGGGCGGATACAGACTGCCTGCCATTCGGGCATATTAACGAATATGACTGTCGGGAGCCTGCTCGGGCGCGGCCGGGAGCTGCTGCGGTCGGCCTCGAACGCAGCCGCGGAGCTCGAGGCCGAAGTGCTGCTGGCGCACATCCTCGGAGTGCCGCGCGCACGCCTGCGCTCGCATCCGCAAGCCCCGGTCACTGCCGCGTGCCAGGCTCGCTATCTCGATGGGATTGCGCGCTGCGCCGGCGGTGAGCCGCTCGCCTACCTCACGGGTAAGCGCGAATTCTGGTCGCTGGATCTCACCGTGACTCCCGCCGTGCTGATCCCGCGGCCGGAGACGGAGCTGCTGGTGGAGCGGGCGCTCGTCCTCGGTACGGCCGCCGAGGCACGCGTCGCGGACCTCGGCACGGGAAGTGGCGCCGTGGCGCTGGCTCTCGCCCGCGAGCGGCCGCGCTGGCAGATCGTCGCCACCGACGTGTCGGCGGCGGCGCTTGCGGTGGCGCGCGCCAACGCCGCCGGGCTCGGAGCGGCGCGCGTCGAGTTCCTCGAAGGCAGCTGGTGCGCACCGCTCACGGGCCGCTTCGATCTGCTGGTGAGCAACCCGCCCTACGTCGCCGCCGGCGATCCGGCGCTCGCCGCCCTCCGCTTCGAGCCGCAGCTGGCGCTCACTCCGGGGCCGGACGGGCTCGCCGCACTGCGAACGCTGGCGCGCGCGGCTCCCGCACACCTCGCCCCCGGCGGCTGGCTGCTGCTCGAGCATGGTGCGACGCAGGGCGCGGCGGTGCGCGCCGAGCTTGTCGCCGCAGGTCTGGCTCACGTACGCTCGCACCGCGATCTCGCCGGGCACGAGCGCATGACGGAAGGACAACGATGATCCGATTCGAGACCTCACATGGCGGCTTCACCGTGGAGCTGTTTGCCACCGAGGCGCCGGTCACGGTGAAGAATTTCCTGCAATACGTCGACGACGGCTTCTTCGACGGCACGATCTTCCATCGCATCGTGCCGGGCTTCGTCATCCAGGGTGGCGGCCTCACCGCGGACTTCGCCAACAAGAAGACCCGCGCGCCGATCAGCAACGAGGCGAAGAACGGGCTGAAGAACACGCGCGGCTCGCTGTCCATGGCACGCACCAGCGACATCAACAGCGCCACCTCGCAGTTCTTCGTCAATCTGAAGGACAACGCCTTCCTCGATCACGGGCCGCGCGACTACGGCTACGCGGTGTTCGGCCGCGTCACCGAGGGGCTGGAGGTCATCGAGAAGATCGCTGCCGTTTCCACCGGGCGCCGCCAGGGCTATCAGGACGCGCCCCTCGAGGACGTGGTGATCGTCTCGGCGCGCCGCATGGAGCCGAAGTAGCGGCCCGCGTGCCGCCACGCCCGCAGAGCCGGTGCAGCGCCGGCGCGCGAGCTCCCGGCCGGCAAGGGGGCGTCATCGCCCGCCGGCTGCTGCAGGGCCTGGGGGCCGTGCTCCTCGCCTGGGTGCTGCTCACCGCGCTGCCGGTGCTCATGCTGCGGTGGCTGCACCCGCTCACCAGCGCCTTCATGCTCGAGGCGAGTCTCGAGGCGTCACTCGCGGGCGAGCACGGCTACCGCACCGACTATCAGTGGGCGAGCCTCGAGCAGATCTCCCCCAACGCCGCCATCGCGGTGATCGCCTCCGAGGATCAGCAGTTCCCGTTCCACGCCGGCTTCGATTTCGACTCGATCCGCGAGGCGGTGCGCGCAAGCGAGCGCGGCCGGCGGCTGCGCGGCGCCAGCACCATCTCGCAGCAGGTGGCGAAGAACCTGTTCCTGTGGCCGGGCCGCAGCTTCGTACGCAAGGGCCTCGAGGCCTATTTCACCGTGCTGATCGAGGCGCTATGGCCCAAGGAGCGGATCCTGGAGATGTATCTGAACGTCGCGCAGTTCGGCGAGGGTGTCTATGGAGTACAGGCCGCGGCACGCCGCTTCTATCGCAAGCCCGCCTCGCGCTTGAGCGCGGCGGAGTCGGCGGTGCTCGCCGCCGTGCTGCCGAACCCGCGGCTCCTGCACGCTGACCGGCCGTCGCGCTACATGCTCGAGCGCCGCGACTGGATCCTCGGGCAGATGCGCGAGCTCGGCGGCGCGGGTTATCTGCGTGCGGTGGAGAGGGAGCGTTGAGCGGGCCGCTACCGGAGTGGTTGATCTGCTTCCTGGGTGTCGCGGATCTCCAGCTCGCCGCGCTCCACAGCCAGCATGAGCTCTTGCGCCTGCACCAGCTGATCGACGGGCACCTGGACGCGCGAGCCCCCTCCCGCCACGGACAGAAACGCATAGCCCGTCCCCAGGTGCTCGCCCCATACGAAGGCAAATATTCCGTGGGCCTCGAGGAAGGCTCGCAGCAGGTTCGCCTGCAGCGGGTCCCAGAATTCCGCGACGGTCACGAGCTTCGCTGGTGAGTCCATGGGGGATCCGCCGCTAAAGCTTGATGCCTTCCTTTACGAAGCGCGCTTTGATGCGCCGGGCAACCTCCGGTCCCAAAGCCTGACCCCACTGCTGTCCGGCCGCCATGCCCTCCTGCAGTACCAGGGGCAGAACCTGGATGACCTTGCGTCCGAGCTCCGTCGCATAGAAGTCATTCAGCCCCTCGAGCTCCTGCAGAGTGAAATGCGCGTCGTAGATCTGAATCATCAGTTCCTTGAAGGCCGGCAGGTTCTCGGTGATCACCCCGTTGACCACTTCGGGGAGAACGTCCAGGGCCTTCTGCGGAACGTTCGCGTGCGTCGCACGCAAGGTGTCGGCGAGCTGCTTGACGATGGCCGTAGAGAACTGCTGACCGAGCTGCAGCGCGCCGGTGGTCTCCAGCAGCTTGTCGATGGCTGCGCGCTTCTCCGCGGAGACCTCCTGCACCTCCGCCATCGCATGCATCGGTGCCGACAACAGCAGTGCCAGGACTGCGAGACAGCAACGGATTTTCATTTGCGCCCCCCGGAGAGTCGCCGCGGATTATGGCCCCGCGACTTCAGGTGTCATAGCCCAGATTGGGAGACAGCCAGCGTTGCGCCTCCGCGAGCGTCATGCCCTTGCGCCGCGCGTAGTCCTCCACCTGCTCGCGATCGATCTTGCCGAGGGCGAAGTAGCGCGCCTGCGGGTGTGCGAGGTACCAGCCGCTCACCGCCGCGGTCGGGTACATGGCATAGGAATCGGTCAGGCGGATGCCGGCGCTGTGCTCGACGTCGAGCAGCTGCCAGAGTTTGGCCTTCTCCGTGTGATCCGGGCAGGCCGGGTAACCGGGCGCCGGCCGGATGCCACGGTAGTCCTCGCGCACCAGCTGCTCGTTGGTGAGCGACTCTTCGGTCGCGTAGCCCCACAGCTCGCGCCGCACCCGCTCGTGGAAATGCTCGGCGGCGGCTTCCGCCAGGCGGTCGGCGAGCGCCTTCAGCATGATGGCGGAGTAGTCGTCGTGCGCGCGCTCGAAGCGCGCCACGTGCTCCTCGATCCCCAAGCCCGCGGTAACCGCGAAGGCCCCGAACCAGTCGCGCACGCCGCTCTCTTTGGGCGCCACGTAGTCCGCCAGGCACTCGTGCGGCTGGCCCTCGGGCTTGCCCTTCTGCTGGCGCAGGAAGCGGAGCGTCGTCAGCACCTCGCTGCGCGCCTCGTTCGCGTAGATCTCGACGTCATCGCCCACCGCGTTCGCGGGAAAGAGTCCCACCACCGCGCTCGCCCGCAGCCAGCGGCCGGCGATCAGCTCCTTCAGCATGCGGCGCGCATCGGCGTACAGGTTGCTCGCCGCCTCGCCCACTTTGGGATCGGTGA
>Ga0335079_10009625_pt1 | contig 11005 bp, 11 predicted proteins | sample Lox_Sample_33_FD_206719 | JGI IMG/M metagenome (GOLD analysis project Ga0335079, IMG submission 206719) | Soil microbial communities from Loxahatchee National Wildlife Refuge, Florida, United States - Lox_Sample_3.3 | ecosystem: Environmental > Terrestrial > Soil > Wetlands | place: USA... | reverse complement strand
TTAAGACTCAACGAGTTCTGCGAGGGCACTCGAGCGCGCGCACGTTTCGCTGGGCAAAAAACCGGAGAGGCATGTTTGGCTCATGGGACACCGCGCGTAGCTGCATGGTCCACACGCTAGATGAACGGCCCTTGTGCATGCAATCGAACTCCTTAAGTGATGGGGCACCATCACAACGACTGTACTAGTGGTTGGCCGCCGTGCGTGACTTAACGGCAGCGTTGGTGATCTCAAGTTGGCGCGTCTAGCAGAACTTAAAGCAGTGAGACTCACCGCGGGCTTACAAACGCGGCGCTGCCAGCCAAACATCATCGATCGTCGGCCGAAGACAGGCCAGCTCCTCGGCCCGGAAGCGACCCCACGCACATTCTCCCAATGCCGTTACTTCGCACTGCCGTGTGCTATCCGTGTGTCCGATTTTCGTAACTTCAGCTTCGCAGAGACAAAAGGCTCTACCCATCAACCGATGTATCACCGTGCAATCGGCTCCGATCAGGTGATGCGGGAACAGCTTCATGGAAATGCGACGGCACAATTTACGTAGAAGCCCGTGCCAGGGTCCGTTCCACTTTGGGTTACAACCAACGGGGTAATTGCGATGCTCGCCAGCGAACCGCACCAGGTTGCCATGCACTCACCGCACCCAACCGGCGCTCCTGTCAGCACGGAGGCGGCGGCCCAGGCATTGGCACGCGGACCGATAGGCGCCTTCGCCGTCGCGGGTATTGCCGTTGGAGTGATTTTCATCGCCTGGCTGGTGTTCTATTTCCTTCTGTTCATACCGCGAGGGGCGATTGGCTGACCCTCTCTCCAATTCGCTCGACCAGCCGCTACCGGACGGCATCGTCCCGCAGGACATCGTCGCTCGTACCGAGAAGCGCTGGGTCCTACTCATGGTCGGGATGCTCGTCATGATGATAATCGTCATTATTTTGACCGGCGTCATGGGGGCGTTGCACCCCTCGAGCAATGTCGAAACCATCGATCCGACGACCCTGCATCTGCGAGGCGAATTCGTCGAGAGCAATCTCGGCACGGCCATCGAGCCAGACGGAACCGTCACCGTTCGTCTAATTGCCCAGCAGTACGACTTCGTGCCCCGCTGCGTTCAGGTACCGGTGGGAACGCCGGTTAAATTCCGCCTCACCAGCGCCGATGTAGTGCATGGGTTCCTGTTGCCCGACACCAATGTCAACACGATGATCGTGCCGGGGTTCGTTTCGGAGGTTCGGACCCGTTTCGCGAACGAGGGGGAATACACAATGCCCTGCCATGAGTTCTGCGGTCTCGGGCATCACGCCATGTGGGCGCACGTACGCGTGGTGTCGTCGGAACGGTTCGCTGAGGCATTGAGCAGGCGACTGCTTACCCCGGTCGAACGGTTCACGTGCGCTTCGCAATAGCCCGCTTCTTAAGATCACAGCTTTTCGGAGTCAGACAGAAATGGCAATCGTGCGAAATGAGTCTAGGATCTTGCGTGCCGACCCGAGAGCCGTCGCTGCGGCAAACGCTCATCACCGCGCCAATCGCACCATCACGCTCTGGATCATGGCGACCTTGCTGGTGTGGCTGGTGCAGAACAATCTCCGACCAGTGAGAGCTGCCGAGCTGCCGGCCAATGTGGATGCCAAGCGCATCGCTAGTGCCGATACCGACCCTGCTAACTGGGTGACATACGGCCGAACCTACAGCGAACAGCGATTCAGTCCGCTGACACGGATCACTGCGAGCAATGCCAAGCAACTTGGCCTCGCCTGGTACGCTGATCTGGACAGCGTCCGTGGTCAGGAAGCGACACCACTCGTTATAGACGGTGTTCTGTATGTTTCGGTGGCATGGAGCATCGTCAAGGCGTTCAATGCGCAGACCGGCCAGTTACTCTGGACCTACGACCCGTCCGTGCCGCGTGCGCTCGGGGTAAGGGGCTGCTGCGATGTAGTCAATCGAGGCGTTGCCGCGTGGCAGGGCAAAATCTTCGTCGGTACCTTTGACGGACACTTGGTAGCGCTCGATGCACGAACGGGTAAACCCGTCTGGAGCGTCATGACGGTCGATCCCGCCAAACCCTACACCATCACCATGGCGCCGCGCGTCATCAAGGGGCGCGTCGTCATTGGCAACAGCGGCAATGAGTACGGCGTGCGCGGCTATATCTCGGCTTATGACGCCGAGAGCGGCAAGCTGGCCTGGCGTTTCTACACGGTACCGGGTGATCCCTCGAAGCCGTTCGAAAGCGAGGCAATGGCGATGGCGGCCAAGACTTGGTCTGGCGAGTGGTGGAAATTAGGGGGCGGGGGAGCGGCCTGGGAAAGCATCTCCTACGATCCGACCCTGAATCTGATCTACCTGGGGACTGGCAATGGAACTGAGTGGAATCAGGGGTACCGCAGTGCAAGTCAGGGCGATAACCTGTTTCTGTCTTCTATCGTCGCGATCAATGCCGACACGGGCAATTATGTTTGGCATTTCCAGGTCACGCCGGGAGACGAATGGGACTTCGATGCGGTTCAGCAGTTGATCCTGGCTGACCTGACTATCGACGGTACGGCACGTCAAGTGCTCATGCAGGCCAACAAGAACGGGTTCTTTTACCTCCTTGACCGGAAGACTGGACAGTTCATCTCTGCCAACCACTTCACGCCTGTTACCTGGACAAGCGGTATCGATCAAAAAACCGGCCGGCCCGTCGAGGTGCCTGGAGTCCGCTATGACAGGACCGGTAAGCGAACGGATATCCTGCCGGGGGCGCTCGGCGCTCACAGTTGGCAGTCGATGGCCTTCAATCCCCAGACGGGCCTTGTGTACATCCCGGCGCAAGAGATCCCCATGTCGTACGAATCGGTGAAGGGTTATCAGCCCACTCCGATCGGCTGGAACGTCGGCACCGCAACCACCAATTTACCTAACGTGAAGGGTTATCTCATCGCCTGGGATCCTGTACGCCAGAAAGAAGCGTGGCGCGCAAACTATCTGGGTCCGTGGAATGGAGGCATTCTAACCTCCGCTGGAAATCTCGTGGTTCAGGGAAATGCCGCCGGCGATATCAGTGTCTATCGCGCCGATTCGGGGGAAAAGCTGTGGTCAACGTTTGCCCAGTCGCCGGTAATTGCGGCGCCAATCTCGTATGAGGTCAGGGGCGAGCAATACATCGCCGTGCTATCCGGCTGGGGTGGGGCCTATCCCCTCCTGCAAGGGAAGGCATCCGACAAATCCGGAAATGAGCGCAACGTCAGTCGATTGCTGGTGTTTAAGCTCGGTGCGAAGGCTGATCTGCCAGCCTTGCCGCCCGAACCGAAACTAGCAATCGATCCCCCACCCGACACTGCGAGCCCCGCCACGGTAGCGATGGGCGAAGGACTGTACGCGCAGTTTTGCAGTGTTTGTCATGGCGAGGCTGTGATAGCGGGCGGCATCACACCGGATCTTCGTGGCTCGCCCTTCATCGCCGTTGACGCTTGGTACAGTGTGGTGCTAGAGGGCGCGTTGAAGGAAGGCGGCATGGCGCCATTTGCACCGACGCTCGATCACACAAAGGCCACAGCGATCCGCGCCTATGTGATTCACCGCGCCAACGAGGAAGCGGCTGCGCATAGGTTAAGCAACCAGCACCGGCCCGATGCGAACCAAGGAGCGGTCATCGTCGCACAGGGAACCGCGTCCGGTGCCCCGGCCTGCGCGCAATGCCATGCGTTTACCGGGGGGTCGGATGGCAGCGGAGCTTTCCCGCGCGTCGCCGGCCAGCCAGCATCGTATCTCGCAAGGCAGCTCCGCGACTTTGGCTCCGGTGTGCGGTCCAATTCGATCATGTCGCCAATCGCGCGGGCACTATCCTCCGACAACATCGAGGACGTCGCCGCCTACTACGCAAACGCCGCAGCTCAATTCCCACCGCTGGCGAATGCCGCTCCGCAGCTGATCAAGCGCGGCAAGGAGCTGGCCGAAGCGGGCAATAGCGCGAAGGGCATTCCCGGCTGTGGAACATGCCACGGCGCAGGCGGCGCCGGGGAATCTCCGACAATCCCCTATCTCGCCGGACAATATGCGCATTACACGGCCTCACAGTTGCAGATGTGGCAGCGTGGATTCCGGAGAAACAGTCCGACGACGATGACGCTTTTCGCCAAGAAGCTTGATGACCAAGAGATCGCTGCGCTCGCCGCCTACTATCAACAGCTTGAATCGCCAGCTCCCTCGCTGGCGCAAGCAAAACAGTAAACGGGGAGGAGCCATCGTGAACCGTAGTAGCAACCGGCTCGCCCTCGCCCACTATTGGGTCGCTTTCGGGACGTTCCTCCCCGCCGTACTGCTTGGAGCCTGGCAGATGCTCATGCGCAGTCCACTGCCGGCACCGCTAGACGACTCCGCGGCGTACTACGCGTCCGTCACATTGCACGGTACGGCGATGGCCTACGTGGTCACCACCTTCTTCACCATGGGTTTCGGCTATGCCGTAGCTGCGACGAGCCTTGATCGCCCGCTGCGCGGCGTGAAGGCTGCCTGGATCGGGTTCGCGATCTGTCTGGTGGGCACGCTCATGGCGGTCGCCGCGATCCTCTCCGGACAAGCATCGGTTCTGTACACGTTCTACCCGCCCCTATTGGGGAGCGCGTGGTACTACGGCGGGGCGTTCCTGCTGGTCGGCGGCTCCATGATCTGGGTCGTGCTGATGGTTCTCAACATGACGGCATGGAAACGGGACAATCCCGGGCGACCCGTTCCACTACCGATGTTCGCCATCACGGCCACCGCAATATTGTGGGCGTGGACCGCGTCCGGTGTCGTTCTAGAACTTGGCGGAATATTGCTCCCGCGAGCCTTCGGCTGGAGCGATCTAGTCGATGCCGCTCTCGGGCGTACGCTGTTCTCAGTGACCTTACACGCCATCGTGTATTTCTGGCTCATGCCGGCCTACGTTGCCTTCTACACGCTGGTGCCAAAGGCCGCCGGAGGGCGGCTTTACAGCGACACGATGGGGCGTCTCACCTTCATCATGTTCCTCGTCTTCTCACTTCCGGTCGGGATGCACCATCTGTTCATGGACCCCGAACACGGATCGGGTTTTAAGTTCCTGCAATCCTCGCTGACGTTTCTGGTCGCTTTGCCGACCCTGCTGACGGTGTTTTCGATCTGCGCAAGCCTCGAGATTGCCGGCCGCGTTCGTGGCGGTCGCGGACTCTTCGGGTGGATTCGAGCCCTGCCGTGGAAGGAGCCCATGGTGCTGGCCGTTGGTTTGTCGCTGGTGATGCTGGGCCTGGGAGGGTTCGGCGGCCTCATCAACATGAGCTTTGCCATGAACGCGATGATCCACAACACTTCGTGGGTCACGGCACACTTCCACCTGATCTTCGGCGGCGCAGTGCTGATGATGTACTTCGCTATTGCGTACGAAATGTGGCCACGGATCACGGGCACAACACTGCGTTTCAAGGCTCTGGCGCGCCTCCAGCTCTGGCTGTGGTTCTGGGGAATGCTCGTCACTACGGTTCCCTGGCACGTCGCCGGGTTGATGGGACAGCCGCGGCGCGTCGCGACATTCGACTATAGCGATCCGCTCATCGCGCCGATGGCGCCGCTCGTCATCACCTCGGTGATTGGCGGCCTGATTCTGTTGACTTCCGCGATCCTTCTGATCGTCATTCTGGTCCGGTCGCAACTGGGCACGAAAGTGCAGGGAGAGCCCTTGGGCTATGCGCTGGCGGTGACTCCCCCCGTGCGCGTGCCCCCAGCACTGAACGGCTTCGCGCTCTGGAACGCGATCGTAGCGGTCCTGATGGTTGTCGCCTATGGCTATCCGATCGGGCAGTTCTTCTTCATGAAACAGCATTCGGTTCCGGCGGTCGCCGTCCTGAGCCAGTCTGCCATCGGAGAGCGCTGATGGTCCGCGAGCAAGGTCCGTTCAATCTCAATAACCGCTGGAGCCGCATCGCGTGGGGATCGATCGCCGTGGTGTGCATTGTGTCCTTTCTCCTCGGGTTCCTCGTGCTTGGACGATTCCAACAAAATGGTCCAACCCTCGGTGCTTGGGACGCGTTTTGCCGCGCGCTTGGTGCTACGGCTGACAGCCAACCTGCAAACGCGCCGCAGCCGCCACGACGAACCCCAACGCGAATTGCCTGGACGCGAGACACGCTGACACGGATCGAATCGGGGAACGCGCAACGTGGCGCTTTTGTCGCACTCAATTGTGAGGTCTGCCATGGCGATCACGGCGTGAGCGCATCCGCCCTGATCCCCACTCTGGCCGGCCAGAATTCCGCGGTGCTCTACAAACAGCTCGATGATTACCGCGCGAACAAGCGCCAATGGGGCGTGATGGGCGCGATCGCCACCGCCTTGACGGATCAGGATTCGGCCGATGTGTCGAGCTATTTCGCCCATCGTCCCGATGGGCTTGCACCGATCCTGGGTGAAGGCATCCCTAAGGGTGGGCGCAGCCTGCGCCAGCGCGATCCTGTCCTTCGTTTGGTGTTCGCCGGTGACCCTGGGCGTGGCATCCCGCCTTGCGCAGCTTGTCACGGCCCGGGCGCCGAGAAGCGCGGCGCGCCGGCACTTCAGGGCCAGCACACCGCGTACATCGAACGCCAACTCGCTGCCTTTTCCCAAGGCATGCGGCAGAACGACATCAACGAACAGATGCGCGTAATCGCCCGAGCGCTGACACCCGACGAGATGCATGGGGTGGCCGTTTATTACGGTGCAGCAGCCGTTCGCGAGTAGTGCTGGAGACGCGGGCTGACAAAGGTAGGTTCGGGGACTGCCGGTCCGTAGCTTCAACCCCTGGCGCCGGCGAGATTCGTTCCTTCCGGCAGTATGTTTTCTCACAACACCGCCTGCCGTCGTTACCGGGGAACTCCGGCTCGAAACGCTTCACACAGATTGCGATGTTCGAACCCGTACGGCGGCGCCTTTGGTGCTGAAGAACCCAGTGGCCCTGGAACCCGCTACGAGAGAAGCGGCGTCACGATCTCATCGAGTCGCTCGGCGGTCCAGCTCGGCTGCTTTTCGTTCCAGCCATCTTGGACCAGCCGCCCTGCCCGATCGATGGTGAAATTGACCGGTAAGCGCCAGATTCTCCCATACCCCGGTGCGCTTGAACTGCTGAGCAGGCCGACGGGGAAGCGCAGCGTCTGGGCGACTTTGCGTACCTCGGCGAGCTGATCCGGCAAGTCGAGGCTGAAGCCCAGCACCTGAAGCTTTGCTTCCCCGTGGTATGCGGCGTATCTCGAAAGCAGCGGAAGCTCTTCTCGACAGGGCTCGCACCACGTCGCCCAGAAGGTAAGGACTACGACCGTGCCGAGTAGCCCGACAGTCGGGATCTTCTGGCCGTCTAAGGTCACCAGGGTGGCGGGGGGCGCCGGCAAACCGAGGCGCAGGTCATTCGCCTGCGCGCACGGCACGCACAGGCCCAGCGGAGCGACCAGTGCGGTCCCGCAAGCGCTCAAAAACTCGCGGCGCGACCAGGAACTGCGGGCCGGCTGCCGATCAGAAGACATAACTTACCCCCACACTCGCCGTATACCGTGGAAAGAGCTGGTAACCATAGAGGTTGCTGTAGACGGGGAACTGCATGAACGCAAATGCCTGCAAGTGTCCCGATGCCCGCACCGTGACTCCGGGGCTTAGGTAGATGACGTTGCCGGCGGAGTTCTGAATGTCGGCGAGCGCGCCCTGGTCCTCCGACTTGTGCAGCAGGTTAACCTGCAGTTGGGGGACCCACTGCGGGTTGTCCTCATAGCGCAGCCCAAAGCTCGCCGTTGTGGAATTACCCGGCCGGTAGTCATTTCCAGGCTGATCCATGTGATGCCGCACGGCGCTCTGGAACTGAGCATTGGCAAACAAATCGAAGCTCTGGCTTATGGCTTGGTAGTAGTACGCGCCCGCGATCACATCGGTGCTGCCGGTGCCGGGCTGAAGGCTGGCATCAAGCGGTGTGCCGGCAGCTGGGCCGCCATAGAAGTCGATAGCAGTGCCATATTTCCCAGTCGGCAGCTTGATGCCCAGTTGAATGCCAAAATTGTGGGTCGGTAGCAGGCCTTGGTAGCTGCCGATCACCTTCATGTCCCCCAAACTCGAGCTACGTGAGCTGCTGAGCTCCGGGAGCGGTTGATTCGGATCGTACGTTCCGTAGGTCGAGTGAGTTCGGATGACGTACGGCACGAGCACCGTCACGTTCCAATTGGAGTTTGGACTGTAGCTAAGCCCGGTGGTCACATAGCGGTTGAGCGTTTCATGCTCAAGCTCGTTGCCAGCGGGCACCGTGGAAATGCTGGCCGTTCCACTGCGAAGCTGGTCCTGATGGATGTAATCGTACTCTAGACTCAAGCGCCACCCAGGAATGGCCGAGTAGCCCAGCGCGGCATCTGAACTCAACGTGCAGCCACAGCTCGCGCAAGCGTGCGCCATCTGCGGTGCCAACACAGCACACACTGCAGAGAAGGCGACATGCGTGAGTAAATGAGAACACTGCGACGTGATACGTTCACGCAGTCCAATGGCGATATTCATATCTCACCTGACCCAAAGCCGATGCTCGAAGAGCGCTTCGCAGGACCGTTTATCGGGTCCGCGACGAGCGTTCGCTGTCACTCAGCCGAGGTGCGGGGGACCGCGCGGAGACTGCTGACGGGAGGGTCCGGACCGAACGTGTATCTGGGCCAGCTGAAGGGGTAACGAACCCGCCGCTGCGATCGGCTGCGGCCCGAGGACCGGCAATGCTGGCAGCGGCGCCGGCCCTGCACTTTGGGCGTAAGGACAAGTGGGGTCGATCTGAGTATGAGAATGATGTCCCGGATGATCGTAACTACCTAAGTGGTGAACCGCACCGTGGGCAACTGCGTTGCACAGCACGACGGCGAGATGGCCCTCGACCGGCGCCAGCATGAAGCCGGCCGGGATCAGTGCGCGCAGGCCGAGCATCACAAGTACCCACGGCGCAGCCCAGTGTCCGGCGCCGTTTCGAAGTGGGGTTGTTCTGCCCGGACGCATCACGTGGTATCCCACGCCTTGATGATCAAAGACTCAATCGCCATGCGACGCCCCTCGCGCAGCCGGTCGCGGTTAAGAATGGAGGCTGATTACCACGTCGATGTTTCCGCGCGTTGCTTTGGAGTACGGGCATAGCCGATGCGCGTCGGTCACGATGGTCTGCGCCAATTCGCGCTCCACCCCTGGCCGGGCTGACATTTAGCCGGGCACGAAGCAAGTAAGCGCCATCCGCCAGACTCAGGTTCAGATCGACCTCGGCGCGAATGGCCGTGGCCGCTGGGAGCTTGATTCTCCTTTTAAGAGCCGCAACCGCCATCGCACCTTCAAAGCAGGCCGACCACCCCGCGGCGAACAGCTGCTCTGGATTGGTGCCAGTGCCAGCCGTTCCGGGTATTGAGAAATTGATGTCGAGGCGGCCGTCAGAGCTGCGAGCGCTGCCATTGTCCCGGCCTCCCCTAGTTTCGGTCTTAGCCGTGTACACCCGCCGTTCGCCCTTCGCGGGCGCGGGTGCTTCTGTGAGTTGATTCATTCAGTCATCTCCTGACGAATCGTTCCACTGTCGCAATTCGGCTCCCGTTACCATTTCGCGAATTTCCACCGAAGCCAGGCGCCCCAATGACCGACTCGCTTTCATGAGGGGAACGGACCGTCGCATACACCCTAGTGTCCCGAAACTCACCGGTAGCTCACATCGATCGCAATGATCGACATAGCTCGTTTGAGTTCTGCTGATTATGCTTATCGCAGCGGGGAAGTTTGGCCGACACTGCCGTGTACCCGTGCAGGCGCTGCGCTCAAAAAGCGCCTCCAGCCACCGGGCATACAGCCATACTGTCCGGGGTCGATCGTGCCGTCGCGTCCACGATTTCGTCCGCGATCAGCGCAACGGCATGTTGATGGGCGCGGACCAAAGCGCTATAGCCTTCAGCCACGCGTTCATAGGCCAGTGTCCTGCAGACCAGTACGTCGTCGTGAACGGAACTCTTGATGCGCAAGCGCCAGAACGCCTCTACGAGGGCGTATTGCCCTGGCGCCGATTCGAAGCGCTCGATATCGATCTGCACCGTGATTGGCCCCTCGCCGCGTGACCCCTGCACTTCCGCTACGGACAGCCGCCGCACGAGTTCGACGGTGAGTGCACTTCGTAGCTCATCCGAGAGCGGCGCAATCCACAACTCGTTCTCCAATAACACAATTTGACCGTTTCGTTGTCGAACAACCAGCTCCGATCGATCCACCTGCGCGGGAATTTTCACCGCTGCGATCTCGACCCTGCGCGATGTCGGCCGTTGCGCAGCGGGGCCGTCGATCGGATCTGGAACCAGCGTATGGTAATGAACTGGCGCCGACGTGCAGGCTGCCATGATCGCAAACGCGGAACCCAGCCAAAACCAATGCATCAGCTTCACCGCTGCGCATCGTTCGTGGCGGAGTTGAGCGCGGCCGCGCTGCGCTCCTGGGTCGGGCGGCCACGAAGAAGCGCTTCAGGATGGCGGTTCAGATAGTCTGCGAGTGAGCGAACAGAGCGCATGGTACGCCTGGCCTCCCCGAGCGTTAGATTCACGCTCTCGCGCCACGGTGTGTCGTCCGCCAGGAGCCGATCGATATTGCCGAGCGTACTATGCAATGCGTCCAAACTCTGTGCTGCGCCAGGGAGCACGTCGGCATTAAGGCGATTGACCGTGTCATGCAGGCCCACCAAGTCGGCATCGAGATCTCTCGCGATGTGATCAAGCGGCAGCGCATCGATCTTGTTGACGATGCTGGCGACTTTCAATTGCAGTTCGTCAACGCCGCCAGGGATCGTCGCGATCTCGACCGGCCTCAACGACGGGTCAAAGCGGACCTTACCTGCCCCCGGCATGAAGTCCAACGCAAGGTACAGTTCCGGGGTGAGGAGGCTCACGCGGCGCGGCTGCGCACGCAATCCCCGGGCCACGAGATCTCCGACCAGCCGCGCCATTGTGTCCTCGTTCTCGGTAACACCACGCTGCGCAAGCGCGTCGTACGCACGCCCCAT
>Ga0335079_10009624_pt1 | contig 11006 bp, 15 predicted proteins | sample Lox_Sample_33_FD_206719 | JGI IMG/M metagenome (GOLD analysis project Ga0335079, IMG submission 206719) | Soil microbial communities from Loxahatchee National Wildlife Refuge, Florida, United States - Lox_Sample_3.3 | ecosystem: Environmental > Terrestrial > Soil > Wetlands | place: USA... | reverse complement strand
TCCTCGCCTGGTGGCAGACGTCAGGGCGGTATGCACGGGTGCCTGACGTGGCGGGCCTGGCCGCGCCAACGGCCGCCGCCGAACTGCGCAACATGGGATTCAAGGTCAAGATGGGCACGCCGCAGGCGGATAACCAGGTACCCAAGGGGGACGTGGCGCACACCCTGCCGCCCAGCGGCAGCCATGCGCTGAACGGAGCCGTCATCACTGTGATCTCATCCGCGGGCCCGCACATGATCTCGGTGCCGAACGTGACAGGTCAGGCGGTCGCCGACGCCCAGAAGGCGCTGACCAACGCAGGTCTGATACCTGGTGCGACGCAGCAGCAGACCTCGCCCACCGTCGCACAGGGTGAGGTGATCAGCACCGACCCGCCCGCGGGCACGTCGTGGCCGCAGACGAAGCCGGTCAACCTCACGGAGAGCGCCGGCATCGGCCTCCCGGACTTCACCGGCCAGCCGAGGCAGGTCGCGGAACAGTGGTTGCGGCAGCACCAGTTGCTGGTGCAGGAGCAGCCTGTTACGAGTACCACCCAGCCTCACAACAACGTGATCAAGCAGAGCCCGGCCCCGAACTCGACGATCACTCAGGGTGAGGTAGTCACTCTCTCCATTTCGACTGGCGACATCGGCAACGGGCAAGACGCCGGCCACGGGCAAGACAACGGCCACGGGCAAGACAACGGCCACGGGCAAGACAACGGCCACCGGCCAAACAACGGCCACCGGCCAAACAACGGCAGCGGCAACGGGCAACACAACGGCAACGGGCAGGACACGGGCCACGGACCCAATGCCATGGACTTCAGCGCTATCAGTGTTTGGGACGCCGTTCTGGGTGGAGAGTGACGACCCGGCCGGCGCCGGGGAAACGCGAGGAGCTTCCGCCTGCCCATGCCGGGCCATGCCGGTCCCGCCCGGCTCAGTCGAAGCAGTTCGTACAGAGGCTCGATCCTGGCGAGACCTGCTCCAGATCCCTTCGGCTGTCCGTGCAGAACTTCGCAGTACTGGTGACCCGCGCGCAGTGCCACTCGCCCTTGTAGTGCGGGCAGGTGGTCCGGTGCAGCATCAGGGCCGGTGGGCTCGTCGTCGGGTTCAGGAAGTAATCGTCCGGGTGCGCCACGAGCCAGCCGAAGAAGGCGTCGTCGTCGTCCGCGATCACTGTGATCACTCTGGTGGCCATTTACCCTCTCCTGATCTTGATCTAATTGGAACATCGCCCCCGGACGCACCGCGTCTGGCCCTTCCCCCGCATGCACGCCGTCTCCAAGTATGGTGATGGATAGGACATCGATTGGCTGCGCTGGCTCGGGAACGGGACAAAGGTGACCGTTAGCTGAGGCAAGTACGCTCAATGAGGGCTCGCGACGAAGTAACTTCTGATCGTACGGCGTGTCGGCCGGCCGGACGGTGTAGTTCCATGCGCCGTGGAAATCGTGATAAGTGATCGGCAGGGCTTCGACGTCCTTCTTGGTGTACCAAACGCCGGTCGGGTATGCGCCGGCGTCCAGGATGCAGTGGACGGTCAGCCCGGTGGCTGTGGTGGTGTTGCTGATCAGGTCGACGATGACCTGGTGGCTGGCAGGGCCCAGCCGCCGGGTGCGAGCCCACCGGCAGGCCCGCGACCACATGCCCGGACGACCGGTGACCGACCCCTGACGGCGAGGAGGCGGCCTCCCTGCGCCGGGGGTTGGCCGAGGCCCGGCCCCGGCGCGTTCACCCCCGACCTCGCCAGGATCGCTGATCACCTCAGACGTAATTTTGCGCCCACAGCGACCCGCTCGCCCCGATCCGCGCGGCCAACCGCAGCGGCAACCCCCGCCTGCGCTGCCGGCACGACCACGTCTTGCCCGAACACCTACAAACCCGCCACCAGCCCGGCCAGGTCGAACATGCCGTCCGCGACCTCGACAACACCGAACCAGCCCTGCTCGAACGCGCCGCCGCTATTGGCGACGCTGCCCGCCTGCTCATAGCCGAAGCCACCGCCAAATCACAGCGGCGCCGTCACGACCGAGCCCCCGCGGCACGGCGCCAGCTGCAAAGAGCCCGGCTCGCACCACGCCGAACACGTCGGTTCTATACTGCATGGCCCAGCCCCGCGATCCCTGAGCACCCCCGTCTACAGGCACCGACCGCCACGCCGCCGCCCAAGCCCGGGCCCGCTTTCAGACGGCACTCCGGATGAGAAGGTGGACCGCGCTCGAGGGTCAGCGCCACGACGATGAGTAGCAGGACCTGTTCGCCGGACCGCTCCCCTGCTACCGCCGCTGCCCCGCGGGGAGGGCCTCGATCGGATCAGGGCTTAGCTCCGCAGGCCAGCCGTGGAGCGGCGCGTTAGTTAGCCATCGGGCTTTCCCCAGTAATGGGCAGCAATGTCTGCCTGGAGACACTACGTCATATGTTACGGAGCGCAATGCAGTCCGCCGATCCCGCGCGCGTGGTCGATGCGCCCGGCGTCGGGTACGAGAAAGACGAGTACGCCCGCGAGCGGGCGCTGCAGGCCTTTGGCATCAGCGCCGCCGAGATCGTCGCCGGTGAACGGCACCGCCCAAGATGATCAGGCCGGTGGAGCTGCTTATGCTTTGCCGAGCGCCTGAGTGATGACGCCGAAGCCACGGTGGCACGGGCAGGCATCCCGCCTCACGTCGTGGCCATGGCCGGTGATGGGGTCCAGGCGCTCAAGCAGGCCGATCTGGGCATCGCGATGGGCTCGGGCAGCCAGGCCAGCAGGCCGGTGGCCCGTATCGTCCTGCTCGACCGCACCTTCGCCGCGGTGCCGCAGGTGCTGGCCGAGGCCGGCACGGATCGCATTGCTCACCGGCATGGCCGCAGGGCTGGGGCTGCTGTTCGCCTTCCCCCTCACCCCCCGGATCTTCTCCCTGCAGATCCCGCCCCTGCCGATCCTTGACGGCGGTGCGGGATCAGTCCGGTTCCACACCCGCGCGGCCGTTCGGCATGAATTATCCAGAACGGCGCACGCGTGGCGCGCCGGTCCTGCCGCCGCGACCGGTCATGGGCCTGGGCGCCGATGGCCCCGCGATGACGGGACTGCCACCTCTGTGCCGGTGGTCGGTGGGGGCGCAACATCGATGTGCGGTGGCGCACGGCTTCTCATCGGCATCCGGCGGGCTGTCGCCAAAGCCCGCCCGGGCGAGCGCCAGCGGCGGTTCCCGGGGTTCACGGCTGCGATCTGTATCACGTTGGAGAAATCTTGACAGGCCCGACGGTCTTGCCGGTGGCCGAGGCGACGTGCAGAAGCGTGTTCAGCGCCCGGGTGAGACCCTCATCAATAGCGCCGCTCATGCCTGCGCCGGAGTCGACGACGATGTCCCTGACCCTCGCTGTCACAACGTGATGCCGTCTATCGACGTGAGCACGATGCCGACGGCCGACTCGGCGCAGCGTGACTGGCCCGGAGGTCGCCGTCGCGTTCTGCAGCGAAGCGGACTTCGGCATGATGCTGCTGTGGCGCAAGGGTGATCGGCTGGCGGCCGCTGCTGAAACGCCTGCACTGGCCTTGCACTTGTGGATCAGCCAGCAGTGCGGAGACTGGACGGGTCGGCGCCTGCATCGTGGCCAGCCATCCCGCTATCCTTCCGCCCCCGGCCTCCGGAGCGGGCAACAGGCCGTGAAGCGCCAATGGCCGGCCGGGCCGCCTGTTCATCGAGCACCGCATTCATGCTCGTCCGGCCTGCCATCGAAGGACCCTGCGTGCCGCCGTATGCCGCTAATCCACGCCCGGAACGGCGGTCAGATGACGGTCAAACGATCTCCACGGGATCTGACGAGAGCGAGAACAACGCTCTGACCTGGATGTTTGCGTGGAGCTATGGGGATTCGAACCCCAGACCCCTTGCATGCCATCCACCGGCAATACGTCCACGCACGTCTCTAACCGCAGGTCACCGTCTTGGAGCATGCACGCAAGTCCGCCTCCGTCCGGACACGTTGCGCTAGCTGGTAGGGCCCGAGTCGCCGCATGACCTCCCCACGCAGCAGCACTCCGCGTCAGACATCGGTGACTAGCTTGACCGGCTGGCCGGTCACCGCCGCCACAGTCTGGTAATCGCGATCGTCGCACAGCACCGTGAGCCGTTCGCGTTCCGCGGTCGCGGCGATCAACAGGTCGACCGGGCCAGCCGATCGATGCGCCCCGGCTTCGGTCAGCAACTGCTGAACCTCCTCCGCGCGCTCGTACGCTCCCTGATGCATCGACACCCAGCCGAACAGGTCGTGTATCAGCCGCTGCTTTTCCAGCCGGTCCGCCAGCGACCGCGCGGAATACAAGAACTCCAGCTCGACGATCGGGCAGGTCGCGACGACGCCAGCGGCAAGCTGATCTGACCAGACCTTCCGCAGCTCAGCCTGCAATATCCGGAACAAGCCCGATGTGTCGATCAGGTACAAGGCAGGACTCACCGACGATACGACGCCTGGTCGCCGAGGAACTCATCGAAGTCGCCGCGGTCCGCCATGTCACCGAGCCTAGCCAGGGCCCGCAGCCGCACGAGCCGCTGGCCCACCTCACGGAGGGCAGCATTCACGGTGTCCTTCTTGGTCGTGGTCCCAAGAACCTCAGCGGCTATCGCCAAGGCCTCCTGGTCAATCTCGATTGGCGTCTTCGTCATGGCCATAAGCTCACACTCCCCTAGCGTGCAAGGTCAGGATATCATAGATATTCAATATCGATGTCTAGGGTATCCTGACCGATTCGGCAGGGAGGGTGTGGGTAATGCTTCCGGCCCGGCTTCCCTGATCTTGACCTGATGGGCGCGTACGGTTGGGAGCCTGGGTCCCGGCCTGACCTCCGATTCGGCTGACGCCACCCCGGCCGGACTTCCGCAGATGATGGGCACACGATGTGACGAAATTGCCGTCTGACCTGGGGAAACGGCGTGAAGGCGTGATCGGGCCGTGTTACTACAAAGCCGGGCCCGGGCTGGGCCTGTCAAGCTTGTGCTGGGAGCGTGAAGTCGAGGAACTTCGGTGGTTCGGGCAGGTCAAGAGCGCGCAGGATGTGGTGCTGGCCGGGGGTGGCCGCAGAGCGCTGGGCGACGCGGCCGTCGGCGAGGGTGACCAGGTGCATGCGGTCGAGTTCGTGCCGCAGGTGTTGCCCGGCGCTCAAGATCCCCATCTTGGCGGCGTTCACGACGCCGTTGAAGAACCGGGCATTTTGGGCGTTGTCGTGGGGAAGGTGCCGGTCCACGTGGGCGAGGTGCCGGACTCAAGGCAGATTTTCGGCGGTGATTGCTGTCTGCGGGCAGGCGCGGGCCGGGAACGGCGCGGGCGGCTTAGCCGGCCGGGGCCATGGTCAGCAGCCGGCCGCGGGTCACCACGTTGATCCGCGCCCACCAGCTGGTGTGCTCCAGCCCGTGGCGGCGGCCAAGGACCAGGGCCGCGGCCGCCAGGTGCTCCAGCGCGGCACCCAGCTCGCCGGTGCGGGCCCAGCACAGCAGCTCATCGTGGCCGGATGCCAGGACGGCGCGGACGCCGGTGACGCGCAGCTGCATCGCGGACCGGCGGGCCGCGCGGATCCAGCCGCGGACCGTGCCGGCCGGGACGGCCAGGCCGGCGGCGATGGGCCGGTGCCCGTACCCACGGGCAGCGGCGGCCAGGGCCTGCCCGATCAGCCCGGCGGCGTAAGCGCGGCGCGGCAGCAGCCCGGCGTCCAGCACGACATGGGTAGCGCCGCAGCCGGTGCACAGCGCCCGGTCCGGGCGGACAGTCAGCAGCGCGCCGCCGGTGCCGCGGACGGTGCGCTCGCAGGCATGCCCCCACGGCCGCAGCGGCTGGCCGCAGCCCGGGCAGCCCAGCATCCGGCGGGCCAGGGCGACCCCGGCCGCCGTGGTGTCGAAGACCTCGATCATCGCCCATCCCGCCAGGATCGGCCCGGCCGTCTCGTCCGCACCAGGGGCAGCTGGCGTTGCAGCGTGCCACCCGCGACGGCCCGCGCAACCCGGGGCGGCCCGCTCGCCCGGTACCGGCACCTGGCCGACACCGGGACCCGCCGCCCGCGCACCAGGCCGCAGGTCACCAACACCCCGGATCGCTCATCGGCACGGTGCCGCCGCCAACGAACCCACCTGGCCCGGGGTCACCATCTGGGGTGCCCGGTGCCGCTACAGCCTCTCACCATGGAAATCCTGAGCGCCGCCGGCAACAGCAGGTTGCGCCAGGTGCCGCCGGTGGCGTTCTCGGCGACCCGGGCGAGCAGGAGCGCCAGCCAGCACAGCTGGACGTGGGCGCGGATGCGGTCCTCGCGGTAGTGGAACACCGGCCGCAGCGCCAGCGCGCCCTTCATGTCCCGCCAGCCGCGCTCGACCGCGATCAGCTGCTTGTAGGCGGCGGCGAGATCGTCGGGGGTGAGGGTGAGGTCGGAGGTGCGCAGCAGCCACTTGCCGTCCAGGTGCCTCTCGCGGGCGATCGCGGCGTGGCCGATGCGCAGCAGCCCGGTCTTGGTGCGCCGCAGGAACCGGCGCAGCCCGGGCTTGTCCCGTAGCTGCCCGGCGAGCTCGTCGCGCTTGCCCGCGGGCGTTCCAGGAACCGGGAGATCGAGGCGACCAGCCGGGTCAGCGCTTCCCGGCCGGCCCTTGTCGGCCCGGCCGAAGTTGTCGATCACCTTGGCGACCGGGCTGCCGGTCCGCGGGTGCCGCCCGTGCGCCAGCTGCAGGTACGGCACCACGGTGCCGTACCGGTTCCTCCGCCGTGACTCTCGCAGGTACCCGCCTACAAGCCAAACCGTCACAGCAGCCCAAGGTAAGTGACACGCCCGAATTCGTTCGCCTACGCCCTGCCGGGTCCCAAGGCACCTCGCACGTTCCCGACCAGGGGAAACGATCGTGATCAAGCCCTGATGTGCCTACGAACTGCGGAAGTCCGGCCCGGGTTGTCTTGCGAAACGATCTGTCGGCCGGGTCCCAGTTTTTCTGGCACCTACCGGCACTGCCGGTTGATCTGCCTGGCCTGGATCAGCGGCCGGTTTCACAGGTCCGACGGCCAGCGGGTGCGTGCCATCCCTCAAGGTCAGGAAGGGATGGCTGTGACCTCGTTGAGAAATGCGCCATCACCGGCGGGGTGGACACCCACGCCGACGTGCACGTCGGCGTGGCGCTGGACCCCATCGGCGGGCTGCTCGGTGTCCGGGAGTTCCCGGCCACGCGGGCCGGCTATGCCTGGCTGCTGGACTGTCGTGCCCCGGAAGCTGGGTGCCGTAGTCATCGTCGACGCGCCGCCGCGTCCCGGTGAACTTCCCACGTGTGCTCCTCGTCATCCAGCGGGTGATCATGCTCGAGGTGACGGAGGGCCGGCTAGCAGCCGCCCGGCGCTTACTTCACCTTGGTCATGATCTTCAACCACTTCCCGTCCGCGTAATACAACGTGTGGTAATTGCCCTTTTGGGTGGCCTTGATCTCCCAGAACTGCCAAGCCGTGGGAGAAGCGTGGCCGCTGCGCTCGAAAACGCGCTTGCCCTTCACGTTGTACACGCCCAGCCAGTAGTAGCGGGAGCCTCCGCTATACGCCTGATACCAGACGCCGACCTTCATGTCCTGGCCGAGGTGGATGGTGCCGCCGTCGTAGTTGACCAGGACATCGGCGGAGGCCGCCGGTGCTAGCGCCATACCGGCCCCCAGTGCCGCCGTGGTGGCAAGCGCTCCGCTCGCGATGATCTTGTTGATCCTCTTCATGATCTCCACTTCCCCGTCGCCGCCTCGGTGCCCGAGCCTCCTGCCCCGGCGGCGGAACACCTAAATACAGGGTCGCACCGTTTTGAGGGGCTCCGTACCGACAGGCCGTGGGCCGAGCCGGTGGGCGCCTATTCAGGCGAGCGGGACGTGGCAAGTCGGGCGTAGTGGATCCGTCTCGACCGCGATAGAACCATGCGAGGTCGTAACGTCAGCACCACATGCTCGGCCAGCTCCCTGGGCGGCCCGGCTCAACCTCGGCGTGATGACCGGCAGCAGTTGTACCGAGCCGGCCGAGCCCCGCGAAGCAGACTGGTGGGCTCGGGTCCTTCGGCTACGGCGGCTGGGACCACGCGCCCCCGACGTGATGGTTGGACCGGCGCACGGCGTGGACGTCGGCGTGGTGCGGGTGGCACCAGGCACGGTGATGGCCCTGACCTCAGATCAGGTCTTCATCTTCCTCGCCTACGGCTGGCAGCGGGCGGCATGGTTCGCGGTCCACATGCTGGCCTCCGACGCGGCCACCAGTGGGCTTCCAGGACCGGGCCGGCGGCCTTGCCATCAGCGAGCGGACTGGAGCTAGGGTCTGGCTACCGGCGACGCCCTTGGGGCGGGTTACCAGTTCGGCAGCCCGCCGCACGACGAGGCCGAAATGATCGGCGGCGGCGCCACCGTGGATGATGTTTCCCCAGTTCAGCGAGGAGGCGGTGGCCGCGGCGGTCACCCTGCTGGCCCGGTTGATCGCCGTGGCGGCGGGCGCGGAAGGGGACGGCGAAGAGTTACACCGGCCTGATCGCCGCCTCGCACCGCGCGCGAGCGGCCGTGATCTATGTCCGGCAATCGACCACCACCCGCCAGTACGACCTGGTAGAACTGGCGGCCCAGCTGGGCTGGCCACGTAGCGCGATCCGGGTCGTCGATGCCGACCTGGGGGTGACCGGCTCGGTGCTCGGGCAGCGGGACGGGTTCGAGTCGCTGGTCGCCGAGGTGGCCCTCGACCAGGTCGGGATCATCTTGGCGCTGGAGGTCTTCCGGCTGGCCCGCGACAACGCCTCCTGGTACCGGCTGCTGGACCTGGCCGGGGCCTGCGACACCCTCGTCGCCGACGCCGACGGCATCACCAATGGCGCGCCCTCGTCCTGCGCGGCAACCTGTCTCCCGTCGTCGTCCGGCTGCGGATGGCCTGGCGGCGGCGATACTTCAAGCACGCCCGGCGGATCGGCGCGACATCACTGCCTGGCGTGACGGCAGGCCGGCGCCGATCGCCATTGCCTTGGCCGGGCCAGGCGGATGATTTGAAACCGCTGCCCACTAGCGACGGATCCGTCCCGACGGAGGTCCGGCCAGCGGTGCCCGACGAGCTCGCTGAGCGGCGCGTCGTCTACGGGCCGACTGCGGACTGGACCAGCATGCGGGACTCCCCCAGGCCACCGCTGCCGACCGGCCATGACTCCACGCCGCGCCCGCGCCGACCGTGGGATCCGCCGGCCGGCTCCGGGGACCATAAGTGACCGACCCGCCGCAGGGCCGCGACGGCTCGCCGTCCGCCGCGGCCCTCGCCGTCCACGTCAACGAGCTGCGCCGACGGATCGAATCGGTGGCCAGCTGGGTAGATTCGCTGGCCACCGCGCAGCGGGAACACGCCGCAGTGCTGGACGGCATCACCGAACTCCGCGACCAGGTCGAGCAGATCCTCGCCACCCTCACAGGGGAAGACGAGGCTTTACCGGCCGAGTGGTTCTGGCTCAGGATGAACGAACAGGTGCGCGAGGAGAAGCTCGCTGAACTGTTCGACTGGGTCCAGACGCTGCTCCGCACCCAATACCCCGGACTACCTCGCGGACCAGATCAGGCCCTGCTGGCCAAACCATCCCGAGGCCAGATGGGAACTGTCCTGGCTCTACCAGCAGTGGTCCCTCACCTACCTAGCCAAACAATCAGCCCTGAGAGACGCGGCGGAGTGGCACGACCGCTGGTCCCCCGGCGTGATCCGCCGTCTGAGCGCCGTCATGAGCTGGTGCGAGGGAACTTGCCAGCGCCAGCACGGCCTCAAGCCGGCTGGAGATTCGCTAAGTCAAGTACCGCCATGATCCTGCAACTCTCAGCGCATTTCATATGCGCACGTGAACGAAACCAGCCCTGACCTGACCCCGCCTCCTCTTGTAGCCGCGCCTCGTTCGCCGCCATCTCCGCACCCGGCCGGCCAGGTACCGCCAGCGGCGAGGCAGACGGTGGGCGCATGCCTGGCCGCGAGCGGCGGCCAGACTCAGCGGTGTTGCGCGGCGTTAGCGGTGCTGTGCGCTCTTGAGCTCGAAGGCGAGCACGATCTGGTTGATGCCGTTAAACAGCGCTAAGACGCCGACCCAGATGATCAGCAGCGCGGCGCGGACAGTGACCAGCTGTTGAGACGCCCAGAAGCCGATGAAGATCGCCAGGATGCCCGCGACCATACCCAGCCACCAGGCGGGGTTGATGATCCTGGACTCGATCGAGGTGATCAGGACGAAGGCCCCCTGCAAGATCAGCAGCAGCCCGACGGCCGAGGCCAGAGCCCAGAAGGTGCCGATCGGGTTGACAAATGCCCAGATCGCTGCGGCGAGGAAGACGATCCCCATCAGCACGTGCGCCCACCGCCAGCCCTGCCGCACGTAAGCGATGAAGAACTCATTCGCCATCGCCGCCAGGAAGACCACCCCCAGCAGCACCCCGACGGTTGCGGCCGAGGTGGTCGTGAACCTCAGCACGATCACCGAGATGATCAGCCAGGCGATCCCGGTCAGCAGCAACAGCCACCACGGGCCCGCCATCCGCCACAGGCTGGCCCGGGCCTCCGATCGCAGTTCGTCTGCGCGGTCGTGCGTTGCCTGCGGATTGACGCTCATCGCGCTTGCCTCCTCAAGGCTCGCGGGAGCGGGCAGCTGCGGCACGGCGGGCGGCGGACCGTCTCTAGTCCCACCGGCATGCGACTGGCCGCGTTTCCTCCCGCCCCGGGCCGCCAGCTCCCGCCGGCGCCTCGTTGACCCGAGGCTTTGTGACATGCTGGCAGCCGACTGCGCTTTCCAGGCAGGGCCAAAGGTCACACGACGGCAGGGCTGGCCGTCGCATTTCCACGCCGGCCTCATTTCCACGCCGGCCGGGAAGTACGGAGGTCTAACCAGAGCCAGGCCGAGCGGGCCTCCGCGCGGGCATCCGCAGCATATGCCCGTTCCGGGGCGGTGGCCCCCGATCAGCTCGTCCGCGACGCTGCCGCTTGGACGCTCCCGCCGACGACGGCTGGACGGTCAGCGCCACGCCGCAGACACGAGGGGAAATGCGGAACCCG
>Ga0335079_10009623_pt1 | contig 11008 bp, 12 predicted proteins | sample Lox_Sample_33_FD_206719 | JGI IMG/M metagenome (GOLD analysis project Ga0335079, IMG submission 206719) | Soil microbial communities from Loxahatchee National Wildlife Refuge, Florida, United States - Lox_Sample_3.3 | ecosystem: Environmental > Terrestrial > Soil > Wetlands | place: USA... | reverse complement strand
CCCGAGCGGACCGCTGCCGATCATCCACCATCCGGACGTGAAGCGGATGCTGCTGCTCATGAAATCCCAGACCGAGGCCTCGCGGGCGCTCACGCTCTACACCGCCTTCCAGTTCGACCTGGCCGAGCAGGGCAGCGATGCCCGGGAGCGCGCGGCGGCGTACGCGCGCGGGGAGCTGCTCACGCCAATCGTCAAGGGCTGGTGCACGGAGCTCGGCAACGAGGTCGCCGCCCTCGGCGTGCAGGTGCATGGCGGGATGGGATTCGTCGAGGAAACCGGTGCCGCCCAGTACGTGCGCGACGTGCGCATCACGACCATCTACGAGGGCACCACCGGCATCCAGTCCAACGATCTCATCGGACGCAAGCTCGGTCGCGACCGCGGAGCGGCGATGGCAGCGCTCATCGCCGACATGCAGCGCGAGCTGCAGGCGCCGGTCGATGAGGAGGTCGAGCCCATTCGCCAGGCCGCCCTGGAGGCGGTCGATGCGCTCGCGCTCGCCACGCAGGCGCTGCTGCAGGCGCTCGCTACCCGGCCCGATGTGGGCATGGCGGTGTCGGTGCCGTACCTGAAGCTGTGCGGCTACGTCGGTGGCGGCTGGCTGCTCGCGCGCGCCGCGGCGCTCGCGGCCGCGCAGAGCTCGGGTCCGCAGGGCGAGTTCTATCGCAGCAAGATCCGCACCGCCGCCTTCTACGCCGCGCAGGTGCTGCCCCTGGCCGCCGCCCTTGCACGCATCGTGCGCACCGGCGGCACCAGCGTCGTCGCCACCGATGCGGCGCTGCTCTGAGTCAGGCGACGCGCGGGCGCTGCGCGTGCGCACATCCGCCCCTTTCCCTGGCATTCCAGGGGCGAGCCGGTGAACCGGCGTGAGCTGCTCGTTGCAGGAGTGAACCTCGTGGCCGCCACCCGCATCGCGCGCGCCGCCGGGGAGGCCGGCACCACCGGCGCGCTCATCCAACGCAAGATCCCCTCCAGTGGCGAGGAGCTGCCCGTCATCGGGCTCGGTACCTCGGGTCCCTTCGAGGTCGACAGCTCGGAAGCCCGGCGCGCCCCGCTGCGGCAAGTGCTGACGGCCTTCTTCGCTTCCGGCGCGCGCCTCATCGACACCTCGCCGATGTATTCGACCGCGGAGGCCGTGCTCGGAGAGCTGCTCACGCCGCAGATGCACCAGCGCGCGTTTCTCGCCACCAAGGTATGGACCCGGGGCGAGGCTGCCGGCATCGAGCAGATGCAGCGCTCGGCGCAGCTGCTGCGCACGCAGCGTCTCGATCTCATCCAGGTCCACAACCTGCTCGATCTCGATACCCACCTGAAGACGCTGCGTGCTTGGAAGGCCGCCGGCCGCGTGCGCTACCTCGGCGTGACTCACTACACCGTCAGCGCGCACCCGCAGCTCGAGCGGATACTGGCGCGCGAGCAGCTCGACTTCGTGCAGTTCAACTACTCGCCCGTCACACGCGCCGCCGAGCAGCGCCTGCTGCCGCTCGCGGCCGAGCGCGGCGTGGCGGTGCTGATCAACCGGCCCTTCGAGGACGGCGCTCTGTTCCAGCGGGTGCACGCCAAAGTACTGCCCCCCTGGGCCGCGGAGCTTGGCGTGACGAGCTGGGGGCAGCTGGCGCTGAAGTTCATCGCCGCCCACCCGGCCGTCACCTGCATCATCCCCGCCACCGACAAAGTCGGGCATCTTGAGGACAATCTGCTCGCCGGTCGCGGGGCATTGCCGGACGCGCGCCAGCGCGAGGCCATCGCGCAGGCCTTCCTCTGAAGGTGCGTGCCGGCGGTTAGCGGCGGCGCCGGCGCGTGCGCGGTACGCGCAGCTTCAGGTGCGGGGGCTCGTTGAGATTCTGCAGGAAGAGCCGCCGCGCTTCGGGCGTGAGCGCCGCCCAGTCCACCTTCTCGACATGCGTGCGCTGCAGCTCGCGGTCGCCGATGCGCACGCAGGCGCGGCTGGCGCTGCGCAGGCGCGGCGGCAAGCGCGTGGTGCGCCCCCGACTCAGCAGCTCGAGCACCGCGGTCGCGACCTGCGGATCGCGGGTGAGATCGCTGTGCGCGACGCGGGCATAGAGCGCGGCGGCGCCCGCAAGCGTTGCGCTGACGGTCGGGACCGTGCCGTCACCGTGCCGGGTGAGCGTGTAGATGAACTGATCGCGCCCTCGCGCGACGGCGGTGACGGTCTCCTGGCCAGTGCCGGCGATCACCGTGAAGCGCTCATCCGCGGGTGCCAGCTGCGCGCGTGTTGCGCGCGCGGCCTCGAGCAGCTCGGCGCGCGGGCGCGGTCCCGCCGGCGGCCAGTGCTGCGGATCGAAGAGATCGAGGCGCGTGCCGCCCCCGGGCAGCAGGTCGTAGAGACTCGGAAAGGAGCTGAACACCTGCGTCGTCAGCGATTCGGCCGAGGCGTTGCGGACCAGGCGTGCGATCTTGCGCACCACCGCGTACGTGCCGCGCAGTGCCTGCACGGCGGCGAAGGAGCCGCAGTTGGGCGTGCCAAGGAGCACGACGCGCTCGACGTGCGGGATCGCAGGCTGTGCGAGGGCGACGCGCGCCAGCAGCCCGCCCATGCTGTGGGCCACGAGGGCCAGGCGCGAGGCGTCCGTGGCGCGCAGGCGCGCGGCCAGCTCGCGTCCGAGCTCCGCCACCGGGCGCCGCCAGTCGTAGTCGTGGCACTCGACGGTGAGGCCGTGGGCGCGCAGCCGCAGCTTCAGACGCAGGTACGAGAACAGCACCACCCCGAGCGGCACGACGGCCGGGCTGTCCGGCAGCCGCAGCACGTTCAGCCGCCCGCGCTCGATGTCGATCGGGTCGATCCACAGAACATCCGGGGGCAGCGGGGCCGCGCGCCGCAGTCCCAGCTGCGAGCCCATGATGCCGGGCACCAGGATCACCCGCGGTGCGTGCGCGCTCGCGCGCACCTGTGCGGCGCGGCGGGCCAGCGCGGCCAGCTGGCGATATTCCTGCGCGCCGAAGTAAGCAGCGAGTTCCGCGGCATGCCGCCCGCTCGCGAGCGCGCGCTCGATCGCGCGTTCGCTCCAGGCGAAGCGGTCGTAGGGGGTGACGTGCTCGGCTGGTGCAGCGGCCACCGCCACGGCGCCGCGCGCGGCTGCCTCTGCCGGTGCCTGCGTCATTCCTGATCGAGCGGGCGCACGTGCGCGGTGACGGTCACCGTGCCGCCGTCGCCAAGCAGCAGCACGAGCGGCACTTCGTCGCCGGCCTTCAGGGGGTGCGACAGCCCGTGCAGCATCACGTGCAGGCCATCGGGCGCCAGGCGCACGGTGGCGCCGGGCGCAACGAGGAGCGACTCGCGCGGCCGCATGCTTGAGGTGGAACCGACGAGTCGGGTCTCATGAATCATGGCCTGCGCGGCCATGCTCGAGCGCACGCCCACCACGGTCACCGGCTGCGAGCCGGTGTTGGTGAGGGTGAGGTATGCGGCGGCCACGTCCGTTCCCGGGGTTGCGCGGATCCAGGCCTGCGTGGCGTGCAGGGCGGGCGGCGCCGCGAGGGCAGCGAAGGCGCAGAGCGCGAGGGCAGCGATGAGAGGGACGGAGGGACTTCGCAAGCAGGCGTCCGTTGCGGCAGATGCGGAAGCGGGCGCAGCGATTATGCCAGACGTGATGCAGGCCGACCGACTATGATGCGAAACCCCACGGATCAGCGCATGAGCAAACGCACCCACGCCTCCGAGCTGCCCGCGTTGTTAGCGCTATGCGCCGGCGCGCTCTCGATCGGCAGCTCGGGGATCTTCGTGCGCCTGTCGGAGACCGGGCCGACGGCCACCGCCTTCTGGCGCGGCGCCTTTGCGCTGCCGTTCCTGCTGCTGTGGGCGTGGCTCGAGCGGCGCAGCAATCCGCCGCTGCGCAGCGCGTTGCGCGAGCCGCGGTTCCTGTGGGCCGGGGTGTTCTTCGCCGGCGATCTGCTGCTGTGGCACTGGTCGCTGCTCCTGACCTCGATTGCCGCAGCCACGCTGGAAGCCAACTGCGCACCGATTGTGGTGACGCTGTTCGCGTGGCTCTTGTGGCGCGAGCGCCCCACGCCCGCGTTCCTGCTCGCCACCGCGCTCGCCTTCGGGGGCATGCTGCTCATTCTTGCACCCAAGCTCGGCTCGGGCAGCCACGCACTGCTCGGCGATGCACTCGGCCTCGGCACGGCCTGCTTCTACGCCGGCTACCTCATGGTCGTGGCGCGGCTGCGCACGCGCTACGGCACCGGCATCGTCATGCTCACCAGCACCGTGGTGTTCACGGTGATCCTGCTGCCGATCGCGCTGACGCAGAAGTTCCTGCCCGCGACGGCGCACGGCTGGTGGCTGCTCGTGGGCTGCGCCCTCACGGCGCAGGTGCTCGGCCAGGGGCTCATCGCCTACGCGTTTGCGCACCTGCCCGCCGCCTTCGGGGCCGTGGCACTCTACGCGCAGGTCATCGCGGCGGCCGGTTATGCCTGGCTGCTCCTGGGCGAGCGCATAGCGCCGGTGCAGATTCTCGGCGCGGTGGTGGTGCTGCTGGCGATCGCCTTTGCGGGCACGACGCGGCGCGCGCCGACCGCCCCTCCCGCCGACCCGGCTACGGCTTAGACGCGCACTGCGCATCGAGCCAGTCGAGCACGCTGCACCACAGCGTTGCGCGGTGGCGCTCGGCAAAGAAGCCGTGGTGCGCCAGGTGACGCGCGCCGACCTCGGCCGGGCGCGTCCAGCGCCGCTCGATGCGTGCGCAGCGGTAAGCGGCGAGCAAGGCCTCGACCGCCGCTGGCGTGGCGATCGGGTCATCGGTGAATCCCCACACCAGCAGCGGGCCGCGCACCTGCGCGAAGCGGCTGTCGGCGAAGTCATCATCGAGCTGCGGCCCGAAGAGCGCCGGGTCCAGGCACCACTTGCGCCACTGTAGGAACACGCCCGGGGGGAGCGCGGCGCCGCGCCACAGCAGGCCGCGCGGCACGAAGCCGTGGCGCGCCAGCATCCACGGTCCGTAGAGCTTCCAGAAGGCGAGCGCCACGAGACGAAACGGCAGGCGCTGGTGGCGCCAGTAGCCGGTGGAGGTCGCGATCATCACATGCGCACGCGCCACATCGGCGTTGGGCATGGCGCCGATCAGCTGTCCGCCTACGCTGTGGCCCAGCGTGAACGCCGGCAGTGCCGGGTAGCGCGCCGCGAGCCAGCCGAGCGCCGCCGGCATGTCCAGGCGGCCCCAGTCACTCATGCGGGCGCGCTCCCGTGCCGGCGGCTCGGACGCGGAGGCGCCCATCCCGCGGTAGTCGTAGATCAGCGTGTGGTAGCCGCGCTGCGCGCAGAAGGCGGCGAACTTCAGGTAGAACTCGCGCAGGTAGCCGGTCGCGTTGTTGATGACGAGCACGGCGCGCGGCGCATCCGCCAGCAGCAGCAGGCCGGCCAGGGTGCGCCCGTCGCGCGTGCCGAAGGTGACCGCCGCGGGCGCCGCCGCCGTGACCCTCACGGGGCGTGCTCGCGGATCAGCTCGCACAGGGCATCAATCGCCGGACGCCGCGCGCTGCTCTTGCGCCACAGCGCGCCGATGTGGCGCTGCGGTGCCGGCCTCGCGAACGGCCGCAGCGCAACGCCGCGCGCGCTGCGGTAGGCGCCGCGGCCGGCCAGTTCGGGCAGCAGCGTGATGCCGGCCCCGGTGGCGACCATCTGGCGCAGCGTCTCCAGGCTGGTTGCACGAAAGTCCTGCTGGTCCGTTATGCCGACCCGGCTGCACACCTCCAGCGCCTGCTCGCGCAGGCAGTGCCCTTCCTCCAACAGCAGCAGCTTCTCGCCCCTGAGGTCCGCCACGCGCAGCCGCTCGCGCGCGGCGAGCGGGTGGTGCTCGGGGAGCGCCACGAGAAATGCCTCGCGGTACAGCTCGCGCGACTCGAGCCCGTCCGCCTCCACCGGCAGCGCGAGGATTCCGAGGTCGATCTCCCCGGCGTGCAGCTTCGCGAGCATCGGTGCGGTCTGGTACTCGTACAGGCGTAGCTGCAGGCGCGGCAGAGCCTTGTGCACCACGGGCGCAACACGCGGCAGCAGGTACGGCCCGATGGTCGGCAGCAGCGCCACGCGCAGCCGCCCGCCGAGCGGATCGCGCTGGCTGTGCGCAAGCGTCACCATCTCATCACTCGCCTCGAGGATACGGCGCGCACGCGCCACGATGGCTTCGCCCGCTTCGGTCAGGCAGACGTTATTGGGTGCGCGCTCGATCAGCTGCACGCCAAGGCTGTCCTCAAGCTTCTTCAGCTGGGCCGACAGCGTCGGCTGGCTGACGAAGCAGCTTGCCGCGGCGCGCCCGAAGTGGCGCTGGTCGGCCACGGCCACGAGGTAGCGCAGGTCCTTGAGCTTCAGGTCCATGCGCCTAATATACGACATCTATCGAATTCATAAAATCAATCGATTGGAGTAATTGGTGCTCGGCCGCCATCATGGCCGCCGTAGCCACAAGGAGTCGCAACCATGACAGGCGTAGGCCGTAAGTTCCCCGAGTTTTCCCTGACAGGCGTGGTCGGCAGCGACGCGCAGCAGGCGTTCCAGACGATCACCCACGAGAGCTATCCGGGCAAGTGGCAGGTCGTGTTCTTCTGGCCGAAGGACTTCACCTTCGTGTGTCCCACCGAGATCGCCGCCTTCGGCAAGCTCGAGAAGGAGTTTCAGGCGCGCGACGCGCAGCTGCTCGGTGTGAGCATCGACAACGAGTATGTGCACCTGGCATGGCGGCGCGCGAAGGAAGAACTGCGCCAGCTGCCGTTTCCGATGCTCTCGGATCTCAAGCGCGAACTCACCGGCGCGCTCGGCATTCTCGATCCCGATGCGGGCGTGGCGCAGCGAGCCACCTTCATCGTCGATCCGCAGGGCGTGATCCGTTTCGTATACGTGACCGATCTCAACGTCGGGCGCAGCCCCGAGGAGGTGCTGCGGGTGCTCGATGCGCTGCAGACCGATGAGCTGTGTCCGTGCAACTGGCACAAGGGCGAAGAGACCCTGAAGGCGGCGTGAAGATGAACACCCTGGAAGGCATTCGAGAAGCACTGCCCGGCTACGCGCGCGATCTGGCGCTCAACCTTGGCTCGGTCCTCACGCCCGCGGGCGCCCCGGGACTGAGCGAGCGGCAGATCTGGGGCGTGGCTCTGGCAGCGGCGGCGGCTTCCGGCAATGCGGCCTACACGCGCAGCATGCAGGCGCTCGCCACGCAGCACCTGGACGCCGCGCACATCAGCGCCGCACATGCCGCGTCGGCGGTCATGGCGATGAACAACGTCTACTACCGCTTCCTGCACCTGGTGCAGGACGAGGAGTACGGGAAGCTGCCGGCGCGGCTGCGCATGAACGTGATCGGCAGCCCCGGCATCGCGAAGGCGGACTTCGAGCTTCTGTCGCTGGCGGTGTCAGCGATCAACGGCTGCGGCACCTGCATCGCCTCGCACGAGCGGCAGTTGCGTGCCCACGGCATGGGCCGCGAGAGCGTGCAGAGCGCGGTGCGCATTGCGGCAACCGTGCATGCCGTGGCGCGCGTGCTGGCCAGTGTGAGCGGCGAGTCGGCGGCCGAGCCGGCCACGCGCGCGGCCTGAGGCATGGAGGGGGCTGGCGCGCGGTGGCTTCAGCCGAGCGCGTACAGCTGCCCGTCCCAGCTGCCGAAATAGACGTTGTGGCCCTCGATGACCGGCGAGGACAGCACCGCCCCGACACTGAGCATGCGTGCCACTCCTGCGACCATGTCGTCATAGAAGAAGTCCGTGAATGCGGCCTCGTAGTTCGGCGAGCCGTCGGCCTTGGTAAGGGGGGCGGCATTTTGCGCGGCGCCGTCGGTGGTGAAGGTCCAGGCGCTCTTGGCGGTCTTCAGGTCGAGCGCGAGCAGCTTGCCGGAGTGCGAGCCGATGTAGAGGTAGTCGCCGGCGAGCGCGGGGGAGGAGAAGAAGGGCCAGTGATTGAAGCTCAGCTCGAACAGCACCGCGCCGCTCTTGGCATCCAGTGCACGCACCGTCCCCGTGTCCGAGGTTGCGAAGTAGACCTTGCCGTCGCGCACCGCCGGGGAGCTGATGACCCATGAGCCCTTGTTGTCGAACGCCCAGCGCAGCGCGCCGCTGCCCGCATCCAGGGCGTAGAGCTTGGAGTCCCGGCAACCGAAGTACACCGCTCCGTCCGCGACCACCGCCGAGGACTGGATGCCCACCTGGTTGTGGATCACGGGGTCCTCGCCGGTCTTGAAGCGCCAGCGCTCCTTGCCGCTCGCCGCATCGAGCGCATAGAAATAGCTGTCCCAGCTGCCGACGTAGAGCGTGCCGGCGGCGAGGGCCGGGGAGGCGTGCACGACGTTGCCGGTGTGGAACTTCCAGCGCAGGGCACCCGAAGCGGCGTCGAGGGCATACACGTTGCCGTCGCCGCTGCCGAAGTACACGGTGTTGCCGCTGATGACGGGCGAGGACAGGAACAGGTCGAACGGATCGGGCATCGTCTCTGCGGCCGGCTCGGCGCCGTGCAGGTGAGGCGCGGCGAAGCGCCGCTCGCCCTCGGTGGCGAACTTCCAGCGCAGTGCGCCGCTTGCGGCATCGAGGGCGTAGAAATTCCCATCGAAGCTGCCGACGTAGACGCTACCCTGCGCCACCGCCGGTGAGGCGGTGACCCGGCCGTGGGTGGCGAACTTCCAGCGCAGCTCACCGCTGCCCGCATCGAGGGCGTAGACGTTGTGGTCGCTGCTGCCGAAGAAGACCCGTCCCCCGCTCAGGGCGGGCGTGGAAATGATCGGTCCCTTGGCGCGGAACTTCCATTTCACGCCGTGCAGCACCGGCACGCCCGCGGCGTCGTAGACGCCGCTGTGGCTCGGATCGGCGCGAAACATGGGCGCCGCCTCAGCCGCCATTGCCATCAGTCCCAGCAGGAGTGTCACGAACGCCCGGTGCATAGGAGGACTCCCCGACGCCGCACGCTTGCGGTTGCTCAGATGATAGGCGCGGCCCGCGCTCATGCAGCCTCGGCCCGGCGACGAAACCGCACGCCCGGACGCGCAGCCCACGCGGCCGCGCCTCCGGGGTGCAATGAACTGTGCCCCGATCCCCGCGCCGCTCGCTCTTCCTGGCGCGGTGCGCGGATGTATTTCATCATGGCGCTCGGAACGTCACGGGCAACAGCGCAGCAATGATGGGATCGAGGGGGCTCCGGGGACTGCTGGCGGGCGCGGCGGTGGCGCTGCTGGCGGGGACCGCCGCGGCGCGTACCGTGACCGATGACCTCGGGCGCACGCTGCAGGTGCCGGCGGCGCCGCTGCGGATCGTCAGCCTGGCACCGGGCGCGACCGAGATGCTGTTCGCCGCTGGCGCGGGCGCCGAGGTCATCGCCACCGTGGAGTATTCCGATGAACCGCCCGCGGCACGGCGCGTGCCGCGCGTCGGCGACGTGGCGGCCGTCGACATGGAGCGCCTGGTGGCGCTGCATCCGGACGTGGTGGTGCTGTGGGCGGGCGGCGGCAATCCCGCGCAGCGCGAGAAGATCGCCGCACTGCACATCCCCATCTACGAGCAGCAGGTCGCGCGCCTCGCGGACATCCCGGCCGCCGTGCGCCGCCTGGGGACCCTCGCCGCAACCTCCGTCGCGGCGGAACGTGCGGCCGCGGCCATGGAAGCGCGCCTCGCCGCGCTCACCGCTACCTACGGGGGCCGTCCCGGCGCGCGCCCGAGCGTGCTGCTGCAGGTCTGGAACCGCCCCATCTACACTGTCGGCGGCAAGCACCTGATGAGCGATGCGCTCGCGCTGTGCGGGGCGCGCAACGTGTTCGCTGACCTGCCTGAGGCCGGCCCCGTCGTCGATATGGAGTCGATCATCGCGCGCGATCCGGACATCATCATCGCCGCCGCGCCTACGGGTGAGGGAGCGGCCTGGGTGGCCGACTGGATGCCGCTCAGGAGCTTGAGCGCGGTGCGCAGCAAGCGCGTGGTCGCGTTTGAGGATCAGGCCCTGAGTCGTCTGGGGCCGAGCGTGATCGGGGCGACGGAGAACCTGTGCCGGACGCTCGCCAGCGTCAGTCGCGGAAGTTATTGAACTGCAGCGGCACGTCCAGCTTCGCGCCGCGCAGCAGCGCCATCGCCGCCTGCAGATCATCGCGCTGCTTGCCGGTGACGCGCACCTTGTCACCCTGCAGGCTCGCCTGTACCTTGAGTTTCGAGTCCTTCACGAGGCGCTGGATCTTTTTGCCGGCCTCCGCGTCGATCCCGTGGCGCAGCACCACCTCCTGGGTGGCCGTTGCGAGCGTGGTCTGCGGCTCCTTGATCTCAAGACATAGCAGGTCGATGCCGCGCTTGGAGAGGCGCAGCTTGAGGATCTCGAGCATCTGCTTGAGCTGGAAGTCCACCTGCGCGTGCAGCGTCACGAGGAGCTCCTTGAGCTCGAAGCGCGCACCGGTGTCCTTGAAGTCAAAGCGCTGCGACAGCTCGCGGTTGGCCTGGTCGACCGCGTTCGCCACCTCATGGGCGTTGAGTTCGGAGACGGCGTCGAAGGAAGGCATGGGCGTCAGCGCGGCTTTTTCTTGGGACGCGCCGCCAGCGCGCGCCGGTGCTTGCGGGTGAGTTCCAGGAAGCGCGGCATCGGCCCGGTGTCCTCGTACACCGGGTCGCCCTGCTCGTCGGTGGAGATGACCTTGCTGCCGGCCACGTAGGGCATGGCCGCGGCGACCTCGCTCAGCGCCGCGCCCAGCAGTTCCGTGATCAGTTGCTCGGCCGTGCGCCCCGGGAACATCTCGGCGAGCGCCCCCAGGCGCGCGGCATCATCCAGCGGCAGGCGTACGGAGTAGGTGCGCGCGGTGCGCGTGGCAGCGGCGCCGTCGCGCCAGTCATCGAGAAGCTTCCTGAAATTCGCATCGTGGCTCATGGCAGCATTCTAGCTAAAAACCTCGCGCGACTGGCGCCATGCCGTAGCCCCTAGGGCAAGGCGATGGGCCCGGACTTCGGCCCTCAGTGCCTGGCGCCTGACGCGGACCGCATCGCATCTTCCGTAGGCCGCAGGAACTGTCTACCACGCCCTGCCTGCGCGGCAAGCGCATCC
>Ga0335079_10009622_pt1 | contig 11008 bp, 15 predicted proteins | sample Lox_Sample_33_FD_206719 | JGI IMG/M metagenome (GOLD analysis project Ga0335079, IMG submission 206719) | Soil microbial communities from Loxahatchee National Wildlife Refuge, Florida, United States - Lox_Sample_3.3 | ecosystem: Environmental > Terrestrial > Soil > Wetlands | place: USA... | reverse complement strand
GACGTGCTCGCGTGTCACCGCCGCGTGCTCCGGGCCGACGAGTCGCTCGAACTCGTCCCATTCGACGAAGTCGAGGACGGCCTCACGGCCGAACCAGGCCGCTACCCCGTCGGCGAGCCCACGACATGACATCGCCTGCTCGGCGACGACGTGGAAGCTGGCCCCGATCGCGGCCGGCCGGCTCAGAGCCAGCTCGAATGCCTGAGCGACGTCGTCGGCGTGCACGTGGTTCAGCACGCCGAGACCGAGAGCCGGCAAGGCGACCGCTTCGCCGACCGCCAGCCGCCGCCAGACATCGCCGTCGAAGTTGCCGGCGGGCGTGACCACCGGCCAGCCGGCCCCGCACAGGTGCCCGGGCAGCAGCACCACGCTCGGAACGCCCCCGGCGAGCGTTTCGCGGTGCAGCAGCGCCTCGATCGCGGCCTTGTTGCTGCCGTATTCGCCGTAGCCGGTGCGCGGCTCGTCCTCGGTCACAGGGACACGGGTGGCCCGCCCGTGCACCCAGGTCGTGCCGCAGTGCAGGAACAGCGGACGCGTCGGCCGGAGGGCCTCGACGAGGTGTTGGGCGGATGCGGGGGTGAAGCAGATCAGATCGATGACCGCATCCGGCCGGAGGTCGGCGATCCGCCGCCCGAAGCTGCCGGCCGCCTCCTCGGCGTCGCGGTCGGCGTTCAGATGCCGGACCAACCGCCACTCGACGGCCGGGTGGTACGGCTCCCGCTCACCACGGCTCACCGCAATCACCTCATAGCCGCCGCGAACGAGGCGGGGCACGAGGTAACTGCCGATGTGCCCGGTCGCGCCGATCACCACCACGCGCGCCATCGCAGGCAGGCTAACTACTCGCGAAGAGCCTCTTCGAACCGTGGGTCGTCGAGGACGGCGGCAAAGTCGTCGTCCCTGCGGGCCTGCTCGCGGAAGCGCGGCACCAGCTCGACGGATCGTCGGAGGTGACCGAACGTCTCGTCGCCGGTGTCGCCCGCGAGCGTCGCGAAGCACGCGTAGTCGTAGTGGAGCCCGGGATGGTCTGGGTTGCGCTCCAGGCCCGCGCGGACAGCTGCGACGGCATCGGCGTAGCGCTGCTCTCCGTACGCACGCATCGACTCGCTGTGGAACGTCCACGCTTCGCCCCAGTCGAACGGTTGGTACGCCTCGTCGGGTGTGGCGCCGATGACGAGCACCGTTCCATCCCCGGTCGCCTTCCGCCGCGACTCGGGCCGAACGAGCACGAATGTCCCGGCGGGTGCGTCGACCGTGTCGCCGTCGATCTCGAACGTCGCGTTCCCGTCGAGCACGAGGTACAGCTCCTCCTGGCCCGACCCGGCCTCCACGTGCTCGCCGATCAGCATGCCGTCCTCAGCCGGCGTGAAGGCGTTGATTCCGAATGCGCGGATCCCGAAGTGCTCGCGTACCGGGATGTCTCTGCCGCGCCGCTCGATGTCGTCGAGACGCGCGACCTTCCATCCTTCCGCGCCGCTCATCGAATCCCCTCCTCTTGCGCTGGTCACACGGGCCGGACCTGCCGGGGTCATCGGCCCGGGTGACGCAGTAGGCGGCTCCTGTCAGGGCTCGGTGAGCACGCCGCGCTCGAGTCGGACCACGCGCACCTCGCCGACATGCGGAGGCCGGCTTGCCTTCGTGAAGGCGCTTCGATCGCAGATCCAGACACCGGTCACGGGTGACCGTGGCGGAGGCGCTCGTCACCGTTCCCTCCGGCCGCGACAGGTGGAAGGTGAGTCGCATTGCCGTCGGCCTGCTACCGGTGGACCGCATAGAGCACCATTCCCCTACGTGAGCCCGACTCGATCGCGCCGAGCTTCTCGACCGCGCGCCGCGACCGGAGGTTGCGCGCGTCGACGAGAAAGACGACCGTCTCCACCGACCGAAACGCGTGCTCGAGCATGACCCGCTTCAGGTCGGCGTTGTAGGCACCGCCCCAGTACGGCCGAGCCAGAAACGTCCAGCCAATCTCGACCTCGCTCCTCTCCGGATAGTAGTTGTCGTATCGAGTCGCGCCGATCAAGCTGCCCGTCGCTCGATCCACGACGGCGAGCGCTCCACCGGAGGCGAGGTGGTCATCGAAGTACGCACGAAAGACGTCCTCGCGCCAGCGCTCGTTTTCCGGATGCTGGTCCCAGAGCATGGGGTCCGCACCCGCCGCGTACAGCTCGTCGAAGTCGCCGACGCGCAGCGGCCGAACGACGGTGACGTCCCCGATCAGAGTCGGCTGGCGATTCAGCCGTCCTCTCCCACTTCGTCGCGGTCGAGACGCGGGCTCGTGCCTAGCCGCTCATCGAGTCGTGTAGCTCGTACCAAGCTTCCCGGCTCGGCGGATCGAAGTTGGCGTCGGGGCTCTCGGCGGCCTTGGCGATCATGGGCTCGATGACCGGGTTGAGCTGCTCGTTGATGAACTTCTCGCCGTGGGCGCGCGTCTCCCAGACGTCGAAGATCCGGAAGAATCCGGCGTCGAGGTCGAAACCGGCCGTGTGAATCAGGAGCCCTTCGGGTGCCTCCTGAAGGTCGAGCGCGGCGGTGACCGCGTCGTAGTTGGTGGTGCTGGTGTCGCCATCGTTGATCACGAACTCCTGCACGTATGCGATCGGCATCGGTCAACTCCGTTCTCGTCGGGTCGCACCCGACTGTACTCGCGGCAAGGACGACAGGCGAGAGTGCGGGGTCCGCCCATCCGTCTCGGCGGGGGTCGAGCCGAGCGGCGTACCCTGGCGGCCTGTTGCGTCGCGTCCTCATAGCGTCCGTCGTCCTTCTCGCGTTCGTCGCGGGCACGAGCCGCGCCTCGTCCACGAGCGTCTCGCCGTGCCGCCGGGTGAGCCAGCCGACCTGGTCGCCGGACGGGACCCAGATCGCGTACTACGGAACCCGCTGGCCTCCGCCGACCGGCCACCGCAACCCGAACGACATCCTGCAGGCCCTCTGCACTGCGAACGCCGACGGGACGAACGCGCGGCCGCTCCGCTACACGGCCTGCACCGGCAAGTGCCCCGACCCGCCGAGCCAGATGTGGTGGCTGCCGAGCGGGATCGTCTACCTGCGGGACGGAGAGATCCTCCGGATCGTTCCCGGGAGCAAGCCGCAGACGATCGCCCGGATCAACGACGTCTCCGTCGTCACGAACCCGGCCGGAACGCGCATCGCGGCCGAGAGGTACTGGCCCTCCTGCCTGACCTGCGCGGCGCCGGTGACGATCATCGACGCTCGGTCCGGATCCGTCGTGGGCACGGTCGGCGGGAAGAGTCTCGACAACGTCGATCCGAGTCTGTCGCCCGACGGAACGAGGATCGCCTTCGATCGCACCGCGTCCGACGGCTCCGGGAAGACGTTCGGCATCTGGACGGCGAAGACGGACGGCAGCCGCCTCCGGCAGCTCGCGAAGGTCGGCCGGCAGCCGCTGTGGTCGCCCACGGGCGGCAAGGTCGCCTACGTCGCCCCCGCGGGGAAGTCGGTCGCCCTGCGTCTGATCCCGGCCGCGGGCGGCAAGAGCCGGGCTCTCGTCCCACGCAACGTCGAGAACGTGTTCGGCTGGTCGCCCGACGGCCGCTACATCGCCTTCGAGACGGGCACGGGAACGCTCGGCAAGCTGGCAGTCGTCGACGTCGCGACCGGAAAGGTGCGCAGGCTGCTCCAGCTCGACTACGCGCCGACCGCCGCCTGGTCGCCGGACTCGACCGAACTGGTCGCGAACAGCGTCTCCAGGACGCAGACGTGCTGGTCGACCTGGCGCGTGACGGTGGACGGCTCGAGGCCCACCAAGATCTCGAGCTGCGCCCGCTAGGTAGACGATCGGCGATCATCCGGGCTCCGATGGATGTGACCGACACGGTCCTTCGTGCGCTGAGCGAGCGCGACCTCGAACGGTTTGTCTCGGTTGCAGCCGGTCGATCGTGCCGAGGATGTACTGCAGGGGGAACCGTCGTCTCGTTCTGACACGCGAAGTGCCGGATGGATCGGTGGCGGCGCCGGGCTATCGCGCCAGCGCCGCGCGTAGCCGGATCAGGAACTGCGTGCGCATCTGGCCTCCGTTCGGGAGTTGGTCGTCGCGGTCCCACCGCCAGCTTGTGATCATCGCGAGCATCAACGTCCGACACTCACGCAGCAGGCCCTGATCGATGTCCGGATAGCGTGCGCTCACCTCTTCCGGCACATGGGCCACGTCGAACTCGACGGGGCCACGGCAACAGGTCTCGAGATCTGTGAACAGCAACCCCTCCGTCGTGTCGAGCAGATTGCCGGGGTGCGGCTCGCCGTGGAGCAGCTGCTCGGGTGCGTTTCGCCGAACGATCGCCGACGTCACCCGTTGCAACGTGCTGCTCAGAAGCTCGCGGTCGGCATCCTCGAGTTCCGGGGTCCGGGCGCTATCGCCGACGAGTGCCTGCGCCTCCGCGACACGATCCGTGAAGTGAGGCGCGGTGGATTCGACTTGCCGCAATCCAGCGTGTAGCCGCTCGAGCGCCTGCGCGTACTCGACCGGTCCGACATCGCGGTTGGAGACAGGCTCGTAGTAGGTCCACAGCGTGGTGACGAAGCCGTCGCGCACGTAGACGCGCGGCTCCGAGCGAGGATCGAGCGAAGCGACGGGACTATCGGTTTCGGCGAGCCGCCGAGCGAGCTCGACCTCGAACTCCGCGCCTCCCCGGCGATCCATGGGCGCGACCCGAGCTAGAACGTCACACGGACGCAGGCGCAGAGCCAGTCGGTTCGAGTTGCTGAGCACGACGGCCTCATCAGCCCTCAGATCGCTCGCCGAGGCGGTCGACAGAGCCGCAGCCACAGCGGCCCGAACTTGCGGCGCGTGCATGGTCGAGGCGAATGTCCCCCGAGATCGCCTGTCATAGCGACCCGATGTGCAGGACCTCCGTCATGTAGCGCCCAGCGGCTGCCGCAGCCTCGTCCGGAGTGCTCCCGTGCTGGCGCGCGTTCATGTATGCGGCGTACCAGTCCCACCAGTTGTGCGCGGCGTGGCTCTTCTCATAGGGGTCGTGATGCTCGGCCGTTTCATGAAGGAGCTCGGCCAGGGAAGCGATGTCCATCAGGCGTCCCACTCGCGGCCTGGGAGTCGCGCCGTGATCTCCTGGAGCAGCCACTCGTTGCCATCCGGATCGGAGAAGGAGGCATAGGTCCGATACGAGCGGCGCTCCGGATCCGGGCCCGGAACACGCCCTCCGGCGAGATGGAACACCTCGCTCACCGCGACACCGCACGCCTCGAGGTCCTCGCACGCCGCGTAGATGTCCTCGACGGCGAGCAACAGCCGCTTGACCGAGCCCGGCTCCCCGGTAGTCAACCCCACTCCGAAAGCAACCGAGCAGGCCGAGTGCGGCGGCGTCAACTGAACCACCCGGAAGGCGTCACCCGCGACGATGTCCGCGTCCAATCGCCAGCCGAGACCCTCGTAGAAGGCTTTTGCCCGATCGACGTCCGACACGGGCAGGGTGACGACCTCGAGCTTCATGTCGCTCGCCATTTCAGGACTCACTCACCGGGCCACCGCCTCCCAGAGATACGTCGCTTGGAACGCAGAGCATGTCGCATTCCGTCTGCCTGCTTCACGTCTTCCGGTCGAAGGTCAAGTGGGTGACCCCGCTGGGCGCCGAGACGGCCTCGATCTCGTAGTCCTCGTCCAGCCCTTCCAGTCCGTCCCACAACCGGACGCCACGGCCGAGCACGATCGGCACCTGGACCAGGTGCATGTGGTCGACGAGGCCCGCGGCGAGGAAGTCGCGCACGACCGTCGGGCCGCCTCCGATGCGGACGTCCTGTCCACCGGCTGCCGCACGGGCTGCCTCCAGCGCCTCGGCCGGTGCGGCGTCGAGGAAGTGGAAGGTGGTGCCACCCTCCATCTCGATCGAGGGTCGCGGGCGATGGGTCAGCACGAAGGTCGGCGTGTGGAACGGAGGGTTCGGGCCCCACCACCCCTTCCAGTCGGCGTCGTCCTGCCAGCCCGGCGGGCCGAACTTCCCCGCACCCATGATCTCGGCGCCGATGCCCGGCTCGTGTTGCTGGGCGAACGCGTTGTCGACGCCGGCGCTGCCGCCGTCGCGTCCAAGGATCGGCGCGCCGAAGCGGGTGGCGAACATCCACTCGTGCAGCCGGTGGCCGGCGTGACCGAAGGGCGTGTCGAGCGCCAGGCCCTCGCCGGTCGCGAAACCATCCAGCGATATGGAGAAGTTGTGAATGCGCGTCCGTGTCATCTGCTCGCTCCGTTCAGAAATGTCCCCGGGAGGTGACCTATCCTGGCTCGGTGGGATGGCTGGACCATCATCGTGGCTAGACGGAACTATCTCGTGGAGGGTCTGTCGGGCGCCGGTAAGTCCTCCGTCTACGAGGAACTGATCGGGCGCGGTTACAAGGCGATCAGTACCGACCGTGCCTGGAAGCTCCGCACCGATCGCGACACCGGTCTCGACAGCTCGATGTGGGATCGCCAGAAGGCCCTCCGCGAACTGGTGAGCCCGACGCCGGATGTGCTCTTCGTCTGTGGAAGCAGCAGCAATCGCGATCGCTTTCTGCACCACTTCACCAAGATCTTCAACCTCCGCATCGACGACGCCACCATGCGTCGCCGGCTCGAAGAGCGCACGAACAACGACTTCGGGAAGCAGCCCGAGGAGCTCGAACTGATGCTCGAGCTCAATCGGCGCGACGAGAAACCGGCCGGAGCCATCGATGTGGACGCGACCCGGCCTCTTCACCACGTGGTCGACGAATTGCTCCGCCTGGCAGATTGCAGAACCGCGACGGACGCGACGCCGGCACCGTGGGCCAAGCGAGGCTCCGCCATTGGCCGGTCGTTCGTGATCTCCGAGGTCGCACTTCCGATCGTGCAGGTTGCTCTCGGCCGGCGAAGCCCTGGAACGTCGGATCGACTCCGGGACGTCCTGGGCCGCGAGGCCATCGCTCGCATCGAATACAGCTGGTCCGGCGCTGTCCTTGCGACGCTGTTGACGTACCTGGATGAGCAGGGCATCGACCTGATGCGCTCGGACCATCAGATGCGTGAGGACTCGGTCTTCGTCCTCACGTCTGAACACCGCGAGCGTTACCTGGCACGCCTCGATCCGAGTGAGTTCGACGGAGCAGAGCTTCGCCGCTACTACGAGCAGTCCAACGGGACGGCAGCAGAGGGCGTCGGCTACGCGATGCTGGACGGGATCGCTTTCCTTCGCGACACGCTTGCGCCGCTCGAGTCCGCGGGCGTGGCCGTACTCATCATCGGATAGTCCCCTGGTGCGCTCTCGAGGCGCTTGCCAGATGGCCTCACACTGGTCCCAGCGACCAGCCGAGGGCTCCTGGCGGAACGTGCGCCGAACGCGCAACGGCAGGATAGGAACGAGGCAATCGGTGGGCCGGTCGAGCGAGCGATCAGAGCAGAAGCCCCATCTCGATCGAGTCCCAAAGCTCGCCGCTCGATCGGCGGTACTGCTTGACGCGGCGTCCCTCCTCGACGAACCCGAGCTTCCGGTAGAGCGCGATGCCGGCAGCGTTGTGGACGAAGACGCCGAGGATGAGCTTGTGCAGCCCCTGCGCACGCGCCCAGCCGATCGCCTCGGTGAGGAGCGCAGTGCCGACACCGCATCCGCGCCACTCGCGCGCGACGCCCATGCCGAGCTCGCCGAACCCGTGCCGGCTGGGCTCGACGTGCAGCATCCCGACCACGTCGCCGTCGGCGACCGCGACGAACGTCCCCTCGATCGTCCACGAGGCAGCGCGCGCGTCGATGTCCACCGGCGGCTCGCTCGCGATGCCGTCGCGCTCCTCGGCGACCGCGGCGAACAGGAGCGCCATCGGCATACGATCGTCCTCGCGCGCGGGACGGATCTGAACCCGCGAGTCGGGCACGCGCCAGATCCTCGCACAGCCCGCCGGATCGGCCGGCGCGCAAGGAGGACCGTGGGAGGATCCGCGAGGTGGAGGTGAACGAATAGTCATGCGGCTCTGGCGGCTCACGCGAGCGGGCGAAACGGCGCTCGACGGTGCCGGGACGTTGCGGCACGGCGGCCGCTACTCACCCCCGGGCGCGCCGGTCGTCAACTTCGCCTCGGAGGCGGGCCTCGCCGTTCTGATCGCGCTGCGATACCTCCCGGGCGGTGCGGCCGACGCCCCGGACGACTATGTACTCGGGTGGACCGAGACCGACGCGACTCCCGAACGAGCCCTCGATGGAGCAAGCGACGAGGCGATCCGCGAGTGGGTGAGCGTCTGGCTCTCGGAGCGCCGCAGCATGCTCGTCGCGGTTCGCTCGCAGGTCCTTCCCGAGGCAGACGTCGTGTTGATGAACCCGCTGCATCCCGATGCCGGACGGGTGCGGCCGCTGGTCACGCGTCCGTTCAGCTTCGCGCAGTGCCTCCATGCACCGCCGATGCTGACGCGCTATCGGCAGTGAGAGCGGCTACCGAACGGTGCGCAGCTGCAGGAAGACCCAGATCGCGGCGACGGCGGCGACGGCGAAGATGATCCCCAGCACCCAGTGGCCTCCCGACAGGAAGATCAAGGCGAGGAGCACGAGCGCGGCCGCAACGAGTCCGACGCGCCGGAGCATCCGCCGGCGGGCATCCCCGCGGCCGTCGACGCTCACCGCGAACCTCCAGCCCTCGAGCTCACGCCCGACATCTCAGCACGATCACGTACCCACCGTAGCCGCGCAGCGTCACCGATCGGGCGGCATTCGACGAGATCGAACGCCCGCTGGGGCAGCTCGTCGGCGTCGAACAGCGCCGGCCCGGCGCCGATCGCCGTCGGCGCGACCGTCGCGATCACCTCGTCGAGCCGGTCGAGCGCGAGCACCTGAGCCGCGACGGAGCCGCCGCCGGCGAGCCAGACGCGCCGATGACCGCTCTGCTCCATTGCCTCGATCGCGGGCAGCAGATCGCCGGCGACGCGCACGAGCGGCGCCCGTGTCGGGCGCACCGAGTCCGCGAGAGCCTCGTCGTGGGAGACCAGCCAGGTCGGCAGGTCGTCGTGCGGCCACCCGTGCCCGTGGCCGGTCAGCCAGCGGAGCGTCGACGCTCCGATCAGCACAGCGTCGACCTCGGCGATGAACTGCTCGAAGTCGTTCGCCCCGGAGTCGGACAGCGTCTCGGTGAACTCGATGCTGTGCGCGGCCGACGCGATCCGGCCGTCCATCGACATCGCCGTGTACCAGACGGTCTCCACCGGCGTCACGAGCCGTTGCTCGGCGCCGGCACGCGGGCGGCGAAGTCGTCGGCCATCTCCTCGAACGTGACCCAGCGCGCGCCGTCATGCCCGTTGACGTACTCGATCAGGCGCTCGAGCATCAGCAGCACCTGCGGCCGACCGCTCACGTCCGGATGGATCGTGAGCGGGAACACCGCCCGCTCCTCCTCCCGGTACACGTAGTCGAACTGGTCGCGCCAGAGCACCTCCAGCTCGCGTGGGTTGACGAACCCGTGACTGTTCGGCGACGTCTTGATGAACATCATCGGCGGAAGGTCATCGAGGTACCAGCTGCCCGGGATCTCGATCAGAGCCGTCTCGTGCCCCCGCGTGAACGGCTTCATCCATGTCTCAGCAGGTTGCGCGTAGTCGATCGCCGTCCAGCCGTCGCCGACCCGGACGTAGTAGGGCCGATGGTCGGTGTGCATGAGGCTGTTGTCGTACTTGATGCCATACTCGAGCAGCAGTTCGTTCGTGACGCGCGAGAACTCCCACCAAGGAGCGACGTAACCGACCGGACGCCGGCCCGAGAAGTGCTCGAGCACTTCGATGCTCCGCTCCAGCACTGCGCGCTCCTGCGACGGCGACATCGCGAGTGGGTTCTCGTGCGAGTAGCCGTGCAGGCCGATCTCGTGGCCGGCGTCGGCGACCTGCTGCGTCTCGTACGGAAAGCTCTCGGCCGTGTGCCCCGGAATGAACCAGGTGCTCTTCAGTTCGTAGCGGTCGAACAGCTTGAGTAGGCGCGGCATTCCCACCTCGGCGGCAAAGACGCCACGCGAGATGTCACAGGGAGAGTCTTCGCCGCCGTACGAGCCGAGCCAGCCGGCGACCGCGTCGCAGTGCACTCCGAACGCGCAGAGAATCTCGGGCACGAATCTCCTTTCGGGTTCCGATGTAGGCTCGGACCATATGACGTCGCGGCCCTTTCGCACGGCGGCGGCGTACTACCTGCGCTACCGCCCCGGCTACCCCGCGGAGCTGGTCACCCGCCTCGCGGAGGCAGCAGGAGTGGATCGTCGATCGCGCGTGATCGATCTCGGCTGCGGGCCTGGCTCACTCGCGATACCACTCGCCACTCACGCTGCCGAGGTCGTGGCGGTCGACGTGGAGCCCGAGATGCTCGCCGAGCTGACGCGTGCCGCCCCGCCGAACGTCACCGCGGTCGAGGCGCGCGCCGAGGACGTCGAGGAGAGCTGGGGCACGTTCCAGCTCGCGACGATCGGACGGGCGCTCCACTGGTTCGACGCGCCGCTCGTGCTCGCCAACCTGGCGCGGATCACCCCCACGGTCGCCCTCTGCTCCGACAACATCCCGCAGTCCGAGGTGCAGTCCTTCGCACTCGCACTGGCGAACGAACTGATCGACGAGCCTCCCATCGAACGGCCCAAGTTCCGGTATGCCGGCATCCTCCCCGCGAGCCCCTTCTCCGACGTCGAGACCATCTCGGTCGAGGTCGACCGCAGCTGGACGGCGGATGAGCTGATCGGGTTCGTCTACTCGACGGCGATCGCATCGCCCGAGCGTCTCGGCGACCGGCGCACCGAGCTCGAGCGCCGCATCCGAGAGCACCTCGACGGCCCGCGCCACGAGCGCGTGCGGGTCGATGCCGTGATCGGCCGCAGGCCCGGCGTAGAGTCGGCGCGTGCAGGCAGTCCCGGTAGCCGAGGCTGAACGAGAGCGAGCGTTCGGCACGCTCACGCTGTCGTTCGCGGCCGACCCCGTCGAACGGTGGCTCTATCCGGACCCGGGCCGGTACCTGGCGTCGTTTCCGAGGTTCCTCGCGGCCTTCGGCGGCGATGCATTCGCGAAGGGAGCCGCC
>Ga0335079_10009619_pt1 | contig 11010 bp, 9 predicted proteins | sample Lox_Sample_33_FD_206719 | JGI IMG/M metagenome (GOLD analysis project Ga0335079, IMG submission 206719) | Soil microbial communities from Loxahatchee National Wildlife Refuge, Florida, United States - Lox_Sample_3.3 | ecosystem: Environmental > Terrestrial > Soil > Wetlands | place: USA: Florida... | reverse complement strand
TGTGTGCCGAACCACAAGCCGCCCTCGGAGTCCTCAGCAATCGCGAACACCGCGTTATCCGCAAGGCCGTCTTTGGTGGTGTAGGTCGTGAAGTGCCCGTCCGCGAAACGGCTGAGCCCGCCGCCGTTGGTGCCCACCCACAACGCACCGGCGCGGTCTTCGTGAATCGTCAGGACCGCATCTCCGGCCAGCCCGTCCTTGGCCGTGTAGTTCTGAAAAGCGCCCTTATGGAGCCAAGTGAGGCCTCCGCCGGTGGTTCCGATCCAGAGACCGCCCCGGCGGTCCGCCAGAAGGGCGTAGATGGTGTTGGTCTTCAGTTGCGGCGTATTGGCCTTATCGAAGACGGTAAATCGCAGTCCGTCGAAGCGGACGAGGCCCAGCTCCGTGCCGAACCAAATGTATCCATCGGCGGTTTGGGCGATGGCCGGGATGGTATTCTGGGGAAGCCCTTCTTCCACGCGCCAAACATCGTGGCGATACTGGGTGATGGCTTTGGCCGGGTCGAGGCCGGCATGAACGGCGGCAGGGGCAAGGAGCGCCGCTGCAAGGATTCGCGCGAACTGTCGCGTCACCTGTCGGTTGCCGGAGCGTGTCATGGCTTTCACGTTTGCTCTCTCCGTGTGCATTCGCTACTGTGCAAACAGCTATTTCTCACCCTTCAGACCGACCATCGATTCGCCGTATGGAATTGCCGTATCCCAAATTGATTGCGTACCCCACAGAGGGTTGCTGGTGTTGCCCCAGGGCGACTGCGATCCCCAGAGGGACTGCGTCCCGCTCACTAAAATCGAGCTGCCCCACACCGATTGCGTGTCCCAGATGGACTGGGTGTCCCACAAGCTGTTGTTGTCCCAGATGGACTGTAAGCCCGAGAGGGCGCCGCCGAGAGTGAAATAGTTCCCCAAGGACCGGTACACGGTCATGGGAGAGATGGCATAACCCGAAGAGAGCCGGCTATCGTTTAGGGCAGCATAGACATCCAGGTAACCGGCCCCGACAGTGAAAATGTCGTAGTAGCTGACATAGGTGAGCCCCGTGGTGGGATCGGTGGCTACGCTGGATGTCGGAAAGCTCTTATAGGCCGTCTTCATCAGCCGCGCCTTCACCTGGTCTGGAGTCATGTTCGGATTCTGTTGTAAAAGCAGGGCGACCGCGCCGGCGACCATGGGAGCGGCCATGCTGGTCCCGCTCATCGTATAGTAGGAGCTGCCTACAAAGTTAGAGGGGTACTGTGTTTCGATCGTGGCGCCCGGGACGGCATCCGAGACCACGAGGTTGCCCGGAGCCACCAAATCCGGCTTGGCCAGATGGTCGAAGAGCGTGGGCCCCTTCGAACTGTAACTGGCGATCAGGTCGTCGCTGCGGCTGGACGTTCCCATAGTCTTCATCGCGCCTACGGTGATGGCGAAGGGATCGTTACCAGGAGCGGTGATGGTGCCATAGCCGGAGGTGCCGTGGGTATTGTCGCGGCCCGAATTGCCCGCCGAGGTAACCACGACGATGCCGGCCTGCCACGCCTGCTCCACCGCCTGGCACAGGGGATCCAGTGTATAGCTTTCCTGTACCGGCCGGCCGAGCGAGATATTGATCACCCGGATGTTATAGGTGGACTTCAGAGCAATGGCCTGATTGATGGCGGCGATGACGCCGCTGTCGGTACCCACGCCGTTGCTGTCGAGGACGCGAAGGTTGATGATGTTCGCATTAGGCGCAATGCCTTTGTACTTGCCGTTCGAATTCTGCCCGTTGCTGGCGGCGATGCCTGCCACGTGGGTGCCGTGTCCGAAGTCGTCGGTAGGGCTCAGGCCGTTGAAGCTGGTGGAGTAGACGATCCGGCTGCCGAAGTCCGCAAGCGGGGCAATGCCGGAATCGATGATCGCAATCCCGATGCCCGAACCGTTCCAGCCGTAACTCTGCGCGATGTCGGCCAGAACCGCGGTTCGGGAAATGTCGAGCATGCGTCCGAGCGAGCGATCGGGCGAGACGTACGCCACAGACGAGTTGCTGGAGAATAGGACTGCCTGGCTGGGGGTCATGCTGTACACCGCGGCTTTGACGAGCGGCAGCGTCTTCTGAAGTTGTCCACCGAACGACGCCGCCAGCGAGTGTTGAGCCTGCGTCGGCTGATTGTAATATTGGACGATCACGTTCATCGCCTTATTCGCATTGATTGTGCTGGCCCCGTTTGTGCCGGCCCCGTTTGTGCCGGCCCCGTTTGTGCTGGCCCCGTTTGTGCTGGCTCCGTTTGTGATGCCGACGGCGGGGCCGGCCACGCCGGAAGCGGGGCTGGCGGCGCTCATGAGGTCGGGAGAGGACTTGGTTAATTGGGCAAGGGCCGGGTCCACCGCGAGGAGCAGTATCAAGACAGTCAGCTTGAGGCAGTTCAATTGGTTGCGCATGAGCAGTTCTTCCTATCGTTTTACGCCCGAATTTTGCGGTTGAACGTCAGGTCCGCTATCGAATTCCAGAGCGTAATATGAACTTACGGCGACCCTGGAAAGCATCACAAGAACCATAACCAACGTTAAGTACCGAACCGGTGGGAAACGATAACACAAACCTGCCGAAATCACGGGGATTTACTGGAATTGCGAGCACCCCGGCGCGGCTGACGCGGAGTGGCTCGAGTAGCGCGGGACAGGGTTAGTGAGGGTTAGGTAAGTCAGTTAATCATTAACAGCCATCCAGAATTTCCGGGCCCATGATCTGCAGATGGATCGCCTCCATCACCTTGCCCGTGCCCGCGAGCTTGTCCGCCAGACGCATCGCCGTAATATGGCTCATGCGGAATTCCTCGAGCGTCAGCCGGCGCACCGCTCGCATGCGGATGGGCCGCAGCGACCGGTCGGGGCAAGGCATCAGGAAATACGTCTCATTGGCTTCCAACTCGCCGCCCTCCGGCGATTCAATGAAGATCTGAGCGGTCAAGCCGAGTTGGCAGAAATTCACCCGCTGCCCGTCGGTTTCAGGAAAGAGCGCCCACAACTCGCGCTCCGTTTCAATGTAGTCCTGATAATCGAAGGAAGCTGGCAAGGGATAGGAAATGCCGGGTTCCAGGAAGGAATAGGTTGACACGGGAGCGCTCCTCTCTGAGTGTACCGTTTATTACAAGAGCCTGGGGATCATTCTATACTCGAACTGAAATCATGTCTCGCGCGATTGGTGCAGGAATTGCCACAGTGCTGTCCGTGGGTTGGATAGTCGCCCAGCAGCCGCAGGACCTCGACAACCGGCTCTCCGAGAAAATCACGGCCGCTCTCCAGAAGAGCGGCGCGCCCAGCGTTTCGATCGCCGTCGTCGCCGGCGGGCAACTGGCCTTGGCAAAGGCGTTCGGAAGCGCTGACCTGGCACACGGGCGGCCCGCCGATACCCAAACGCGATACGCCGTGGGATCGATATCCAAGCAGTTCACTGCCGCCGCCATCCTGCTTCTCGCGGAGCAAGGCAGGCTTTCGCTGGACGACCCCGTATCCGAGTATTTCCCCGACCTTACCCGCGCCGGCGAGATCACCATTCGCCAATTGCTGTCCCACACGTCGGGTTACGAAGATTTTGCCCCGCAGGATTACATCATTCCCGATTGGAAGCAACAGACCAGTCCCCGGGCGATCCTCGACCGGTGGGCGAAAAAGCCGTTGAATTTCGATCCCGGCACCAGGTGGCAGTACAGTAACACGAACTACACCCTGGCGGGTGAGATCTTCGAGAAAGTGGCCCGTCAACCGCTCGTCGAATTCCTGCGAGAGAAGATCTTCGATCCTTTGGGCATGCGATCGGCGGGTGACTGCCTGGCGGCCAGCCCCACCGACGCCATCGCGTATACGCGCTACGGCCTTGGCCCGCCGCGCCCCGCCGCGCGCGAGGCCGGCGGCTGGTATTTTGCAGCGGGCGAGCTGTGCATGACCCCCTCCGACCTGGCCCGCTGGGACATCGCGTTCCTCCAGAAGAAAATCCTCTCCGCGCGGTCTTACGAAGAGTTCACCCGCGAGGTGAAGCTGAAGAACGGGGATTCGACGCACTACGCGCTGGGGCTCACGTTAGGCGACGTGAACGGCATACCCACGTTGCAGCATGGCGGCGAGGTCTCCGGGTTCATCTCCGCGAATCTGCTGCTCCCGACCCGCAACGGAGCGGTGGTCGTGCTCTCCAACGAAGACGCCATCAGCCTGGTGGCTCCGCTCGCCCGGCAGATCGCCACGCTCGCCTTTCTGCCGGACCAGCAGCCTCCCTTCGGCAAGGAGACGGCCAAGGTGCGGTCGATTCTCGAAGGGCTCTTGAAGGGGAAGATCAATCGCGCCTGGTTCACCGACAACGCGAATTCCTATTTCAGCGAGCGGGCGTTGCGGGATGAGAAAACCTCGCTCGCCGCTCTGGGGAAGTTGAAGAATGTGACAGCGGTAAGTGAGAATTTGCGCGGCGGGATGACGCACCGGACATACCACGCGGAATTCGAGAGGAAGACCCTGCTGCTGAATATCTATGTGATGCCGGACGGGAAATACGAGCAGTTTCTGGTGGAGGACCAATTATAAAAAAAAAGACCGGCCCCGTGCGGAGGAACACAGGGGCCGGGGGCTCATTCTGCCAGACGATCGGTCTTATGATTAGACAGCCACGTAACGCGTGCTGCCTTGCCGATTCACTAACAGAAGAGTTTCATCCTTCGAACCGCGAACGGCGCTTTCGAAGTCCGAGGTATTTTTCACGGCGTGATGATTCACCTCCTGAATCACGTCTCCACGCTGCAGTCCGGAGTCGGCTGCCCGGCTGCCGGGCTCGACTTCGGTCACGACCACACCGGCGGTAGTTGCGGGCAACCCGAGCTCGCGGGCGGTCCGGGCAGTGACGTTCTCCACGGAAACGCCCTCCATCGCGCTTTCGGTGCTGTCATTGTTCTTTTCCACCTTGGCCTGCTCGGTGGGCAGTTCGGCCAGCCGCACCGAGAATTCACGCGGCGCGCCATCGCGCAACACCTTCACCGAAACGGTGCTCCCGGGCTCCATCAGTGAGATGTTCATGCGCAGCTGGGCGCCATCGTTCACGGGCTTGCCGTTGACTTCCAGGATGATATCGCCCTTCTGCAATCCGGCCTTTTCCGCGGGGCTGTTGGCAGTGACATCGCCTACCAGCGCGCCACGCACCTCGTTCTCCTGGAACGCGCGGGCGATCGCGGGAGTAACCTCCTGCGCCATGACGCCGAGATAGGCCCGAGTAACATGGCCGTTCTTCAGGATCTGATCCATGACATTACGGGCGACTGATACAGGCACCGCAAAACCGATTCCCTGATTGCCTTCGGATCCGTGGCTCAGAATGGCGGTATTGATGCCGACCAGTTCGCCGCGGTCGTTCACCAGAGCGCCGCCCGAGTTGCCGGGATTGATGGAGGCGTCGGTCTGAATGAAGTTCTCATACTCTTCGATGCCGAGATTGCCCCGGCCCGTGGCGCTTACGATTCCCATCGTCACGGTCCGGCCAAGCCCAAACGGGTTACCAACGGCCAGGACATAGTCTCCAACTTCCAGTTTGTCCGAGTTGCCGATCACGATGGGCTGGAGGTTGGGCGCGTCGATCTTCAGGACGGCGATGTCCGTCTTCGAGTCCGTTCCAACCACGCGCGCCTTGAACTCGCGCCGGTCGTTGAGCGTAACGCGAACGTCAGTGGCCCCGTCCACTACGTGATTATTGGTCAGGATGTAGCCCTCGGGGCTGACGATTACGCCCGACCCCAGACCCTCCGCTTTGTGCTGGCGCGGAACGTTGAACTGCCGCCCCTGGCCATTTCCAAAGAACTGGCGGAAGAGGGGATCCATGTCCATGTCGCCCTGGTCGCCGCCGAATCCGGTTTTCACCATCTTGGAAGACGAGACGCTGACCACGGCTGGCAGCACTTTCTTTACTACAGGGGCGAAGGTGGTGCGGCTGGCCGGCTCATCCGGATTCGCGAACTTCATCGTCGCGGGCGGGTTCAACACCCCCATCCGATCGGCGCCGACCAGCGCTATACCACCGAGGCCCAGCGATGCTGCCAGAACGACTACCGCCGGGCGCCCCCAGAATCCTTGTATCTTCATTGGTGCTTATTCCTCCCAGAGTTACTGCCGGTACCGGCAGCCAAACTCACTGTCTCGAGTTACCCTTCACTAATAGTGACGAAGAGTTTCGGGGTTGGTTTTGTAAGATTTTGTATAGAATGCAAACCAGGACTTGTATGTCGTCTGTTGTAACCTGGCGTCTACGACATGCGTCTAAGGATCAGCCGGCAAAGCGGGGGTATTCTCAGAATCGCGCACGGATGCCGAACTGGAGTGCACGCCCCGGGCCGGCGCTCACGATCTGGCCGGCATTCGGAGCACCTACGTAATCCACAGGCAGTCCGAAATTAACGCGATTCAGGATATTGATGGCCTCGCACCGGAGTTGCGCGCCGGCAGCCTCGCGAAGGTGGAAGTTCTTGCTCAAAGCCCCATTGACCGTGGCCGAACCGGGGCCATCCAGAATGTTCCGGCCTGAGTTCCCGAAACGGAACGCTCCTGCCGGAACCACTGGAAAGGCTGCCAGGCCAAATCAGTCGAGCACGCCGGGGCCGGCAACCCTCCCCTTGGCAATGCGGTCGGGCCGGTTGGCTTCCCCGAGGTTGAGGTTGGCATTTCCGACGCGCGGGGTGAAGGGCTGCCCGGTATACAGGCGCGCCGTGGGCGATAGCTGCCAGCCCCGCGCCCAGGCAGGTCCGCGGATGGGCAGCACTTCAGACGCGAACGCCAGGAAGGAGTGCCCGGTGTCCCAGTCCGACCGGCTGCGCTCGGCCCGCAAATCCCGCGAATTCTGAGCACCGGGGTAATCTCCCGTGGAACTGCCGGAGATCTGCGAGGCATCGTCGATCGATTTGCTGTAGACGTACGTCAAACCGTAGATGAAGCCGTTGCGAAAGGTCCGCCGCAAGGCGACCGAGCCGGAGTTATACACCGAATTCGATCCAAATCCGTAGAAATTCATCGTGCCAAAGGCCGCGAACGGTCGGGGGAACGTACCCATTCGGCACTAAGAGCCCGGAACCGCGAACCGGCTGGTTCAAATCGTATTGCCGTTCCAGATGGGTGCCGTGAGAACCGGCGTACTCGACCTCCAATGGAGTCACAGCATCCAGTTGCCGCTCGACAGACAGAGAGTAACTCTGCAGGTATTGGGGGCCGGGATGAAGCTCGAACCCGTTGGCATTAGTCACTCCCGGCAAACTCGCGAGCTTTGCTGGAAAGGGATTCTCCAAGGTCAGAGCGCCATCGGGAACAATTCGTCGAGCACGCTTTGTGTGTCGTCGGCCGCGGCTTTGGACGGCACCTCCACCGAATCGGTGACCGGCCCAACCTCCAGCAGCAACCCGGCCTGCGTGGCGCGGTCCAGTTCCACCGTCACCGCCCGCTCGCGCAGTTTGCGGAAGCCGGGCTTGGCAACGGTTACCTCGTAACGGCCCGGAACCAGGTTCGATGCCGTGAACAGTCCGGTTGCATCGGTCGAGACGTCACGGTAGTGGTTGGTGGAGGCGCCCCGGATGGTAACCGTTGCCGCGGATACAACGGCCCCGGAGGAGTCGCGCACACTTCCCGCAAGGGTACCGGTGGGGATTTGCCCCCACAAGAGGCCGCTCCCCACCGTGGCCAGACAGACCGTAATGCCTGCGCGCGCCCGCACGATTCCCCGTCAAGGTCAATTATGGTAGATCCGGGCTCAAAATGCGGTGTTTGTTCCCGTGGCGTGGGCACTCGTGCCTGTACCCATGGGCCCCGCCGGCCCACAGAACTCCATGAAAACCCTTGCGCCACGTCTATGCCTGGTGGGCGCTGCCCCACGCTGCCGCCGCGTAGCCGAGCCAGTCTTCACGGCCCTTGGCGATCTCTTTCATGCGCGCGAAATCCCGTGCCATTTCGCACAGCTCCATGGCGCACGGGCAATTCAACTCATGTGGCGGCGCTTCTGGAAAGTGCGCGAGTGCCACGGCAAGGGCCTCCCCGTACCGCTCCAGCCGCACCAGCAACTTCACCAGCAATTGCGCGGGCAGCGTGCCCACCCGCTGGGGATCGCTTTCGGCGAGCTTCCGCCGGAAATGCTCCAGATGCGTCTCCACATCTGTTCCGAGCAGCGCCTCCACGTAGTGGCCGTTGTCGGCGTAAACATCCTCGAACGGGGGCTGGCCCTGCACGCGGAACTGCGGCGAGAGGAGCTTGCCGTACTCGCACAGGTCGCGAAACAGGCGCAAGAGTGCGGGATCGCTCGCCTCGGTTGCATACTGCAGGATCGAAACCAGGTGCGAGGTGTCCACGTAGCTGTTGTAATCGCCGAAGAGCCAGCCGCGGCCGGCGGTCAGCCCGACGATGGAATCGGTTACCGGCCTCGCGCCTTCTTCGCGCTCGATCGCGTTGCCGATGCGCTCCACAATCTCCCGGTGAATGTCGCGCGCCAGGAGCCTGATGCAGCGTTCGCGGTCCTTCTCCACCGGAAAGCTGCCCAGCGCCGTGAGAGCTTGGCAGATGCCATATTTCTTCAGGATCAGATCCAGTCCCTTGGACGGGTGAACGCCTTCCTGGAAAGCGATATTGATGATCGGGTCGGCGTCATCTCCAGGCTCCGCGACGGCGTCGATCGCCGCGGCCACCCGCGCACTGTCGCCGGTCGCGCGCAGGTACGGCCAGGCATTTGCGATCTCACCATCCGCCAGGTAGAGGCCGCCCACTTCGCGCGCCGCTTCGGTCACGGCCTCGCCATAGGCCGACTGCCGCTCGGCGGGGACTGTGGACGGGTCGCGCGACTGGTAGACGGGAAGTCCGAGTTCTGCGCGCTTGCGCATCAGGCGCGCTTCGAAGAGCGCGCGGTAATCGCGGGCATCGCGATAACGTTGCACCAGAAAATCGAAGGCGCCCGCCGGATCTTCCGACCGCAGCATCGTGTCGAGCGCTTCACGGACATCCTCCGGCATGACCGCAATGATATCGTGGATGAGACCCGTGTGACTTCTATGCTTTCACGCCGCCACTTTCTCAGCGCGTTACCGGCGCTTCCCGCGCTCCGCGCCCTGGCCGAGACCAGGCCTGCCCGGATCGCCGCCGTGGAGATCTGGGAAGTGCGCGGACACCGCGAAACGTTGCCGGGGGTCGATCAGCAACCTCAGGTGAACCCTCTGAATTTCTACGATGAGCTTCGCCCCAAGCCCTATCGCGACGCACCCAATTCCACGTCGCGCAACTCAGCCGTGAGCGCGCTCTATCTGAAGATCCGGACGGACGAGGCGGAAGGCTTCTACGGTCCCATCGACAAGGAGATCGCGATCGTGGTGGACGAGCAACTGCGCCCCTTCCTGATGGGCAAGGACGCTCTGGCGCAGGAGAAGCTCTGGGACCAGCTGTACCGGTCGAACCGGCACTCCCGGCGCGGCTTCTTTCTGATGGCCATCAGCGCGGTGGACAACACGCTGTGGGACCTGCGCGGGCGCTACTTCAAAACGCCGGTGTACCGGTTGCTGGGCGGGCCTACGCGCTCGACGGTCGAGGCCTACGCCAGTTGCCTCGGATTTTCACTCGAGCCGGAGAAGGTGCAGTCGCGCGCGCTCCAGGTGAAGAAGGACGGATTCCGCTATCAGAAGTGGTTTCTGGCCTACGGACCCGGCGATGGATATGAGGGCCTGAAGAAAAACGTCGACCTGGTACGCATTCTGCGTGAGGCCGTAGGCGACGATACCGAGCTGATGTTCGACGTGTACAGCGGTTGGGATCTCAGCTACGCGCTCGAATGGGCGAAACAGGTGGAGCGGTTCCGGCCGCGCTGGGTCGAGGAGGCCACCCAGGCCGAGAAGATCGACAGCTTCGCCCAGCTACGCAAAGGCACCACCATTCCGGTGGCTTCCGGGGAGCACATTCAGGGACGCTGGGAGGTGTACGACTACCTGAAAGAGGGAGCGCTCAGCGTCGTGCAGTGCGACCCGGAGTGGTGCGGCGGCACCACCGAGTTGCAGAAGATCTGCGCCCTGGCCTCGATCTTCGACGTTCCGGTGATCCCGCACGGACACAGCTTGCACGCCGCGCTGCACCTGATCGCCAGCCAGTCGCCCGCGGTGTGCCCGTTGGCGGAGTATCTGATCATCAAGATGCGATCGTACTACCACTTCGAGAAGCACCCACCAGCGCCTGAAAGGGCGCACTTCGCCCTGCCCGATACGCCCGGGTACGGAATCGAATTTGACGAGGGGAAGGTAGAGGCGAAGGAAATGAAGCACTGGGGCTAGGGACGCGCCGTTTACCCCACCTTTTCCTTTACGCTGCGGATCTTGTCGTCCATGGTCTGTTCGCGGTCGGTGCGGGTTCCGAATCGCAGGCTCGACGAGACTCGGGGAGCCCCCATGGCATGCACTGCCTCGTGGCAGCGCTTGATGGCCGCGAACACGTCGTCCCATTCCCCTTCAATATTGGTGCCGTAAGCGTGCAGGTTCACTTTCAAGCCTGCCTCGGCGAAGATTCGCTCGCAGGCGGCGATCTCTTTGGAAACGGAAACGCCTACACCGATCGGGATCAGGCACAGGTCGGCAATCACGCGCATGGTCTATCCTCGGGACTATTGTCGCGCGGTTTGGGAGGCCCCCCTGCAAGCCGGCTCCCGGCGATCGCTTTCCGACCGTACGGTAGGTCGCCCACCGCGGAGGAGAATCCGGTATGATTGGGACGATGAAAATGCCGATAACGATCCGGGGCGCGTGGAAGATGACGGTTACGCTTACCGTACTGGGAACCGTTTGGTGGCTCGGCAATGCGCTCCAGGCCCAGCAGCCGGCGCCTGCCGCGGCGCAGCCCACCTCCGACCGCGTCTTCAAGAACGTCCAGGTGCTGAAGGACATCCCGGTGGACGATTTCATGGGAACCATGGGAATCATGTGCGCGGCCCTGGGCTTCGACTGTTCCGATTGTCATACCAATGCCGGCACCGAGAAGGTGGATTGGGCCGCCGACACCCCCCGCAAAGTCCGCG
>Ga0335079_10009618_pt1 | contig 11010 bp, 8 predicted proteins | sample Lox_Sample_33_FD_206719 | JGI IMG/M metagenome (GOLD analysis project Ga0335079, IMG submission 206719) | Soil microbial communities from Loxahatchee National Wildlife Refuge, Florida, United States - Lox_Sample_3.3 | ecosystem: Environmental > Terrestrial > Soil > Wetlands | place: USA: Florida... | reverse complement strand
CGGCGGAGGGGGCGGCGAGGGCCCCGGCTACACCGTCACCATCCAGCCGTCCGCCGCCGCCCTGTGCGTCGGCGACAGCCAGGCCTTCACGGCGCAGGTCCTGGACGGCTCGGGCCGGCCCGTGACGGGTGCCGTGCCCGCCTGGAGCTCCGGCACGCCGCAAGTCGCGTCGATCGATCCCTCGCGCGGCGTGGCCCGCGCCCTCACCACCGGCTCGACCGCGATCGCCGCCACCTACGGCGGAGCGCACAGCGCGCCCGCGACGCTCGACGTGCCCTCCGACCTCGTGCCCGAGTTCGTGCCCGACAGCGTGGTGCTCGCACCCGGCGACACGATCACGCTGGGCGCTCGCCTGCGCCGGACCTCCGGCGGGCAGGTGCCGGCCCGCACGCCCGTGATCGCCCCCCTCGACACCACCGCCGCGCAGCTGGACGCGACCGGCCTCGTGACGGCGAAGGCCGTCGGCCGGGCCAGCCTGTCGCTGTCGGCGTGCGGCTTCCAGGGCCGGGGCGCGGCGGACGTGTACAGCCCGTCCGACTCGGTGACCGGCAGCGCGTACCTGTGGCTGTCGGGCCCCAAGGAGGTGCGGGCGCGGCTTCCGGCGCGCGCGATCAACTTCACGCGCACCAACGGGCAGCCCGCCGTCGAGATCGGCGACAGCGGCATCAAGGCGCTCGCGTACGTGGACACGGCGGCCGTGGCCGGACCGGCGATCCTGCCCCTCGACTCGCTGAACTCGAGCGAGCTCGTCGCGAAGCTGCAGTGCCATCCGCCCCGGCCGTTCGCCACCTACTCCGACGCGACCAGCCTGACCCAGCCCACGGCCTTGTTCTCGCTTCAGGGCGGGACGGCGCACGTCACGAGCTACGCCGCTCGCACCGGCTACGCGGTCGTGTCCGGCCGGATGGTGCTCCGCATGCGGGGGATCGTGAACGGACAGCTGGGCTCGGGCGGCGCCCCGGACACCCTCTCGGCCATCTACACCTTCAGCGCGCCGCTGGTGACGTGGGGGAATGCGTGCCCGTGATGCCTACGGGTGGTAGGTGGTAGGTGGTGGGTGGTGGCAACCACGACCTACCACCCACCAGCCACCAACTGCCGTTCCTACCTCAGTATCCTCACCAACCCCGCATCCGCGTAGCCCCGCAGGAACGCTTCGGCGTCCGTGGCCGGCACGCTCACGCCGGTGAGCCGCGTGGCGCGCGCCGCCGCCCCGGCCAGGAACTCCTCGATGGGCCGCCCCGAGTACGCCTGGTCGTCGTCCCTCATCCCGGCGACGATGTCCTCCCAGGTCCCGACGTAGGTGACGCCGTCGCTGGTCGTGACGCGGTGGACCTCGAAGCCGCGCTTCTGCCGGTGCATCGCCTGCAGCTCGGTCACGAGCGTGCCGAACAGCTCCAGTTGCGCGGGATCGCGGGAGCCCGTTCCGTCGGGCCCGGCGGCCTCGATCTCCGCCAGCAGGAGGTCCGTCGCGTCGGCGTCACCGGCCAGGTCCGCGAGCCGCACCAGCCACGGCTTCAGCTCGGGATCGTCCTCGGGAAGCCGGTAGACGCTGCGCTTGAGCTCGATCAGCCGCCAGATCCCGAGCTCGTCCCAGTGGTCGTCGGGCTCGGTGCGCTCGAATTCGGCCAGCGACGGCTCGTACTCGCCGCGATCGTAGAGCAGGTTGGCCAGGTAGATCCGCGCTTCCGTGTGCTTGGGGTCGAGCTCGAGCGCGTGGCGCAGCCAGCGCAGCGCGTCCGTCTCGGCCGAGAGCCGGTGGGCGGCGTAGCCCACGCAGGCAGCCGCCTCCGCGCTCGCCGGATGGGAAAGCAGCGCGATCTCGAAGAAGCGGCGCGCCCCCTCCACCATCCCCTCCCGGAACAGCGCGCGGCCCATCTGCAGCACGATGTCCAGGTCGTCCTTGAAACCCAGCTCCAGGACGCGGTCGAAGCACTTCAGCCCCGCGTCGCGCGCGCCGAGCTTCAGGAGCACCTCGCCGAGCCCTGCCAGCGCGTCTTCGTGATCCGGCTCGACCTTCAGCGACGCCTCGAAGCTCTGCCGCGACCAGGCGTATTCCTCGCGCGCCAGGCGCGCATAGCCCAGGCCGACGAGCAGCTCCAGCGCGTCGGGATAGACCGCCAGACCTTCCTTCAGTACGCCTACCGCTTCGTCGTATCGTCCCTCGTTGTACAGCTGGTGAGCTCGCTCATCGTATTCGTCCGAGCTAAGGAACGGATCGGACATCGAGCAGGACTCCCCCGGGAAGGTTGTGCAATGATAAGAACGCCCGGAATCACGAGCAAGAGTGGAAATGGTTGCCAGACGGCGAGTTGGCCCCCCGGACGGACCCTCTCGGCCGGCGTGCGCGCCCGGCGGGGGACCCCCGGGAGCGCTCCCAAACGAAGCGCCCGGACTCCGCGACGTCGCCGGAGTCCGGGCGCACGAGCGAGCCTGGGCCCTAGCGCTTGCCCGTCATCTCGTCGGCCAGCGCACCGGCGTCGTACACGTGCCGGAGCGCCTCGATGATGCCGCGGGAATCCACCCACACGGCGCGCCCCACCGCCTCCGAGTAGAGGAAGCGGAGCGGCTGGTCCTCGATGTTGCCGTCGAAGACCAACCCGACGATCTCCGCGTTCTTGTTGATCACCGGGCTGCCCGAGTTGCCGCCGATGATGTCGCAGGTCGACACCGCGTCGAACGGGGTGGACAGGTTGAGCGAATCGCGATGCGACACCCAGCGCGGCGTCAGGTCGAACGGCGACTTCTGCCCGAAGCTGTAGAACCGGTCGTACAGGCCGTAGAAGGTCGTGAACGGCGGAGCGACGGTGCCGTTGTACGGATACCCCATCACTTCGCCGTCCTGGATCCGCAGGCTGAACGTGGCATCGGGCGAGACGGTGTTGCCGAACACCGCCAGCAGCGCGCGGGCGATGCGCTCGGACGCCTGCGCGTCGCGGGCGTTGAGGTCGGTCACCTGCTTCGTGATCTGCCGTTCCACCGGGTCGATGAAGGCCGCCAGCCTGATGAACGGGTCGGTCGAGGCCTTCACCGCCGCGGCGCCGCCCTGGATCAGGGCCTGCCGCTGGTCCGCCGTGAGGAGCTGGCTGCCCGTGACCATCTCGCGCGCCGCCACTTCGGGCGTGCGGCCGGCCAGCACCATCCTGACCAGCGGGTCGGCGGCGGGCATGTCCTTCTGCAGCTGCCCGAAGTAGGCGGCCAGCGTCATGATCTCGGACGCCGTGTCCACCGGCGCCGCGACCATTCCCTGCACTCGCTGCTGCATCGAGTCGCGATACATCAGCAGGCGCTCGCTGTCGGGCTTGGCGGCCTCCGCCGGCTGGCGCACGATGTAGGCCGCGAGCTGCAGCAGCCGGGCGCCATAGGCGTCGAACGCGTAGTAGCGCCGCCGCACGGCCAGCTGGCCGAGCTGGTGCCACACGGCCGCGCTCTCGTCCCACGCGCTGCCATACAGCCGCTTCCACTCGGGGTTCGCGTCCACCTTGGCGCGGAAGTTCCGCTCCCACTCCCGCTTGTGCGCCATCATGGCCGGATTGGTGAGGCCGGCCTGGTACCCGTCGATCGCCTTGTAGGAGTTCTCGAGGCCGAAGATCAAGTTGCGCAGGACGCGAGCCCGGCCCTCGCTCAGGTTGGAAAGCTGATGCGCGATCCGGATCCGGTCCGCCAGCTGGCGCAGGTTCGCCGGATACTGCACGTCGCGCAGGTACTCCATCTGGGCCACCGTGTTGAGCCGGCCCGTCCCTCCGGGATTGCCGACCGCGAACACCAGCTCGTGGTCGCTCGAACCGTTCGGGCTCCAGCGGAAGTACTCGGTGTGCGCGGGCTGGCCGTTCACGTACACGCGCACGATGGACATGTCGAGGTCGTAGCGCGGGTAGGTGAAGTTGTCCGGGTCACCCCCGAAGAACCCGGTCTGGCTCTCGACTGCGAACACCAGTCTCAGGTCGGTGTAGTGCCGGAACCGGTACAGCTTGTACTGACCGCCCGCGTACATGGTGACGACCTGGCAGCGGACGTCGGCCGCGCCGCCCTGGCAGCGGTCCTCGAGCCCCTTGATCGCGGCGTCGCGCAGGGTCGCCGCCCGGCCGGCCGGCGTTCCCGCCGGAATGGCCGCGCTGACGCTGTCGGTGACGTCGGTGATGGCGAGCAGCTGGTCGAGGGACATCCCCGGACACGGCCGCTCATCGTCGCGCGTCCTGGCGTAGAAGCCGTCCCGCAGCAGATCCTCACCGGGCTTGGTCACGGCGTCGATGCAGCCGCGGCCGCAGTGGTGGTTGCTCATCACCAGGCCGTCGGGCGAGACGAACGACGCCGAGCAGCCCGGCAGCCGGCCGGCCGACAGGCGCACGTGATCGAGCCAGTCCTGGCTGGGGCGGAAGTTGTAGCGATGGGCCCAGTAGTCCAGCGGCGGCGCGTCGAAGGTCCACATCTTCCCGGTCTCGATCCCCGGGTACTCGGCCGTCGCCGGCTGCTGCGCGCGGAGGGCCGCGGCGGCACCCAGGCTGAGGGCCAGGAACATCACAGGAGCGATGCGCACTCGATGCATGGGAACTCTCCGTTGAAGGCGGGATCTGAAGCAACGCCTGCGGCCGTCGCAAATTCTATACGAGCCCGCGCCAGCCGGCGTTGCAGTGGCCACCCGGGCCGGCGTCGCGCCGCGTCGCGGCCCTTCACCGCCGCCGCCGGCCCTCGGCGCCCGGGCCCCACACCACGCCGTCCGGGAACCGGGCCATCTCCCTGAGCCCCAGGCGGTTGGCGAGCGAATCGGGCGGCGCGCCGCTCCTGAGGTCGAAGGGGAAGCGAACCAGCAGCCCGTTCCGCCGACGGAGCACCTGCCCGAACGCCGCCACGGAATCCGCGTCGAGCGTCTCGGGCACGTCGCGCGTCGGCCGGCCCGTCACGAAGTACGCGGTGGCCGTGTTGTTGGAGAAGATCGCCGCGTCGCGCCCCTCGGTGCGCAGCCACTCGCCCAGCCTCGAGCCACGCCACTCGTCGCTCGCATATCCCCAGCCGCCGTCGAGCGCGTCGCCGACCGCCAGGATCGTGGCGCGCGCCGAGCCCGCGAGCCAGAGCAGCCACAGCAGCGCGACCGCGACGCGCGCGCCGCGCTTCCACTGCCGCCACGCCGCGCCGAACGCCGTGACCACGGCGAGCTGCGCCAGGACGATGAACGGTGACAGCAGCCGCTCATCGAACGGGATCGTGCGGTCCACGAACAGACGGGAGAACACGACCAGCCCCGCATAGCACGCCGCCAGCAGGCCCGCCGCCCCCACCACCCGGCGCGGCGCGACCGCCGGCTCCGGGCCCGCGCGAGCCACCCGCACCATCATGGCCAGTCCGAATCCGCCCACGGCCACCGCGACCGACGCCGCCAGCCACCCGAGCGGGACGGACGGCGCGAGCCACGCGCCAAGGGTGCCCGCCAGCTCGCGGAGCGTCGGCCCCCACCCGCCCCGCAGGCCGAAGCTCCGCACCTCGCCCGACTCCGCCGCGGTCCGCAGCCACCAGGCGAACTGCAGCGCGATGGAGGGGGCCGCCGCCACGACGGCCCGGCGCAGCCGCTCCGCCCGGCTGCCGGAGAGGCCCCAGGCCCACAGCACCACCGCCCCGGTGCTGGCGAACGCCGCGTAGCGCACCATCCCCGCGGCGGCCGCGGTGAGGCCGTAGGTCCAGGGCCGCTCCGAGATCGTCATCAGCACCAGCGTGGCCAGCAGCAGGGCCAGGCACAGCGGCTCGCTCACCACCTGCCAGTGGTCGAAGGCGAAGCTGGGCGTCACCAGGAACACGGCCCCGGCCAGGAGCCCGGCGCCCGGACCGGCCGCGGCGCCGACGAGCCACGCCGCCAACGCGACCGTCGCGAACGCCGCCGCGGCCTCGACGCCGCGGGCCGCCTGCACCGGCGGCGCCCCCAGCGCGACGGGAACCGCGATGGCGACCGGGAAGCCCGGGGGGAAGTGCCCGAGCGCCGCGGTGCTGTCGGCCGCGGACCACGGCCCCGCGGGAACGCGCAGCGTATGGTGCCGGGCCAGCGACTCGGCGGCGCCGACGTAGGACATGGTGTCGGGATCGAGTCCGGGCCCCGGAGGCTCCGTCACCGCGAGCACGCCGACGCACGCCAGGGCCCCGGACAGCACGGTCACGAGGGTGCGGCGCACGGCCACGAATGTACTATACAGACGGATGCGCGCGATGCTCCTCGAGGCGGCGGGCCGGCCGCTCGTCGCGGCCGATCTCGGGGACCCCGTGCCGGGGCCCGGTCAGCTGCTGCTGCGGGTGCTGGCATGCGGCGTGTGCCGGACCGACCTCCACGTGCTCGACGGCGAGCTGCCGAAGCCGAAGCTCCCCCTCGTGCTGGGCCACGAGATCGTGGCCGAAGTGGTCGCCGGCGGCCCGCTCGCCACCCGCTTCGCCGCCGGCGACCGCGTCGGAGTGCCGTGGCTCGGTTGGACCTGCGGCGAGTGCCCGCAGTGCCGCGCCGGCCGCGAGAACCTCTGCGCCAGGGCGCGGTTCACCGGCTACGACATCGACGGCGGCTACGCCGAGTACGCGATCGCCGACGAGCGCTACTGCTTCGCCCTGCCCGACGCCGATCCGGCCGAGACCGCACCGCTGCTGTGCGCCGGCCTCATCGGCTACCGCTCGCTTTTGGCCGCGGGCGATGCGGCCGAGCGCCTCGGCATCTACGGGTTCGGCGCCGCCGCCCACATCGTCGCGCAGCTCGCGCGCGCGCAGGGACGCCGCGTCTTCGCGTTCACGCGCCCGGGCGACGAGGAAGCCGCCCGCTTCGCGCGGCAGCTCGGGGCGGCGTGGACCGGCTCCTCCGGCGACCAGCCCCCCGAACCGCTCGACGCCGCGATCATCTACGCTCCCGTCGGCGCCCTCGTCCCGGCCGCCCTGAAGGCGGTGGATCGCGGCGGCACGGTGGTCTGCGCGGGCATTCACATGAGCGACATCCCGGCGTTTCCCTACGAGCTGCTCTGGGGGGAGCGCGTGGTGCGCTCCGTGGCCAACCTCACCCGGCAGGACGGCGAGCAGTTCCTCGCCCTCGCCCCGCGCGTCCCCGTGCGCACCTCCGTTCAGCCCTTTCCGCTCGAGCGGGCCGGCGAGGCGCTCGACCTGCTGCGCGCGGGCCGGGTCCGGGGCGCCGCGGTTCTCGTCCCCGCCCTGGCGCCACCAGCGCCGGCGCCGGCGCGCCCGCACGCCTGATCCCGCGGCGGGCGCCGACGAGCCCGGGATCCGTCAGCCGGCGAGGCTCTTGAGAAGCAGCACCAGCACCAGCAGGGCGACGAGCGTGTAGGTGCGGTCCCGCTCGAAGGCGAAGGCGACGGCCGTGAACGCCACCCGCGCCACCGGCGTCGCCACGAGGACCAGCAGCCCGAGCTGGATGATGCCGCGGCCGCCGCCCGAAGCCGCGTCGTGCAGGATGGCGCCGAGGTGGTCGAGGTAGACCGGCTCGCCGCGGAACACGTGGTAGTCCGCCGCCGCCCCGCCGTGGCGCCACAGGAAGATCGCGCCGCCCGCGAGCACGACCGCCGCGGCCAGGAGGACCCCCGCGCGCAGCAGGTTGCCCACCGCCTGCTGTACGTCGGCGTCCTTCACGTCGCGCCACGGCACGCGCATGCTACCGGCCTCCCGCCGCGCCCTTGTAGATCATTTCCAGGGCGACCGCGACGAGCGCGGCCGCGAACAGCAGCCTGAGCCGCGTGGTCTTCGCTCCGAACAGGAGCCGGGCGCCGACCACGGACCCCGCCAGCACGCCCAGCGTCACCGGCATCGCGAGGGCGGGGTCCACGAACCCGTGGCGCAGGTAGATGCCGGCGCTGGCCGCCGCCGTCACGCCGATCATGAAGTTGCTCGTGGCCGTGGAGACCTTGAACGGGAGGTACATCACCTGGTCCATCGCCAACACCTTCACGGCCCCGGAGCCGATGCCGAGCAGCCCCGACAGCACCCCCGCGACCCACATGAGCACGAAGCCCCCGGGGACGTGGCGCACGCGGTAGCGCAGCGGCCCCGCGGGCGTGGGGTACTCCGAGTCGAGCCGCAACCGGGACGCGAGGCGATCGGGCGGCAGGCCGGCCGTGAGGTGCTCGGCGTGCGGCCGGGTGGTGAGATAGGCCGAGGCCAGCAGCACCAGCCCGAACACGACGAACAGCGCGCGCGTCGGGAGCGCCGTGACCAGGGATGCGCCCACCAGCGCGCCGGTCACGGTGGCGATCTCGAGCAGCATCCCCACGCGGAGGTTGGTGAACCCCTCCTTCACGTAGGCGGCCGCCGCCCCCGAGCTCGTGGCGATGATCGACACGAGCGAGGCCCCGATGGCGTAGCGGATGTCGGCGCCGAACAGGATCGTGAGCACCGGCGTGACGATGAACCCGCCCCCCAGGCCCGTGAGGGAGCCCAGGAAGCCGGCGCAGAAGGCTGCCGCGGCGAGGGTCGCGCTGAAGGCGAGGGTGTTCAAACTCGAAGGCCTGGAGTGTACTGTAACCTGTCCGCCCGGCGAACACACAAGGGGTAGCGATGGACGTGGAACGACCCGTCGAGGACGTGCTGATCGCAGGCGCAGGCCCCATCGGGCTCGCCTGCGCCGTCTCCGCCAAGCACCACGGCGCCGACCCGCTGGTGATCGACGCCGGCGCGGTCGTCAACTCGATCGTGCATTACCCCATCGGGATGACGTTCTTCACGACTCCGGATCTGCTCGAGATCGGCGGCCACCCGCTGGCGTGTGCCGGCCAGAAGCCGACCCGCGAGGAGGCCCTCAAGTACTACCGCGGCGTGGTGCGGGCGGAAGGCCTGCGGGTCCGGCCCTACACCACCCTCGCGGCGGTCACACGGGAACAGACGCTCCTCCGCTGCGACCTGCGGGACCGGCGCGGCTCCAGGGCCGTGGGGTGCCGCCGGCTGGTGCTCGCCACCGGATACTACGACCACCCCAACCTGATGGGCGTGGAGGGCGAGCAGCTGCCGCACGTCAGCCACCGCTTCGACGAGGCGCACCGCTCGTTCGGTCTCGACGTGGTCGTGATCGGCGGCAAGAACTCGGCGATCGAGGCGGCGCTGGAGCTGTTTCGCGCCGGGGCCCGGGTCACGCTCGTCTACCGCCGCAAGGAGCTGAAGCCCACCGTGAAGTACTGGCTGAAGCCCGACTTCGAAAACCGTCTCAAGGCGGGAGAGATCGCCGCGCGGCTCGGTGCCGAGGTGCTGCGCATCGACGAGAGCGCGGTCGTCATCCGGGACGCCGACGGCCGCGAGGAGCGCCTGGCCGCCGCGCGGGTCTACGCGCTCACCGGATATCACCCCGACTTCGACCTGTTCCGGCGGATCGGGATCCGGCTCGACGAAGCGACCGGCCGTCCCGAGTGCGACGGCGAGACCCTCGAGACCAACGTCCCCGGGGTCTACATGGCCGGCAGCATCACGGCCGGACGCGCGACGTCCGAGGTCTTCATCGAGAACGGACGCTTCGACGGCGAGCGCATCTTCGCCGCCGCCGGGAGCCGAAACCCCGGAGGCCCGGGAGCGTAGGGCGAAGCGGAGGAAGCCCCGGGGGAGAGATGAGTCCGGTCGTCCGTTCGCTGATCGCCAGCGTCGCCCTCGCCGTCGCTCCGCGGGTTTTGGTCGCGCAGGTCGAAGCCGACACGGGCGCGGCGACGGGCCACTGGAGCCTCGACCTGCCCTTCCACGCAGTCGGCATCTCGTTCGGAAACTCCGCCAGGTTCACCGGCCTCCGGTTCAACCTCAGCGACGCCGGCCTCGACCGCATCAACGGCATCAACGTCACCTTCTGGAAGCCGGGCAAGCCCGTGACCGGCACCGTCAACGGGCTCGCGTTCGGCCTCGCCGCGCCCGCGGCAGCCGAGCTCAACGGCATCTCGATCGGCCTGGGGGGAGTGGTCGCCGACGTGCGGGCACGCGGCATCGCGATCGGCGGCCTGGGCGTGGTCTCGCAGGGCTCGCTCGAAGGCCTGAGCCTCGCCGGCCTGGGCGTCGTCACCCAGGGTGAGATGCGGGGCATCAACGTCTCCGGGCTCGGCGTCGTCTCCCAGGGCGGGATGGCCGGCGCCAGCGTGTCAGGACTCGGCGTCGTCTCGCAAGGATCGATGGCGGGCTTCTCGGTGGCCGGCCTGGGCCTCGTGTCGCAGGGCAGCATGGCCGGCGTCTTCGTCTCCGGCCTGGGGACCGTGGCGCAGGGTCACCTGGGCGGTGCCAGCCTGAGCGGTCTCGCCGCCGTCTCGCAGGGGAGCATGTGGGGCGCCCACGTCGCCGGACTCGCCCTCGTCTCTCAGGGCGACGTCGCCGGCATCACCGTCAGCGGCCTCGCCACCGTCGCGCAGGGCGACCTCAGCGGCCTGTCGCTGAGCGGCATCGCGCTCGTGGCCCAGGGTCGCGCCCGCGGCCTGTCGGTCGGCGGCCTCGCGGTGGTGAGCCAGGGCGGCGTCGGCGGCCTCACGATCGCCGCCTACCAGGTGCGCACCTCGCGCGCCTCCGGCATCACCGTCGCGGGCCTCAACCTGAGGACCTACGCGATGACCGGCGTGTCGGTCAGCGCGTTCAACCAGATCCGCCGGGTGCAGACGGGAATCAGCATCGGGCTGGTGAACTACGCGCGCGAGCTGCACGGCGTCCAAGTGGGCCTGCTCAACATCGCCCGCAACAACGCGTCGCCGTTCCGCGTGTTGCCCCTGCTCAACCTGCACCTGCGCTGACGCGCCGCGCGGCCGACCCTAGAACAGGCGGCCCAGCAGGCGCAGCAGCCAGGTCAGGCCCATCACCGGGATCGGCAGCAGCGTCAGGCCCACGGCGAAGCTCAACCCCTGGCGGAACAGCGCGGGCCCCGCGTCGGGCGCCTGCTCCTTCCACAGCGCCCGCATCGCCAGCTCGGCCACCCAGCCCAGGGAATAGCCGAGATTCGCCACTACCGCGTAAACTACGACGCCGCGCCACACGAGCACGGGCCCCGGCAATCCCGGCGGCAGGACGCTGAACAGCACCAGGAAGCCGAGG
>Ga0335079_10009617_pt1 | contig 11011 bp, 7 predicted proteins | sample Lox_Sample_33_FD_206719 | JGI IMG/M metagenome (GOLD analysis project Ga0335079, IMG submission 206719) | Soil microbial communities from Loxahatchee National Wildlife Refuge, Florida, United States - Lox_Sample_3.3 | ecosystem: Environmental > Terrestrial > Soil > Wetlands | place: USA: Florida... | reverse complement strand
GGAAGGCAGAACAAACAACATGGCATTGGTGAGCAATTCTTCCAGCCCATCGCCACTGACCCAGTCGAGCAGGCGAACTCGGTCATTCCCGCGGCGGCGGAGACTGTCGGCGTATCCATCCGAATGGCTCGATCCGCCCGCCAGTACAAGCTTCACCGGTGTGTCAATCCGTTCGTATGCGTCGATCAGCAAGTCGCAATTCTTTTCTGGCGAGAATCGGCCCAGGAAGAGCACATAGCCACCCGGCGTCAATCCCCAGTTGCCGAGATATTTCCCGCCTGCCTTCTTTCGCAAGGACGTACCGTTTGGCACATAGATGGTCTGCGCGCCGTGCCGCTCCAAGTAGTGTCGTTGTAATGTCCGTGAAACAACTACGGTCGCATGGGGCAGCCGCACGGAGGCCCACTCTCCCGCTCGCAGCACCGCCGCAGCGATGCGTCCCCATTTCCTTCGCTTCCAATCCAACCCTTGCACAGCCACCACGATTTTCTTTCCCATCAAGCGCGGAAGAAACGAGAAGAGCGCGGGCCCAAGGCAGTGGTAGTGGACGATGTCGCAGTCGCTCCATGCCGCGTGGAGGGTGCTGAGCAGCGTGTGCACCGGCGTCTCCAAATGTTTGGATCGAATCGTCGGCAGCCTGACCACCCGCATTTTTTTGTAGCGGGGAAGGGCCGGCGTGAAATACGTTCGGCAATACACCCTCACGTCGTGACCCATCGCTGCCAAACGCCCGCCCACCTCCTCGTAATAGGTTTCAATTCCGCTGTATTTGGAAATGACTCCCCGACCTCCGACGAAGGCGATTCGCAAACGCCGTGTTTGCGCAGTGCTTTCGTACAACTCGATCATCCTTCGATAGTGGTCGTCTGGGGAGTGCCGCTGCCGAATGCCCTCCCGTCCCGCAGCACCCATCTTCGCCGCCACTTCTGAACGCTCAGCAAGAAATGAGATCGCCGCCACCAATCGCTCCACGTCGCCCGGCGGGAACAGCATTCCGCTCTCATCCTGTCTAACCAGCTCACGTCTCGATCCCAGGTTTGACGCCACCACCGCACGTCCCCAGGCGTACGATTCAAGAATGCTCTTGCCCAAAGTTTCGTACGCCCGCGAAGGAAAGACCGTGAAGCGTGACGCTGCGATCAGCAATTCGAGCTTTTCCGCTCCCACATTGCCGGTAAATTCGACGTTCCGCAGACCCAGTTCTGCTCCTAGACGCTGCAACTCGGCTCGTTGCGGCCCGTCTCCCGCGACCACGAGGCGCACTTGCGGCAAGTGGGCCATAGCCCTCAGTAAATCGTCCACGCCTTTTTCTGGGGACAGGCGGCCAAAGTAGAGAATGGGCGCGTCCATGGCCGGTTTGGCTGGAGAGTGCGGGGGCAATCTCTGAAAATGGGGCAGGACGCCGATGCGCTCTTCCGGCCAGCCATGTTCCACAAACTTCTCTTTCACAAAGCAACTCGGAGCCAGGAAGCGGTCAACACAACTTCTGTAGGTTCCCAGCCATTTGTGAAAGTATGCCTCTGCGGCTAGAACCATCGGTACACCCCGGGGCCCCTCGTAGCAGCCCTCTGTAAGCACGTGCCAGAACTTGCCGCCACGGCAACGCTCACAAGGATGCCCCTGAGCCACCAGGTTGTAGCTGGGACATAAGAGCTTGAAATCGTTCAGGTGATACACCACCGGAATCTTTTGCGCTTTGAGTTCCCAGAGAATCGAAGGTGACAGATGGTGGTAAATGTTGCGGACGTGCGCCACATCAGGCCGGAACATTTTGATCATGCGGCGCAGTCTTTTTCGTGAATCGCGTGAATAAATCGCGTGCGCTGCCTGTTGCAGCGTTTGCAGCGGCCCGCGCCCGCTGGCCTTGAAGTCGAGGTGCGGCACGAAGTGCGCATCGTAAGGCGTAGGTTCACCCCGCGGGTCCGCCATCGAAAACAGCGCCACCTCGTGCCCGTGAGCTCGCATCATCTCCATGAGGTCAAAGAGATAAACCTCGGTACCGCTAAATGGGAAGTTGTATTTGTTGCAATAGAGGATTCGCATGATTGTCGGGTTCCGATGCGCCTGGAATGCGCTCGAGAAACAGTTCCGCAAGCGCACTCAGGTTCTTCTCTCGATTGAAGCACTCCATCACATGCTGGCGTGCAGCGCATCGCATGGGACCAAGGACCAAGCGCAACCGCCAGATTTCCTCAACCCGCGCCACAAAGTCTTCGAGTGCTCCAGGGCGATAAAGGAACCCCGTCTTTCCATCCACCACCAGTTCTGGAATTCCGGTGATGGCCGGCGCAAGCACCACTTTCTCTCGCGCCATTGCCTCCATCAGGACCAACGGAATGCCTTCGCTCCGGCTGGTGAGCGCGACCACATCAGATGCTGTGTAACGAGCGTCAAGTTGTGAGCGCGACAGATGGCCCAGGAGTTCGACTTCTTTCTTAAGGCCCAGACTCCTAATCAAGCGTTCGAGCGACAGCCGCTCTGGCCCTTCTCCCGCGATATAACAGCTGAATTTGAAACCACGGTTCTTAAGTTCTTTGCAGGCCAGCACAAGAAACGCGTGGTCCTTAGTACGATGCAATCTGCCTACCGCCAGCATTGTCAGGCGCCGTGTGGTTGTGGCAGGTGCAATTTCTGCTACGTGAATGCGGGCAACGTCCACGCCCATGCGCCGCACGACCACTTTGTGTGCGGCGATCTCCGGATACTGTTTCAGGATTTGCTCGCGATTGAACTCTGAGACCGTCAGGCAAAAACCGCTATGCTGGAGCTTGGTGTCGAGGTAGGCGCGGTGCACAAGCAGATCGGAGCCATGCAGCGTCACGCTGAATCCGGTCCCGAGGAGGCGTGCCGCAACCATTCCCACCCAGGATGCGAAGTATCCGTGGTGGACGTGGATATGCTGCACCCCGAGTCCGTTTAGACGAAGCGCGAGACAGGCGCCGAGCCAGGTATGAAGCAATGCCCGGGCCCGTCTTCCCAGAGGTTCGCTGCCTTGCAGAAGCACGCGCTGCAGAAGGGGCATGAGATGCTGGGCCTGACGCACACCAAGCCAAGCCGCTTGAAGGACCGGCCTCAGTCGCAACGGCTCAAGGTATAGCGTCTCGGCCGCCAGGGCTTTCTGGCTGTCTTCCGCCAGATCCGCGCTTGCCCTGCGGGCACTGCACGGAACCACGATGAATCCGCGCTGGCGCAATTCCAGAATCTCATCGCACACATACGGTTCCATCGGGGACGGAAATTGGTTGGCCAGGTAGGCGATCTTTCTCACGTGTGTCGAGAAGTGGGTAGCTGTTTTTGCTGGTTGTCAGACAGGTACGAATCAGACAGGTACAAACAAGATCGCCAGAAAGGCAACTACCCAAGGTGTGAGCCGGCGGTAAGAGATGGTTACTCGGGGTGTGAGACCTGCATGAAGTGGAAGATACGCGCCACACGCCAACAATTCAGACCAGCCATACCCCCTGATACCGACATGAGGAACCAGCAGCAACGTGCCTGCGCCGAGCAGTAAAACATGGGCCGTGTACGAGCGCATTACCAGCCATTGCCGTCCCATGACAAACAGTGCCGCCGCCTGCAGATTGTAGACAGAGTTGATGAGCACTCCCGCAGCCACAAAAGGATAGACGGTCAGCGCTGGCATCCATCTTGCTCCCATGACATGCCGTACCAGGAACGGACCCAACAACCCAAACCCGGCCAGCAACGGCCCCAGGCTTACCACCTGTAGATAGAGAGCGTGTTCTAAAGTTTTGTGGAACTGTTCGCGCCGATTCTGGAGCCTTGAAAGCGCCGCAATTGCCATGCGTCCCGCCGCGAGCCGGATCGTCCCCAGAGCTTCAGCAATGCGCACAGCCAGCGCCACGAACGCCACCGCTTCTGTGCCACAGAATCGTCCCACCAACAAAGGATTGATCAGAGTGCGCAATTGCCAGGTGCGCAGCGATGCCGTCAATCCAATTCCATACAAGAACATTTCTCGCATTTGCTCTACGTCGAAGCGAGGGCGCGGAAATATTTTTGCCGAAGAGCACGCAGCTATAAGGACGTAAACCTGCCACGTGAACTGCCCTGCCACAGGCGCCCAGACTCCCAGCCGTGACCATGCCAGCACGGCAGAAACGAGAAAGCCGAGTACCTGCCCCCCCAATTCGATGGCGGCCACCTTGCCGAAATCCAGTTTTCGCTCCAGCTTTGCCATGAAGACGCCGGTCAACGCCGTGACTGGGACCGTGAGCAGTAGAACGAGATATGGCAGAGCAAACTCGCGGCTCTTGTACCAGTGCGCGAGCAGTGGGGTGGCCGCCCCCCCTGCCAAAGCCAACCCCGACGCGATGACAACGATCAAAGTGACCGCAACGCCGTAGACATCCTGATCGGGGTCAGCCTCTCGCCGCACCAGATAGGTGTCGATTCCCCCCCGAGCCACGTTGGCAAGAAACGCGACCATACCCACGGCAGTCACGAATAACCCGTAGGAATGTGGCCCGATCCAGCGGGTCATGACTAGCATGTTGCCCACGCTCACCAATACTCCCAGCCCGTACCGCGCCGCGAGATACGCGCCGCCGCTGAGCGTGGTTTCTTCTAATGCGTCAGAGTGCAGAGGCATGAAATTGCGGCAGCGCCCGGCGGTTCTGCGCCGCTAACACTCCTGCCATCGTGAACAGCAGCCCATTCACGAACTGATAATTCATCACGACGAAGCAGGCATGCAGCAGATAAACGCCGAGCATGACTGGCCAAATCGACCTGAATCCCTCATCCAGAAACGTGCCCTCGGGTGAGGGCGAATGAGGCTGGTGTTGACGTCCCAGCCGGAAAAGATCAGTCACCAAACAGATGTATAGCCCCAAACCCAACAAACCGTGCTCCACCACAATTTCCAGGTATGTGTTGTGGAAGTAAAACGCTTCCTGATGGAAGTCGCTGATGCGGCGGGTAAGCTCGGACTGCATCTCCTCCGGGTCCCAGCCCAGCAGCGGTTTTTCCAAAAACATTTCCCAGCCGGCCTGATAGACCGCCATGCGAAAATCCACTGGGCTTCGTTCCTGAAGACGCTCGGTCATGGTGTCGTCCTGACTGCCCATAAAGGCCATCGTCACCAGCCCAACTCCGCCCGCCACCGCCAGAATCAGGCATGTGCGGCGCACACGCGGAAAGTGAGAAAAGAGCAGCAGCACCACCGACCCAGAAAACGAGAGCCACACCGCTCTTGTTTTTGTGGCTAATGCCGCCAAGGGAACAATCGCTGCCAGTGCGAGCGCTACCATTCCGGGCAACCGCCGCCGCCGAAAAGCATCCAGCGCAATCAGGGCCAGCAGGTTCAGCGATACCCCGTTCGCCACGGCTTGCAGAAATGGACCGCGCGCTCTGTCAGCATGGATGCCAATGCTTTCATCCAGAATGTAGCGCGGAAAAATCCACGACTTGAAGTCCAAAAGGAAGAAGACTGCGATCAGGCTCAGGTACGCCAGGACCACAATCGCGAAGGTCCCGAACTTACGCAACGCGGCAACATCGCAGAAAACCGATCCGGCCAACTCGAAGAGCGTGAAGGGGACGAGCCACTTGGCCGCGAACACACTCCAAGCTTCGGCGTCATAAGGGTGGCGTAGCAATGAAAACGCCGCCAGCAGCAGCAACCCCGCCATAGGCCAGATAACCGGTCCGGTGAGCCGCAACGGATCGTGCTGCGCAAGCATTCGCAGCCCGACGACGAACACCAGCAACAAAAACGTGATACGGTCCAGCTCGTAGAACGAAACATCGGCCGAATGAAACAGCATGGCGGCCAGCATCAGCAGGAATAGCGGTGCAGGAGCCACGATCAGCCCGTGTAACGGGCGCAAAGATCCGGTCACGGCAACCTGGACTCCTCGTGCTCCCCAACTTTGCGCCGGGACCTGCCCGCCTGACTCCATTATTTCCCGCCGCCTTTCAGCACCATCCCCGCCGTTCGGTACAAAATGCGCACATCACTCCAAAAGCTCCAATGCTCGATGTAGTGCAGGTCCAGCGCCAGACCACGCTGAAAAGAAGCGTCGTGCCGGGCCGTGACCTGCCACAGCCCGGTGATTCCCGGACTCACATCAAGCCGCCGAAGATACTCAAGCTGATAGCGCTGACAATCGTCGAGCGGATGTGGCCGGGGTCCCACCATGCTCATCTCTCCGCGCAGCACGTTCCAGAGCTGCGGAAGTTCGTCGAGACTGTAGCGGCGAAGCAGACGGCCCAATCGCGTGATTCGCGGATCGTCGCTGATTTTGAAGAACGGGCCATAACGCTCGTTGCGCCCGCGCAAAGCCTCTTTCAGGCTGTCCGCATCCGCAATCATGGTTCGGAATTTGAAGCAGGGGAACGTTATGCCTTTTCTCCCGGCTCGCGGCGCCCGATAGAAAGCCGGACCTGGAGAATCCAGCTTGACCGCCACCGCGATGCCCGCCAGCAGCGGGGCCGCAACCAACAGAGCAGCCGCCGAAGACACAACGTCGAAGCCTCGCTTCAACAAGGGACCCAGCACCGGAACGGTCTCCTCATGCACCGTCAGAAGGGGCAGGCGTCCGAGATGTTCGACTTCGCCATATCCCGGGCGGCCAGGCAAGTCCGGCACCGCCCTTATGTCGAGTCGGCAGCGCTGCGCTTCAAGGGCCACACGGTGTGCCAGTCCTGGCTGGTCCGGGATCGCCAATATGACTTCGTCCACGAAATGTGCCCGTGCAATCGCCGTGAGGTCCTCAGGTCTTCCTCGGATCTCGCTGTCCGCCGGGGCCTTCTCATCCAGAAACCCCACTAGCGTGCGTTCCTTGGCAAAATCTCGGGACAATGCTTCTGCCACCTCTTGTCCCAGGGATCCTGCTCCCACAATCAGAACCTTGCGCCTTCCCTGCCCCTGCGCGCGCCGCTGCGCCGTTCTGCGCCAATGCCATTTCCTCCAAGTCCACAATGCACGGTGAGCGAGCAAGCCGCCTGCCGCCAGGGCGACCGCCGGAGGTAAGGGATTTGCACGCGAAAGAATCGAGGCGCTGGTCAGCAGGATTGCCCAGGCGATTGATTTCGCCAGCATACTTTTCACTCGCGGTGCCCCGCCCATTCCGCTGTAGAGACCGTCCGAGTAGTTCAACAATGAGACCAGCGCAACAAGGACAGGGATCATTCCCCACTGCGGACCGTTTGAACGGGTGCCAAGCCACGACCAAGAGAAATCCGACGCGACTTTCGTGTTGAGCAGATTGTTGAACTCAAAGGCCACCCCAAAGCTCACACCGACGAGAAACATATCCGTCACTGGATTACTCGAGGCCGAGAAGCGGCAGTTCGCGATGACTCCCGGCAGGAATGCGTGCCAGGCCGAATGACCTGCTTCCCTTCTTGCGTTTCTTTTGTCTGCTCCTTCTCCTGTCCAGAGGCTTCTATCCCATGTTGCCGATAGCATCTTCTTCGAGCGTGGGCTCTCAGCCGGTAGTGCCGCTGGAACCCTTGCCGATCCCGGCGCACTCCGGCGGTGCGCGTTTCCGGATCCGAACATCACTCCCGAGGACATGTCAAACCAGGTCCAACTCGTATCCGGCAATCTCGATCGCGACCGATCGCTGAATGCACTCGAGAGAAATCACCATGGTCCGTTGCCGGCTCTCCTCCAGGATGCCCTCCAACCCGTCAAGACAGCCACCCCGAATCCTGACCCTCTGTCCAACCTTCAAAAAAGCGTGCAACGAGCACGGCACTTTCTGAGAGAGCAGCTGCTGCAGGTCCGCAATCTGCTTGCCGGGAATGGCAATCGGCGCTCCGTGGAGATTCACAAAACTGATCACGCCCTCTGTCCTCAGCACGGTCAACCGGGACGCTAGTGACGTGTGCAGGTGCACAAAAACGTAACCGGAAAACAAGGGAACGGGAACGATCTTCTGACGGTCGCTCCAGCGATGGATCTCTCCCCGCAGGGGAGCGAACGTTTCTACGCTCTTGCCTTGGAGCTGTGCCGCCACTTTTTTTTCGAACCGGTAACGCGTCTGAATGGCGTACCAGGTTCTTTCCAAGGCTAGCGCGGCAGACCGGATAGGCGGTGAGGTCATCGAGGTGAGGGTGGGCCGGGCAAAGCTCCGCTACTTCAGTCCCAATCGCATTGCAGGAAAGTTATGCACGCTTAGCTTCGTCCGGAACCAGCGCAGCCTGCTCTACAGTCTGTGGTAGATTCCTTCCGGGATCGGGAACCTCCGCCCGCTCAGTACAGCTCCTAGCAATCGAACGTTCGCCTCTTGAAACATCTGTTTGGCCCTCTGCGCGGCCAACCTACGGGTGGCATTTGCCTCGAGAACCAGAATGACCCCGTCGCTCAAATGTCCCAGCAACGCAGCTTCGTTCGAGATGCCTGCTGGTGGCCCTTGCAGAACGGTGTAATCAAACTCCAGCCGCAGTTCGCGCAGGGCCATGGACAGCGCCTCCGGCGGCCAGCCATTCCCATTCCCTCCGGCAAAAATCTTCAACGGTGCGCACCACAACTTGCGCGAAACCTGTTTCGACCAGTCACGAAACGAATGCGATTCGCTGAAACCTGGTGGTGCTGGAATGTCACACTCTTCACCACGCAGGTCACAGGCCGTGGTTACTGCGTCGACCACGCAGACGCTGCCCGGAATTTGCGCCGCCAGTGTTTCCCCAACCTGCATGCACAGGCCCCCGACATCTCCGTCCTGAACGGCACTGAAGACCACTTGCCGCGCAGGTTTCGGCCACCCTGGGAAAAAGACCTGGCGCACCAGGCCACGGATTTGTTGTTCGCTATAACGTTCCGACCAGCCGCCGGTCTGCTCGGGTTCGCGGACGGCCTCTTCGGGCACCTCGAAGCCAAAAATCCTGGCCGGTTCCCCGCTCAGTGTTTGATGTAGGAAATCTGCGCGTGTGCTCATGAGATTGCGTGGTGATGAATGATGGTTTTATCCGTTTCCTTCCGGCAAAGAGGCCAGTACCCGAGTGCCCAGATAGGAGACGACTTCCTCTGGAGTCCGGAAAGCGGGGTCGAGGGTATCCGCGCCAAACGCCACACCCGTGCTCACGGTGCCGGCGAGGATCAGGCCCACCGCCCCGAACATCCAGGCCGAGTGTGCCGGCAGGGCCGGCACTTTCGGCTCCTCTGCCAGCGTGACATTCAAAATCCCGCCTTGGTCCAAAGCGTCCCCGATTCTGGCCTCTTCGCGCTTGTTCATATAAAGGAGGTACTTTTCCTCGGCAGCCTTCAGGTCATGCAGCAATTCCTCCTGCTTGATGGCCTCATTGCCAAACCGTTGGGCCGCCAACACGTAGCGGGCCTGCAAGGCTGTATTGGCGGACGCCCGGGCCTCAAGTCCCACTAGAGCCACTTGTGTTCTCATCAGTTCCGCCTGGGCCCACTGATGATTCGGGTCCCGCTCGGTGGTCTCCTCTCGCAGCGGGGTTCCTTTTTCCGTTGCCAAGGTGGCCTCGGTTTCCGCGATCTGCTGGTCCACTTCTTTCACCAGCCGGTAAGAGGGTTCGAACTTGCTTAGCAACTCAGTGCGCTTCAGCTGGAGTTCCAAGAGTTGCGATTTCATTTTTTCCATAAGTTGTGGATTGTCAGCGCTGCGAAGCAGCGTGGTGCTTCGTTCCGGGAACGAATCCAGCTGCGAACCCAGCACGCGAAGGCGTTGTGCGGCTTCGCTGATCGCAACCCGTGTCTGGCCCTCATCCGCCTCGATGTCGGCCAGTTTCTGCAGCGTGGTATCCCGTTCAGTGGCGGCTGAAATCACTCCCTGATCACGAGTGAAGTCCATCAATTGCATCTCGGCATCCAGCAGCCCGGTCCGCGACTGCTGCACCTGTTGCTCGAAGAAGGCGAATTCTCCGGAAGGCCTCCGCACGTGCCGGTGCCTTTCCAAATAGGCCTGCGCCAGGCTGTGCAGTACGCCCGCGGCCCGCTCCGGGTCAGCCGATGCATAGGTCACTTCGATCAGGTTCGTCTTCTTTAGCGCCTGAATGTCGAGTCTGCGGCGCATCCGCTTCACTGCACGGGCCAGCCGTTCTTCTGGAGTTCTGCCCAGCAATTGTTCAAGCCAGCTCTCTTCGCCAGCCAGCCCAGAGCTTTGCGCCACCCGTCCAAGAATTTCGTCGTCGTCCAGCAACTGCAGTTCGGAATTTAACTCTTCTTCCGTTACCTCGAGATGCTCAAATGGCATGGCCTGGCTGGGCGTGGGAGTGACCAGCGGGTCCACCCGGCCGCGTCGTACCAGCACTCTCATATGTGATTTATAGGAAGGGGCAAGAATCCCGTAGAGCACGACTGCAAGCAGCGTGACCGCGAATGAAACCACCGCGAGTCTTTTCTGCCGGAACAGCACGGCCACCAGGTCTCGAAGCGTGGGCGGCGGAGGCCAGGGCTGCCTTTGCAGGATGGTGAGTTCCTCTGACATGGTTCAGAATTGCGTCGGATTCAGGTATAAGCTCATGCTGGAAACCGGTAAGTACCGGCGTATTTTCGAGATCTCATTCTGTGGCACGAACAGCATGTCCCCCGCTCGCAGATGAACGTCCTCTGCGAGATTTCGGATGTTCAGCATTTTCTTCACATTCAGCAACCTCGTCTCCACACGATCGTCCGAGACTCTGCGGAACAGGACCACCTCCGAATGCTTGGCGGCCTCCGTGAATCCTCCTGCCATTGCCAAGGCCTCGGTCACTGTGGCATCCCCGCGTAATTCATACTTGCCGGGATGCGTCACTTGACCACTGGCGATGAAGTACGGCTTTTCGAAATCCTTGAGAGTCACCGTAACTTCAGGTTCGTGCAGGACCCCCAGGTAGGCGAAGCAGACTTTTTCCCGCAACTCGCCCAAAGTCATGCCCGCGACGTAAAGATCGTCGAGCCCCTTAAGCGTGATGAATCCATCCGGCTGCACGCTGACGCTCTGATCGAACTCGGGCGAAAACGTAAAACTGACCTCCAGCACGTCGCTCTGGTGTAACCGGTACAGCGGACGGCGTTTCCCCATCTCGTCTG
>Ga0335079_10009616_pt1 | contig 11011 bp, 8 predicted proteins | sample Lox_Sample_33_FD_206719 | JGI IMG/M metagenome (GOLD analysis project Ga0335079, IMG submission 206719) | Soil microbial communities from Loxahatchee National Wildlife Refuge, Florida, United States - Lox_Sample_3.3 | ecosystem: Environmental > Terrestrial > Soil > Wetlands | place: USA: Florida... | reverse complement strand
ACCGAAGGTGCGGTTGCGCTTTGATGCCCAGACCCAGCGCTACCTGCTGCTGTATCCGGAGAAGGGCATGCAGCTGAACGGCACGGCGGCCGACATCGTGCAGCTGTGTACGGGTGAGCACAGCGTTGAGGAAATCATTACGCGCCTCGGCGCCAAGTACGCACCGCAGCCGCCGGAGGCGATCCGGCAGGAAGTAACCACCTTCCTCAACGCGCTCGCCGAACGCGCGCTGATCCAAAGCGAGCCGTGAGCACGCCCGCCGTCAACCGGCCGTACACGCTGGTCGCGGAGCTCACTTATAAGTGTCCGCTGCGGTGTGTGTATTGCTCCAATCCGCTGGACTACGGGCGCCACGAGGCCACGCTCAGCACCGAGGAGTGGCTGCGCGTGCTGCGCGATGCAGAAGCCTTAGGCGTCGTGCAGTTGAACCTCACCGGCGGTGAGCCGCTGCTGCGGCCGGATCTCGAGCCCCTGGTGGCGGAAGCCGAGCGGCTGCAGCTCTACACCAACCTCATCACCAGCGGCATCCCGCTCACGCGCGAGCGGCTGGCACGCTTGCGCGATCTGGGCCTTGATAACGTGCAGATCTCGATCCAGGACGTGACCGCCGCAGGTGCCGAGCGGATCGCCGGCCGCAAGTCCTTCGAGCGCAAGCTGCAGGTGGCCCGCTGGGTGAAGGAGCTCTCGCTTCCCCTGACGCTCAATGTAGTCCTGCATCGTGAGAACCTGGATCACTGCGGGGAAATCGTGGCACTCGCCGAGAAGCTGTCGGCCGACCGCCTCGAGCTCGCGAATACCCAATATCTCGGCTGGGCGCTCTTGAACCGCGAGAGCCTGCTGCCGACGCGCGAGCAGTTGGCGCGCGCGCGAGAGATCGCCGCGGCGGCGCGCGCGCGCCTGACCGGCAAGATGGAGATCCTGTTCGTCACGCCCGACTACTACGGCGACAGACCCAAGGCCTGCATGGACGGCTGGGGCCGGCGCTTCATCGTGGTGAGTCCGGACGGTCTGGTGCTGCCGTGCCATCTCGCGCACACGCTGCCGGGGCTCGAGTGGGAGAGCGTGAAGGAGCGTGCGCTCGCGGAGATCTGGGAGCGCGGCGATGCGCTCAATCATTTTCGCGGCGAGGAGTGGATGCAGGAGCCGTGCAGGAGCTGCGATCGGCGCACGATCGACTTCGGCGGCTGCCGCTGTCAGGCCTATCACCTGACCGGGGATGCGGCAGCGACCGATCCCGCCTGCGCCTTATCGCCGCGCCATGCCCTCATCGAGGCCGCCCGCGAGCAGGCGGCCCCCGCCGCCGCAGCGGCGCGCAAGTCCGTGGCGCTCAAGTATCGGCACGCACCTCAACCGCGAAATTCTGTCCGGCCCAGGCACCGGAGTTCTGCGCGCGATAGGTAAATTCCAGGTGCGCGCCGGGCGCGAGCGCATTGGCATCGATCTCCAGCACGTGCATCTGAAGTCCGCTGTCGCGCGTCTTCTGTGTGCGCACCGTGCGCCAGCCGTCGATGCTCCAGAGCACATCGCTCGGTGAGCGCAGTCCGAGCGTCAGGCGCACGCCGCGCGGCATCTCGCGCACGGCCGCGGCCGGTGTCCACAGCACGTGCTTGAGCTGCGGGCGCTTGCCCTGGTAACGCTGCCACACCGCCGCCGGCCGATCGCTCGGCCGGCCCAGCTCGCGCGATGCGGCGAGCTTCATGAACTCGGCGTGCGCCCACGCAAGCGGCATGGCGGAGCCGGTCGCATGCCCGCGATCGAGTCCCAGCGCGGGCAGACTCGCCGTGTCCCAGACCTGCTCGGGGATCATGCCGCCGCTCGAGGCCATCTGTGCCATCGCCGCGAGCTGCGGCAGCGGATCGCGGCCGGCGACGAGTTCGTAGTGCCCGCGCTCGCCGGTCAGGAGCGGCCAGGGCCTGCCGCGACCCGTGCCGTCGTACGCCGAGCCATCGTCATGCTCCCCGTAGCCATCGGCGCTGTAGCGATACCAGCCGGGTCCGGTCGGCAGCTCGATGCGCAGCTGTGCGTCGATGACTTTGAGGGTCGACAGGACGAGCGGATCATCCGCGGCACGCAGCCCGAAGCGCACGAGCTGCAGGAAATCGACACCGACCTGCTGCCAGGCGCGCATGTTGGGATCGGCGCGCCAATTGCGAACCGGCAGCACCTGCTCCAGTGCCCGTGAGTCGCTGAGGATGTCCGGCGGCGCCACGCGCACGTAGTACGCCTCGACGCCGTATTCGGCGGCGAGCGGCGTGCCGTGCGCGCACGTCCACGCCTCGAGCTTCGCGTTCCAGTAGTCCGCCACCAGCAGCGCCAGCTCGCGCGCGCCCGCTTCCAGGAACGGCGCACCGCTCACCAGGGCCGCGATGCAGGCCGTCAGGGTGAAGGCATTGATCCCCGCGTCCTCTTCCCAGCGATCCTCGGCGGTGACCGGTCCGGTCCGCACGATCTCGGCGAGCGCGCGGCCGATCATGTCGCCGATCTGGATCCCATCGAGCGCATCGCGCTCGGCGAGCGCAGCGGCCAGTAGCACCGGAAAGGCGGTCTCATCGAGCTGCAGTCCGCGCCAGAAGCTCCTGCCCCCGAGCCACTGGTTCTGGCTCCAGTGTCCATCGGGGTGCTGGGTGGCGATGAGATAGCGCAGCGTGTCGCGCGCTTCGCCCACCGCGCCCAGGGTCAGCATCGCGCCGGCGCATTCGCACAGATCGCGTGGCCACACCAGGTGATAGCCGCCGATCTCATCGCGCGTGTTGCCCCACGGCACGCTCAGACTCGCGACCATCGTGCCGGGATAGGTCTTGTCCTGGTGGGCGCGCAACACCATGGCACTCGTGCGCAGCTCGCGGTGCAGCACCGGCGAGAGCTGCGCCTGCAGCTTGCGACGCTCATCCGCGCGCGTATGCCAGGCGATCCACTGGTCGATCTGCCGCTGCCAGGTGTGCTCGAAGGGATCGAGCAGCGCGGATACCGCGATCGTCGCAGCCGCATGACGCGAGCTCGAGAAGCCGAGTGCCAGGGTGGCGCGGCATGGCAGCTCGCCCATCAGCGCGACATTGCCCGGGCCGGCTTCGGCGTATTCCCAGCTCATCGCGCCGTGTTGCGCGAAGTCCTGCCAGCCATCACTCGCCCCGACGTAGCCGGCACTGGCGCGTCCCCAGGCGTCGCGCTGCTGCGCATCCACGGCCGCGAGCGCAAGCGCAAAGGGTCCCTGCTTCGCCCACAGCATTCGCCGGCCGCGCCGCAGGCCGACCGCAGCGGTGTTGTGATGGCCGCTGCCGCCGAGGTGCGGCGCGAGCAGCGCATAGGGGCGCAAGCCCGCATCACCTTCGAGTGCGACATCGATGAGCAACGCATCGCGTTGATGGCACGACACGATGCGCAGCGTGAGCTCGAAGCGCTCGTGGCGATGGACGATGCTGACCGCGGGCACGCCATCGGCGGCCAGACTGAGCGTGTGCTGCGCGAGTCGCTTGACCTCCACCCAGAAGCCGCGGCCGTCGGCGACGATGAATCCGAGATCGCGGGTCTGCGGCAGATCCACGCGCGGATAGTAGACCTCGTTCAGGATGCCGCCGCCGATGGTGAACCACACCCGCGAGGCACCGAGCGAGCAGCCGACCATTTCCTTCGCGCTGCTGCACCAGGTGGGCAGGATGCCGGGAGCGCCGGGCGCAGCACAGCCCGCCGCCGTGGGAGCCGCCGCGGGCTCTAGGTCAGTCGGGCGTGCGACCACCGCTGCTCCAGCCAGAGCCGATAACCACCGCGGAAGGCATTGGCGTTGCTGCCCAGGCGCGCACCGGGTGGGAGCTTCTTCAGCTTCAGTGCGTTGCCGCCCCCCAGTACGACGTAATCGACTTCGAAGGCGGCCCGCAGCAGCTCCGTCACCTCGAACACGGCGCGCTGCCACTTTTTGCGTCCGAGACGCTGCAGACCGTCGATGCCCAGATACTGCTCGAAGCTGCGGCCCTTCTTGTAGGGCAGATGACCAATCTCGGTCGACTCCAGCAGGCCGTGCAGGATGAGTGCGACACCGAGCCCGGTGCCCAGGCCGAGGAAGAGCATCCGACCCCCGCGATAGCTGCCGATCGCCTGCATGGCCGCGTCGTTCACCATCTTGACGGGCTTGCCGAAAGCACGCGCATAGTCGAAGCCGACCCAGCCGTGGCCGAGGTGACGCGGCTCGGTGACGGGCCTGCCGTGCAATACCACGCCGGGATAGCCAATCGACACCGCATCGTAATGCCAGTCGCGCACGAGCCGGCGCACTGTTCGGACCATCTGGCGCGCCGTGAGTTTCGGGCCCGAGGCGAACTCGCGGGGCTTATTCTTGCCGCGCAGCAGCACTTTCACGTGCGTGCCGCCCACATCGACCGTGAGGATGCGACTGGAGCGGCGCGGCGGGCGCGGCTTATCTGGCTGAGGCATGTGCTACGGCGTAGCTCTGCTGGGCGCGCTGGATCAGAAACGCGCGGATGGCGGACTGCTCGGCGGTCGTCAGCGCGGACTTGAAGGCGATCATGCCCGCCGAGACGAGCGCCCCATCGTTGACCACGCTCTGCCACAGCGCATCGTTCCCCAAGGCGGCGCTGAAGCGCAGATCCGGCACCAGGCCTCCGCTCACCACGGCATCGCCGTGACAGCTGCCACAGTAGCGGGCGTAGTGGATGGCGCCCTGGCTTGCGGCGGCGGCGTTGACGGGGGCGGACGGCGGTGGCGGAAATTGCTCGGCGGGGAGTGAGGCCGGCGGCAGCTTCGCGCTGCCATCGAGCGCAAATGTGAGGATGCGGCTGCGATTGACCTGCCGCCCCGATTTGAAGGACAGCTCGCCCGCAACCAGCGGGAACACACCGCCCCAGCCGGCGAGCACCGTCACGTACTGCTTGTCGCCGACCGCATAGCTCATGGGCGCACCGATGATTCCGGTCTGCGCGGCGAAGCTCCACAGCCTGGTTCCGTCGCTGGCGCGATACGCGAACAGTCCCCCGGCCGCGCTGCCCTGGAACACCAGATTGCCGGCCGTGGAGAGCAGGCCGCCATTCCACGGGCCCGGATAGTTCGCGCGCCACACTTCACGCTGCGCGATGGGATCCCACGCGCTGAGATAACCCTTCAGGCCCGCCAGGGCCGCGGCTTTGGCTTTCGGATCCTGCGGCAGGCTGGTCGCCGCGAGATCGATCGCCATGTTGACGCCGAGCTTCACCGGCTTGAAGTTCGCATCGAGCAGGTAGGGAAACGGCATCTCCTGGGCCGGGATGTAGACCAGTCCCGTCGCCGGGCTGAAGCTCATCGGCTGCCAGTTGTGTCCGCCAGAGGCCCCCGGCGCACCCACGAACACCTTGCCGGTGAGGTCATAGCGCGCCTCGGGGTTGACCTCGGGACGGCCGCTCTTGAGGTCAACGCCACGCGCCCAGTTCACCGGCACATAGTTCTTTGCCGACAGCAGCTCGCCGCTGGCGCGGTCGAGCACGTAGAAGAAGCCGTTCTTCGCAGCCTGCATCACGACTTTGCGCGGCTTGCCCGCGATGTTGAGCGTCGCGAGCGTCAGGGTCTGCGCCGAGTCGTAATCCCACACGTCGCTCGGGGTCGTCTGGTAGTGCCAGGCATAGCTGCCATCGGCCACGTGCACGGCGACGATCGAGGCCGCATACAGACTGTCGCCGGCCGTGCCCGCGGCCGGTTTTCGGCCCCACGGTGCCGCGTTGGCGGTGCCCAGGTACAGCAGCCCCAGATCCGGATCGAAGGAGATGTCGTTCCAGACGCTCGCGCCGCCGCCATCGAGCCACCACTGACCCGTCCAGGTCCTGGCAGCCTTCGCAAGTGCGGCGTTCTCAAAGCCCTTCGACGGGTCGCCGGGCACCGTGTAGAAGCGCCACAGGCGCTTGCCGCTCGCGGCGTCGTAGGCCGTCACATAGCCGCGCACGCCGTATTCAGCGCCGGCATTGCCGATGATGATCTTGCCCGCGGCGGCGAGCGGCGCTCCCGTGCTCACGTACGGGTGACCACCCTCCTTCGTATCGACCGACCACACGGGCTGACCGCTGCGCGCATCGAGTGCCACCAGACGCCCGTCGAGCGTCGCGACGTATACCCGGCCCTGCCACACCGCGACGCCCCGATTCACGAGATCGCAGCAGACATGGATCGCGATTTCGCCGGGCACCCTGGGGTCGTACTGCCACAGGAGCTTGCCCGTGGAGGCCTCGAGCGCCTGCACTTTCGACCAGGCACTCGTGCTGTAGAGGATCCCGTCCACCACGACAGGCGTGGCCTCCTGGCCGCGGTTGGTGTCGAGATCGTAGTACCAGGCAAGCCCGAGGCGTCCGACGTTGGCTTCCGTGATGCTCTTGAGCGCGCTGAAGCGCTGCTCGCCGTAGTCGTGTCCGGTGGTGAGCCAGTTCTGCGGCTCGGACTCGGTGTGCCTTAGTCGCTGTTCCGTCACGGCCGCGGGATCGGCTGCGATCCCCGCGATGCTCCACAGTGTCAGTAAGACGGCTGCCCATTGCGCCGCCATTTTCTTGTTTGTGTTCACGCGCGCCCCCACCCGCCGGATATCGGCGCGCTATCGTAACGTACACGCCAGCCCCCGCCCGCCCGAGGGCAGGAGCTGTGATGCACCTTAAGCTAAGCCGTTAAGGGTGCCGCTCGGAGTGGCCCGTCTCGGCATGGGGGGCCGTACGTGCGTCGTCCGCGGTGGCCAGCGAGCCGCCATGGCTTGCCTGCCCACCCTTGCGTCCGGCCTGGGCCGCGAGGCCCGGATTCTGCGAGAAGCTGCGCTTCTCATCCGGCACGCTCTGTCCGCCTTTACGCCCGGCCTGCGCGGCCAGCTCGCGGTTCTGCGAGAAGCTGCGCTTGGAGCCGGGAACGCTTTGCCCGCCCTTGCGCCCGGCTTGGGCCGCGAGCGCGCGGTTTTGCGAGAAACTGCGTTTCGAATCAGGAACCGCCTTGCCGCCCATGCTGGCGATTTCCCGCTGGCGTTCCTGGTTCATCGACGCGAAACCCCGATTCGAGGTGCGTCGCTCTTGGGTACTTCCATGAGCCATTGAGATTCCTCCTCACTTTTCCACGTCCTGTCGCGTCAGGATGCGCCTGTATAGGTCAGTTGGACAATCCCGAGCGGCTGAGGGTTCGTTTCTCTAAGGTGTCAGCTGATCGATCACCATGTTAACGATCCCATCGCGGCCGACCTTGTAGTCCACTTGCCCAAAAGGATCCCCGCTGCGGGCTGTCGGACTGCCCGAGCGGGCGATCCTCGCGACCACCTGGACGGACTGTCCGGCCTTGAAGGCCCGGCCGGAAACCATTGCATCCAATGCGGTGAGTTCCACCGTCTGAGGAAAACGCATCACCAGGCGCTTCACGGCGAGCGGCGGCCCGGGTTGACCGGGCTCACGGACGAACACGAAGAGCGGCGCCCCCGTGTCAGCCGCAATTTGAATCTTGGGTGACAGGGTGATCGTCACGCGCACTACGGCCCCTGCAGCGGCCGCGGGCGCCTCGCGCGGGGACGGCGAGGCGGCGGATGTGCCCAATTTCTCGTCGATCGCTGCGATCTGCTGCTGGATGATGGGGACCACATTCGCGGGAGGATTGAGCGCGAGCAGATCGGTGAAGCGCTGCCGCGCCAGGGCATACTCCTGGCGATGGATCGCTGCAGCGGCTCCAAAGAACAATGCTTTCGGTGAGTTAGATGAGATTCTTAAAGCTTGTTCTACAAGCTGACCGGCGCGGCCGGCCAGCGCGTTGTCATCCTCGATCGTCAGCGCCTCGGCAAGTCCAATGAGCGCTTCCGCATTGGTGCCGTGCGCGAGCCGGTCGGCCCGCTCGTATGCGCGCGCCGCCAGCGGCCCCTGCTCCATGGCGACATAGGAGCGGCCCAGGAGCAGCCACCCCTCCACGTCGTCGGGGTTGGAGTTCAGGTGGCGGACCAGCCTCGCCACCATCGTCTGTGGCGAATCGGCGGCGGCCTGGGCCTTCGACCAGGACCAGTTGCTCCAGCCGGCGTACAGGCCGGCCGAGCCCGCCACCAGCACGGCGGCGACGGCGAGCGCCGCCCACGGCGAGAGCTCCGAGGCGCTGCCTTTCTTGAGTAGCGGCACCACGATGGCGATCACCACTGCGAAACTGAGCACCGCGGCGAGAACGATGAAGGCGATCATCAGCGCGGCGCATCCGGCGAGTCTTCATCCACGATCTCCGTGTCGGTGGCGAGCAGCGCCGCGCGGCCGCGGATGATGCGCGCGGCCACCGCGATGCCGATGCCGATCAGCACGAACGGCGCGAGCCACAGCCACGCATTGCGCCAGGAGTACTTCGGCTTGAAGAGAATGAACTCGCTGTAGCGCGCCACCAGGTAATCGCGGATCTGATCATCGCTCTTGCCGGCCAGCATCATCTCGCGCACTTGCCGGCGCACATCGCCCGCGACGTTCACTTCCGAGTCCGCGAGACTCTCGTTCTGACACTGGACACACCGCAGCTCGTGAATGAGGTGCTGATAGCGCGCCTGCATCGCCGGATCGGGCAGCTCCTGAGGATCGACCGACCATGCGGCCGCGGCGAGCAGGAGCGCAGCTGCCAGGCAGCCTCCGGCGCTCAACCGGACGAGACGTGAGCCTGAGGCGCTCATGAGCCGCTCGGCGCCGGATTCGCCGGCAGGCGCGAGACAAACTCCGTGCGCCACACTTCGAGCGTGAGCGGGCCGACGTACTTGTAGACGATCCGGCCCTGGTCATCGACCAGAAAGGTCTCAGGCGCGCCGTAGACACCCCAGTCCACCGCGGTGTGCCCGTCGCGGTCGGCCGCGATCGCCTCGTAGGGATTGCCCAGCCGCGAGATGTAGTCGAGCGCCCGTGCATCATCGTCATCCCAATCCATCCCCACGATCGGCACCGGACTCACCTTCTGCATCTGCAGCAGCGTGTCGTGCTCGGCCCGGCACTCGAAGCACCAGGTGGCCCAGACGTTGAGCAGGTACCAGCGGCCGCGAAGCTGCGAGGAGCCCACTTTGCGTCCGGCGTCCGTGAGTGTGGGCAGCTCCCACGCCGGGCCCGGGCGGCCCACCAGCGGCGAATGAATCGTGCCCACGTCGCGCGAATGCTCGATGCCGACGGCCAGCACCGCGACCAGCACGATGAAGACCGCGGCTGGGATGAGCACGCGGATGGGAATCCTGAGCGCCATCAGCGGGCGCTCTCGCTCGCACCGCCCGGGAGCGGCGCCATCGCAGCGCTCGCCGCACGCGCGGCACGATAGCGCCGATCGGAGATCGCAATGAGACTGCCCAAGGCCATGAGCAGCGGTCCCAGCCAGACCAGCCAGATGACCGGGCGGCTCTGGGCCCGCAGGCTCCAGCGCCCTGCCCCCAGGTCATCCCCGAGCGCGATGAAGATATCGCTGCCGTAGCGGTTGTGAATGCCGGCGACCGTGCGCTCCTGGCGCTGCACCCAGAACTCGCGCTTCTCCGGATACAGCGTCGTCACGTGCGAGCCGCCGCGGGTCACGTCGATCTCCGCGCGCACGGCGTTGTAGTTCGGCCCCTCAACCTCGCTCGTGCCCACGAAGCGGAAGTCGTAACTGCCGACCTGGGCACTCTCGCCCCGGGCGAGTGAGATGTCGCGCTCCACGGTGAAGGACTCGACGGTGGTGAGCGCGAACACGACCACACCCAGCCCGAGGTGCGCGATGGTCATGCCGAGGATGTGGCGCGGTATGGCGATGCCGCGGCGCCAGCGCTGCAGCGGATCGACGAGGGTCGAGGAGATGATCCACAGGCCGAGCGTGACGCCCAGAATGGTCATGATCTGGTGGCCCGCATAGATGCCCACCACCACGGCGATCGCGCAGATGAAGGAGACGATCAGCGTGCGGATCACGTCCTTGCGGTGATCGGCGAGCCGTCCGCGCTTCCAGTTGGCATGGATGCCGATGGCGGCGAGCGCGAGCAGCGGGATGATCGTGAGCAGGAAGGTCGGCCGGAAATACGGCGGACCCACCGAGAGCGCCGTCTGATGCATCGCATCGGCGATGATCGGGGCGAGCGTGCCGCCCAGCACGGTCGCCGCGGCGATCACCAGGAGGATGTTGTTGAACAGCAGAAAGGACTCGCGCGCGCCGAGCTCGAAGCCCGCATCGGATTTCAAGAGCGGCGCGCGCCAGGCATACAGCGTGAACGCGCCGCCGATGATCGTGCCGAGGAAGGTCAGGATGAACTTGCCGCGCGAGGGATCGGCGGCAAATGAATGCACGGAGACCAGGACGCCCGAGCGCACGATGAACGTGCCGAGCAGGCTCAGCGAGAAGGCGATGATCGCGAGCAGCAGCGTCCAGCTCTTGAAGAGGCCGCGCTTGTCGGTGACCGCGAGCGAATGAATGAGCGCGGTCGCCACGAGCCAGGGCATGAACGAGGCGTTCTCCACCGGATCCCAGGCCCAGTAGCCGCCCCAGCCGAGCGTGTAATACGACCACCAGGCGCCAAGGGTGATGCCGCAGGTGAGGAACGCCCAGGCGGCGGTAGTCCAGGGGCGCGTCCAGCGCGCCCAGGTCTGATCGAGTTTGCCCTCGAGCATGGCGGCGCAGGCGAAAGCGAAAGCCACTGCCAGTCCCACGTAACCCGTGTAGAGCACCGGCGGATGTGCGGCGAGGCCCGGGTCCTGGAGCAGCGGGTTCAAGTCACGCCCATCGGCCGGCGGCGGCTCGAGCCGCAGGAACGGATTGGAGGTCGCAAGCGTAAAGAGCAGGAAGCCGAAACTCACCACGCCCAGCACACCGAGCACCCGCGAGGCGAACGGGCGTGGCAATTGCGAGGAGCCGAGCGTCACGGCCACGGTCCAGCACGCGAGCAGCACGATCCACAGGAGGAGCGAGCCCTCGTGGGCGCCCCACAGACCCGCGATGCGGTAAATGAGCGGCAGCGCGGAGTTCGAATTCTCCGCCACATAGCGCACCGAGAAGTCGTAGGTGATGAAGGCATAGAAGAGCGTGCCGACCGCGGTCAGCACCATCACGAACTGCC
>Ga0335079_10009613_pt1 | contig 11012 bp, 7 predicted proteins | sample Lox_Sample_33_FD_206719 | JGI IMG/M metagenome (GOLD analysis project Ga0335079, IMG submission 206719) | Soil microbial communities from Loxahatchee National Wildlife Refuge, Florida, United States - Lox_Sample_3.3 | ecosystem: Environmental > Terrestrial > Soil > Wetlands | place: USA: Florida... | reverse complement strand
CTCAACGCACATGGACACGGTGCCGCCGTTTTTCCCGTCGCGCGAAGACGACGAATTCATCTGGGGCCGCGGCTCCTGCGATGCCAAAGGCATCATCGCCGCCATGATAGCCGCGGCGGAGAAACTGTTGACTGGCGGCACGCGCAATCTGGGTCTGCTCTTCGTCGTCGGAGAAGAAAAGGACAGCGCGGGAGCCAAAGTAGCAGCGGCCAATCCACGTGGCGCGAAATTCCTGATCAATGGTGAGCCCACCGAGAACCATCTGGCGCTCGGCTCCAAAGGCGTGCTGCGCTACGAAATAGCCTCGCAAGGAAAATTAGCTCATTCCGCGTATCCGGAACTGGGGCATTCCGCGATCCATGATTTGTTGGACGTGCTGCGTGATATTCGCGACATTCCGCTGCCGCACGACGCGCTGTTAGGACAAAGCACGTTGAACGTAGGAACGATTGCCGGCGGCCGCGCACCCAATGTCGTGGCAGATCATGCCTCGGCGGAGATTATGTTTCGTCTCGTGGGCGATCCAACGGCGATTCGCGAAGGCGTGCGTGCTTCCACTGTGGGGCGCGCCGAAGCGCGAGAAGCGCTATATCACCCTGCGCTGCGACTGGAAGCGTTTGATGGATTGCCGACGACGGTAGTGGCCTTCGCCACCGATATTCCGGTCTTGCAGGGCGCCTGGGGAAAACCATTCTTGATTGGGCCCGGAAGCATTCACGTGGCGCACACCGAAGAGGAGCGCATCCCCAAACAACAGTTGGCGGAAGCGGTGGAAATTTATGCGCGCATGGCGCGGCAATTGGTCGCGACAGGAGTCGCACGCGTGTGAGCCTCGGCCTCGCCATTGTCGGCTGCGGAAAAATGGGCCAGCTCATCGAGCAGCTTGCTCCGGAATACGGCTGCGGAGTGCGCGCGCGTTTTTCCGGACACAACAACGCTGGTGGGCATGCGCTGTCGCGCGAAACGCTTCGTGGCGTGAACGTGGCCGTTGAGTTCACCACGCCCGATGCCGCTCCTGAAAATGTTCGCCGGCTGGCCACGTTAGGTGTGAACTGCGTCGTGGGGACGACCGGATGGTACGCGCATCTTCCGGAAGTGCGCGACGCCGTGCTACGGAGCCGAACCGGCCTGGTCTGGGCAGCGAATTTTTCCGTCGGCGTGAACTTGTTTATGCAGGCGGTGGCGCAAACGGCGGCGCTCTTCACACAGCATCCCGAATATGAAGCCTGGGGCTGGGAAATTCATCACTCGGCCAAGAAAGATGCGCCGTCGGGGACGTTGAAAAAGCTTGCAGAGGAAATGCGCGTGGCCGGTTACGGGAAGCCAGTCAGTTTGAGCGCGAGCCGCGCGGGAGCGATTCCCGGCACGCATGAGATTGGCTTCGATTCACTGAGCGACACCATCACGCTGCGACATACCGCGCGCAGTCGCGAAGGCTTTGCGCGAGGCGCCTTGCAAGCAGCGCAGTGGATCGCCGGGAAGCAGGGGTGTTTCGAGTTCCGGGAAATCTTGAGCGAGTTGAGCAGTCGAACGGCGGCAGACGTAAGCAGCCGCACAGAAGAACTGCAGCCGCAGCAATGAATTTGGCCAGTCATGTCCTCTCAACTGGCTCTTAGTTTGGACGTTCAGAAACGAAGGAGACGCAAGAATGTTTACCGGAACAGGCACGGCGCTAGTGACTCCATTTCGGCGCGACGGCTCGCTCGATGAGCCGACGCTGCGAGCGCTGGTCAAGCGCCAGATCGCAGCAGGAATCGACTTTCTCGTACCCTGCGGGACAACCGGAGAGAGCCCGACGCTGACCCATGAAGAGCATCTCCGCGTCGTGCAGATCACCGTCGAAGAAGCCAAAGGACACGTGCCCGTTTTAGCGGGAGCTGGCGGCTACAACACCGCCGAAGTGATTGCGTTGGCGCGCGAACTCGCGGCCCTGGGCGTAGATGGCATCTTGTCGGTGACGCCGTACTACAACAAGCCGACGCAGGAAGGATTGTTTCAACATTACCGCGCCATCGCGGAAGCCGTGGCACTGTCGATCATCGTCTACAGCGTGCAAGGGCGAACTGGCGTGAACATCGAACCAACAACAGTCAAGCGGCTAGCCGCGCTGAACAATATCGTTGGGATTAAAGAGGCGTCGGGGAATATCGGGCAGATGGCCGCGATTTTGAATGCCGTGCCTGAAGATTTTCTGGTGCTGAGCGGAGACGATGCCGTCACGCTGCCGTTGATCGTGCTCGGCGGCCGCGGCGTCATCTCTGTCGTGTCGAACGAAATTCCCGGCGAAATGACCCAACTGACCAGGCTGGCGCTGAGCGGCGATTCTGCCGGCGCGCGAACGATTCATCGGCGAGTGCACGCGCTCATGGAAGTGAATTTTGTCGATTCCAATCCAATTCCCGTAAAGACCGCGATGGCCCAGATGGGTTTGCTGGAGCCTGTGTGGCGTTTGCCGCTCGTGGCGCCGAGCGCCGCGAATGAGGCACGAATTCGAACTGTTCTGGAGTCACTCGGACTGGTGGAAAAAGCGCATGCTGTCGCAGCGGCTTGAAGAACTGTTCGATCATCCGCCGGCCGAATACAACGAGACCCACTTCGCGCTCTTTCGCGACTTCAAGCACGCGCTGAATCACGGCGAGGTCCGCGCCGCCGAGCCGGATGCAAGCTCGCCCACGGGTTGGCGCGTAAACGCCTGGGTAAAAAAAGGAATCTTGCTCGGCTTTCGCATGGGCGCGGTCGTGGATATGTCGGTGGACACGGCGCGTCAACCGTTCTTCGACAAGTCGACCTATCCAATACGCGCGATGCGGCCAGGAGACGGAGTGCGCATCGTGCCGGGCGGATCCAGCATTCGCGATGGCGCTTACGTTGGGAAAGGTGTGGTCTGCATGCCACCGATGTTCATCAACGTCGGCGCCTACGTGGGCGAAGGCGCGTTGATCGATTCGCACGCGCTGGTCGGCAGTTGCGCGCAGATTGGCCGCAACTGCCACATTTCTGCCGGCGTGCAGATCGGCGGCGTGCTCGAACCGGTTGGCGCGCTGCCAGTGATCATTGAAGACGACGCGCTGGTCGGCGGCAATTCCGGAGTGTACGAAGGCACCATTGTGAAGAAGCACGCGGTGCTGGGCACCGGCACCATTCTCAATCGCTCGATTCCCGTCTACGATTTAGTGCGGGATGCTGTGTACACGGCCACCGACGATGCGCCGCTGATCATTCCCGAAGCAGCCATCGTCGTGCCCGGCTCACGCGCAATCACGCATCCCGTAGGAGCAAAACACGGCTTGAGCGTGCAATGTGCAATCATCATCAAGTATCGCGATGCTAAAACTGACGCGCGCGTCCAGTTGGAAGATTTGCTGCGATAGATAGCCCCAAATCTGGTGCGAATCCGCCAGAGACTATCGCGATAAGATTTCTTCGAAGAAGGCGAGGGCGCGGGGATCGTTGGATTGGCCTAGCCAGAACATGGCTTGTTTGCGGACTTCGCGATTGTGATTGTTCTTGGCAACCTCGATGAGTTTCGGGACGCCTTCATCTTTGGGAAGTTGGCTCAGCGCAAAGACGGCCTTCTTTTTCACTTCGGTATCCGGATCGTTTTCTATCGCGCCTTGAATCGTGCTGATGGCTCTTTCGCCAGCCTTGTGTGCCAGCCAGAAGAGCGCCTGGCCGCGAACGTGTGTGCTTTCGTCGTCCTTGGCCATGCGAATCATTTCGGGTAGCGCTTCCGGTTCGTGGCTGACGGAGAGCGCGAAAGCCACCTGCGAACGGACTTCCGTGCTGGGATCACTCTTGGCCATTTTTTGCAGCAGCGGAAAGCCCGCTTTGCCGCGCGCCGCGCCGAGCCAGAACGAAGCGTGTTTGCGAAGGGCTTCCGGCTGATCGGGCGCGACGAACGAGGCAAAAGCGCGATCGGCAGAAGGGTCGTCATGCATGGCGATGGCGGACAGTGCGCCTTGGCCGATCTGGTGTTCGCCGTGGCCTTCGAGCGTATTGTTGCGAACGAAGTCAGAAAGCAGCGCGACGCTCTCGGTGGCCTTTACCCCGGTCAGCCAAACGAAGGAAAGACCGCCGGCATCGAGCATGCAATCTTCGGAAGCCTGACGAATTTTCGTAACTTGCTTATTCTCGAGACGGACGAGAACCAGGAGCTGGCGCGAGCCTTCGAGATGGACAGTGCCGCCAGAAGGCCGCGCATCTTTGCCATTGTTCTTGCTGATGAAGTTGTCGCCTTCGTGTTCGAGCCGGCAGGTGCCGCAGCGGTAGTCGCCGTCGCTGTAGTTGCCGCAGCACATGGTGCGGTCGCCCGCAATTTCCGCCACGCTGTAGCCAAGCCATTCGGGGCTATCAGCTTGCGCCTGGAGCGAGCGAACGGTCTCGGCCAGCGTGCCCGAGACGGCGCGCGTTTGCAGCTTCGCGTTGATGATGTTGGAAGGCGCATCATTCTGCGGAGGCGCCGCGGCGACCGTTATTTCGGCCTGCCGCAACGCGCCATACGCAATCGCTACCGCTGCGAGACAAATCGTGGAAAATCTTTCGATGGCTCGAAGGTTGATGTGGATGCGCATGGCCGCCTCACTTTTGCAAGAGTTCCATCAAGTAGTCGTTGCCTTCTTTGGAGTTCATGAGGGCGAGCTTCGAGACGGCAGTCTTCTTAAGTTCAGGATCTTTTTCGCTGCGCGCAATACCAACAAGGGCGTGGGCGTTGCCTTGAATAAACAGCGAGTTGAGAACGGTTTCTTTGTTTTCGCGGTCGGTTTCCTTGTTGTAGATGTTGAGTAGCGCTTGCCGTGAATCTTCGTTGCCGATCAAGCCGAGATTGTGAATGGCCGAACGGCGAATCTCGGGATCCTTGTCCGTTTGTGCCACCTCGGCGAGAAACTTAGCGTCACCAGAAAGGAAGAAGGCCTGAAGAATAGATTTCTTCACCTCGGACGAAGTCTCCGCCTGATACAGCTGGTGCAGTTGGTCGGGCGCGTGAACGAGGCCAAGCTGTTTAATGGCGTCTTCGCGCAGGTTTTCGTTCTTTTCGCTTTTGGCGGCGGCGAAGAGATGCTCGCGGTCGCCGCCGATCATGTAAGCCTTCAGGATTTCCCGCTTTATAGATTCGTCGTTCGTTGAAGCGTATACGTCCGCAAGAACTTGCTTGGCCTGTTGTCCGCCAAATAACCCGAGATATTGAACTGCTCTTCGCTGTAGATCGGGATTGCCCTGGCCTTTCGCAATGCGGGCAAGAATGTCGCGAGACTGGGCTGAACCACTTTGCGCGAGAACAAAGAGCGCTTTTGATTTAAGCTTCGGGGAGTTCGCGCCATTCAGGACCTGTTCGAGTATCGGCATGGCCTTTTCCGGGTTGCTGTTCATCAGGCTTTGCAGCGCCAGCATTTTCAGGTCTTCGTCGCTGGAATCAACGTGTGCTGCACTGCCTGTCGATTGCCGCACGTCGATTTCGAGAGCGCCGACATCTTTGGCCCAGCGGCTCTGGGGGAAGCGCTTTTTGAAATCGGCTATGGTGGCCAGCGCCGCGCCTTTTTGTGCCTGCTTGTTCTCGGCGTAAGCCTTCCAGTAAAGGGCGGCATCGGTTTGCGGCCCATTCAGTGCCGCAAGTTCGGAGAACTTCTCGGCCGCGCGGTCAAACTTGTCTTCGTCGAGAGCTTCGCGGCCGTCGTCGTAAAGTTCGCCTTGGCGATCAATGCGCTCTTGCTCACGATCGCGTTTTTCTTGTTCCCGGTCCCGCTTTTCTTGCTCGCGATCCCGCCGCTCCTGCTCGCGATCACGCTTTTCCTGCTCCTGGTCCTGCCGGTCCTGCTCCGCGTCTTGCGGGTCTTGCGACAGGAACGCGAAAGGCGCGTGCGGCTGTGCCGCGGCCGTTCGCGTAACACCTGGGACGATGAGCAGCAACGCTGCTGCCGCCCACACGCCGATAGTTTTACTTCCCCGCTCTGCAATACTCATGCTTTGTTCCTCTCTTTGGCATCCGATTCCGTTTTTGTTGGCTCGGAATTAGCTCTCTGTTTGTCCTGCAGTTCTTTGCCAACCACTCGAACTTTGAACAAAATGCCGTGCGCTTCGATGCGCTTCTGCAGCGTTGCCAGCCGCGCCGGCGTAATTTCATCCGGACTGTGCGCCACGTCAGTGAGCACCCGCTCCAAATCATCCAGGACGCTGGCGAGAGCTGCGTCGCCGCCTTGTTTTGCGGTTTCGCGATACAGCCGATTCGCATCCAGCAAATCTTCCGCGCGCTTCTGCTCGGCCGAAATGTTGATTTCTTTTTGTCCCGGATGTTGCGGCGCCGCATTGGCCAGTTCCATTAGCACCATTTCGGATTTGCCGAGATGGTCGCCCACAGCCACAACCAGAACCCGCTCGCGCACTTGCGATGCGTCTGCAACTGGCACAGGCGGCGTTCCAGGATTCTTCGGTCCGACCAAACGCCCCGCAACGAATGCCAACGCGACCATAGCCGCTACGGAACCAAACGCCAGCAAATGCCGCGGTGCAAACCAGACGCGCCAACCGCGTCCTGCTTTTTCCGGCAAGCGCGGAGCAATCTGCTGCCAAACCGCGCGGCCATAGTCTGCCCCGCGCTCAGGCACCGGCAGATTGTCGAGCGCATGAAGAACGGCCTCGATGCGCTCGAGCTCAGCGCGGCATGCGGAACAAGCAGTCAAATGCGCGGCAATGGCTTCGCGTTGCGTAGTCTCTCCGTTCCGATAAGCGATCAATTCTTCTTCCGTAAAATGGTTCATGATTCCGTTCCTAACGAATCCGTCGCTGCGCCCGCGGCTTTGGCTTGCGGTTGCAGCCCGCCACGAACTCCGACATACGGTTCCAGCGCGCGGCGCAATTTCTGCACCGACCGGAACACGGTGTTCTTTGCAGCGGTCGTCGTCGACTTCAATACCGCGGCGATCTCTTCGATCGCGCAACCTTCCCAGTGCCGCATCACGAACGCCGTCCGCTCCGAATAGCTCAAGTTCTTCAACGCCTCCTGCATTTTGCTGCGCAACTCGCTGTTTACCGCCAGCCGATCCGGATTGGGCCGCTCATCCGCGACTAAATCGAGCGGATCCTGCTCCAGCTCCTCTTCGTGCGCACTGGGCGTCTTGCGCCGCGTGTCTTCTTTCTTCTGCTGACGCATGCGGTCGATCGCGTAATTCGCGGCGATCCGATACGCCCAGGTGCCAAAGTTCGCGCGCGACCCGAACTGACCGAGGTTCCGGTAAGCGCGCAGGAACGCTTCCTGCACAACTTCTTCGGCGTCCTGCTCATTGCCGGTCATGCGGTAGGCCAGCCGAAAAAGCTGCGCGCTGTGCCGCTCAACCAGAATGCGGAAAGCATCGCGTTCACCCGCCAGGGTGCGTTCGACGGCGATGGCATCGCTGTCCCGGGCCGCGCTTGGTACCGCTTCGCGGTCTTGCACGCTTCCGATGCTTTCGTTCATCCGAGTCATTAGACAGGAACAGAGGCTTGCGGTTAGGTCCAGAGTGTCCGAATGCGGACAGTATGTTGCCTCAAACGATTTGGCATGGAGGTGGAATCGTTTTCAGTAGTTCGTCAGGATGTTTAGTCTCCAATTTTGCGCTGTGGCGCTGGGCTGAAAGAATCTGGACTCCCACCCCCGGGTGTTTTTTGAAAATGTGTATAGCTAAAGGACTTAGAAGAGGGGGTCTGCAAAAGATGTGAAAAGAAACGGGATACGGGAGCGAGCCGCGAAGCTTCGGCGAGCGCGGAGGCGCCAACCGAAGGCGCGTGTACCCCCACCCCCGTGGTGACGGAAAGTGTGCGCAAGCGATTGAGAGGAAAGAGTTTGCAGGTGAAGTTAAATGGCAGAAAGGGCGCTGGGGCTGGGGAGCACAAGAGTGGGGAGGGTTTGTTCCAAAACTGGAAGACGGGGCAGGATGGTGGTGAAGTCTCACACAAAAGCATAGCACAATTTAGTAACGTTGTCAATAGAATTATAATTGGTTTGTTGGCAAGAGGTTACGAGACCGCTTGGCAGGGTTTAGGCGCATTCAGGCAGTCGGAAAGAGAGTGGAACGCCGAGGCGCAGGGGACGCTGAGAAGAAAATGCGGCTGTATCAGGAACGGAACGGGTAAAACGTCGGCGAGGACGTCCCTCGGAGCTCGGGGCAAGCCGGGGCTACGTCAGAGTGTCGATGGCGGTGAAGCGGAGAAAAACGCCGACGAGGACGTCGGCGCTACGTCATCTGTCTCGGTCGGGAACGACCCGGTTATTCGTAGCGAAGGGCGATGACGGGGTCAACACGAGTGGCGCGGCGGGCGGGAACGAAGCACGCCAGCAGCGTGACGGCCAAGAGTAGCGACATGACGCCGATAAAAGTCAGCGGGTCGGCGGCTTTGACGCCAAATAATAGTTCCTGAGCGTACCGCGTGACCGCCAAAGCCAAGGCGATGCCGGCTGCGGAGCCGATGAGCACCAGGCGCATACCTTGCTTGAGCACGAGGCGCAGCACATCGCTGCGCGCTGCACCGAGCGCGGAGCGGATGCCGATTTCGCGGGTGCGGCGAGCTACTTCGTAGGAAATCAGGCCGTACAGCCCGATGCAGGCGAGCAGTAACGCGAGTCCGCCGAAAAAGCCAGCCAGGCGCGCCACGAGACGCTCCTTGAAGATTTGCTGTTCTATCTGGCGGCTTTCCGTGCGCACTTCAAAAATGGGCAGATTCGCGTCCAGTTGGCTGACCGCGGCGCGCACCTGCGGGACGAAACTGTTCGGGTCGGTCTCCGTTCGGACTGAGAAAGCCACCGCGCCGCCCGAGTTTGGAATGTACATCGTGGGCTCGACGTCTCGCCGCAATTTGTTGTACTTGGCATCGCCAACCACGCCGGCAATTTGCCAGCCAGCGCTCTTGTCTTCGTCTTTGGCCGGATCACCGGGATTGACGCCAAAAATGCGACCGATAGGATTTCCCTGCGGCAAGTATTTGCGGATAAACGCCTGATTGACGATGACTGGCATCGGCGGCAGGTCTTCCTGAGGAATCTTTGCCGCACCGGCCGCTCCAGATTTCAGCGCTGCGGCTTGCTGCTCCCTGCGCTTGGCTCGCGCAACATCAATCAACTGGGCGCGCGCAAAATCTCCGGCGGCGAACTCCCCGCCCGCCAGCAGGGGGATGCGCATCGTGGAAAAAAACGAAGGGCCAACGGGCAAGACGTCGGAGCTGACTTCGTCATCCTTGGGCCGGCCTTCCAGGGGGAACGTGGTGACCCAGAGGCCGCCACCGAGCAGGGGACGCCAGGAATAACTAACCGAGACGACGCCGGGCATACCAGCGAGGCGAGACTGCAGGTCGGCATAGAGATGATCCGCGTCGATCGTTTTGTAGCCGATCAACGTCGGGTCCATATTAAAGGTGAGCACGTTGCGCGTGTCGAAGCCGGGATAGACCGTTTTAAGATTTTGCAACGTGCGGACCAGCAAGCCTGCCCCGGCGAGAACGAGGATGCTGAGCGCGACTTGCGCGATGACTAGGGAGTTTCCCGCGCTGAACCAGCCATGCTTCCCGCGCTCGCTTTGTGGACTGGCGCCAGTGCCTTCCTTCAGCGCGGGCGTGAGATCGACGCGGAGGCCGCGCAATGCGGGCGCCAAACCAAAGATGACGCCGGTGAGAATGCTGATCCCCGCGGTGAACAGCAACACACGCAGATCCACGGCCGGCGTGAAGGGCAGCGGTCCATCCTGATTGTTTTGCAGAAAACGTACGATTGCGGCGAGACACCACGCGGCGAGGAGAATCCCGAGCCCACCGCCGGCGCAAGAAAGGATGAGGCTTTCGGTGAGCAGTTGGCGGAGAATTCTGTTTTTCGAGGCGCCCAGTGCGAAGCGTACGGCCATTTCTTTCTGCCGCGAAGTGGCGCGCGCGAGCATGAGTCCAGCGACGTTGGCACAGGCGATGAGCAGAACGACGCCCACGACGAGCATCATGAGATAAAGCGGACTCGAGGCATCGCGGCGATCGCCGGTGAGGCCGCGCTCGATAGGTTGAAGAACGACCGCGGCATTGTCCTCGGGTTTGAAGATCGGCATGCCGCGATGGCCAACAGCGTTGAAGCTTTGAAAGCTGGAGGTCAACTGCGCAGCGGCGGCCTGCGGCGCGGCGTCGGCTTTGAGGCGGCCGATGATCACCAGGCGCCAGTAGGAGGGATCGATGTCCTGATTGTCCCAGGGAAGTTCGAGGCGCGAAGCCGAGGATAGCGGCAACCACAGGTCGAGCAAATTGCCTGGCGAGAGCGAATCGAACGCTTTCTCCGCGACGCCTACGACTGTGAAGGGCACACGGTTCAGCAGAATGGTTCTGCCAAGCACGTCGGACGAGCCGCCGAAATGGGTGCGCCAGAAGCGATAACTCAAAACAACAGCGCCGGCCGCGGAGGGGCTGTCGTCTTCTGGGCTCAGCAAACGGCCGAGCGCCGGCTGGATGCGTAGCGTGTCGAAGTATTGGCCCGATACATATTCGGGACGGTCCACGACGGAGGCAGCGATTCCGCCACCGCTAAGATTCAGGCGGGAAGCGCCGCCAAAGGCGGCGACACTCGCAAAGATGTCTTTTTTCGCGATGTCGCGGAAGAAGGGTTCCGAAAGGGAGCAGCCAAACGGATTGGTTTTGGTGTCTGACATTTCACAGTCGCCGTAGGCCCAAGTGTCGAGGTGCTGCGGCGGGTTCTTCGCGGTCCACTGCAACGAGACGAGTTGCTGGCTGTCGCGTACTGGGAGCGAGCGGAGGAGCGCCGCGTCAATCAGGCTGAAAATCGCGGTGTTGGCGCCGATGCCGAGCGCGAGCGTGAGAATGGCGATGATGGAGAAGCCGAGTTGCTTGCGAAGCGTGCGTAGGCCGTAGCGCACATCCTCGAGGGCGTCCTGAGACCAGCGCCAGCCCCACGCATCGCGCGCGAGTTCTTTGGTTAAGCTGACGTTGCCAAATTCGCGGCGTGCTGCGGCGCGCGCTTCAGGTGTGGATGCGCCGCGGTCGAGGCGGTCGGCTTCGGC
>Ga0335079_10009611_pt1 | contig 11014 bp, 6 predicted proteins | sample Lox_Sample_33_FD_206719 | JGI IMG/M metagenome (GOLD analysis project Ga0335079, IMG submission 206719) | Soil microbial communities from Loxahatchee National Wildlife Refuge, Florida, United States - Lox_Sample_3.3 | ecosystem: Environmental > Terrestrial > Soil > Wetlands | place: USA: Florida... | reverse complement strand
CGCCGAACTTCAGCCGCAGTTGCCCGCACGGCACGAGCTGTGCAACGCGCTGCGCTTCCTCGCCATCGACGCCGTGGAGGCCGCCAATAGCGGGCATCCCGGCATGCCGATGGGCATGGCGGAGATCGCCGAGGCGCTGTGGCGGGGGCACCTCAAGCACAATCCTGCCGACCCTGCCTGGCCCGACCGCGACCGCTTCGTGCTCTCCAACGGGCACGGGTCGATGCTGCTCTACGCGCTGCTGCACCTGACGGGCTACGCGTTGCCGCTCGAGGAGCTGCGGCGCTTTCGCCAGCTCGGCAGCCGCACACCCGGGCACCCTGAGGTCGGGGTGACACCGGGGGTGGAGACCACCACCGGGCCCCTCGGGCAGGGTCTCGCCAACGCCGTAGGCATGGCGCTCGCCGAGGCGCTGCTGGCGGCGGAGTTCAACCGCCCCGGCCATGCGATCGTCGATCATCACACCTGGGTGTTCGTCGGCGACGGCTGTCTCATGGAGGGGATCAGCCACGAGGCCTGCTCGCTCGCGGGTACGCTCGGACTCGCCAAGCTGGTGGCGATCTACGACGACAACGGCATCAGCATCGACGGGCGCGTCGAGCACTGGTTCGCCGACGACACCCCGGGACGCTTCGAGGCCTACGGCTGGCGCGTCATTCGCGACGTCGACGGTCATGACTCGCGCGCCGTCGAGGCGGCACTCGCAGCGGCGCGCCAAGAGTGCGCACGGCCGACGCTGGTGTGCTGCAAGACCGTTATCGGCTGTGGCAGTCCCGGCAAGGCAGGCACGCACGACGTGCACGGCGCCGCGCTCGGGGCCGCGGAAGTGGCGGCGACACGGGCGCGCCTCGGCTGGACGACGGCGCCCTTCGAGATCCCCGCCGAGATCCGCGCCGCCTGGAATGCCCGCGCGGCCGGCGCACAGCGACAGCGTGAGTGGGAGCGCCGCCTGGCCGCCTACGCAGCGGTGTATCCCGAGCTCGCTGCCGAGTTCGAGCGGCGGGTAATCCGGCGCGCGCTGCCGGTGCACTGGGAGGAGGCATGCCGTCGGCTGCTCGCGGCCACCGTGGCGCGCGGTGTCGCCCTCGCGACGCGCAAGGCCTCGCAGAACGCAATCGAGGCGCTGCTGGCGCTGCTGCCGGAGCTGCTCGGCGGCTCGGCCGACCTCACCGGGTCGAACCTCACCGCCGCGAAGACCAGCGTCGCCGTCCGCCGCGGGATCCGCGGCAACCACATCAACTACGGCGTGCGTGAGTTCGGCATGAGCGCGCTGATGAACGGCATTGCGCTGCACGGCGGCCACATACCCTACGGCGGCACCTTCCTCGCCTTCTCCGACTACAGCCGCAACGCCATCCGCATGTCGGCGCTCATGGGGCAGCGGGTCATCTACGTGTTCACGCACGACAGCATCGGTCTCGGCGAGGACGGTCCGACGCATCAGCCGGTGGAGCACGCGAGCAGCCTGCGCCTGATTCCCAACAACTCCGTGTGGCGCCCGTGTGACGCCGTCGAGACGCTGATCGCCTGGCAGTCCGCGATCGAGCGGTGCGACGGTCCGAGCTGCCTGCTGCTGTCACGCCAGAGCCTGCCGCACTTCATGCGCAATGAGCTGCAGCTCAGCGGCATCCGTCGCGGCGGCTACGTTCTCGCCGAGAATCCCGCGGCGGCGATCACGCTGCTCGCCACCGGCTCGGAAGTGGCGCTCGCCATGCGCGCGCGCGAGCTGCTCGCCATGGAAGGCATCCTCGCGCGTGTGGTCTCCATGCCCAATTGCCGCGAGTTCGACCGTCAGGACGGCGCCTACCGGGCCACAGTGCTGCCCCGCCGGCTGCCGGTGCTCGCCATCGAGGCCGGGGTCAGTCACTTCTGGCGCGCGTACACCGGCGGCGACGGCGACGCACTCGGCATCGATCGCTTCGGTGAGTCGGCACCGGCGGAGCAGGTCGCTGCGGCGCTGGGACTTACCGCAGAGGCTGTTTGCGAGAGGGCGCGCGCCCTGCTGCAGCGGAGCAGGCCGTGATCCCGGTGGCGCCCAGCGCCCGGGGCCTGTCCGCGCACACCGTGCGCGCCGTGCTGTTCGATCTCGACGGCACGCTGCTCGATACCGCCGAAGACATCGCCACCGCGCTCAACCGGGCACTCGCCGAGCAGCTGAGCGCGCCGCTGGCAGTGGCGCGCGTGCGCGACCTGATCGGGCGCGGCGCGCCGCTGCTGGTCGAGCGCGTGGTCGCGCGGCTCGCGCCGCGGCCCTGGCCGGTCGATCCGGTGCTGCTGCTGCACCGCTTCAATTTCCATTACGAGCGAATCCACGAAGCGCGCGAGCATCGCGCGTGCGCCTATCCCGGAGTCGAGGCGGGGCTCGCGAAGCTGCACGATCATGGCCTGGGTATCGGCGTGGTCACCAACAAGACGTGCCACACGGCCGCGGCGCTGCTGGCGCAGTTGCATCTCAGTCACTGGATCGACGTGGTCGTGGGCGGCGACACGGTCGAACAGCGCAAGCCGCACCCGCAGCCGCTGCTGCACGCCTGCGAGGCGCTGCAGGTGTCGCCGCTTGAGACGCTGATGGTGGGAGACTCGGCGACGGACGTGACCGCCGCGCGCGCCGCCGGCATGGGGGTGGTGTGCGTGCCGTACGGCTATAACGAGGGCGCCGACGCACGCGCGCTGCCCTGCGACGCCTTCATCGAGAGCATCGCCGAGCTGCCCGCGCTGCTCAGCGCCTGCGGCTGCCGTCGTCCGCTGGCATGAACTGCTAGCGAATCTGCTGGCGCTGGGCGAGCAGCACGAGCTCGACGTCGCTGCTCAAGTTGAGCTTCTGTTTGATCAAGCTGTGGTAGTTGGCGACTGTCTTGCCGCTCAGGTTCAGCAGTCGCGCAATCTCCGTCACCGGGCGTCCGGCGGCGAGCAGGCGAAAGATCTCGAACTCACGTGCGCTCAGCTGCTCGAGCAGATTCTGCTCGCCGGAGAGCTTCAGCACCGCGATCGACTTGGCGATGTCGGGGCTCAGAGCGAGCCCGCCGCCGGCGACTTCCGCAACGGCCGCGGTAAGGATCTCCGGCGGGTTGCTCTTGGTGACATAGCCGCGCGCGCCGAGCTGAATGGCGCGCTCGGCGATCGAGGCATCTTCGTGCATCGTGAACACCAGGATGCGCGCGGCCGGACTGCGCTTGATGATGCGCCGGATACTGTCGAGCCCGCTCACTCCGGGCATCGAGACATCCATGACGATGACGTCGGGCTCGTGTTCGAGAAACAGCGTGTAGGCGCGCTCCGCATCGGCTGCTTCGGCCACTACGTGGAAGGTCGGCTGCTGCTCGAGAAGCCGCCGGAACCCCGCGCGCACGACCGCGTGGTCGTCCACCAGCATGATGCGTATCGCATTGCCGCTCACGAGGCTTCCTCGAGCGCCAGGGGCAGCGGCAGCAGCACGGAGATGCGGGTTCCCTGACCCGGGCAGCTCGCGATATCGTAGGTTCCGCCGAGCGCGCTCACTCGCTCGCGGAGCCCCATCAGGCCGAAACCGGCAACCGGCGCCGCGGGCTGGAAGCCGACGCCATCGTCGGCGATGGTGACGCGCACCGCGGTGCGCGCCGCAGCTTCACCCGCGCCGGCGGCGTCACCCGCGCCGGCGGCGTCACCCGCGCCGGCGGCGTCAGCGCGTTCCGCCGGCCTCAGATCCACATTGATCAGCGTGCGGCGCGCATCCGCGTGGCGCGCGACGTTGGTCAGGCACTCCTGCACCACGCGGTACACGGCGATACCGAGCTCGCCATCGAGATCGCCGAGCGCCCCGCGCGTGAGCAGCGAGCAGCTCACCTGCGGGTTACGCTGCTGAAAGGCGCCGACCAGCTCGCGCAGCGCCGGCGCGAGTCCGAGCCCCTCGAGAACCGGCGGGCGCAGCCGTTGCAGCATGCTGCGCACGATCTCCTTGATCTGCGCGGTCACGGCCACGATGGCCTCGGCACTCTCGCGCACCGCGTCACTGCTGCGGTTGCGGATAGCGGCGGCGTCGGCGTGAATGGCGCTGAGGCACTGGCCGATCTCATCGTGCAACTCGCGCGCCAGGCTGCGGCGCTCACTCTCCTGAGTGGTCAGCAGGCGGCGCGTCAGGCGCCGGTTCTCGCTGACACTGCGCTCCAGAGTCTCGGCCATGTGGTTGAAGCCGACACTGATGCGCGACATCTCGGCAACGCCGAAGTCCGGCAACCGCACGCCGAGATTTCCGCGCCGCAGCTCGCCGAGCGCCTGCAGAATCTCCTCGATCGGTCGCATCGCGCGGGATACCGCCCACCAAACGAGCGCGGTCAGCAGCACGAAGAACAGCAGGTCGAGCCCCAGCAGGCCGCGGGAGGTGGTCCACATCTCGTCGGCTTCGTACGTGGGATCGGGGGCAATGAGCAGATGGCCGGGCGGCGCCGCGCCGTCGAGGGAGATGACGCGCGTCTGCGGCTGCAACGGTGGGGACGTCAAGCGCAGCAGCGAGGTAAACCAGTGGGGGGCTAGCGGCGTGTGCTCGCCGGCGCTCTCGTTGCTGTCGAGGAGGTTGCCGCGGTTGTCGTAGAGTCTCACGCTCAGGTGGCGGATGTCACCGAGCTCGCGCAGCCGCAACGACGGGGCGGTGTCGTCGCCGTCCGACCGCCGCTCCCGCAGCTGCGCGAGCTGCGCGTCGAAGAAGCGGCTCGCCAGGTTCACAGTGGAGCGGACCTCGGCGCGCGTGTCATCGCGGGCCTTGCGCACGATGTAGACGCCGCCCGCCAGGGTTGCGATCGCCAGCAGCGCGGTGATGAGCAGACTTACACGCAGCTTCAGGGTGCCGAGAGGAGCAAGGGCCGCGGCACGGCCGTGGCCGGGTGCTGCGCGCGCGCCGGCACCGCGGTGCACGGGGTGCAGCTGTGCGGCGGTGCTCCGCGGCAGTGTCACGGAAAGCTCGAGCCGTGATGACAAGCGCATGCGTCGCTCTCTCGTTGGCAGGCCGGATCTTGCCGGGAATTTTTCCCGACCGGGGCAGGGGTGTCAAAGAAGGCAGCGCACAGCGCTATTTCAGCTCGATCCGCACTCCTGCCCAGACGGCGCGCGGCTCACCGGGCGATACCGCGTTCTCGTTGGTCCAGTTCGCCGGGTCGGCAATGAAGGCGCCGCTCGGGGTGAAGGAGCTGCTGGTGAGAAATCCCGCGGTGGAGTACTCCTTATCGAAGAGGTTGACCAGCCGCGCGAAGATCGCGACGTGCCTGCCGATGCGGTAGGTACTCTCCAGATTGATCACGGCATAACCGGGAATTGAGCCGCTGCCTTCGATGTAGGCGCCCTCGCCGTTGGTGCCTCCGGGCTGATTGGCGTTGTTCTCGTTGCCGTGGAGGTACGAGCCGGAGACCGCGACCAGGCTACCGCCCAGGTCCCACGCTTCGCTCAGCTGGTAGCTGAGCACCAGCCGGCCGGTGTTGCGGGGGATGAGCGGAATGCGGTCGCCGGCGCTCACCAGGATGGTGCCGTTGGCATCGGCGGTGCTGTTCGATTCGGCGCTGACGGCAAAATTCGACTGGTAGGTCGCATCGACGTAGCTGTAGGCCACATGCCAGGTCAGCCGACCGCTCCTGCCGCCCACCGACAGGTCGAGCCCCTGCCGTCGCGTGCTGCCGACGTTGGCGAAGTACCCTGCGTTGGTGGCGGTGGCGACGAACTGGATGTCGTTGCTGTTCATCGTGTGGAACAGGTCGGCGCTCCACATGAGGCGCTGATCGGGCAGGTTGCCGCGCACCCCCAGCTCGAGCGTACGCGCGACCACCTGCTCGAGATCCGGATCGCTGGCGAAGTCGTTCGGCAGACCGCAAGGCACCGCCGGATTGGCGCAGCCCAGCTCGATCACGGTCGGGGCCCGGCTCGCCTCGTTGTAGTTGGCATAGACGGTCAGGGTATCGCGCGGCGTCACGGTGAAACCGAGAGCAGGATTGATGCGGTCAAAGGTGTGGTCGCCCTGTAGCGGTGTCGGCTCGTTGAAGCCGGGACCGAGGCCGGTGTTGACGCTGTAGCCGTTGAGCGTTTCGGAGCTGTGGTTGTAGCGCAGCGAGCCGGTGAAATGCAACAGTTTGCTGGGTGAGAGCGTGTCGGTCAGATAAGCGCCGTAGATCCGGTTGTCGCCGCTCAGTGAGATGACCGTTTCGTTGTTGTAGGGACTCGCCTCGTAGATCAGCGTGCGGTCGGCGGCCAGGGCGCCGTACTGATAAGCCTGGACGAAGGTGTCGCGCGAATCGGTGTAATCGGCACCGAGCACCGCCTGGTTGGTCCAGGAGAAAAGGTCCTGCGAGTCGGTCAGCTGCAGCCCGAGCCCGGCGCTGCGCTGCGTGACGCTGCCGGTGGCGTTCTGCCCGGGAGAGCAGTAGGCCAGAGCGGTCGCGCTGGCCGGCGGCACCGTGCAATCGAGCGGCGGGCCATCGTAGTCGCCGGACAGGTAGTTGTCGTTGACGTTGCCGTTGATGGCGTCGGTACTCAGGTAGCGATAGTAGGCATTGCCGGAGAGCAGCAGCTTGTCGCTGAGGAACTGCGTGCCGGTGAGGTTGACGAAGTTGAGCAGATTCAGCGTGTAGTCGGGCGTGTAGCTGGTCTCGCGCCGGTACGCGAGCATGCTCTCGGGGGTTGCGCCGTTGCCATAGAGGCTCGTGTCCGCGTAGGTATAGCTGAGGTCGATGTCGGTCTTCTCGTTCTGCCAGCCAACCTTGCCGAACGCCTGCCAGACCCGTGACGGGGACATGTCACGCCAGCCGGTCTCGTCGAAATACGTCGCGGTGAAGAAATAATCGAACGCACCGATCTCGCCACCGGTCGTTGCCTCGAATGAGCGGCGGCCGAAGGAGCCGCCGTAGGCCTCGAACTCGGTGCCCGGGTTGTCGTGCCCGCTCTTGGTGCGTATCGAGAGCGCCCCGCCCAGGGTGTTGAGGCCGAAGATCGGATTGGAGCCGGAGATGAGCGTTACGGTCGAGACCGCCGTCTGCGGGATGAGATCCCAGTTGACGGTATCGCCGAACGACTCGTTGACCCGCACACCGTCGATGTACACCGACAGGCCCTCGGGTGTGCCGAGCAGCGGCGAGGCGGTGAAGCCGTGGTAATACACGTCCATCTGAAAGGGGTTGCCGGCGCTTTCGCTGGCATTGATGCCGCTGAAATTGTTGTTGAGAAAATCCGCGACATTGAGACTCTGCTGCCGCTGCATCTCGCTGCTGTCGGCGGTCTGCACGTTCGCCGGTATCTCGTTCAGGGGCAGGCCGAGCCCCACCAGCGGCGTGTTGGCGATCACGACGACCTGCGGCAGCTCCTCCGCGGTTGCCGGATTGCCGGGCGCTCCGCTGGTGGCGCCGGCGGCAACGACCGGCAGCGACGCCCAGGCCGCCAGCGCGCTGCCCGCCACCACGCTGGCGGCGATGGACGGTCGGGTCACAGACTGCTCCGGTTGTTTGTCCCTGTAGCGGCAGTGTTAGCGATCAGCCGGAGAACGGCAAAGGGACAGCCTCCCGCCGACCCCGGGACGCATTCCCGCCAGGGCTGTGCGCGGCGGCTCCCGGGCGTGCTACCGTGACGCCCCCCCGGTTCTCCGCACGAGGAACGGCCGCTCGCTATGCTGTCGACATGGCTGATTGCGCAGGCGGACGCCATGCCGGCCTGCAAGCCCGGTGATGAATTCGAGGCGGCGCGTCAGCGTGCGCTCGCCGCGCTCGACGCCCACTAGAGCTCATCGCGGCCGGCAACGTATTAAGGAGTCAGGCCATGTTCGCGCGTCTCGAGCCCGTCGTACCCGATCCGATTCTCGGCCTGATGAGCGCGTATCGTGCCGATCCCGACCCACGCAAGGTGGATCTCGGGATCGGCGTGTACCGCGACGAGCACGGTGAGACGCCGGTGCTCGCCGCGGTGCGTCGCGCCGAGGCCGAGCTACTCGCGCGGCAGACCACCAAGAGCTATGTGGGGCCGGCCGGCGCTGCCGAGTTCAACCAGCGGCTCGAGCAGCTGGTGCTCGGTGCGACGCATCCGGCGCTCACTGCGCGGCGGGTGCGCAGCCTGCAAACGCCCGGTGGGTGCGGGGCGCTGCGGCTCGGAGCCGAGCTGATCCGCACGGCCGCCCCGGACACCGTGGTGCACGTGAGCACGCCCACGTGGGCGAACCACACGCCGCTGCTTTCCGGCAGCGGACTCAAGCTCGAGCGTTACCCGTACTACGATCCAGCGAGCGGCGGCGTGCAGTTCGCCGCCATGATGGCGGCAATCGAGCGGTTGCCGGCGCGCGCGGTGCTGCTGCTGCACGCCTCGTGTCACAACCCGACCGGCGCCGACCTGTCGCAGGATGAGTGGCGCGAGCTTCTCGCGCTGGTGAAACGGCGGCAACTGCTGCCGTTCATCGACATGGCCTACCAGGGGCTCGGCGAAGGTCTCGATGCCGACGCCTTCGGTTTGCGGCTGTTCTGCGCCGAGCTGCCCGAGGTGATGTGCACCGTATCGTGCTCGAAGAACTTCGGCATTTATCGCGAGCGGACCGGGGCGCTGCAGCTCATCAGCGAGTCGCCCGCCGCGGCCGATGCGGCCTTCAGCCAGCTGGTGCGGCTCGCGCGCACCATGTGGTCGATGCCGCCCGACCACGGAGCCGCCATCGTCCAGGCAATCCTTGCCGAGGAGCCGCTGCGCCGGCAGTGGCTCGGCGAGTTGGACGGCATGCGCGAGCGCATTCAGCGGCTGCGGCGCGAGGTGGTGCAGCAGCTGCGCGATGCCTGTCCGCAGCGCGATTTCGGCTTCATCGGCCGACAGCGCGGCATGTTCTCCTTCCTCGGGATCAGCCCTGCCGAGGTGCGTGCACTGCGCGAGCACCACCACGTGTACATGACCGACGACAGCCGCACGAACATCGCCGGCCTGCGTGCCGGGAACCTCGAGTATTTCGCGCGCGCCGTGGCGCAGGTGCTGGCAGGCTAGGGCTGGCAGGGCGGCCAGTCTGGGGCGGCCAGTCTGGGGCTGCTGGGCTGGCCAGCACGGTCCCCGCGGGCGCAGGCCCGCGTCGTGCTCTGCCGCGGTGCGCAGCTGCTCACTCGGGCACGACGATGCGATGGGTCGACTTCACCTCCTCCATGACGAAGTAGGTGTGCGTCTGCTGCACGCCGCGTACCGCGGCGATGCGGTCGCCGAGGAAGCGCCGGTAGCTTTCCATGTCGGTGACCCGCACCTTCAGCAGGTAATCGAATCCCCCCGCCACCATGTGGCACTCCATCACCTCGTCGTGCGCGAGCATCACCCGCTTGAAGTGCTCGAACGCATCGGGCGTGGTGCGATCGAGCGAGACCTCGACGTAGGCGAGCAATCCCAGGCCGAGCCGCCGCGGGTTGAGCCGCGCGAAGTAGCCTTCGATGTAGCCGGCGGACTCGAGCCGCCGCACCCGCTCCAGGGTCGGCGTGACCGTGAGATGCACCTCGCGCGCCAGCTGCGCAACCGCTGCACGGCCGTCCTGCTGCAGTCGCGCGAGCAGGCGACGGTCGATGCGATCGAGGGGACGCTCGGCCGACGGGGGAGGCGTGGGGATACGGGGCTGACGGGTCGAGGCTTGGCTCATGTAGTCGATTTTACTACCCAGGATGGCAATATGGATAATTATGCTCTAGAGCTGCGGTTATACTAAGCATGATCAACTACCAAGTGGCTGGGTGGGCTTCATGGCGGCAGGCGGGACGGCTGAGAGAGTGAGCGGCGCGGGCGAGCTCGCCGCGCTGCGGGCGCGGTTGCGGGCGGCGACGCTGCGGGCGGAAACCGACGCCGCGGCGGAGGCCGTCAGTGATCTGAGCGGCGTGCAGGGCGCGCTCGAGCGTGCCGGCGCGCGCGCGGCGCGCTGGGTCGAGGCGGCGCGCGCCGATCAGCGCTCGCGTCCGCTGGTTGACCGCATGCTCGAGCAGTTTCCGCTCGACAGTGCGCAGGGCAAGGCGCTCATGAGCCTGGCGGAAGCGCTGCTGCGCACGCCCGACCCCAAGCGGGCCGATCAGCTCATCGCCGAGCGGCTCACGGCCATCCGCCGCGCCGGCGTGCCCGGCGACAGCGATTTCCTGCTGCGCACGGGCTTCACGCTGCTCGGCGCGGCCGGCCGCCTCCTGCCTGACGTGCTCACCGAGCTGTCGGGCGATTTCTCGGCGGCGCAGCTCACCCGGCCGCTGATCGCTCCCGTGGTGCGGGGGGCGCTGCGCCAGTCGATGCAGCTGCTTGCGGACGCCTTCATCGTCGGCGAGACCATCGACGCCGCGCTCGCGCGTGGCCGTTCCGATCCCGCGCTCGCGTTGTGCTCCTTCGACGTGCTCGGCGAGGGTGCACGTACCGAGGCGGACGCACAGCGCTACTTCGAGGCCTACGCGCAGGCGATCGAGGCGCTGCGCCCGCAGCCGCCCGGCACCACCCACAAACGTTCCGGGATCTCGGTGAAGCTCTCGGCACTCGAGGCGCGCTACACGCCGCTACAGAGCGCGCGCGTGCAGGCGCAGCTCGCGCCGCGCATGCTCGAGCTCGCGCGCAGCGCCGCCCGTGCCGGCATCGGCTTGACCATCGACGCCGAGGAGGCCGACCGGCTCGACCTGTCGCTCGACATCGTCGAGACCCTTGCGCGCGATGCGAGCACGCGCGAGTGGGACGGGCTCGGCCTCGCGGTGCAGGCCTACGGCCGCCGCGCAGTGCTGGTGCTCGAGTGGGTCGCGCGGCTCGCGCACGATACCGGCCGGCGCATGAGCGTGCGCCTCGTCAAGGGCGCCTATTGGGACAGCGAGATCAAGCGCGCCCAGGAGAGGGGCCTCGCGAGCTTCCCGGTCTACACCTCGAAGGCCGCGACCGATGCGAGTTATCTCGAATGCGCCCGCGAGCTGTTCGCCGCGCGTGCAGTGCTCTATCCGCAATTCGCGACCCACAACGCCTACACGGTTGCCGCGGTGCTCGAGCTCGCGCCGGCCGGGGCGAGCTACGAATTCCAGCGGCTGCACGGCATGGGCGAGGCGCTCTA
>Ga0335079_10009610_pt1 | contig 11015 bp, 9 predicted proteins | sample Lox_Sample_33_FD_206719 | JGI IMG/M metagenome (GOLD analysis project Ga0335079, IMG submission 206719) | Soil microbial communities from Loxahatchee National Wildlife Refuge, Florida, United States - Lox_Sample_3.3 | ecosystem: Environmental > Terrestrial > Soil > Wetlands | place: USA: Florida... | reverse complement strand
AAACGCCAGCGGGGAAGTATTCAGCGGAGAACGCACAGGTGGCGCCAATCAGGACGACGCTCAACCAGCGACAGGATCTTGTCATTTCCGAGGTTCATTCTAACGCTCCGCAGCAGAGAGAGGTGCATGGTTCCGGTTGAACATGGCGATTTCGGAAAGTACCACGGCAGTTCTATCCGGTCGGTAATGCGGACGTGTGGGAGGGCTTCCCCGATATTAAGGCTGCCAGTAGCCATTTCGGAAGTATCGTCCCCCGGGCGTCGACACGAAGCTTCAATCAGAAAGAAAAGATCTGACGGCTTCTTGGATTTTCAAGCGGAATCGAAAATTTCAAGCACACAGCCGGCCGATTATCCAACTCGAAGAGCACCCTTGCTCGCCAGCCAGTGGGCTAAAGCCGTGTTTACCAGGATGTTCATAGAGGTGTCACGATCATCGGCGATGTTTTTGAGGCGCTTGTGTAGTTGTCGTGACATCGTGATCGTAGTGTCCCGGACCATACGCTCTTCGGCGCTCACCAGCGCGACCCGAGTGAGATCGATTAACCGGAGCGCCTCCAGAGCCATCGTCGAAAGGTCACCGCGATAGCGGATCAGGGTCCGCAACGCTTCGTTGACGCCCTCATTGAGGCGAACTGCGAGTTTAATGTTGGGGTCCTTGGGGGCGGGGGCAGCCTTCTCGGAAGTTCTCTTGGCCGCGGACTTCGGTTCGAGCCGGACGAATGGTTTAGGCGTCTCAGTCATCTCAAATGCAGAACACTTGTACAGGCTTTACTGTACCATAAACAACCCTTCCAGCTAATTCCAGCAAGTTCCAACCCGATTCTCAAAAGTTCTAGCCAATTCCAGGAAGTTCTCACTTTCCGCATCGCCAACCGGGATTGGGAGCCGCAGAGATGAGTAGTGGAACATAAAGGGAGTGCCGGGTCACCAGCGGATTTCTGGTCATTGCGATCAGCATTCGCAGTAGTATAGCTACACGGCACAAGCTAGCCTGATATCCGGCAGAGTGCCGGGACTCCATGGAGGGATAAATTATGCCAAAAATGCCACGATTCGAACTGCGGCTGCCCCAGGATCAGATGCTTCTGATGAAACGCGTCGCGAAATCGCGCGGATTCCGTTCCGCAAATGCCTACATTCAAGCCGCGCTAGCGAGAGATTTGAGAGGCGCTTCTGATAGCGACCTCGACCGGGATGCAGCCATTGCCGCCAGCATCGATCGAGTGGCCAAAGAACTTCGTACGCTGCACACGGCCCAGCAAGCGCTGTTTGCCTCGATAGACAGCCTCACTCGCCTGTTCTTGACTTGTATCCCGGAGCCTCCTCCGCAGGCGCTCGAACAGGCGAAGCGCCGAGCCAAGCTCCGATACGACCGATTCCTGCTTTCGGTGGCGCAAAACATGGCCTCGGATACCCGCGCCACTCTGGCCGAATTGGCGGATCGTGAGCAGTAGATCCGGAAGCGTCCGCCCGAGAGCGAACGGTTTTTCTTCATACCCTTTGTTTATGGCGACCTAGCTTGTACATGCTACACTGTGCAGTGGACGCCCAGGGCACCGGATGGCGTCGGGTCATTCACTTTCGGCTACGCAATCGCGTACAATCGCATTGGCTCGCGTTTTAGGGCTAGAGGAGACCGTGCGCGTCCAGGATCCCGACCTCTTCACCACTTCAGGCAAGCATCCGCAATACTACATCCGCCCCTGGATTGATACGTTTGATCAACAAGGGCAGCCCACGAAGGTTCAGAAGCGCATCTACCTGGGGCGAACCGCGGAGATCAGCAAAAGGGACGCCCTGAAGAAAAAGGCCGAGGTCATGACCCGGATTAACCGCACGCAGGTGGTCCTGCAGGCACAAGTGCGGTTCTGCGAAGTCCTCGACTATTACCTGAACGAGTTCGTTCACAATCCGGAGAAACTCTCGGCCTCGACGCGGGAGAAATACGAAAACCACATCGAGAATCACATCCGTCCGGCCTGGCAGGACCGAATGCTCGGGGAGTTTCGGGCGCTGGAGATCGAGAAGTGGCTGACTGAGAAGGGCAAACCGCGAATCGTCGAAAGGTCCGGGAAGGAGAAGCTGATTGCAGGCCTCTCGTGGAATACCCGCACCGACCTTCGGAACATTCTTTCCGGCATCTTCACGAAAGCCATTGAGTGGGGTGTCTGGAAGGGGGAGAACCCCGTCACACACGTGAGCGTCGGCAGGAAGAAAACGGCCCGGCCCCATCGGAAACTCACGATCGAGGACACACGGAACCTCCTGGATGCGCTGCCAGCCGATGTTCGACTCATTTGTGAGGTCGCCTTGTATTGCACGCTGAGAATCTCCGAGGTCTTAGGCGTGCAGTGGAAACATGTGGATTTCAGGCGCGGCGTGATTCAGGTACGGCAGCGCTTTTACCGGGGCGACGTGGATGTGGTGAAGTCGGAACGGTCGCAGCGCGACGTTCCCATGGGTCTTCTGGCCGCCGACTTGGCGACTTTGCATCCCGGACCGGAACATGCCGAGGACTATGTGTTTGGCGTCCGGACCCATCTTGCACGGGAGAAGAAGGGCCGGGTCTGCCGGGATGACCGCGCGATCAACCAGCACTTTTTGAGACCGGCGGCGATTGCGCTCGGGGTCTACTACAAGGGTTTCGGTTTCCATGCCTTCAGGAGGGAAGCGGTCACGGAGTTGGCGAAATCCGCCGGCGCCAACCAGGTGCAGAGAATGGCCGGCCACTCTCGCGCCGATATCAGTCTCCACTACACGCAGGCGGACCTGGATGCCCAGACCGAGGCCGTCCTGGACCTTCAAAATCGCGTGCGAAACGACGCGATTAAGCCACAACAAGCCAGCAGCGAAAATCGGGTTGAAGCTAAAGTATTGAAAACATGGTGGGCCCGTGGCGACTCGAACGCCAGACCTCTACCGTGTCAAGGTAGCGCTCTAACCAACTGAGCTACGGGCCCGTTCTTGGCTGGAAATCGAAAGTATAACATGCGCCGGCGGCAAGACCGCCAGCGCCACTCCTTAGAACGTGTACAGCAGCGTGCCAGCCGCCGGTTCAGATGGCCCGCCGGCGGTGACCGCTTCGCCTTCCGCGTTCACCGGACGGTAGTAAATCCCCGTGTCGCCGAGATAAACTTCCAGGTCCGCGGGGCGGGGAAGCGTCCCCTGGATCAGCGCCTCCGACAGCGGATCCTCGATGTACTTCTGCAGCGCGCGGCGAAGCGGGCGAGCTCCGTAGCTGCGGTCCGCGCACGTCTTTTCGAGGATGTACTTGGCAGCCTCCGGCGCCAGCCGGATCTTCACCTGCTTGGCCACCAGGTTCCCATTCACCTGCTGGACCATCAGCTCGATGATCTTGATGAGATCGTCGTCTGTCAGCGAGCTGAACAGGATGATCTCGTCGAGGCGGTTGAGGAATTCCGGATTGAATGCCTTCTTCACCTCACCGCGCACCAAGTCTTCCACCTTGCCCGGGATGCCTTCGCCGGCCGGCGCCGAAAAGCCCAGGTGCCCGCGTTTCTCGAGGAACCGCGCGCCCAGGTTCGAGGTCATGATGATGATCGTGTTCTTGAAATCGACCTGGTTGCCGAGACCGTCGGTCAACTGGCCGTCTTCAAACACCTGCAAAAGAATGTTGTAAATATCCGGGTGCGCCTTTTCGATTTCATCCAGCAGGATGATCGAATAGGGATTGCGCTTGACCCGTTCGGTGAGCTGGCCGCCCTCTTCGTATCCCACGTATCCGGGAGGCGAACCGATCAGCTTCGAGACCGAGTGCTTCTCCATGTACTCGGACATGTCGAAGCGCACCAGGCTCTTTTCGCTGCCGAACAGGAACGCGGCCAGAGCACGGGCGACTTCGGTCTTGCCAACGCCGGTAGGCCCCAGAAACAGGAACGAGCCGGCCGGGCGGCTGCTAGCTTTCAAGCCCGCACGCGAGCGGCGGATGGCGCGCGCCAACGCGGAAATCGCCTTCTCCTGGCTGATGACGCGCTTGTGCAGCTCCTCTTCGATCCGCAGCAGCTTGGTGATTTCCTCTTCTTTGATCGACGTCATCGGGACGCCGGTCCAGCGCGCCACCACTTCTTCGATGTCGTCCTTGGTCACACAGCCTGTCGAAGAATCGTCCAGGTTGTACTTCTCGCGGAGCGCCCGCATATTTTCGCGCTCCTTGCGCTCCTCGTCGGAGTAGAAGCGCGCCTTTTCAAATTCGTGATTCGCAATCGCGTTCTCCATGCGATGCACGATGAATTTGATGCGCTTTTGAATATCGGCCAGTTCCGCCGGGAGGGTCGTTTGGCGCAATTTGACGCGCGCGCCCGCCTCGTCGATCAGATCAATCGCCTTGTCCGGCAGGAAACGATCGGGAATGTAGCGGCTCGAGGTATAAACTGCGGTTTCGATCGCGTCGTCGGTATACGCCACGGCATGGAACTTTTCGTAACGGTCCTTGATGCCGAACAGAATCTTGACGGCGTCGCTCTCGCTCGGCGGCGGAACCTTGACCGCCTGGAAGCGGCGTTCGAGCGAGCGGTCTTTTTCGATTGATTTGCGGAACTCCGAGGGCGTGGTCGCGCCGATGCACTGGATCTCGCCGCGTGAGAGAGCCGGCTTGAGAATATTGGCCGCGTCCAGCGAGCCTTCCGCCGAACCCGCGCCCACCAGCGTGTGCAGCTCATCGATGAAAATGATGGCGTTTTGATTTTCCATCAATTCTTTCATGATGGTTTTGAGCCGCTCTTCAAACTGGCCGCGATATTTCGTGCCGGCGACAATCAATGAGAGGTCGAGCGCCAGAATGCGCTTATCGGCGAGGAAAGACGGCACGTCGCCTTCGGCGATGCGCTGCGCGAGCCCCTCGACGATCGCCGTTTTGCCTACGCCGGGCTCGCCGATCAGCACCGGGTTGTTCTTCGTCCGGCGGCACAGGATCTGCACCACGCGCTCGAGCTCGTAATCGCGCCCGATCAGCGGGTCCAACGTGTTGTCCATGGCCGCTTGCGTGAGGTCGCGGCTGAACTCGGCCAGGAGCGAACTTTCTTTCGGACGCGCCGAGGCGACTTTCTCACTCTGCGACCGCGCCAGCTCCTCGCGAATTGCCGATAACCGCAGGCCGCGTTCGTGCAGGATTTCCGCGGCGAAACACTTCTCTTCACGCAACAGGCCCAGCAGCAGGTGCTCGGTTCCGATGTGCTTGTGGTTCAGACGCTCGGCTTCCTCGGCCCCATAGGCCAACACGCGCTTGCATTCGTGGCTCAACGGGAGATCCACGGAGGTGGACACTTTCTCGCGAATTGTAGTGTGTCCTTCGATCTGCTTGCGAATCGATTCCACCGCCGCGTGCGAACGCAGGAACCGATTGGCCAACGCCTTATCCTCGCGAAGCAATCCCAACAGCAGATGCTCCGTCTCGATATAAGGACTTCCAAACTGGCTGGCTTCGTACCGGGCGAAAAAGATTACCCGTCGAGCCTTTTCCGTGTATCGCTCAAACATAGACCGTGAAGCCCCCTACAACTTTAAAGATAACCCGGTTCGGTACCGGTTGGTGCAAGAGCTGTTCAAACCGATACCAAACTTCCATTTTCCAAACTGACAATGCGATCGCAGCGCTGGGCGAACGATAAATTGTGCGTGACAAGGACCGACGTGAGCTGATGGGATCGGTGCAATCCGGTGAGCAGATCGAAGACCATCTCGCCGGTCCGGAAATCGAGATTGCCGGTCGGTTCGTCCGCCAGCAGAACCGAGGGACGCCCGACCAGTGCCCGCGCCAGAACCACGCGCTGCTGTTCGCCGCCCGAAAGTTCCCCGGCGCGGTGTAGGGCGCGGGCGCCCAAGCCGACTTCCTCGAGTCTGGCCCGGGATTCGGAAGCTGCCTGGTGTTGGGCGCTTCCGCGAATCAGCAGTGGCATCATTACATTCTCCAATGCCGTAAATTCGGGTAAGAGGTAGTGGACCTGCCAGACGAAACCAATTTCCCGGTTGCGAAAACCTGCCTGAGCGCTGTCTGTGAGCCCTGAAATCGCTGTACTGCCGTAGTATATCGTACCCTTGGAAGGCCTGTCCAGACAGCCCAAAAGATGTAACAGCGTGGACTTGCCCGCGCCCGACTCGCCGACCAGCGCGAGCATCTCTCCGCGCGCCACTTCGAGGTTCAAGCCCGAGAAGATCACCAGATCGGAGTCGCCGGAACGATAGATTTTGGCGAGATCGTGCGCGCGAATATAGGGCTCGGACATTCCTTCCGTTACCATAGCGCAGGTTTCGCATCCTCAAGCGATCTCGTTTCAGCCCGCGCCGCTGCGTGACGCCGGCGATCTTGTTCGCCGCTGTGGTCCCGCTGGCCACTCGAAAGAAAAAAGCCCGGCCGCGGCCATAAGGGCGCCGCGACCGGGAGGAGGAGAGAACTAGGAATTCCCGGCTTCAGAAATCGAGACTAGACCCAAGGGTGTGGAGGCCGTCCGTTGGAATGGGCTAAACACATCCCAGGTCCGACCGGCGGCACGCGGGCAGAACAACACCGGCGGCTGAGCGGAGGGCGCCGCCGCCGGTAGGGTTGGCAGGATAGCTGGGGGCTGAACAGGCTGGAAATTAATGAGGATTGGGATATAGATCGTTCCGGATTGGGAATTCGAGTGTCCGCCGCAATTGCGATCGGCGGACGCGGTACTGTTCCAGGCAAATCGGCCGGCGAATGCCGCGCGATTTGGGTCTTTCGCAATTCCAGCGGGTTTTCCGCGACGGCTTTCAACCATAAAAACGAAAGTTTTGACGAACGTAATGATTAAAAGCGAATCAGGTGAAACAATCAATGCTCGCGATAGCTAATAAGAGGTTAATCCGCGAAAGTTAAGGAGGGGAATATCGAGCGGAGACGAGAAACGGGACGGCGCTGGGCGCCGTCCCGTTGAGAAGGCTGGAGACTGCGTGGAATCAATACTGGCGGGGTGCTACGGGGCGCAGCGGAGTGGGAAAACGCGTGACCTGTTGGTCGTTCCGTTCGGCCGGCTTTTCCAGGACCAGGGAGCGCAGCCCCGGCATCGGCGTCGCGCCGGAGCGCTGGCCTTTTTCGGCGACCGGCAGTTGACCAGTGGTCAGATTCTTTAGTCCGAACAGGGCCAGCTCGAAGCGGTCCTTCACGCCGACTTTCTGGAATAACCGGGACAGATAAACCTTTACCGTCCCTTCGGAGATCATCAGCGTGGTCGCGATTTCCTTGTTCTTCAGGCCTTGCGACAACAGGCTGACCAGTTGCCCTTCGCGCTGCGTCAGCGCGACCCGGCGAGCGCACAGGAAACTGTCGGTCAATGCCTTCTCGAACCACAGTTCGCCGGCCTGCACCTTCTGCAGGCACTTGACCTGGAGATCGGTGGGCAGAGTTTTGCGCAGGATGCCGCGCACCCCGAGCCCCATCGCCTGAAACGCCAGCTCGGTCGAAATCGAGTTCACCCACAGGACCACCTTCGACGTGGTCATGGCGTGTTTCAACTCGCTCATCACTCCGAACGTAATTTCCGGAGTGAGATCCATCAGCACCAGGTCCGGTGAGCCTTGAGCAATCTGCTCCATCAGGCCCCCCACCGTATTGCAAATCGGCAGCAGTTCGAAGTTCTCGACCTGGCGCAAAACGGACTCGAGTCCTTTGGCGAGGATTGGTTCGTCACTGTAAAGAAGAATTCGCGTCATCGTTCCCATCTCCACCCTTGAATGCCGTTCCGTATTTTGCCAGCTTTCCTCTCCAAAAGGAAGCTAATTTTCGGTTAATATCGGCGATTCATTTTTGCATTTTGCATCCATTTACTTCGGTTGTCAACAGTTAATTAGGAAAAAAGACGGTTAATTATCGGCATAATTTTCGGCTCATGAAGGCCGAGCGCTAAGCCTTGAAAAACGCGCTCAAATGGCCTCGACACCGCCTTGCTGAAGCGGCGCCGACGATTTCTCCCACACTCGCGCCGAACAAAAAACGCGCCCGAAATTTCAATGTCTTGGAAACGCAAATCACTGGAGAAATGCCTCGATTTAATTTTGATAACTTTGGCGAGCGCCGTACTGTCACCCATTTGCGATATTGAACCTCCGGTATTTCGAGGATACAGTCGCGGATGTCACGGCCGTCCACACATGAAGACTGCGAACAGGCGTGAAAGCCCGCGTATGGACATAAAACTGCGCTGCCACATTACTTCTCCGGCCGTGTGCGCACACGAGGCGGTCTACACCGAGAACATCAGCCGAAGCGGCGTTTTGATTGGATGGCGAGGCGCGCGCGCCACCGCCACACCGTCGGTCGGACAGATCGTTACCGTCGAAATTGAGCTCCCCGCCGACCATGGCTTTGGACAGAAGTGCATCCACTGCCAGGGCACCGTCATCCGCGTGGTCCAGCCGGGAACCGATGGCCCTTTGATGGCGCTGCGCCTCAATTACATGGATTTCCGGTCGTTTCATGACCGGCTGCGCTCGCTCGAGACCGTGCAGCCGGCCGCGGGCAGGATGGCCTGATATGGAATCCGTCAAACCCCAGCTCGCGGTCAAGCTGCTGCCCTCCCTGACCGACATCGCCTTTCTGATGCCGATCGGGTTCCTGTTCGGGCGCATGGGCGGCGTCCACACCCTGCTCTCCGATTGCGATACCGGGTGGCATATCCGCACCGGCGAATGGATTGCGCGCAATCATCAGATCCCCGCGCGCGATATGTTTTCGTTTACTAAAACCGGAGCTCCCTGGTTCGCATGGGAGTGGCTCTCCGATGTGATCTTCGCCTGGTTGAACAGCCACGGCGGGCTGGCTACCCTCGTGGTCGCCAGCATTCTGCTCATCTGCGCCACCTTCACATTGTTATTCCGCCTGGCGCTCCGCCGGAGCAACCCCATCATCGCGGTGGTCGTCACCATGCTGGCTACCGCCGCATCCGCGCTGCATTGGCTGGCGCGCCCTCATCTGATTTCGCTCTTTTTCCTCGTCTTGTTCTATCGTGCCCTGGAAAACGTGCGGGCCGGGCGCGAGCGTTTCCATGGCCTGCCCTATCTGGTCCTGCTGCCGCTGGCGACGGTTTTGTGGACAAACCTGCACGGCGGATTCTTTGTCGGCATTCTCATGCTCGGGGCGTATGGCGCCGGAGAGGTGCTGACTCTGCTGCTGTCAGCCGACCGCTCACAGACACCGGCGGTCCAACGGCGAGCCCGCAATTATTTCCTCTCTTGTGCCGGCTGCCTGGCAGCCAGCCTCATCAACCCCTACTTCTACCGGCTGCACGTGCACGTCGCCGAATACCTGACCGACACCTTCCAGGCCCGCCACGTGGTGGAGATGTTGACGCTCAATTTCCATCATCCGGTCGCCATCTTCTTCGAGATTCTCCTGGTTCTCGGGGTGGCCGGCGCGATCTGGCACGCCGCTCACGGCAGCTACACCGAGGCGGTCCTCGTCTTAATGTGGGGCCACGCCGGATTGCTGGCCTCGCGCAATGTTCCGTTGTACGGAATTATCGCTGCGCCGATCGCCGCTTCCGCTCTGGATGCGTGGCTCAAAATGCTGCCCCAGTTGAGCATCGCCTCCTGGTTGAAGACCGCTGCACGGAAGTTCGCTGCCTTGGCGGCGGAAACCGCCAAAACCGATTCCATCCCGCGCTGGCATCTTGTCAGCGGCGCGGTTTTCCTGTTCATCGCGGCTCTGATCTATGCGCCCCACCCGCCCACGCTTTTCCGGCCCGAATACGATCCCGAAAATTATCCGGCCGGCGCACTGGCGGTGCTGAGAAACGACTCCTCGGCGCGCATTTTTACCAACGACGAATGGGGCGACTACCTCATCTATCGCTTGTATCCGAACCACCGCGTGTTCGTCGACGGCCGCAGTGATTTCTATGGCGATGATTTCGTCCAGAAATATCTCGACGTCATGAACGTGAAATACGACTGGCAGCAGACGCTCGACCAGTTTGGCATCAACACCATTCTGCTGTCGCCCGGCACTCCGCTCGCGGGAGCGGTAAAAGAGTCCTCCCGCTGGCGGGTCGTCTATGACGATGGCATCGCGCTGGTATTCCGGCCGGCTGTTTCCGGCGGAAGCGTTTCCGTCTCCTCGGCATCCGCCGGCGGACAGGTACGGAGTCACGCCACCGCCAAAACCGAAAACCAGGGCGTCGCTGCGCCCGCACCGAAAGTCAAAAGTTAGGAGTAAATGCAATGACGCTGTTGTGCAAATTCTGGAACGACGAACAGGGACAGGACCTGATTGAGTACACGCTGCTGATGGCGTTTGTGGCGTTGGCTTCCGCGGCCCTCTTCATAGGCGCCGGCGGCAGCGTCAAGGGAATTTGGTCGGTCACCAACAGCCAGCTTGCGGCTGCCAGCAGTTCGGCCAGCTAGGCAGAATTCGTCTCCGAAGTTGCCATGAATCGCCTCGCCCCGGTGAATCGGGGCAAAGCGGGCGTCCCGGCAGCCGGAGAGTCGGGTGGAACGGGGAAGGAAAATGAATAAACGATTCTTAGCCGTTTTGGGTTTCGCGTTTGTGGTCGCCTCCAGTGCGAGCCTCTTATTGTACCGGCTCATGTCCAACCGGCAGCCCGCTAAGGCGGCCCCGGCCGCGCTGCACATCGCCGTCGCGGCGCGCGACCTGGACATGGGAACGGTCCTGCGCGAGGAGGACATCAAGCTGCAGGATTGGCCGGGTGAACTGCCTCCCGGCGCCTCCGTCCGCACTCAGGATGTGGTCGGCCGCGGCGTAATCACCAAGATCTTCGCCAAGGAGCCGATCCTTGACGTGCGTCTGGCGCCCAAAGGCGCCGGCGGCGGGTTCGCGGCCATTATCCCGAAAGGCATGCGCGCGGTGGCCGTCCCGGTCAACGAGGTCGTCGGCCTCGCCGGCTTCGTGGTTCCCGGCATGCACGTCGACGTTCTGATCTCCGGACAGCCCCCCAACGCTCCGGCGAGCCTGGGCACTCTGACCAAGACCCTGCTGCAGAATATCGAGGTGCTCTCCTCGGGTCAGGATTTCAAGAAGGA
>Ga0335079_10009609_pt1 | contig 11015 bp, 7 predicted proteins | sample Lox_Sample_33_FD_206719 | JGI IMG/M metagenome (GOLD analysis project Ga0335079, IMG submission 206719) | Soil microbial communities from Loxahatchee National Wildlife Refuge, Florida, United States - Lox_Sample_3.3 | ecosystem: Environmental > Terrestrial > Soil > Wetlands | place: USA: Florida... | reverse complement strand
GAATTTCGTTATCAGATCCGGCGCTTTCTCCACTTCAGTGAGACAGCAGCACGAGAAGTCGGGCTGGAACCGCAACAGCATCAGCTTATGCTGGCGGTGAAAGGCGCTCCGGCCGGGCACGAACCGCGAGTTGCCTATCTGGCAGAGCGCTTGCAGCTTCAGCATCACAGCACGGTGGAGCTTGTAGATCGCCTGGCCGCGAAAGGCTTAATTCAGAGAATGCGCAGCGAGCAAGACCGCCGGGAAGTGCATGTAAAGCTTACGTCGCGCGGCGAACGGGTATTGAGAGAACTGACGGTCCATATGCGCGTCGAGCTGCTGACGGCGGCTCCGAGGCTTGTTGCCGCGCTGAAAAATGTAATGACGCATACGAATTCGAAGAAGGATGCGCGCGATCACAGGTTTGAAGAGGTCATTCTGTGAGTGACACAAAAAGGGATATTTCGCAGAGATTAGGCGATTTCACAACAACGCTGGAAGTTTTTCCGATTGCCGGGCTAGCCATTGGCATCGGGATTTTCAGCGCGTTCATCGCGCTGGCGCTGCTCCGACTGATTGGGATCTTCACGAACCTGTTCTTTTATCAACGCTGGGGTACAGCCTTGGTTTCTCCTGCGGGCAACCATCTGGGACGGTGGGAAATTTTTGTCCCGATGATCGGGGGCCTGCTCGTAGGGGTGATGGCGCGCTATGGCTCTGAGAAAATTCGGGGACACGGGATCCCGGAGGCGATTGAAGCGATTCTGCTGAAGGGCGGGCAGGTAGAACCGAAGGTGGCGGTGCTCAAGCCGATCTCGTCGGCAATTTCGATTGGTTCGGGAGGACCGTTCGGAGCCGAAGGCCCGATCATCATGACCGGCGGCGCGTTCGGATCGATGATTGCGCAATTCTTTCATTTGACCAGCGCAGAGAGGCGAACGTTGCTGGTGGCGGGTGCAGCTGCCGGGATGTCTGCCACATTTGCTTCGCCGCTGGCGGCCGTGCTGCTGTCGGTGGAGTTGCTGCTGTTCGAGTGGAAGCCGCGGAGTTTGATTCCAGTGGCGCTGGCCAGCGCAGCTGCAGCGGCCACACGTCGATACATCATTGGGATGGGTCCGCTGTTTCCTGCTCCTCCGCACCCTGCCTTTCTTGGGCCTGAAGGACTTCTCGGATGTGTGCTGGTCGGAGTGCTGGCAGGCGCACTGTCTGCGTTGTTGACCATGGCGGTCTATGCGAGCGAAGACGCTTTCCGCAAGCTGCCGATTCACTGGATGTGGTGGCCGATCATTGGCGGGTTTGTGGTAGGAATCGGCGGACTGATTTTTCCGCAAGCGTTGGGTGTGGGCTATGACACGATCGGCGAGATGGTGCAGGGCCATGTGCTGCTGACGACGATTGCCGGCATCTTGATTGTGAAGTCGATCATCTGGGCTGTCTCGCTCGGCTCGGGGACATCAGGTGGCGTCCTGGCTCCTCTGCTGCTGATGGGCGGCGCACTGGGCGGATTGCTGAGCTCGTTTCTTCCAAATGAAGGATTGGGATTTTGGCCGCTGATCGCAATGGGAGCGATCCTCGGCGGCACATTGCGCGTGCCTTTCACCGGTGTTGTGTTTGCGGTTGAAGTGACGCACGACATGAATGTGATTCTTCCGTTACTGCTGGCGTCGATCGTCGCGCATGGATTCACGGTTTTAACGATGCGGCGATCAATTCTGACGGAGAAAGTCGCGCGGCGCGGGTATCACCTAAGCTGCGAGTATGCGGTGGATCCGCTGGAAATTTTGTTTGTGCGCGAGGTGATGCGACCCAACGTTGTAGCAATTCCGGCGGATACGCCAGTTGCCGAACTGGCAAAGTCATTGCACGACAAGCAAAGTTCGCGAAGGCAACAGCTTTATCCAGTGGTCAATCGAGATCGCGAACTGTTGGGGGTGCTACCTCGACATGAATTGCATCAATTCCTGCAATCGGCGAATGGACAAGAGTTGAAGGATGTGATCAGACGAGACGCAAAGGTGGTTTATCCGGATGAGCCACTGCGAGTGGTCGTTTATCGAATGGCGGAAACCGGGCTGACGCGGTTCCCAGTGGTAGAAAGGGATGGGTCGAAGAGGCTGGTGGGAATGATCTCGCTCGACGATCTGTTGAAAGCGAGAACGCAAACGCTCGAGGCGGAAAGACGTCGAGAACGGATTTTGCCACTGCGAGTAATGTTTGCCTTTGGGCGCGGAAGATCAGAGGAACAAGCAGATTTGAAATCGTCACAGATCTGATGTTGGCGCGTCACAGACGGAGAGGCTCGATTCACAGGAAAGTGAATGGATGCAGGTTGTTCGCTCGAAAAAGCAGCAAAGGATGCATCTATGGCACAGAAGCTGACTATACTGACGAAGAGGGTCGAATCAAGGATCTTCGTGTTGGGCGGCAGGAAGGTAATTCTTGACTCTGACCTTGCAGAATTGTATGGAGTCGAGGTCAAGCGGCTGAACCAGCAGGTAAAACGTAACTCTGAACGATTCCCCTCCGATTTTGTGTTTCGTGTGACGACGAATGATTTGAGGTTGCAAATTGCAACCTCAAACGGAAAGCGGAAAATGCAGGGTAAGACACACTTTAGGAGAGGCGGCAGACGTTACCAGCCTTATGCGTTCACGGAGCATGGGGCCATCATGGCGGCGACGGTGCTGAATTCAAAACGAGCCGTCGAAATGAGTATTTTTGTTGTGCGCGCATTCGTGCACATGCGTGAAGTGCTAAGCACAAACGCGAAGATTCTCACGAAGCTCAAAGAACTCGAGAAGCGCGTGGGCGGCCACGATACGGATATTCAGGGCATTGTCGACGCGATTCAAGAGATGATGAAGCCACTGCCAGCATCGAGAAGAAAGATCGGCTTCAAACTGCCCGTGGCAAATGTTTGAGGTCGCAAATTGCGACCTCAAAGGTCAAGGGCAGAACCCTGCAGGGAAACGCAACTAGATTTTCTGGAGCCTTTGCACGTCGTGAACGCCTGGGATCTGGCGGACGCCATCGATGATTCGCTGCAGGTGTTTCAGATCGGCGATTTCGAGAACAACATCGACGTTGGCCTGGCCGTTGGAAGTACGAGCTTCGATGTTGCGGATATTGGTGTGAGTATCGCTGATCACGGCAGTAATCTGTTTCAGCATGCCAAAGCGGTCATCGCAAAGGAGCGTAATCTTCACCGGATAGGCAACGGGCTGGCCTTCTTTGTCTCCGGCCCAGAGAACGTCGATGCGGCGTTCAGGCTCATACAAGAGATTGGTGACGTTGGGGCAGTTGATGGAATGGACGGCAATCCCCTTCCCGCGCGTGATGTAGCCGACGATTGATTCTCCTCGAATCGGGTTGCAGCAACGCGCGCGATAAACGAGCAGGTCGCCCTGGCCTTTGACGATGATGGCGTTAGAATCGCCGCCAAAGACACGGCGGACGACACTGGAAATTCCGTGGGTCGGAGTCTGATCTTCGCTATCTGCGATGGGCTGTGAGCCGACGGGAGCAAGCTTGGCCAAGACCTGACGTGCGGCATATTTGCCATAGCCAATGCCGGCCATCATGTCGTCAGCGCGGCCCAACCCATAATCGTTAGCGACGCGCTGAAGATCGACGTCTTTGATGTCCTTGAGCGAGACGCGATACTTGCGAGCTTCTTTTTCGATCAGCTTCTTGCCGATTTCGATGGCGCGCTCGCGTTGATGGACGTTCAGCCAGTGCTTGATCTTGTTGCGGGCACGCGAAGACTTGACGACGGCAAGCCAATCGCGGCTGGGCTTGTGTCCGGCCTGGGTAATGATCTCGACAATGTCGCCGGAGTGAAGCTTGTGGCGGAGGGGGACCATGCGCCCATTGACCTTAGCGCCCGTGCAGGCGTGTCCGACTTCGGTGTGGATGGAATAGGCGAAGTCGATTGGTGTCGACTCGCGCGGCAGGACAACGACTTTGCCTTTGGGCGTGAATGTGTAGACCTCTTCGGGGTATAGGTCCACCTTGAGGGTGGAGAGGAATTCATTAGGATCGGAGACGTCGCGTTGCCACTCGACCACCTGCCGCAGCCAGGCGAGGCGCTGTTCGTCCTGCGCGGAGACAGGGCCATCTTTGTATTTCCAATGGGCAGCGATGCCTTCCTCGCACATTTTGTGCATCTCTTCGGTGCGAATCTGGATTTCGAAGGTCTCGCCGGTTTCAGTGATCACGGACGTGTGGAGGGATTGGTAAAGATTAGGGCGGGGCATGGCGATGAAGTCCTTGATACGGCCGGGGACGGGTCGCCAAAGATTATGAATGATGCCGAGAACGGCATAGCAATCTTGTACGGACGTCGTGATAACGCGCACGGCGTAGAGGTCATAGACCTGGTCAACGGAAATGCGCTGGCGGAGTAGTTTGTTGTGAATGCTGTAGACACGTTTGATGCGGCTCTCGACGCGCCCGGTGATTCCGGCTTCTTTAAGGCCATCGCGCAATGTGGATTCAACACGGGCCAGGAAGGCCTCGCCAGATTTGCGGCGCGATTCTACAGCCAGGCGAACTTGCTCGTAGCCGATAGGATCGACGTATTCGAAGCCCAAGTCTTCCAGTTCACCGCGAATTTTGCCCATGCCAAGGCGATGGGCGATGGGAGCATAGATATCCAGAGTCTCGCGGGCGATTTTGCGCTGGCGCTCGGGATCGAGATGCTTGAGGGTGCGCATGTTGTGGAGCCGATCCGCGAGCTTGATGAGGACGACGCGGATATCGTCGACCATGGCGAGCATCATTTTCCGGAGATTTTCCGCCTGCGCTTCTTCACGAGAAGAAAAGTCGATTTTGCTGATTTTGGTAACGCCGTCGACGATGTGAGCGACCTGCTCACCGAACTCCTGGCGGATTTCGGTGGTTGTGACGGAGGTATCTTCTACCGAATCGTGCAGCAGGCCCGCAGCGATGGAGACCGCGTCCATTTTCATGTCGGCAAGGACAATTCCGACCTCGAGAGGATGGACGAGATAGGGCTCACCCGATGCGCGGCTTTGACCAGTGTGGTGTTTTAGCGAGAATTCGTAAGCTTTCTTGACTAAGGCGAGATCGTCGTTAGGGCGGTTTTCACGCAGCTTTCGCATCAGCTCACGGAAACGCGTGACCGTGAGGACGTTGGTTGCGATTTGTTCCCGCAACGTCGCCATGATGGATTCTAACCCAAGGCAAGCGGGGAGGGGTTATGCCGGCCGGGGTGGTCTGTGTCTATAGTTTACTCGAAAGTCATTACTGTGCTGAGCACGGGCGGGGCCGGCGAACCTGTATCTCAGCGCTTAGGCACCCAGTTAGCGAGGAAAATATCTTTGGTAGAGTACGGATGGAACAAGCGCATGGAGCGTGTATTAATTAGCGGGTCTTCGGGACTGATTGGGAGCGCCTTGGTGCACTCGTTGGAGCGAACCGGTACGGGTGTAATGCGATTAGTGCGTGGGACACCTCGAAATGCGTCCGAGATCGCATTGGGCCCTGGGGGGGGCCCTGCCCGCGCTGCTGTATCTGGATTTGACGCGGTGATCCATCTGGCGGGAGAGAGCATCGTTGGACGGTGGAGTGAGGCAAAAAAGAAGAAAATCCGCGAAAGCCGGGTGCAGGGAACGGCGAATCTTGCCGGCGTGCTCGCTGCGGCGGAAATCAAACCGAAAGTATTCGCGTGCGCGTCCGCGACCGGCTTCTATGGAGACCGCGGCGATGAAGTCTTGACCGAGCGTAGCGCCAGCGGAACGGGCTTTTTGGCTGAGGTTGCAAGGGACTGGGAGGCAGCGGCGCGTATAGCGGCCGATGCTGGAATTCGGACCGTGAATTTGCGTACAGGACTTGTTCTTAGCGCGAATGGAGGCGCGCTTGCCAAGATGCTGCTGCCATTCCGACTAGGGTTAGGCGGACGGCTCGGATCGGGCCGGCAATGGTGGAGCTGGATTCATATTGAGGACGTTATCGGAGCCATTCATCACGTCATCGCGACCGCCGATCTATCCGGCCCGGTGAATCTGGTCGCGCCGAATGCCACGAGAAATGCTGAGTTCACAAACAAATTGGCTTCGACACTCCATCGCCCCGCACTCTTTCCAGTCCCGGCATTGGCGCTTGAGCTGGCGTTTGGTCGCATGCCCGCCCGTGAGCTTTTTCTATCGAGTGTTCGAGCCATGCCAGAAAAACTGGTAAATGAAGGCTACAACTTTCGGTTCCCGGACTTAGACAGAGCGCTGGAAGACCTGGTTTAGGGCCAAAGCCTGCTCGGAATCGGGTGTTGAGCGCACACGCGCGTGTGACGTGGGTCACAGGATCAGTGCCGTTCCTTTGCCAAGCTCGTTATATATGGCAAGGAAGGCTATTGCCGGTGTGCTCCTGCTGGTGATCGCGGCGTGGGCCGAAATGGCTCTCGCGCCGATGCTGGCCATCCTTGCAGGTCATATGCATGGAGAGCATGCGTTGGCTGCGAAGGAGTCCTCGCAGCATGCGGCTCATCACGCCGGCTCCACGCCGCAAGGCACTAGACACTCTTGTTGTCCACCCATCCGGAGTGTCGAGTCCGAAAGCGTCCTTGAGCTGGTGGCGGAGAATTCAGGCTGCCAGGATTCTCATCGCTGTTGCTTCCGACAAGGGCCGCAGAGCGTGCCGGCACCGGTCAGTGAGGTGCAGCGAGTAGGCCCGCTATCCTCGACCGCATCGACGCGGGCAACTCAGACTGCAAATGGCTCCTATCCAATCGTTGGAGAGACGGAACTCGCCTCACCTCCTTATCCTCAAATATTCGGCATGACGCTTCGGATCTAGAGGCAATCCTTTTTCTCCATCACATTATTTCGCGGCCGTGAGCGCCGCATGACATTCCGCATTCATAACCATGAAAAGGAGACCTTATGAAATTCAAATTGTTTGCACTTTTACTTGCTCTTGCGCTCGCGGTCTGGGCGCAGGAAAGTCCATCCACGCCGGCTCCCAATGCGACGCCAAAACCGGAGGCCAAGAGCTGTTGCCACCATAGCGCGGACGCGAAAGAGGGCATGAACTGCTGCCATCATGCCAAGGCGGACGCCAAAGACGGCGCGAGTTGCTGCGGTAAAGCCGAAGCAAAGGATGGCAAGTCTTGCTGTGGGAGCAAAGAAATGGCAGACGCCAAGTGCTGCGCCGGTAAGGACATGAAGAAGTGCGCGGAGCAATGCAAGAAAAATGGCGGCTGTGCGGATGGGAAGTGCTGCGGCGGAGAAAAGTCAACAGCGGCTAATTGCTGCGGCACCAAATGCGAACATATGACACACCCGACGTCGGAGAGCTTGTAAGAGCCGCATTTGGTTCGGAGGTGAGCTTGTCAGTTGTTTAGGTGGAATGGCCCGGCCGGAGGACCGGCCCGGGTTTTTCTTGGTGAGAACGTTGCGAACTGAGCAGAGACGCCCGTCGCTCAACTCATTGCTCAGCTTTTGCGAGGGACGTCCGTGGGCTGGATGTGGGTGCGTGTGATGCGATCGTGCCAACAGAGCGAATCCTGATCGAGGAAGCACCAGAGATACCCAAGCCCAGCCGCGAACGCAGATAAGAATGAGGCTAAGACCCTCCACCTGCGAGTACGGCGGGAAACCGAAGACCCATCGAACTTAACGATCCGCAAACGGGTTGCACGGAGCCCGGGCGTGGATCCCGTGAACACGACAAACATAAATTGATATGCGGCCCAAAGCGTGACGGTCACAATGGCTGCGATGGCGGCAACGCTGGCCAGCGGCTCACGAATCGGATTGAGCCGGAGAAAGATAGCACCGCATGCAGATAGCGCCGCGGAAAGAATCAGCGCATCGAGCGAGGCAGCCAGCACGCGCCGCGGGATCGATGCCGATGCGACGGAGGTTTCAGTTCCAATGCCCCGTTCGGGCAATTCGGATTGTGGCGGTTCGATGAGGATTCCCCCGAGAGCAGGGGGCGGTGGCACCATTTCGGGCGCCTCGACAATGCGAGGACGGGTTACGATCGGATCGGCCAACGAGGTGTCATGGAAGACGGGTATCGCGGCTGAACGAGGGAATTCGATGACGTTGTTCAGCGATTCCTCGGCTGCCTGAAGTTGAGGCTGCGGTTCGTGATTCGCGGATGGTGTTGACGGTTGCGCGTCGTTTTCGCTGCCGTTGTCTACTGGTTGGAAGAAATCGGTGACTTCACTGTGCGAGGACGGTTCCGCGCGCATTGGTTCGGCAGGGGAGGCAAATGCCGCTGCTGTCGAGTTTCGCGACCAGGTGCTTGCCGAATCAAAGGGCAAGAGCAGAGACGGGTAGCGAGGAGCACGCGGCTTCCGGCGGGTACGGTAGCGGGCGAGGCGAGCTGCCACTTCTTCGCGCCAGGCTTCCGGCCCCGGCTCCGAGTTTGCTTCCTCGGGAGAGCTGAGTTCAGGCACAGGGAGATCGAGGTCGTGAAAGTCAGGCTGCATAGTGGAATCCCCGGCGCCCGCGGAGTGCATCAAACCGGTCATCATTACAAACGGTCAGCGAAGAATGCCAGCAGCCAGAGCCGGGCTGGGCACGGACCACGGAGGCCACCACAGCAGCTTTGCTTCGCTTGCGGCCTGCGTGCTAAGGTCAATCTTCCCGCAGACCGGCTGGCGGAGCGCCCGCCGCGCAGGTGGATCATCCGCAAATGGTCATCCGTTCATGTTGAGCCGCTTTCGAATCTTTATCACGGCCGCCATGCTCTGTCACCTGATTCTGGCCTCACGGATAGTAACCAGCCAGACCCCACCCCCTTCAGAGCAGGCGCGCGCCGCCAGCATCCCCGTGACTGCTTCGAATGAGATTGAAAAGGTGGATGTCACTATCAAGGCGGTAGAGCAGGAAAAAGAGGGCTCGACTTATCACCTGCGTGGCCGCGCGGAGATCGACTATCGCAACTACATCCTTCATGCCGACGAGATGACCTACAACGTCGACACAGGAGATAGCGAGGTGGAGGGACATGTTCTGCTCGAAGGCGGACCCTATGATGAACACCTTGAAGCGAGCCATGGGAGCTACAACGTGCGCACTCAGGTGGGGACGTTTTACAGCGTTATGGGCACGATCGGATTCCGTGGAAGGCAATCGCGGTACATTTTGACCTCGACGAGTCCGTTTGCCTTTTCCGGAAAGATTGTCGAAAAGCATGGCCCGGACCACTACCTGGTTCGGCAAGGAACCGTGACGACGTGCGAACTGCCGCGTCCAAAGTGGCAATTTCGCGCGCAACGCATGGTCGTGGACGTCGATAGTACAGCCAAGATTTACAACAGCGACTTCCGGCTCTTTGGGATTCCAGTCTTTTACTTCCCTTACGTCACGCACCCAGTCCAGCAGGAAAGGCAGAGCGGTCTGCTCATTCCGAGCATCGGAAACTCTTCGACCAAAGGCTACATCGCGGGCGATTCCGTGTATTGGGCGTTCAACCGGAGCATGGATGCTACGGTGGGCGCCGAATATTACTCGAAACGCGGTTGGGCACAACAAGGAGTGTTTCGGATGCGGCCCCGCGAGAACTCATATGTTTACTTCAATTACACGGGCGTACTGGATCGGGGCATTGAAATTGGAGGTTCTTTGCAAAATCAAGGAGGCGAGGATGCGCTGTTTGAGGCTGAACATCCTTTTGGCACGGTGCGTGGAGTGGCCAATGTCGATTATCTGAGTTCGTTCGTCTATCGATTGGCGTTTACCGAGGTGTACACGCAGGCCATCAATTCAGAGGTTCGATCTCAGATCTTCCTATCAAACACGACTGATGGATTTCATTTCAACGCGCTGGCAGAGCGCTACCAGGATTTCGAGGTGTGCGTGCCGGAAGTAGGAACGAATACGGGTTGCGCAACGATTACGCAAACGGAGTTGGTACGCGTTCTGCATACGCCCAGCTTCTTTATATCGAGCGAAGAAAGACAGTTAGGAAATACACCGCTTTATTTCTCGTTTGAGAGCTCAGCGGAAGGTTTGCAGCGCCGGCAAACCGGGTTGGAGCCAGGTGAGGTTGGCTTGCGCACTGCGCCACTCGTGGGCAGATTTGATTTGGCGCCAACGTTTTCGATGCCGGGGCACTGGCAAGGATGGTCCCTGCGGCCGGCGCTGACATTGCGCGACACTTTTTACACGCAGCGCTTCGCGGCCCAACCGTCGAACTCCGAAGGCGGAGTCATCGAGGACGAGGTGTTGAACCGCAAGTCCTTGGAGGCGTCATTTGATCTGCTTCCACCAGCGCTTTCGAGAGTGTTCCAGCGACCCTGGTTAGGGCGGAAGTGGAAACACGTGATCCAGCCACGGATGCATTACGACTATGTCACGGGCATTAACAACCTCTCCGATATCGTGCGTTTCGATTACAACGACGTCCTGACGAACACGAATGAAATTGAATATTCCGTTGTGAATCGGTTCTATGCCAAAAGGCAGAATTCTGAGATGGATTGCGACGTACCAGCGATGAGCACGTTGACCGTGGGCGCACCCCCGCAGACGGGGGCCGTGCCCTGGCAACTGCCCCCTACCAAAGACAAACTACCCTGTGCCGTTGGACCTCGCGAAGTCGTAAGTTGGGAGATTGGCCAGAAATACTATTTCGATCCGAGTTTTGGGAATGCGTTTGTTTCCGGAACCAGGAATGTATTCACCAGCACGGCCGATTTCACGGGAATTGCGTTCTTGGAGGAGGAACACCGCTTCGCGCCGATCATCTCGCGCCTCAAAATTGAAACCAGCCCACGGACGACTACCGAGTGGGACCTGGACTACGACCTGAAAACCGGCCGCATCACAGGAAGCAATGCGATGGTCAACTACCATTACGGGCCTTTCACGGTGGGCGGCGGAGATGCCTTCCTGCGGGTGCTCGATGCAACCGCGCCCCCAGGACTGCCCGGACCGACGGACTTCCATCAATTTCAGGTGGTCGCGGGCTATGGACAACTCAACAAACGGGGCTTGAGCGGCGCCACCAGTTTTGGCTTCGATGCCAACCATGGCTATCTTCAGTACGCCAGCGCGCAGACCAGC
>Ga0335079_10009608_pt1 | contig 11015 bp, 8 predicted proteins | sample Lox_Sample_33_FD_206719 | JGI IMG/M metagenome (GOLD analysis project Ga0335079, IMG submission 206719) | Soil microbial communities from Loxahatchee National Wildlife Refuge, Florida, United States - Lox_Sample_3.3 | ecosystem: Environmental > Terrestrial > Soil > Wetlands | place: USA: Florida... | reverse complement strand
TTGATGCCTGCAAAAACGCCGGCATCGAGGTGCCCTCCTTCTGTTATTACCCCGGGCTCTCCTTGCAAGGCGCTTGCCGCATGTGCGTGGTGAAAATCGAAAAGATGCCCAAGCTGCAAACCGCGTGCACCACCGTCGTCACCGAGGGCATGATCGTCTCGACCGACAGCGACGAGGTGCGCCAGTCGCGCAAGGCGATGGTCGAGCTCTTGCTTGGAAACCATCCTCTGGATTGCCCGGTGTGCGATGCCGGCGGCGAATGCGAATTGCAGGACATGACATTTGCCTATGGCGCGGGCGAATCGAAGTACACCGAGGCGAAGAACCATCGCGAGGAGCAGCAGTGGTCGCCGGTCGTTTATTTTGACCGGCCCCGCTGTATCTTGTGTTACCGCTGTGTGCGCGTGTGCGGCGAGGGCATGGATGTGTGGGCGCTGGGCGTGCAGAACCGCGGGGTGAGTTCGATCATCGCGCCCAATCAAGGCGACCACCTGGAGTGCGAAGAATGCGGGATGTGCATCGACATCTGTCCGGTGGGGGCGTTGACCTCGGGCGCATATCGCTACAAGACACGTCCATGGGAGATGAACCATGTCGGGACCGTCTGCACGCATTGCGGCGACGGCTGCAAAACCACGCTGGGCGTGCGGCGCAGCGACACCGGTATGGAGATCGTGCGCGGCGACAATCGCGACAAGAGCGGAATGAACGGCGATTTCCTGTGCATCAAAGGCCGCTATGCCTTCGATTTTGCGCATAGCGAAGAGCGGCTGACAGAGCCGCTGATCCGCAAGGACGGCAAGCTGACACCGGCATCATGGGAAGATGCGATTGAACTGATTGGCAAGCGCTTTGCCGAAATACGAGAGAAGGATGGCGGTTCGGCCATTGGGGTGATTGGCTCGACCCGCACCACGAACGAGGAAAATTACTTGCTGTCGAAGTTCTCGCGTGTGGTGCTGAAGACCAACAACGTGGACCACCACCGGACGGCCGACTTCCCTGCCCTGGCGGCAGCACTGCACGGCAAGCCGGGGAAGACCGCTTCCATGCGCGATGTGCTGAACGCACCCGCGATTCTACTGATCGGGAACGATCCGACCCACCAGCATCCATTGCTGTCGTGGCAGATCCGCACCAACGTGCGGCTGCGGCGGGCGAAGCTCTATGTCATCAATTCGGCGCCGATCAAGCTGCGCCGGCAAGCGTCCGGGTTCGGGCTGCTTCCGGAAAACTCGGAAGCAAAAGCCATCGCTTTTCTGGCGGGCGACGACTCGCAACTTGGCGGACTCGCTACCGAGCAGACGAGCCGAGAAGTGTGGAACACCCTGCGCGATCAGATCCGCGCCGAACAGAATCTGGTAATCGCCTTTGGCGCTGAAGTGCGCGGCGGCGACGTCGAAAAACTGGCGGCGTTTGCCGCTTCGCTTACGGGCGCAAAACTGATCTGCCTTGCCGATTATGCAAACTCGCGAGGCGCAAGCGACATGGGCCTCTATCCTGACCTGCTGCCCGGCTATGAGCCGGTCGCCACGGCGGGCAAGTTCCATGCGGAATGGGGCGCTCCGCCGCCCGAGAAGGGCTTGAGTCTGCCGGAGATGGTGGAGGCAGCGAAGGCCGGCAAACTGAAGGCCCTTTATGTGGTGGGTTCGAATCCAATCGGCCGGCTTGGTATCGATCCATTTACATTCGCGAAGAGCTTTGTTGTCGTGCATGAGATGTTCCTGACCGAGACTGCGAACATTGCCGACGTCGTTCTGCCCGCCGCGAATGCGTACGAGAAGACCGGGACCTGCACCAACACCTGCGGCGATCTGCAACTGGTGAAGAAGGCGGGAGAAGTCAGCGGGCCGAAGTCCGATTTCGAAATGATGGTTCGCATCGCCGACGCCATGGGTTTCGACGTGCATGGGCTGGTGCCTTTCGGCGGCGGCACGCACGCCGACATGGGCCAAACGCGGGGCGCGCAATCCGGAGAAGCGGACCGGCACGCCGTCTGGCTCGAAGCGCACAATCTTGAGCCAAAGATGACGCCGTTCGATCCGATGGCAATTCTCGACGAGATCCAGCGCGTGGTCGCGGGCTACGATGTTTCCCGGGTCAACCTGCTGGCGGGCAACGACCAGCATCTGGATATCGGCGGCTGCGAAGCAAGCTCTCTCCAGGACCCGAAGTTGATCGCGCCCGCGAACGACGGACTATTCACTTCCGGCACGCTCGGGCGCTATTCGAAAGCTTTGAACTCGATAGTTGAGAACAAATCCGCGGAACAGGAAGTTGCGGCTGATTAGGCGTTGGTACAACTGCGCGGGCAAAGACGGCCGCGCCACAGAAGATTAGGAACGGAACACTTCGTTGGAGATCGTAGCGTTTCTCATCATTTCGATCGTCAAGTCGATCGTCGTAATCGGCGTGCTGCTGACGGCGGTGGCCTACAGCGTCTGGCTGGAGCGCAAGGTCTCGGCTCACATTCAGAACCGCTGGGGACCGACGCGTGTCGGCCCGTTCGGCCTGCTGCAACCGCTGGCGGACGGGGCAAAATTCATTTTCAAGGAAGATCTGACTCAGCCGCACGTGTACAAACCGCTCTACATCGCTGCCCCGATCATTGCGATGGTATTCGCCATCACCTCAATTTCGGTGGTGCCCTTCGGGAACTCGCTTTACATTCCCGAGATCAGCCTGGGGCACTGGCTCACCATCCCGGAGATCGAGACGCCGCTCCAGATCACCGATGTGAACGTCGGCCTGCTGGTCATTCTGGGAATTACCTCGATGGGTGTCTATGGAGTGGCGCTGGCGGGCTGGGCCTCGAATAACAAATATTCCCTGCTCGGCGGATTGCGGGCCAGCGCGCAGATGATCAGCTATGAAGTTTCGCTCGGCTTGTCGCTGATCCCGGTGCTGATCAAGTCGGGAAGCTTCAGCCTGCGGGCCATTGTCGAATCGCAGCAGCATTTTCGCTGGAATTTTTTCTATCTTCCATTTGGAACGCTGGCTTTCTTTATCTATCTGATTTCCGCCTACGCGGAAACCAACCGCACGCCGTTCGATTTGCCGGAAGCGGAGTCGGAACTGGTAGCCGGGTACCATACCGAATACAGCGCCATGAAGTTCGCCATGTTCTTTATGGCCGAGTACGCAAATATGGTGACCGTGGCCTGCCTGGCCACGCTGCTGTTTTTCGGCGGATGGCTGGGGCCGATTTTCGGGCCGCGTTTTCTGCAGATGCTGTTGCCGGTCATCTGGTTCTGCCTGAAGGTTTTCTTTTTCATGTTCCTGTATGTCTGGGTGCGCTGGACGCTGCCGCGTTTCCGGTATGACCAGCTCATGGCGTTTGGGTGGAAGGTTCTGCTGCCGCTCGCGGTGGCGAATATTGTTGTGACTGCGCTGGTGGTCGCTTGGTAAGACCGTACCCGGCCGCCGTATCCAGCCAGGTCAGAAGCTGGCTGCTGGCGATGGGCGCGCAGGATTTTTTCCGGGTACCCGGGTACTGAGTACTGGCTGCTTATGTTGCACTTAATTCTATTTCTCTTTTTCGGCATGGTTTGCGTGGCGGGGGCGATCAGCCTGCTGGCGCAGAGCCATCCGATCAACAGTGCGCTCTCGCTGATCGTGGTGATGGCGTCTTTGGCCGGGGAATACCTGCTGCTGGGCGCCGAGTTCGTGGCTGCCGTGCAGGTGATCGTCTACGCCGGCGCGATTATGGTGTTGTTTGTAATCACCATCATGCTGCTCAACGCGGGCAAGGAAGAGCAGACGCGCGGCAGCCGCATTGCCACACTGCTCGGCGTACCCGGAGTGGGAATCGGCACGGTGCTGGTTGCCTGGACCCTCCTGTTTCATGCCAACACCTCGACGGTCAGACTCGGCGCTCTCCCCGGCGGTCCGCAGGAGATTGCCCGGCTGTTGTTCCGGCAATTTCTGCTGCCCTTTGAAGTTACTTCCGTGCTGATTCTGATCGCCATTCTGGGAGCTGTGGTTCTGGCCAGCCGGCCAGAGGCGATTGCCAAGCGACATCCCGCTGAGACACACCGGGCGATGCCGGAACTGGTGGGTTCGGGAAAGGAGCACTGATGGTTCCTGTTTCCTACTATCTCGTGCTGAGCGGAATTCTGTTTATGTGCGGGGTGCTCGGCTTCCTGCTCAAACGGAACATCATCACCATCTTCATGTCCATTGAGCTCATGCTCAACGGCGTGAATCTTTCCTTCGTGGCGTTTGCCGCGCAATGGCACGCGCTCAGCGGACAAGTCTTCGTCTTTTTTGTGATGGTAGTGGCCGCGGCCGAGGCGGCTGTAGGCCTCGCCATCATCATCGCCGTTTATCGCACCCGTGAAACTTTGAACGTAGACCAGGTGAACCTGCTCAAGTTATGACGCCGAATCCTTATCTCTGGCTGATACCGATTCTCCCGCTCGCTGGGGCGGCGATCAATGGCTTCTTCGGACGCCAGTCGTCGAAGAAGGCCATTTCCGCGATCGCGCTTGCGTTTTGTGGCGGAGCGTTTCTGCTGGCGCTATGGATCGCGATTGGATTTTCCTCGGCATCGGCTCCTTATTATTTCGATCTCGCCCACTGGCTGCGTTCCGGCGACTTCCGCGTCGACTTCAGCTTCTACCTCGATCAGCTTTCGCTGGTCATGATGCTGGTGGTCACCGGCGTCGGATTCCTCATCCACATTTATTCAGTCGGCTACATGTGGGACGACGACGGCTACTACCGCTTCATGGCCTACCTGAACCTGTTCATGTTCTTCATGCTGACGCTGGTGCTGGCCAAGAATTACCTGATGATGTTCATCGGGTGGGAGGGCGTGGGCCTTGCTTCTTACCTGCTGATCGGCTTCTGGTTCACGAAAGATTCGGCGGCCTCGGCCGGCAAGAAAGCATTCATCGTCAACCGTATTGGGGACTTCGGTTTTCTCATCGCGCTTTTCCTGCTCATCCAACGCTTCGGAACACTGGACTTTCCAACGCTGTTTGCGAAAATCCAACCGATGTCGCCCGAAACTGCGGGCACTGGTCTTCTCACCGCGATCGGATTGCTGCTCATGGTTGGCGCAGCGGGCAAGTCGGCCCAGCTTCCTCTGTACGTCTGGCTGCCCGATGCCATGGAAGGCCCCACCCCGGTGTCAGCGCTCATTCACGCGGCCACCATGGTGACGGCCGGCGTCTACATGGTGTCGCGCTCGCACATGATCTTCGAGCGCGCGCCAACTGCGCTGACCGTAGTTGCCATCGTCGGCACGCTCACTGCCCTGTTTGCCGCGACCATCGGGATTGCACAGACCGATATTAAGAAGGTGCTGGCCTACTCCACCGTCTCGCAGCTCGGATATATGTTCATGGCGTGCGGCGTGGGTGCGTTTTCGGCGGGCATCTTCCACCTGATGACGCATGCCTTCTTCAAAGGATTGCTTTTCCTCGCGGCAGGCTCAGTTATTCATGGCGTCGGCGGCGAGCAGGACATGCGCAAGATGGGCGGCCTCCGCACTTACATGCCCGTGACTTTTGTGGTGATGGGCATTGCGACGCTGGCGATCGCCGGCATCCCCGGGCTGGCCGGATTTTTCTCGAAAGATGAAATCCTCTGGCAGGCCTATTCGAGCCCCAATGGTAGCTGGGTTTATTGGCTGATTGGTGTGATCACGGCATTCATCACTTCGTTCTACATGTTCCGGTTGATGTATATGACTTTCAGCGGAGATTATCGCGGCGGTCCTGGTGCGCACGACGGGACACATCAATCCGCAGACGCGCACGCCTTGGCGGACAAGTATGGCCAGGACTCCCACGCGTCGGGCCACAGCGGCCACGGTGAACCGCACGAAAGCGCCTGGGTTATGCTGGGCCCGCTCGTTGTTCTGGCGTTTCTGTCGGTTGTGGGTGGATACGTCGGCGTTGGCGGGCGCTTCGAACATTTCCTGGCGCCGGTCTTTGATCCGGGACTTAGCGGCGGGCTCGGGCAGAAAGCCGGGGGCGAGACGGCCGGCCAACTGACAGAGCGACTGTTGATGGGCATCTCGATTCTGGCTGCCTTTTCAGGATGGTTCCTGGCATGGCTCCTCTATAGCAATAAGCCTCAACTACCCGCGCAGATTGCCGAGCGACTTGGCGGTTTGTATAAGGCGGTCGCCAACAAGTACTACGTCGACGAACTTTACGCGGTGCTGTTCGTCAAACCGCTGCTCAATGGCTCGACGGATATCCTTTGGCATGGCGTCGATCAGGGAGTGATCGACGCGGCGGTCAATAACTCAGCCGATGCTGCGCGGGATGTTTCCGACAATCTGCGACATATGCAATCCGGGAACCTGCGATCGTACGCGGGATGGGTCGCAGCCGGCGGAGCGATCGTGATCGCCTATATGGTCTGGATGGGAGTGAGATGAATACGGCCACCTTCAATCCGATCATTCTTTCTCTGGTGACTTTTATTCCGGCAATTGGCGGGGTATTGATCCTGCTGATCCCGCGCCGGGACCGCGATATCAAGGTTTTCGCGCTGGTCATCACGCTGCTGGCGTTCGTGGCGTCCCTCCACCTGCCGGTTCACCTGCATCGCAACCAGCCCGGCTTCCAGTTCGAAATCGACCAGCCGTGGATCACGAGCCCGAACATCCACTACCACATGGGTATCGACGGCATTTCCATGTGGCTGGTCGTGCTGACCACCTTCCTGACGCCATTGTGCGTTTTGATCTCGTGGACGTCGGTGCACGGGCGCGTGAAGGAATTTTTCATTCTTTTGCTGTTGCTTGAAACTGCCCTGATCGGCGTATTTACGGCGCTGGATCTTTTCCTCTTCTACTTCTTCTGGGAAGCCACGCTGATCCCGATGGCGCTCCTGATCGGCATGTACGGCCACGGACGCAAGGTTTATGCCGCCGTAAAGTACTTCCTGTTCACGATGATTGCTTCTGTCTTTATGCTGGCCGCGATTCTGTGGCTGTATGCGAAAACGGGAAGCTTTGATTTTGTCACCATCCAGGCAGCGATACGGAGCCATAGCGTGCCGGGATTCGAGGCGGCCTCGCTCTGGCTGTTCCTCGGGTTTTTCGTTGCCTTTGCTGTCAAAGTTCCGCTCTTTCCGCTCCACACGTGGCTGCCGGACGCGCACGTGGAAGCGCCGACCGCAGGATCTGTGTTGCTGGCCGGAGTTCTGCTGAAGATGGGCACCTACGGCCTGCTGCGCTTCAACCTCGGCTTGTTCCCTGACGAAGCCCGGCGAAACGCGCACTGGATCATGGTGCTTGCGCTCATCGGCATTATTTACGGGGCGCTGGTGTCTCTGGTGCAGCCCAACCTGAAGAAGTTGATCGCCTACTCTTCGGTGAGCCACCTCGGGTTCGTGGTCTTGGGAATTTTCAGCTTTACAACTGCCGGGTTGAACGGGGCAATGTTCGTGATGCTCGCGCATGGCGTGGCTACGGGCGGGCTCTTTATGCTGGCGGGCATCCTCTACGAGCGCCGCCATACTTACGAGATTTCCGAGTTCGGCGGCCTGGCAACGCCGATGCCGAAATATGCGACGTTTTTCCTTGTCACCGTTCTGGCCTCGGTCGGCCTGCCGCTGATGAACGGGTTTATCGGTGAGTTCCTCGTCCTGAGCGGCGCATTCCAGGCCCGGCCCGTTTATGGAATTCTGGCCGCCACCGGCGTGATCTGGAGCGCCGGATATCTGCTTTGGATGTACCAGCGCGTCTTCTACGGCCAGGTCAAACTGGAGGTCAACAGGACTCTCCCGGACGTTAACCTTCGCGAAAAAATAGCGCTGGTTCCGATTGCGCTGGCTGCCCTGGTAATGGGAATCGCTCCGCTGTTATGGCTGGCGGCAATTGATCCGGCGGTTCAGGCTACTCTGGCATCGTTTACGAATTTGACCGCCAAGGTGGTGGGACAATGACCATGGCAACCATGCTCCCTCACTGCCTGGCGGCCCTTCAGATGCCGGTCAGCGTCGGACCGCCGCTCGAAGACTATTTGCGGATTCTGCCTGAACTTGTGCTCTCGGTTTTCGGCATGATCATCATGGTTCTGGATCCTCTGCTCGACGAGGACCGCAACCAGAAACCTCTGGGCGCGATTGCGCTCATCGGCGCACTCGCCGCATTGCTTTCCAGTTTCGTGATGGCGAACCACGCGGGGTTGGCCTTTGCCGGCATGGTGCGCGTCGATAACTTCAGCGTATTCTTTCACGTCGTTGTGACTGCCATCGCCGCTGTGGTTGTGCTGAGTTCTTACGAATACATGGCCGTGCAGCGCATCCGGGCGGGAGAATACTACGCGCTGATTCTTTTCTGTACGGTTGGCATGTGCCTGATGTCGTCGGCGGTGGAATTGGTTCTCATTTTCATCGCGCTTGAAATTTCCTCCATTTCGACATATGTGCTGGCCGGTTTCCGCCGGCGCGACGCCGCCAGCAGTGAATCATCTCTCAAGTATTTCCTGCTCGGGTCGTTTGCCACGGCGTTCTTTCTCTACGGCGTTGCTTTGATGTTTGGCGCCACCGGATCCACGAACATCGCCGCCATTCGTGCCGTTCTCAGCCATGAAAACCACGACCTTCTGCCCTATGTGGCGACTGCGTTCATGTTTGTGGGCCTGGGCTTCAAAGTAGCGGCGGCGCCGTTCCACATCTGGACCCCTGACGTCTATGAAGGGGCTCCGGCACCCGTGGTTGGCTTGATGTCGACTGGCCCCAAGGCGGCAGCTTTTGCCGTGCTGCTGCGCGTGCTGTTCGAGACCAACGCGCCCGGCTGGTTCTGGCTGATCTGGGTCTCAGCCGCGCTCTCGATGACGCTGGGGAACCTGGGCGCGCTCGTTCAGAGCAACGTCAAGCGCATGCTGGCATACTCTTCCATCGCGCATGCCGGATACCTGCTGGTCGCGTTCGCAGCCAACCGGACCCTTGCCGTCTCCCCGGCGATGTTTTATGCGGCGTCCTATGCTGCCATGAACGTGGGAGCTTTTGCGGTGGTCAGTCACTTCGCGAATGCGGAAGAGAAGTACGTCACGATTGAAGACTATGCCGGCCTCGGGTCAAAGTCGCCGGTCCTGGCGGCTTGTTTCACTTTTTTCCTGATGTCGCTGATCGGCATCCCAATCACGGGCGGCTTCTTCGCGAAGTTTTATGTACTGAATTCGGCCCTGAAGTCGGGGTTGGTGGGACTGGCGATCATTCTGGTCTTGAACAGCGCCATCGGCGCCTACTATTACCTCCGGATCATCGTCATGATGTATATGCGCGAACCGCACGGCGACGTGCCCGTCAGGGTTGCGCCGCCGGCAGCGATCCTGGCCATGACGGTCTGCGTGCTGGTGACGCTGTATCTCGGGGTTTTCCCCGGCCGAGTCATCGACTACACGGCGCAGTCTTCACACCAGTTGGTGGAGACGGCAGCGCCTCCGGCGGCGCTGTTGCCACAACAATAGGGTTGTTTATCATGCCAATCCAGCGCTACTGTGGCGTTTTCTGATGGTTGGGCGAGCCTTTCCGTGGCGGTGGAAATCCCGTGATTTAGGCGTTTGACAATCGCGCGGGCAGGCGGCATTATTACCTACAACGATTTTTCCAGAGCGTTTTTTCGACCATCCGGAGGTTTTATGCTTCAGTTTTTCCGCGACATCTGGTCCGACGAGCAGGGCCAAGACATCGCCGAATATGCCGTGATGCTGGCCGTAATCCTGGTGTTGGTCATTGGCACGGTACGCTTGATCGGGTCGAACGCCAACACCGCGTTCTCCCAGGTTGCCAGTTCTCTGTCCAACTAGTTTCTAGTTCGGAGCCTTTCGCCCGCTTCGTCTGTTCTTCCCAAAGTCTTCGTCGCCTGGTGTTTCGTCGGTTCACATCCTGTTGCGCCGCCGGAAACTCGCGTTCTTACGGGGAGAACCTGCCCGCAATCGAACAGCCCCAATTCTCACTGTAAAGGAGTTGGAACAGGGGAGCCGGCGAAGCTTGTCTTGAGAGGCTGACCAGAACGGGCAAGCGAGATTGACTGGAAAAAGAAGTGGGCAGCCGGTTCGCCCTGCCAGGTTCGAACCGACCGCCCACTTCTTAAGAGGTGGAAAAACTAAGTTCGGGGTGCGGAACCGAAATTAGCCACCTGATTATGATTGCGACCGCCCTACGTATCTTCCTGAAGTTTGTGGACTCTTCCCTTACAGCCCGCACGTATTTGTTGTGTTAAACGGGCGGTCCACCCATCCCAGTTTGTGTACCCTGTCCTGCGGTTCGTTACCGGATGTTATTGTCGTCGCACTTGTGATTTGGGGGGCACAGCGGCATCGGGCCATCCTGATGGATGATCTTCGGAACCGCAGCGTATGCGAACGTGCCTACCAACCCAACCAACAGCAGTAACGCCCTGAGTGAACGCTTCATTTGGATTTTCATTGTCTCTGCTCCTTTTACCTGGGATTTGCCAGCCATGCCATTGTTTAAGCATGCTTTCTGCCAAATGCCTTGGCTTTTTGCCCGGTTTTCCGGCACGACGGTAAGTTATTAATAACATTGGATATGTGCCGTATTTTCAGAAACCGGTAACGATTGATCGGCAGGAACCCAGGGCCCTAAACCAAACAAACATGTTAGGTGACCCTAACAATAATGTGAGGTTGAGCGTGTTCTGCCCCACCGCTATACTCATGGGTCATGTCAGCGGACCCGAGCAACAGGGAGTTGGCCAAGCAGGGATTTCGGCTCGAGGCCTTGAGCGGTCCTCGCCAGGGGGAGAGCTTCGCGTTAACGGGGGACGAGGTTTTTATCGGGCGCGAGCCGTCGAATCACATCGCGGTGCTCGACGCCACGGCCTCCCGGCGCCATTGTTCTGTGGTTCAAGTGGATCAACAGTTTTACCTGCGCGACCGGGAAAGCCGTAATAACACTTTCCTCAACGGCGTACCCGTGACCGAACATCCTCTGCGGCACGGGGATCAGATCCGGGTAGGGCAGTCGCTGTTTGTGTTTCGCGAACCGGGAGATGCGACTGGGGCCGAAGAAGCCGTCCTGGA
>Ga0335079_10009607_pt1 | contig 11015 bp, 10 predicted proteins | sample Lox_Sample_33_FD_206719 | JGI IMG/M metagenome (GOLD analysis project Ga0335079, IMG submission 206719) | Soil microbial communities from Loxahatchee National Wildlife Refuge, Florida, United States - Lox_Sample_3.3 | ecosystem: Environmental > Terrestrial > Soil > Wetlands | place: USA... | reverse complement strand
GGCGCTTCGGGCTCTGCGGATGCGGGCAACACCGCGACCCGCTACGAATGGGGGCCCTGCCGCGACGGCAGCAGAATCGTGCTGTGGAAGCTGTCAGGCTCGGGGCATGTGTGGCCGGGCGCATCGCGCTCGGTTTTCTACCTGGGACGCGGCACGCGGGTCATCGACGCTAACGATCAGATGTGGCAGTTCTTTCGCGATTTTTCGCCGGCCCGCAGATAGGCGCCAGCACCAGAGGCCGCGCGCGCGCCGAATCGGCGTTGGAAGGACGCTGCCGGGCCGCGCGCGGCCCGGCAGCGCCATTTTCATTCGTTCACCAACTGCCTAGCGATGGATCTCTTCGAGCTTGTTGATGTCGTAGAGCTTCTCCGCTTCAGGTCCCTTCAGGTTCGGGAAGCCGCCCGGAACGATCCAGATCGTGCCGCGATCGTTCTGCACGTCGAGCACCTGCACCGACTGGAACTCTGTCGTGAAGACGCCCTTGTTGATCGGGTACATCCAGTCGTCCTTGTCGAAGCTTTCGCTCCACTTCTTCTGGAATTCCCAGACCTTCCAGAGTTTGTCCTTGTGGTCGAAGGCTTCCATCAGCCACGCGTCATAGTTCTGCGAATCCCAATCCTCGACGACGCTCTTGTACGGATGACGCTCGCTGAGCGGCGTGCGCTCTTCGATGGCAAAGCGCCGCATCGTCCACGTATCGTTCGGGATGATTCCGTTGGGGCCGTAAAGATAGGTATATGCGTGAACGGAATCGACGACCGCCAGCTGATCTTTCCATCCGAGGAAACGCCAGTGCCACTCGAGCTCGCGCCCGGAGAAGCTGTAGAAATCTTCGAGCGTATGGTCGGTGCCCAGCAACGAGTCCGACTTGACCTCGGCCGAAATACGGCGCACGCGGCGCAGGTTCGGGATATAGGCCCAGCCGTCGTCTTCGCGATGCGGGTCGGCGTAACGGTAGATGATGAACGCGGTGCCGCGGATGTCAAACGGCGAGTAGAAACCCGTGAACTCCTTGAACTCGAACGCTGCAGCATTAGGCACCGGCAGCGTGTGATTCTCCAGCATCGCAAGATGCGTATAGAAGACCTTGCGATAGAACGCATCCAGCGTGCGCTGGAAGTTGCCGCCGCCGCCATATATCAGCTTCATCACTTCGGCTGACGGCAATCTCGGATTCACGCCGGACTCCGTCCAACCCGCGCTGTTCATCCAGTCGGTCGGAGGCAGCTCCCAGGTGGGGATGTCGTGCGAGCCGCCAGAGCGGTCCCAGGTGGCTGGAGCCATGCACGAGAATCCGAAGCTCTGCCATCGATACTCGTAGTTCCAGACCGCTTTCCATCCGGCGTCAGGATCGCTTTCCTTGACCGAGGCATTGGGAAACGGCTGTCCGCATACGTAGTTGCCCACGGTGTGATCCGGGAGCAATTTGACCTGCGACTGATACTTCTCCGTGCAGGCCATGTAGTCCTGGCGGGGAGTATGGTCCACCGGAGCCGCGATCGGCGCCTTGAACTCGGGGAAGTTCAGCTGTTCGAGATAGCCGGGAAAAATGAACGGCCGCATGCGCTCGAGATCTTTTGCGGTGAGCACGTCGCCGACCTTGAAGTCGGGCTTTGCGTCCTTATACTTGGCCAACCACTGGTCGAATGTGGCTCTGGTGTAGCTCTTTACGTCCTGCGCCATGGCGGGACGCGCGCAAAGCAAGGCACCGGCAATGACCAACAGCCCTGCCAGCGCGATGCACCTGCTTCCCGCCGCCTCAGTCATCTTCGGTTTGATCCACATAACCCTTTCGCTGTCCTCCCTCGTGATGCGTTTCGAAATTCAGCCCTCGATGATCCCCTCCTGACTTCCGATCCCTATCTTCACGCTTGCCCCCAACTCACACGTTCTTCCCTGATTCATGCCCCGCCCGACGATTTGCCCTCCAGCAGCCGCATCGCCGTCCGATCCAGCGCGTCCGCCGCCGTGTAGCGCACCGTATGGTCGAGCTCCGCGACCATCGCAATGAGCGGCACAACCGAGCGATCTCCGCCGATTCTGCCCAATGCCCATGCCACCTCGGCCCGCGCCATCGGATCCTCGGTCTCATCTGCCGTCCGGACGAGCAATCCGACTTCGGCGGCGCCGCCCGACAAGCCCACCGCGCGAATGCCCATCAGCGACAACTCGGAGTCCGGCGAAGCGACCGCCGCGATCACGACGTCGCGCGCGTTGCGGAATTCCACTTCGTCGAGAAGTTGAGCCACATGGAGGCGGGTGATCGAATCGTCGTCCTGGATTGCGGCTTTGAGGTAGGCGGCGCCGGCGGGGTCGCCGTAATGGGTGAGCGCCGCCGCCGCGCCGATTCTCACGTCAATATTGCGATCGCTTAGCGCCTCCCGCAGCAGGCCGGCCACGCGCGGATCGCCCGCCCGGCCGAGCGCTACCGCGGCCATCGCGCGCGCGTCATCGTCGACCCTGCCGCTCAGGATAGGCTCGGCGATTTGAACCGCCGAGCCGTCACCCAAGCGCAACAGCGCGTACGCCGCGCCGGCTCTTTCGAAGGAATCCCGCGCCGCGGCGGCGAATCGTCTAAGGACGGGAATCGCGGCGCGGTTCCCAAGCTGGCCCAGTCCCCGCGCGGCGGCGATGCGCGTCGTTCGATCCGGACCTTCCAAGGCGCGCCCCAGCAATTCGCTCGCGCCCGGGTCGTGAGCTTCGGCGGCTCCGTCCACGACGATTCGCCGGTACGCGGGTGCGGTCGAGAGATAGAGCTGGCCCAGAGCTTCCACGGCGTCCGCGTCGCCTACATCTCCCAGTCCATCCGCCACGGCCATCCTGAGAGCGGGCTTGCGGGTGCCCTCAAAAATCTCGACCAGACGCGCAATCTCGTCGTGGTCGCCCGCAGCGGCAAGCGCGCTGATCGCGTAGCAGCGCTCGTACGGGTCGGACTCATACAGGCCACGGCGCAGCACGAGCACGGAAAAGGACCGCAATGCCGCGAGGCCCGCCGGTTTGTCGAATCGATACGAGCTTCCAATCCGCGCGCTCGCTCCCCACAAATCGCCGCGCTCGACCATCGCGCCAATCACGCTCATCGAGGGATCGGTGGAAATGTCGAGGAGCGCGGGAAAGGAAGAGTGTGTAAAAAAGTGGTTTCGGCTAATCCGAAAGACGGCCACGGCCGCGATGAGGAGCACGGCCGCGACGGAGCTAGCGACAAGCGGCCCTGAGTAGCGCCTCAGAGCCCTCGCGCCTGCTGCTAGGAACGCTCGATTCGCCTTGCCAGAAGTCACCTGCGACCCCCGTCAACCAAGGCTGAAACTAACGTCTTGGATTACTCAGACTTATCTTCGGACTAGCTCGGTCTAATCCTTTGACAAGATTAAAGCAAACCAGAACAGGCAATTTTCGGATGAGATGCCCATGATTTTGCCTAAGTAGCCCCGCACCTCACTAAACGACCGGCCGGAGAAACAAGTTCCCCACATTGTACGCGGGCGTTTTACAATAGAAGAAATAGCGAAAAGCCCAGCGGCGGGCTTCACATCATCATGCGCTGCTGGGCCTGCGAGCCTCGGCTCGCGCCGCGCGGAGCAGCCCGGCGATTTCGCTCCGCGTATTCGCAGCGTAGCGCTCGAAGTCCGCACCGCGGCGCAAATCGGCGAACATCCCGACGGGGTCCTCGTGGAAATGCAGAAAGGCGGCGGCGCCGCGATAGAAGATGCCGCGTTTGCGCTCGGTCAGGCCGGGGATCGTCCGGAGTTCTTCGAGCAGCGCTTCAATCGCTTCGAGCGCCTTGGGTCCGGCGTGCTTCATCGACCATCGATTTTGTCCCCGCCCGTCGTGCGGCGGGTGGCGCGTTCAGCCGCGATGCGGTTCGATCACCACGTTGCCCGCGGCCACCTTGGTCTCATCCGCAGGCCCGCCGCGCAGCAGCACGTCTTCGTCATGGAGCGCGGCAACCTCGCTGTCGGAAAGCGCCAGCATCTCGCGCAGCACGGCGGCGTTATCCTCGCCCACGCGCGACGCCTTGACGTCGGTGCGCTCGGGCCAGTCCGAGAACTTGACCGGCATCCCGGGGATATCGAGCTCGCCGAGCGTCTCGTCGCGCACGCGCCGCACGGTCTTGCGGCCGCGCATGTGCGGATGCTCCATAGCCTCTTCCAGCTTGAGCACGGGCGCGCAGGGTACGCGCTCGCGGTCGAGCGCGGCGATAGCGGAGTCGCGGTCGGGGAAGGTCGCGAGCCACGTTTCGATAATCTCGCGCAGCGCGGCGTTGTTCTTGACCCTGCGCCCGTTGGATGAAAAGCGCTCGTCGTTCATCAGATCCGGCTGGCCCATCGCGCGCAGCAATCGCGGCATCTCGTGCTGCTGCGCGATCAGCATGATATGGCCGCCGTTGGCCTTGTAGACGCCGCACGGACTGCCCGCAGGATGCATCGAGCCGTTGCGCTTGGGATGGTAGCGGCCGGGCCGCAGCGAGAGCACCGGCACGAACAACTCGTGCATGTGAAAGTAAGTGTCCATCAGAGAGGCGTCGATATACTGCCCCTTGCCGGTGCGTTCGCGCGAAAGCAACGCGAAGCCGACCGCCATCGCAGCTGCCACGCCGGTCGAAATGTCGCCGATCGCCATCGAGGGCACGATCGGCGCGCGGTCGGGCTCGCCAAGCTGATCGGTGACGCCCGCGAGCGCCGAGCCAATATAGTCGTAACCGGGCCGGCGGCTGAGCGGCCCGCTCTGTCCGGCGGCCGAGATCGAGCACATCACCAGGCGCGGATTGATTTTCTCAAGCGCCTCGTAGCCGAAGCCCATGTCGGCGATTACGCCAGGCGCGAAGTTCTCCACCACCACGTCGATCTTCGGGATCATCGCGAGCAGCAACGCCCTGCCGCGCGGCTTGCGCAGGTCTACCGCCAGGCTGCGTTTGCAGTGATTGTGCTGGAAGTAGTAGCTGCTCATGCCGTCCTTCACGATCCCGAGCGCGCGCACGTGATCGCCATCGAGCGAGCGCTCGACCTTGATAACGTCCGCGCCGAGTTCGCCCAGGATGCGCGTGCAGGTCGGGCCCGCCACGTAGTGGGTGAAGTCGAGCACGTGGAAACCCTCGAGCATCTGCGGCTGCTGCTGTGTCATATGCAATCCTTATCAGATCCGGCTTGGGTCCGGCCGTGCCGACCCGGAGTGTGAGCGTTGCTTGTCAGTGATGCTCCGCTGGTCGCATCCCCGCGCCATCATACAGAGCCGCGCGCCGCCATGTCCAAGGAAGTTCGGAGGCGGTTTTAGCGGGCGGGACGCGCGCGACATTCGGAGCAAAGCCCGTAAAGCTCCATCTTGTGGTGGGTCAGCATTACGCCAAGCTCGCGCGCGACCGTCTGCTGAAGTTCTTCGATCGCCGCGTTCTCGAATTCGATGATGCGTCCACAGCGCTCGCAGATGAAATGGTCGTGATGATGGTCGCCGGCAACCTCGTAGCGCGCCTGGCCTTCGTCGAAGTGGCGCTCATAGAGCAGGTCGCATTCCTTGAGCAGGCGCAGCGTGCGGTAGATGGTGGCATAGCCGACGTGCGGATTGACCTTCTTGACCTCGGCGTAAAGCTCCTCGGCGCTGACATGACGCCCCAGCCCGAAGAAGACGCGCGCAATATCGTCGCGCTGGCCGGTCGATTTGAGTCCGCGCTCCTTGAGCCGCCCGTGGAACGCTGCCATCCGCCGCTCGACCTCGCCGAGCTTCGGATTGCCTGCGGCCTTGCGGGCGATTCCTTCCTCCGGGCGCGGCATGGGGGAACGATGCGACTCAGCCAGGCTCGGCCGCGCCGCCTTTGTCGGCCCGCTCCGGCCCGTCGGGCTCGTCTGAGCGGGTCTGCAACAGCCGGCGCGCGGCGGGCGACAGGTAAAGCGTCTCGAGGTCGCGCGTGCGCAGCGCGTCGAGCAACACCTCGAGCTGTTCGGCCGGCGGCTGCGAGGAATCGATGATGATGAGGTCCTTTTCGCGGAGCCGACAGGCGCCGCCGCGCGCGCGATAGCCGACCTCGCGCAGCAGCCGCTCGCGCCTGACCTGCAATCCGACGCGCTCCGCCGCCGCCGCCAGCTCTTCGACCATCGATGCGATTCGCGCGCCGCCTCGTAACTCAGCCATCTTCAAACACCCCTTGTTAGAGCCGAATACGCATGATATCGCCGGATTGTACGCTTAGAGTGAGGCCGATGATCAAGCGCATCCTGGTCGGCATCGACACCTCGGAGCACTCCCGCGTGGCCCAGGCTTACGCCTTTGCGCTGGCGCGCCGCCTGGGCGCCACTCTTGTCGGACTGCACGTCGTCGACATCGTTTCGATCGAGGGTTCTTTCTTCCATGATATCTCAGGCTCGCTCGGACTAGAACCCTATCTCGACTTCTCCTCAAAAATGCGCGAAGTGCTGACGCTGCGGGGACGGACCGTGGTGGAGGACTTCTGCGCGACCGCCGAACGCGAAAAGATCGCGGCCGAGCCGCTGCTCGACATGGGCGTGGTGGCCAACCAGATTTGCGAGCGGGCCAAGGCCGCCGACCTCGTGATGATCGGCCATCGCGGCGTCCACGAACGCTTCTCGACGGGGCTTTTAGGCTCGACCGCCGAGAGCGTCGCGCGCAAGAGCCCGCGGCCGCTGTTCGTCTCGCCCAAGCGTCTGCGCGAAATCGAGCGGCTGACTCTCGCCTACGATGGCAGCGAGCGGGCGTCCAAGGCGAAGCGCGCGGCGGCGGAGTTCGCCACCGAACTCGGCGCGCCGCTCACGGTAATAACGGTCGCGCGCGACCCCAAGATGGGCGAGCGGGTGATCGCCGAGGCGCGCCACTACCTTGAACCTTACCGCGTCGGCGCAACGTTCGAGCGGCTTAGCGGCCATGCGCACGAAGAGATCGTGCGTTATCTCAACCAGAGCGAGACCGACCTGCTGTTCATCGGCGCATACGGCCACAGCCGGATCATCGAAATGGTGCTGGGCTCGACCACCGAGTACGTCCTGCGCAACGCACCGTGCCCGGTGTTCCTGTCGCGCTAGCCAAAAGCAGGACGACTGCCATGCCGGCGGTGGCCCGGCGGGTGGAAAAGCCCAGTCGGCGATAGAGACGGAGAATCCGCGCGGTCGCCTGGTTCGACAGAAGCACGGGTCCGCGATGGCGCGCGAGGAATTCGGCCAGACGCACCTGTTCATCCCAACCGAACTGCTCTTTTGAATACTGGGTGAACTCGACGTCGTAGGGCGGATCGGCATAGATGAAATCGTCGTCCGCGAGGGCCAGCTTCTCGAAATCGCCGGCGCTGAACTCCCATCGCCGGAACGCGGCCCGGTAGGCGGAAAAATCGGTGAGATAGTTGATCCGGCGGTAGCGGCCGAACGGTACGTTGAACTCGCCCTTGCGGTTGAAGCGGCAAAGCCCGTTGTAACCGGTCCGATTCAGATAGTAGAAGAGCGCGGCCGCCGCCGCGCTGTCGCCGGCGCCGTCCGCGACCAGGCGATTGAAGCGCTCGCGATGACGGTAAAAAAGCGCCGCCTCGTTGCGCATCGCGATCTTTACCTTGAACCCACGCTTCAGCCATCGATAAAAGTTCACCACGTGCGGGTTGATGTCGCTGAGGTGCGCGCGCGCCGGCATCAGGGCGAGCGCAACCGCTATCCCGCCGCAAAACGGCTCGACCAACCTTCGATCGCTGAACCGTAGCCACAGGGGAGCGAGGTGCGGCACCAGCCATCGCTTGCCCCCCGCCCATTTAAGCGGCGGCCGCGATCCTGCAGTGCCGGCGGGTGACGGAGCGCTTGGCTTCGGCACGGCGCTCACGCCTGCGGCTCCGCGGCGCGACGCTCGATGAAGCGCGAAAGCAGCATCCGCATCGACTCGATCGGCTGGATCCCCGTGAGCGGAAAATCGCCCAGGATGAAGCTTGGATAGCCGAGCGCCGAAAAACGGTCCGCTTCGGCCTTGTTCGCGGCAAGCCGCGCGGCCATCCGTCCGCGTTCGATTTCGTCGCGAAAGCGCGCGCGGTCAAGGCCGGCCTCAGCCGCGATCGCGGTCAACAGGTCGAGATTTCCGATATCGGCGCGCTCCTCGAAGGCGGCGCGAAAGACCGCATCGTGATAGTCAGCGAAAGCGCCGGCGTCGCGCGCCAACTCCGAGCCCTGGAGCGCATTGTCCGAGTCGAGCCATCGTCCGGGCGGCTCGACGGCGATGCCGGTCTCGGCGGCGACGTTGCGAATCTTTACCAGTTCGAGCGCGCCGAGCGGCAGTCCGGGGCGCGTGCGGTAGTTGCGTAGCGCGATCGGCACGCCCTTCCACAGCGCGATAAATTCGAGCTCGCGTTCGAGCTGGCTGACGATGCGCCACGCGAAATAACAGAGCGTCGAAGCGTAGTCGAAATAGATTGGAATTACGGTCTTCGCCACGGCTTCTCGCGCTTCGTGTCTCGACTCAAATATTGGCCTCTCCGGCGCGCGCGGGCAATTGCCTTGTGTGCGGGCGCTTTGCCCGCTTGCCTGCTCGGGCGATGACCGCAATGCTGGCGCATGGCGATAGAAAGACGGGAAGTGATGAAGCTCGGCGTGGTCGATTTGGGCGTCGAAAAAGCCGAATTGCCCAACGGCCTGACAGTCGACCTCGCCGTAATCCGCCATCCGGGGGCGAGCGCTATCGTCGCCCTCGACGAGCATAGCCGCGTGACGCTGCTTCGGCAGTGGCGGCACGCGATGGGCGGCTGGATATGGGAGGTTCCGGCGGGATGCCGCCGTGCCGACGAAACCGCGCGCGCCTGCGCCGAGCGCGAGCTTAGCGAGGAGGCCGGACTTGGTGCGCGCCGCTGGGACTACCTCGGTGCAATCGTAACGATCCCAAGCTTTTGCGACGAGCGCATCGAGCTTTACCTGGCACGCGAACTCGAGGCCGCGCCAGGCGAGCTCGACCATGACGAAGTCATCAGTGCCACGCCGGTCGCCTTGGACCGGGCACTGGCGATGATCGTGAGCGGTGAGCTCATCGATGCAAAGTCGATCGTCGCGCTGCTACGCGCCCGCGATTTCCTGACTGGCGCAGGATCAGCCTGAGTCGCGTTTTTGGGCCCGCCGTCGCCTGGTTTGCGACGATTGCCAATATTCGGACCCGCCCCTGGCTGACCGCGAATTACGCGGTCGCCCGCTAATCAGGCAGCGCTCTTACTCGACCGTCACTTCGTCCGGAAACAGGAAGGTGGTTGCGCCATCGTCAAACTGCACCAACAACATCCGGCGCCCGAGGTTGTCCACCGAGCGCAAAATGCGAGGTTTTTCTGTGTATCTGCTCAACCCTTCATGGTCTCGCACAGGCTTGAGCAAACGACAACGCCGCCCCACCGCCGCCTCGAAATTCATAGTTTCCATGTTCATCACTGTCCTTCCGCCCGCCTAGCTCCGCCGCCCGCATGTTGGAGAATCCCTCTGTGCCTTACTGGATAGCAATGATCGCGCCTATTGAATTAGACGCTTCGGAACCGACTTTCATTCCCCCACAACCTCGTTCGAAAAGCCAAATAACTCGGCCCTTCCCTCGAATTCCTAGTCCCTGGTTGTTAGCCAGGTTTGGCTGCGCAGTTACGCGCTCTTGATTTGCGGCGAGAATCGCGTCAGGTACAGGGTCGGACTGATTTGGGATAAACCGGTTTGGGATGAAAACTTCTGCGCCGCAGCACCATTTGGTTACTACTAGCACCATCTATCGTTAACAAACGCCCAGCCTCTAAGATACTCGTTATAAATGCCATGTCAACGCTATATCCCCTGATCATCGGCCGCGAGGTCGTCGCGTCCACCGAGCACTATCTCTCCGCCGCCGCCGCCGCCCGCATCTTCGACCGCGGCGGCAATGCGATCGACGCCGCCGTAGCAGCCACGCTCGTCGAAGGCGTCGTAAATCCCCACATGCACACCATCGGCGGCGAGGCGCCGATGCTGATCAAGACAGGATCGGCCGACCGGGTGGTCGCGATCAACGGCAATACGATGGCGCCCGAGCGCGCGACGATTTCCCACTATCGGGCGCTCGGGCTGGATCTCGTTCCTGGCGAAGGATTGCTCGCCGCCGGCGTGCCCGCGGCTTTCGGCGCGATGGCCTGCGCGCTGGAGAACTTCGGCACGATGACCCTCGCCGACGTCGCGGGTCCGGCGCTCGCCCTCTGCGAGGACGGATTTGCGATGCACCCGGGGCTTTGCGGCGACGACGCCTCGGTCGATGTCCCTGGCCTGGGGATGGGCTCGATCCACGCCAATGCCGAGGTCTTTCGGACGCGATGGCCTTCGACCGCGCGCGTATATATGCCCGGTGGCGAGCCGCCGCGCTCCGGCGACGTGATCAGGAATCCGGCGCTCGCGCACTTCTTCCGCCGCCTGCTCGACGCCGAAGCCGGCGCGCGCAACGGCGGCCGCGCGGCCGGCCTGCGCGCGGCGGCCGAGCGCTTCTACCGCGGCGACATCGCGCGCGAGATCGTCGCCCACTCCGAGGCGCACGGCGGACTGCTGGCGCTCGAGGACCTTGCCACCTTCGCTACCCGGATCGAAGAGCCGGCGAGCCGCACCTATCGTGGCTCAACCGTCTTCAAGTGCGGACCGTGGTCGCAGGGGCCGGTCTTCCTGCAGCAGCTTGCGTTGCTCGAGGGTTTCGACCTCGCCGCGATGGGCCATAACTCGGCCGCCTACCTTCATACGCTCATCGAGGCCGCCAAGCTTGCCTTCGCCGACCGCGAGGCCTATTACGCCGATCCAGAATTCGTCGACGTACCGCTCGGCGCGTTGTTCTCCGAGGGCTATTCGGCGCTGCGCCGCGCGCTTATCGATCCGAAGCGCGCCGCGATGGATTTGCGGCCGGGCGATCCGCGGGCGATGCGCGCCGAGTCGGACGCGCCGCTTGGGCCGCGTTCGTGGGGCGCCGGCACGACGCACGTCGACGCCGCCGACCGCCACGGCAACCTGATCGCGATCACGCCGAGCGGCGCGTGGCTGCGCAGCTCGCCCGTGGTCGAGGCGCTC
>Ga0335079_10009606_pt1 | contig 11016 bp, 5 predicted proteins | sample Lox_Sample_33_FD_206719 | JGI IMG/M metagenome (GOLD analysis project Ga0335079, IMG submission 206719) | Soil microbial communities from Loxahatchee National Wildlife Refuge, Florida, United States - Lox_Sample_3.3 | ecosystem: Environmental > Terrestrial > Soil > Wetlands | place: USA: Florida... | reverse complement strand
ATGCCGTGCGGAACGGAGGTTCCCGTTCCGTTCGTTCCGGTCCACGCGTCGCGAACCAGGTAAGAGTACTGCGGGCCGAACTGCAGTCTTCCGTGCGGGCCCTGATGCAGGCGTATCCAGAACCCAACCGTTCCCTCGATCAGGCGCTGAGTATCGACGCTGCAACCGCCGGCGAAATTGAACCCAGTGGTCGCGGACGAACTCGGCAAGCCCTCGGTGTAGCAACCGGAAACTGAGAGAGACGGAGGCCCGTAACCGACCTCTTTTCCGCTTATCGGGTCCACTGACCACCGTTTGCCTGTATATTCCTCACCGGCGTTCATGTACCAATCAAGTTTCTTCAAATGCAATTCGACTGTGGCCAGTCCCTGGTAGCTGCGAAGCAACCCGAGCGTGCCGGATGGGTTGACGGTCGCGTCTGCCTCGCCACCTGTTCCATAGCGGCCAATGCCCTCTCCGGTTAGGAAGTGGGCGCCGATATCAAGTTTCTTGGCAATGGTGACACGGCCGTTGACGCCAATGCCGCCCGCGGTCTGCGAGTCGTTGTAGGCGCCCAAGACCGACGGTGTGGTTCCGCAGTTGGGTGAGCCGCCGGTGGGCAATTCTTCGCAAGGATAAACGCGATCGCGGAAACGGCTCAAGATTCCGAAGACTTCGAAGTGTCCGAACCCGGGCTCGGCCGCTGCCTTGAAGATAATGTCAGGCATCGCATTGAACGAATAGTTTGCAATGTTCGTGCAGGTCGTGGTTGCAGCGAGGGTGGTGGAGTTGACCGAGGTACTGCAAGCGGAGACCGCGGAATTGTACAGACCGCCGGCGTTGCCTTGGGTTCCCAATGCGAAATTGGAAGCGTTGTTACGAGCCGCGAAGGTCGTCTGCGGATTTTCGACCGAGGCGCCGAGCCAGAAATGGTTGCCGAAGTTCCTGACGAGGCGGACACCGTATTGCCGAGCCCAACTGAAGCCGACGGTATACTGCGGGTCGATGGTCATCGGAAGGGCTTCGGTGCGATTATCTTCACCCTTTTTGGTTTCAGTTACCAAGCTCCACATCTGGCCGCCGGTAAGGGTCCAGGAAGGAGAAGCGACCTGTCCCCAGACTTGCCGCTGGCGGAGAGCATAGCTGTTGCTTTCGTTGTTATTCGACGTTACAGCGGCTGAAAGGAAGTCGGCCTCGTAGTATCCGCCCATCTTCCAAGAATCACCGAGTTTCCCTTCGGCCAGCATGCTGATTCGAGACTGACGGCCGGAACCATAGAATTCAGAGAGGTGATTCGCGGCGGCGCCGGGCATGTTCACGCTATTGAAAGGCGTGTTGATATCAGACCCAAGAGCGCGATTGCGGTAAACAGATTCTGCCGCCAGGAAGCCACCTGGAGTGATAGTGATGCCCTTGTAGTGAATCGCGAGTGGGCTTTCGAGCTGATCGCGCAGGTTCTTTTGCGTTTCCTGAAGGCTCAGCGCATTGGCGGTAGCATTTGTTTTCATGTCAGTGATGTCGGTTTGGATGGCACTGACAGTCTGGCCTTGCTGAGACGCCTGGGCGGCGGCAGCGTCGGCTTTAGCCTGGGCTTGGTTGGCGGCAGCCTGGCTGGCATCGAGCCTCTGCTGCAATTGCTGAATCTGTCCGTCGCGGCTCTGGATCTGCTGACCCAAGTCCTGGATCTGCTTCTGCTGCGCTTCGATCGCCTCTTTCAATTCGTTGAGTTGGGACGCGACCGAAGGGGCCTTCGCGGCCGCTTTTCTTGTGCTTTTAGCTGCAGGAGTGGAAGTGTCCTGCGCGGCAGCAACCATGCCACCTGCTAGCGCCATCGACAGCGCCAAAGCCAACGCTTGCTTCATTTTCATCTCCTCACAAAACTGGATTTACGAACAGCACAGCACTACCGAACACGTCAGATGAATCGTATTTTTGCGTGACGCTTGATATAAAACTGAAAATGTTAATAACTGATGAACGTTCGTTGAATATCGCGTGAATCTCGGGAGTGAGTGTTAGAAGTCATCAACACGCGAGAGGTATATCGGAAAGCGCGGGGAGATGGTGGGGCTTTTTCGCGCGACATTCCGTGAGAAAGTACATGTCACACATGAGGCGATGGATGGACGCAGGAGGATCGTGAAACGCGTCGATGCTGCAACTCTCCCGGTTCCCCCTTCGAACCTGGCAAGGCAACAATCCCCGTGTGGAAGACGAAACGAAGTTATCGCTCCGATCTAGTGAACCTGTTTGATTGCCGCCTTAACCTTCTCTACGACGCTTGCGGGCAATGGCGCGTAGCTGAGTTGGGACGTCATTGTTTGACCATCGGTGACCATCCATTCGAGGAACTGAGCGAGGATCTTTCCTTTGTTGGGGTCTTTGGCTGGAACCGGAATCAGCAGCCAGGTAAAGCTTGATATGGGATATGCGTTCTTACCTGGCGCGTTTGTGATTGAGACACGGAAATCGGCGGGCATGTTTTTCAGTGATGCCGCGGCCTCAGTAACTCCGGCCAATGATGCTCTCAGGAAGGTCCCGGCGGAATTTTGGACGGACCCATACGAGATGTTGTTCTGGAGCGCATAGATCAGTTCAATGTAACCAAGGGAACCGGGCAGCTGCCTGATCTGTCCCGCGACTCCCTCGTTACCTTTGCCGCCCAAGCCAACCGGCCATTTGACAGAGGTGCCCTTGCCTACGCTCGATTGCCACTCTCCACTCACCTTTGAGAGGTAATCGGTCCAAATATATGTGGTACCACTACCGTCGGAGCGATGCACAATGATGATCGCCTGGTTAGGAAACTTCACACCAGGGTTCGCTTTGGCGAGCGCGGGGTCGCTCCAATTGGTGATTTTGCCAAGAAAGATGTTGGCGAGCACCTCAGGAGTAAATTTAATCTCGCCACTCACTCCGGGAACATTGTAGGCAGGAACGTCCGCTCCGAGCACGGTTGGAATATGCAGAATTTTGAACTTAGCTTGCTGCAATTGCTCGTCGGACATGGGTCCATCGGAGGCCCCGAAGTCGACAGTCCCGTTTAGGACCTGTCGGATCCCGCCGCCACTCCCAATTGATTGGTAGTTGATTTGAATATCAGGATGGAGCTTGTTGTAATCGCTGAACCACTTCGAGTACATCGGATAGGGGAAGGTCGCGCCCGCCCCGTTAAGTGTGGTCTGACAAAAAGCAGGCAGGGACAGAGCAAGAACGGCTAATAGCAGCGCGGTTCGCCGGATCACTAGATAAATCCTCCTGAACAATGACTCTCTTTTAATCAGTCAATGACTGGTTCTAGTTGTGGAATGTTAAGAGAAGGTTACAACGCGGTAAATTTCTGATGAACCAGCCTACTTTCCAAACACTTAGGGAGCTGAGATTTTTGTCGAACCGAGCTAGTTCGCGGCCGAACAATGCAACCTTCTCCGACCTCAAGGAACCGAGTGTCTGGGGCTGTTTCTACCAGTTATATGCGCAGCTGGCTGGTATCGCGAACTGGGCCAGCGCGAAAGCATTTGTTCTGGCAAACTGCTTAAGACCACGTTCATGAAAGACGGAATCCGATATGCGCCGGGTTGGCCCGGCATCGAACCGCGTTGGACATCAAGCGCGAAAACCGGTATTGGCACTGCGCTCAACCTCAACAGTAAAGTCTGGTTCACGATCAGCCATGGCATTCTCAATGAAATTTATTTTCCCCGAGTAGATCAAGCGTGTACGCGGGATTTTGGTCTGCTCGTAACCGATGGCCATTCTTACTTCTCAGAAGAAAAGCGGGATTGTGCTTTTCAAAACCTGCCAGTTGAACCGGGCGTACCCGTCTTTCAACTGGTCAATACAAGCAATGATGGACGTTACCGGATCGAAAAGGAAGTGCTGAGCGATCCGCGGCGTAACGTGGTGCTGCAAAAAGTCCGGTTTGTGCCGCTTCGAGGATCGCTGGCCGATTATCGTCTGTACGCCCTGCTGGCTCCCCATCTGGCCAACTTTGGATACGGCAACACGGGTTGGATTGACGACTATAAAGGCACACCGCTGCTCTTTGCCCAGCGAGATGCCTGTGCGCTAGCGCTCGGGTCGTCTGCGCCGTGGGTTAAGCGTTCAGCAGGTTTCGCGGGCATCTCGGACGGCTGGCAGGATCTATCGCGAAACTTTCGGATGAAATGGGAATACGACCGCGCAGAGAATGGCAATATCGCACTGACAGCCGAGATTGACCTTTTTGCATGCGGGGGAGAATTCCTCCTGGCGCTCGGTTTTGGAGGGATCTGGGCCGAAGCCGGGCAGCACGTCATCTCGTCTCTTTTTTCTCCCTATGAAACCACGCGCGCTGAGTACATATTCCATTGGAGGCATTGGCACAAGAGTTTGAAAAAACTCGACCAGCCGCGGGAGAAGGATCTTTATCGCACGAGTGTAGCCGTAGTGCGCTCCCACGAGTCGAAGGACTTTCTTGGCGGGACAATCGCGAGTCTTTCGATCCCCTGGGGATTCAACAAAGGCGATGAGGACCTGGGTGGGTACCATCTGGTTTGGCCCCGCGATCTGGTGGAGAGTGCTGGAGGATTACTGGCCGCAGGCGCTCACGAGGATGCTTTACGGATCCTGCACTATCTTGAGTCGACGCAGGAGGCCGATGGTCATTGGGCGCAGAACATGTGGCTGGATGGGCGTCCATACTGGCAAGGTCTGCAGATGGACGAAACAGCATTTCCAATTCTCCTGGTGGATCTAATGCGACGAGAAGCGCCCCACTGCTTTGGAGAAACCCGCCGCTGGTGGCCGATGGTTCACAAGGCTGCATCGTTCATCGCTGCCAATGGTCCTGTGACGCAACAAGACAGGTGGGAGGAGGACGGCGGTTATTCTCCTTTCACGCTGGCCGCGGAAGTGGCCGCACTGTTGGTGGCGGCCGACGTGGCCGAAGACATGGGTCTGCCAAATTCCGCGCAATTCCTGCGCGAGATGGCGGACACATGGAATGACAATATCGAGCGCTGGATTTATGCGACGAACTCTGACTTGGCAAAACAAGTTGGCGTGGAAGGATACTATGTGCGCGTTGCGCCTGATGATGGCGATGGGGCCGCTTCCCCGCTCCGGGGATTTGTGCCGATCAAGAACCGGACCTTCAAAGCGAATGCTCCCGCAGTCGCAGTCATCAGCCCGGATGCTTTAGCGTTGGTTCGCTTTGGATTAAGAAGCCCGCACGATCCGCGGATCCTGAATACAGTTAAGGTTATCGATGCGTTTCTGCGAACACAGTTGCCGAGCGGCCCGAACTGGTATCGCTACAACGCAGACGGATATGGCGAACACGAAGATGGATCGCCATTTGATGGAACGGGTATAGGGCGTCCCTGGCCGTTGCTAGCCGGCGAGAGAGGTCACTATGAATTGGCGGCTGGGCGAATCTCCTTTGCCGAAGAGCTATTGAATGTCATGGAAAGCTCGACCGGGTTGAGCCGCTTGATTCCAGAACAGGTCTGGGATTCGAAAGACATTCCTGAGCGGGAATTATTTGCCGGCAAGGCGTCAGGCTCGGCCTGTCCGTTGGTTTGGGCGCACGCGGAATATATCAAGCTACGACGATCGCTGCTGGAGGGAAGGATTTTTGATCAGGTTCCGCAAACCGTCGAACGCTATTTAACTCAGAATAAATCTGGTGAATACTTCAACTGGCGGTTTAACAACAAACCGCGCACGATGCCGTGCGGAAAAAAACTCCGGATCCTGCTAATGGAGCCGGCTCGGGTGCACTGGAGCTTCGATGGATGGGTAACGTGCAAGGATAGCGAGAGTGTAGATAGTGGCTGGCGTCTTGAACACGTGGACCTTCCGACCGAGGCGCTTGCTTCGGGCAGAGTAGTGACCTTCACGTTCTTCTGGAAGAAGAACGCGCGTTGGGAAGATCGAAATTTTTCCGTCACTGTGGAGTAATAGTTATCAATCTCTCATCCAAGGAATCTGCATGCGCATTGTCCTCTTATCGATCATTGCCATTTTCACGGTCGCGATTGCAGAAGCGACAACGCTGGCCACGAACCAGGTGATTACCGATCCCAAGCAGATCGCGTCGAAACCTGACGCACGGGTGGAAAAGAACCTTTCGATTGAAAAGCTCTATACGACGCGGCAGATCGGCGGTTCGACGTGGTCGCCCGATGGGAAGACAGTTGCTTTCATCTGCAATTTGAGTGGCCGCGACAATCTTTGGCTTGTGCCATCGGAGGGGGGATGGCCGACGCAGCTGACCGTGAGCGATCAGCGGGAGACAAATCCGACATGGTCTCCCGATGGAAAGTGGATCGCCTATACGTCGGATTACGACGGCGACGAACAGTGGGACATTTTTCTTGTTTCGCCGAAGACGGGGCAGGTGGTGAACCTCACGAACACGCGCGAGATCGCGGAAGTGAGCCCGACGTGGTCACCCGATGGACGTTACCTTGCGTATATGGTCAAGCCGAAAACATCTTCCGTTTTTGAGATCGACATTTATGACATGGCGTTGCGCAGCGTCAAACATTTGACGACGGGAACGGCGAAGGACCGAATCAACTTCTCGCCTTTGTGGTCGCCGGATGGCAAGTTGATCTACTACACGCAGTCGCAGGCAAAAGGTACCGATTCGAACATTTTCCAGGCAGATGTGGAAAGTGGCGAAAAGACGCTATTGACGGCTCATGACGGAGAGAAAACGTTCCAGGCGGACGACATTTCTCCTGACGGAAAACGGCTGCTCGTTACGTCCAACGCAGGCAATGGATATGAGAATGCCGGACTTCTGGATGTGGCAGGCAAGAAGATTCAGTGGGTAACAGACGACAAGTGGGAGATAGCGGGCCGGAGTTTCACTCCGGATGGTCAGTCGCTAACTTACACCTCTAATGTTGAAGGCAACGTCGATATCTGGATGTATGACATTTCATCCGGAAAAGCGCATCCACTGGGCCTTCCAGCGGGTTTGAACTTCCCTGCCGGACGAAGATCGCCATTTACGCAGGATGGTTCGCACATGCTTTATTTGCATAACGGGCCGGCGGCTCCTGGCGATCTATGGGTATACGCGCGGGCGGATGGCAAATCGCGGCAGCTCACCCATTCTCTTGTCGGCGGCATTCGAGCGGAAGACATGGTGGAACCGTACCTGGTTCACTATCCGAGTAAAGATGGCAAATGGACGATCTCTGCATTTGTATACGTGCCTTACAACCTACCGCGAGATGGCCAAAGTCCGGCAATTGTAATCGTGCACGGCGGACCAACAGCGCAGTGGATGAATAGCTTCAATCGCTTTGTGCAATACGCCGCGAACCAGGGTTATCTGGTGATTGCGCCGAATTATCGCGGCTCGAGTGGATACGGAGAAGAATTTCAACGGGCTAATTTGTTCGATATGGGAGGCGGCGATTTCGAGGATGTGCTCGCTGCGGCCGACTGGATCAAGCAAACCGGATACGTGGATGCGAAGAAAGTCGCACTAATGGGCGGGAGCTATGGCGGTTATCTCACGATGATGGGTGTAACCAAGGCTCCCGATGTGTGGGCTGCAGGTATCGCCCTGGTTCCTTTCGTGAACTGGTTCACGGAGATTCAGAACGAAGACCCCATCCTGCAACAGTCGGACCTGGCAACGATGGGAGATCCGATCAAGAACAGAGCGCGTTATGAAGAGCGGTCTCCAATCAATTTCGTTGACCAGATTAAAGCACCGCTGTTTCTGGCCGCTGGAGGCAACGATCCCCGGTGCCCAAAGACGGAGGCGCAGCAGGTAGTCGATGCGATAAAGAAGCGCGGCGGAGTCGTGGAATTTAAGGTCTACGAAGATGAAGGGCACTCTTTTGCGCGAGTGGGAAATCAGATCGACGCGTACAGGAGAATTACCGACTTCCTCAAGGCGCACGTTCCGCCGGCAGATTGCGGATGCGAGTTGCCTCAGTAAAGGGCGGCCCCGAACGCCTCCGCTCTTACGCTTTGCCCGATCGTGCAGCTCTGCTCTGAAAGAGGCGTGGTCTCATCAACCTTCTTATGTGACCTGCTGCTGATGGGATGCGCGCTTTTTTTCGATCGCTTGTACTCGCAGATGAAGCATGTACAAGACAACGAGTGCGTTCACCCCGATGATGGCAAAACGAATCCAGGTGGGACGGTGAATCAAGTCGGCCACTTCGAACGGGATGTAGATAGCTCCCGAGAAAAAAGCCAGCCACTCAGCCCAAGGCAGGGCGAACCAAAGTCCGTAAGCTTCGACGAACCTCAAGATCGCATAAACGCTTGCTACGACCGCAATTTTCCATAGCCGCATATCGCTGACGCGATAGATCAGGTCAATGAATACGCCGACGTAGTGACGGTAGGGATTGACGTGAAAGAACTCGAGGAAACTTTCCGCAATGCCCCAGATATCTTTGTGGCGCATGGAAAAAATACCAAGGCCGGCCAGTAGGACGATTACACCTTTGGTAAATTCAATGGTGGCGACTGTGCGAACGCCCTTGATGTGCTCGTAATCACGGACTGGATGCATTTGGGATGGTCTAGCCGCGAACCTCAGCCCTGGCGGCGCACGTTCTCGCGTAACTCGACAGCTATCTCCTTTGCGGCTTTGCGCGCCGCCTCATCCTGGCTCACATCAAATGAAATGGCGCCAACACGGGCGTGGCCGCCGCCTCCATAACGCTCACATACTTTGGCCAGATTGACGGTTGGTTCCCGTTTTGACCACGGATTCGATCCCACCGAAACCTTCACTCGGAACGAACTCTTACTTAACCCGACACTGTAGATGGAATTTGGATGCAGATAATAGGGCACAAACTTGTTATAGCCTTCGAGTTCGAGATCTGTAAGGTCGAAGAAAATCGTGCCATCCTTCTCTTCCGTCCGTTGCCGCAGAATCTCGATTGACTTTTGATGCCGTTCCAGCAACGGGGGCAGCACTGCCGCAACAAATGGCTCTTGCAGGATCTCACCGAGCGGTTTGTAGGCTAACAGCGGGATCAATTTCTTCACGAATGTGTGATCGCTCGACGATTCGATCGCCATGGTCAATTTCATAGCAGGCGCTTTCATTTCTACAGCTGCCTTGGCATCCGAATACATGGCGCCATCTACAATGTCGGTCCACTTGACCAGTTCAGCCACTGGACGCGCGTCAAAGCCAAAACGTTTCTCCGCTATCATCGCGATGAAACTGGTGCATGACTTGAAGGCAGGGTCATAAAACTTCCGATTACTTTCGTCGTGCTCGAAGTGCGCGGCGTCGGCGGGAGACAGAAAGGCGCTTTCGTGATGATCGAACCACCACGTAATCTTCGGCGAACTTGAATACTTGAAATCAACGATGGCGTTCTCGTCGCCGTCGAATTGTCTTTCATCGAACAGCGCACCTGCGCGATGCAGCAAGCCGGAGTAGACAAAATCCACGTCGCCGCGGATGCGCTCTCGGTAAAAGCGTGAGAACAAGGCAGCCGATGAAGCGCCGTCAAAACATTTGTCGTGGTAAAAGACCCGGACTCGCAAATTGATTCCCTTTAGTCACCCCACTCGCGGCGGAGTGAAAAACAATTAGAGTTGCTGGTTTGGAGATTTCTGTCAAGACGGATGTTTAGGATGTGCGCTCCGCATTGGCTGCGTTGGACTATTTCCTGCGGCTCCTAATCTTGAGATCGAAACTGACGACTCCATTCTGGTCGCGCAATGCCACAATCGAAATATTACGGGTAATCGTGTATTCCGCCTGAATAATCTGCTGCGTCGAGACCGAAACGTTGGTGCTGTAGGTGAGATTGAGATTGCTGATCACCTGCTGCTCGACAGTCAGCTGTGGGCCGCGAACGATGCTGGTTGTACTCGCAAGGCCCTCTGGGTCAATCTTGATCCGGCTTACGCCAAATAAGCGTTGGACACGGCTGCTCACGGCGCTATTCAAGGCTTCGTTGATGAGCAGGTTCGAAGCGTCACCCCCAAAGCTTGAACCTCCGGCCTGGGCAAGAGAGGCAGATTCGTCACGAGTACGACCCAGGGCGAGCAACGCGATCACATCCTGCTCGGGTAAGGGAGGCTCCGATTGCCACGTAATTCTTATTTTGTTCGAAGCGCTGACGTCCCCCTGAACTCGAACTGTGATGTCGTAATCGCGCACCCGGGTGGTCGCTTCGAGGTCGACGATGGGCTGGGTCTTGGCGGGGTTCGCGAAGGTCACGTCTCCGCGTTGCAGCTGATACTTGGTTCCATTGAACGAGATTTCACCTTCCAGCACTTCCACTCTGCCTACAATCACCGGGCGGTCCGCGGTGCCACGAGCCCTGAGGTCGGCATCTCCTGACAGTCTGGCGATGGCCGTCTGCATTTGCAGCTCCGGAGTAGTGGTGACGTGGACATCGAGCTTCAGCCGGCTTGCCAGGCTATCGCCCTGGCTGAATGTGATGGCCTGTCGGTTTGCCGCGACGTAGGCGGCGAAGTCGAATCCGGGAGTTATCGCCAGTTTTGTGATAACTACGTTGCCGCTCAGCAGGGCGGAATTCGAAGTACCGGTGAGGCGGAGGTCAGCGTTGGCTGTGGAACTGACTCCGGGCGGATAGCGGAGCCGGACACTTTGCGCGCTCGCGCCAAGATCAAGCAGGAGCAATCCATCCTGATAACTTGCGGAGCCTGTCAGCGCAATCGAACCACCGCCGGTTGTACCAATCAGTTTTTCGATCTGGATGCGATTGCGGTCAAAGAGCAAAACTCCATTGAGATCGCTCAGTCCGCTCGGGAAATCGTTGTGGCTTAAAAAGGTGTCTTTTACTTCCACCCGGCCTTGTAGCACCGGCCGCGTCAGTTTGCCGGTCGCTGAGACATTGAGGTCTAGCGATCCGCGGGCCGAAATTTTCGGATTGAGTGACTGCAACAAGGCCATATTGACGGAACCGTTGAGCTGCAGGTCGGTTTGCTGTGAACCGCTCAAATGAGCTTGTCCGTGAGCCGTAAAATCGGTTCCGCTGCCCGCCAGGTGAAAGCTCTCAATTAGCACCGTCTCGTTTGTCA
>Ga0335079_10009605_pt1 | contig 11016 bp, 8 predicted proteins | sample Lox_Sample_33_FD_206719 | JGI IMG/M metagenome (GOLD analysis project Ga0335079, IMG submission 206719) | Soil microbial communities from Loxahatchee National Wildlife Refuge, Florida, United States - Lox_Sample_3.3 | ecosystem: Environmental > Terrestrial > Soil > Wetlands | place: USA: Florida... | reverse complement strand
GACGATGCCGCAGAACGCCGCCGGAACGCGGACCGAAGCGCCGAAATCGGTGCCCTGCGCCAGCGGCACCATGCCGGTCGCGACCGCAACCGCGGAGCCGCCGGATGAACCCGCCGGGCTCAAGGCCGTATTCCACGGATTTCGGGTCGGGCCAAACAGCTCGTTCGTGGTATTGGCCCCGCAGGCGAATTCCGGTGTGTTGGTCTTGGCAAGTACGATGGCACCGGCGGCTTTCAAGCGCCGGACGACTTCGGCGTCTTCTGCTGGAAGATAATCCGCGAACAACGGCGAGCCGAAGGTCGTGCGGATGCCGGCGGTCGGCGTGATGTCCTTGATCGCGATCGGCAGGCCGTGCAGCGCTCCGAGCGGACCTTTGCGCATGACGGCACGTTCGGCAGCTTGCGCAGCGTCGCGCGCCTGTTCGGCCGCGAGCGTGACGATGGCATTGAGTCTTGGATTGATTGCCTCGATGACGGCGAGATGCGCATCCAACACCTCGACCGGGCTCACCGCTCGCGTGCGAATGAGCCGCGCCAGTTCGCGCGCCGATCTGCGGGCGAGGCTGCTGTCGATCATGACGTTTGATACCGCTTGCGGTTATTTGCCGGACCAGTGCACAAAACGCCGTTCGACGAGGAGGAAGAACAGGTTGAGGCCATAGCCGAGTACCCCGGCGGCGAATATAGCGGCATACATGCGCGGCATGTCGAACAATTGCTGCGCCTCGAACACGCTGTGGCCGAGGCCGTCCTGAGAGCCGATGAACATCTCGGCGACCACGATGATGACCAGCGCCAGCGATACGCCATTGCGCAATCCGACGAACGTCTGCGGCAGCGATTCGAGCAGCGTCACGTCGAACAGCACACGCAGCCGTGAGGCACCCATGACCTTGGCCGCCAATAGTCGGGTCTTCCTGGCGTTCATCACGCCATAGGCAACATTGAACAAGATCACCAGGATCGCGCCGAACGCCGCAACCGAGATTTTGGTCTCGTCGCCGACGCCGAACAGTACCAAAAACAACGGGAACATCGCCGAGGCCGGCGTCGAACGGAAGAAGTCGATGACGAATTCGAGCGAGCGATAGAGCCGTTCCGACGAGCCGAGCACGATGCCGAGCGGGATGGCGATCACCGCGGCAATCGCGGTCGATGCCGCGGTCCTATAGACAGTCTTGACGAAGTCAAAGCCGAGCGCGCCGCCGTCCATGCCCTTCCACAACGCCAAGAAGGTCGCGATCGGGGAGGGCAGCAAGACTGGATCGACCCAGACCCGCCACGTCGTCAGCGACCAGACGGCGACAAGTCCGATGACGCCGAGAACCGGCAGAAACGGTCTGAGGTTTTTCGTATTCACGCGCGCCTCACCTCGCGCTGGAAGACATCGAGGCAGTGCGCCTTGGTGCGGACAAATTCGGGATCGGACAGAGTGGCATCGGTCCGCGGCCGCAATGCCCTCACGGCCGGGAAATCAGCAACCCGCGCCGGATGGCGCGACAACAGCAGAACACGGTCGGCCAGAAACACTGCCTCTTCGAGGTCGTGCGAGACCAGCACCGTGGTCGTGCCGGTTTCCATGTAGATGCGCTGCAGCTGCTCGCGCATGAACAGCGTCATTTCGTAGTCGAGGGCGGAAAACGGTTCATCGAGAAAAAGTATCTCCGGCTCGACGATCAAGGCGCGCATGATCGAGACAAGCTGCTGTTGGCCGCCGGACATCTGGTAGGGGTAGAGATTGAGATCGAGCTTGATACCAAGCCGGGCGACCAACCTTTCGGTGCGATCGCGCCTTTCGTCCGAAGGCACCTGCATCATTTTCAGCGGGTAGGCGATGTTGTCGAAGGCGCGCAACCAAGGAAACAGCGCCTCACGATAATTCTGAAAGACATATCCGAACTTTATTTCGTCGAGCCGCATGCCATCGAACAGGATCTGACCCTGATCGGGCGGAATAAGCCCGGCGATGATGTTGATCAGCGTGCTCTTGCCGCAGCCATTCGGACCGAAGATCGAGATCAGCTCGCCACGCGGAATATCGAGATCGAAATTGTCGTAGATGACGGCTTTGTCGAAGCGCTTGCTCAAGCCGCGGATGGTGACATGCGGCCGCTTGGTCGCACCGGTCGCAGGCGCATCGGCCGGCTGCAATCGGACGGCCTGCGGCGCGGCGCTCATGCGCTATCACTCTCCGCGGTCGAGATCAGAATGATTTGAGGTCCTGCTTCACGTCGATCTTCTCAGGCACGACGCCGATCTGCTGGCCGAAATCCGTGAACTCCTGAAGGTAATGGAGCTGCTTGGGACTCATGTCCTTGGTCATGATGTAACCGAGCATCGGTACGGTATCGACCACGTTGTCCGGGGTCATTGTATTCTTGGCGAGATGCTTGCGTGCCGCTTCCGGATTGGCGTGGATGTAGTCGATCGCTTTGCTCCAGGCTTGCGCGAAGCGCTTGGCGACATCCGGACGCTTGGTGATGAACTCCGTGGTGAAGGCGCAGCCGGCGGCGTAAGCGTCGGCATCGGAGCTTCCCAGAATGTATTTGGCGATCACGCCGGCCTCGACAGTCTTGGCGATACCCAGATTGTGCATGATCGTCGCGCTCGGTTCGAGCGTGTAGCCGCCGTCGAAGGTGCCGGCCTTCATGGCATTGACGTGTTGGCCCATGTCGAGCTGATCGATGGTGTAGTCGCCTTCCTTCAAGCCGGCCTTGGCGAGAATGCCCTTTGCGGTATTCAGGTTTGCCGGTCCCGGAGCCGACATCAATTTGAGGCCTTTGAAATCCGCCAGCGTCTTGACCTTGTCGGCGAGCCCTTCACGGACAACGAATTGCTCCATGATGTATGTGCTGTTCTGGCTGTGCATCGCGACGTACATCGCTACACCCGGCTTCTTCACGTCGGCGTTGAGGCCCTCGAGTGTCACCAGCACAGCCGAGACCTCGATCTGGTTGGTCATCAAGGCGGCGACGTTGGGCGGGCCGCCCATCAGGACGGTCGATTCCGGCTCGATGTTGAGCTCCTTGAAGTAACCAAGATCGAGGGCGACGAAATAGGGCAGCGACGAGCTGATCGGGAAAACGCCGACCTTGACCTTGTCCTGCGCCGAGGCGGGAGCGGCAGCCAATACCGCAGCGCTGGCAAGCGCCAGGATCAGGCTGCGCATGACCATGTGGATGCGTTTCATCGGCTCGTCCTCCGGTTTTGGGCTGAGGCTGCTGCTGCGGCCCGTGACATGGGTGCAATTTTCGTGCCGTGGTCAGTCACCAACGTCGACGATTGCAATGACCGGGCCGCCGCCGGGCGGACCCTGATGCATGGCGTCGACGGAAACAAATACCGCCGGGTCGCCGATTGCAGCGGCAGCGATGCCGCCAACCGCGGCCTTGATGTGACGATGCCAGGGCACGTCAGAATCGTCCATCATGATTTGGCGCCGCGAGCGCAACACGCCGGTGCGGTCGGCGTCGCATTTCATGAAGCAGTTGACCAGCCGGCCGCCAAGATCTTCGGCGCGCGGGCGCTCGGGTAGATTTAGGCCGGCGTTGCGAATGGCGTCGTAGATGGCATCGATATCAAGCGCGTCGTTCATGACGGAGTGGCCGATCCGATAGCGACCGCCGGCACCCGACTTGTTGCCGAGCAGAACGATTTGCGCCTGCGTCAGTTCAACTCCGGAGGAGCAGGAGGCGACCGACGAGTAGAGTTCGAGATTTCGGCAGATGTCGTGCGCCTTCGGCATGGCGACTTCACCAAGCGCGACGGCGATGCCGAGCGCGGTCGTGCCGTTCGATACGCCCATCGAGTTGTGCACCTCGCAGGCAACGTCGCGGCCGCGCGATTCGGCTTCCCGCACTGATTCGATGGTAAGAAGCGGCGTCTTCGTCTGCACGTAGTGCACGTCTGCGGTATCGCTGATGCCGGCGTCGCGCATCGCCGCTTTCACGCCGGCGGCGACCTTTTCCACCATCGCCGGACGGCCGATATCTTCCGGCAGCAGCACCTCGCTCATTGCCGTCCCAATCGCAAGCCGCGCCTTTGCGGCAGGCCCCGTGACCTCGGTGCGGGCAAAGACCGTGGCATGCGGCGTGATCACGCCGTCGCAGCCGCCGGACCATACCATCGGAATTTGCCCGACCGCCTGTTCCGGGCGACTGCCGTGCTTCATCAGCGTGCGGCGAAACGCCTGATCGGCGAGAATGCGGGTAAAGTCGTTGACGCCGCCATTGCCTTCGGTCTTACCGATGACGGCGATGACCTGATTGGCAGTAAATCTGCCGCTCTTGATGCAGGCTTCCAGACCCGACGCATCCTGCACATTCTTCAACTCGACCTTGGCGACTTCTATGGCCATGCTCTGTCATCCCCTCGTGGAGCCTTGCCCGAAGGCCTTGTCTCAGGCGGACCGTGTCCACGGCTTGATCTCGCCGCGCAGCATTCGCTCGAAACCTTCACCGCGGTCGATAATCGGTCGTTGACCGCCTCTCGCCGCCATCATGTCTCGGCGCAGTGCGCTCGTTGCCTCCAGGTCGATTGCGAACGAAGCCGTGCTGCCTTCTCGGCAAAGCACCACACCATAATTATCGCGCGCGGCCGCTTCGGAGATTTTGTCGTCGACGACGTCGCGCAGAACGAGCTCGGTCTCTCGTTCCAGCGGATCGCCCCAGCCGCCGCCGCCCGTCGTGCGCACCCGCACGATCTGACCAGCCAGCACCGGCTCGCCGTCGACCAAGCCGCCGAGGTCGCGTGGCGTTCCCTCGATGTCGATAGTGACGCAGAACGGTAGTCCGGCCTTGCCGCCGTTCACACCGTAACAGCCAACGCGGACGCGGTCGGCGGTGACGATGGTGCGGCAATCGACCAGCGCGCGATAATGCTTCTCGTAGCCGAGACCGCCGCGGCGCCTACCGGCACCACCGGAATCGGTCCGCAATGCGAGCTTCTCGACAAGCAGCGGAAATCGCGTCTCGGTGAATTCGGCGGGCTGATTGCGTGAGTCCGGAACGATGTGGATGGCGTCGTTGCCGTCGGCGTAATAGCGCCCGCCCGATCCGCCGCCGAGCACTTCACGCGACAGAAACGGCCTGCCGTTGCGGTCGTTGCCGTAAAAGCCCGTATAGCGGATGGTCTCCTGGTCGGCGGGCATGCGGCCGTCCACCGCCTGCGCGACAACGCCCGCGAGAAGGCCGAGACAACGCAGCAGCACGAAGGATCGCGCATTGGTCGCCGCCGGCCATTCCGGCGTGATCAGCGTACCCTTGGGCGGGAACACCACATCGAACACGTCACACACGCCTTCGTTGACGTGAATTTCCGCGGCGCGTTCGGGTGAGTCGGCAAGGTTGCGCAGGATCGGCGCAATCCATTTGATCAAAAAGGCGCCGCCCGCATAGTCGGCCGGCCAGTTGATCGGCCCCATGGATTGCGGATCGGTGCCGGTGAAATCGAGCGTGATATGGTCGGCCCGCTTGGTCATCTTTATTGCGAGCTTGTGCAGCTTGGGATCGGTCAGGCCATCGTGCTCGACATAGTCTTCCCATCGATATTCGCCGTCTGCAATTTTCGGCAGCAGCTCGCGCTGAAAAATGTCGCGGCATTTGTCGAGAATGGCCTGAAAGCACGCCTCGACGGTTTCGCGGCCGAAGCGCTGGAATAGTTCGGCCATGCGGCGTGCGCCCATCAGGCAGGCCTGCACCTCGCTGTCCAGATCGGCCGCGAGCGTCTCCGGCACGCGCGTATTGCGCTTGATGATGGTGAAGACGGCTTCGTTCTTCACGCCGGCATCGAACAGCTTGATCGGGGGGATGGCGAGCCCCTCCTCGAACACCGTTGCCGCAGTTCCCGGCATCGAGCCGGGTACGCGTCCGCCGATGTCGTCGTGATGACCGAAGGCCTGGATATAGGCGACCACTTCGCCGTCGTGAAAGACCGGAACGGTGCTGCACAAATCGGGTAAGTGCCCGATCGAACCCTCCGTGAGGTAGGTGTCGTTCATCAGGAAGACGTCGCCCGGCCGCATCGTCTCCGGCGGAAAATCGCGCACCACCGCATTCGGCATCGCCGAGTAGGAACGGCCGGTCAGTTTTCGGCAATAGCGGTCGAACAGGCCGACGCGATAGTCGTGCGCTTCACGGATCATGGGCGAGCGGGCGGTGCGCTCGATGGCATATTCGATTTCCGCCTCGATCGAGTTCAGCGTGCCTTCGACGATCTGCAGCACGATCGGGTCAATCTGCCGCGGCCGCAAGCGCGGCGCGGTCGGCCACGGCGAGACCTTCGTCTGCACGTTCATGCGCTTGCCCCGCCGCTGCGCGCATGCCGTACAATCAGAATGCCGCGCGGATCGACCTCGAGCCACTGGTCAGGGAACACGACTGTCGTCGAGCCGAATTCTTCGATCACCGCCGGGCCGTCGATCCGAATGCCGCTCGGAAGCTCGGCACGATCGTAGATCGGAGTGTCGCGAAAACCATCGAAATAGACTGGCCGAATCCGGTGCGCCGGCTTCCGTCCAGTGCCGCGATCGAGTTTGGGGATCGTCGGACGTTCGATGACGCCGAAACCCGACACGCAAAAATTGACGATCTCGACCTTTTGCCGGCCGGCATAATTGTAACCGAAGGCCTTCAGGTGCGCGGCATGAAATGCGTCGATGGTGGCGGCAATGAACGCGGCGTCGATCTTGTCGCCTGGTGCCGGCACGCGAACTTCCATGGACTGGCCGGCGTAGCGTATGTCGGCCTCGCGTAACAGGCGAATTCGTCCAGGCGCGATGCCATCTCGTTCCAATGTCGCGATCGCATTGCGTTCGAGCTCGACGTAAATGTTCGCGATCGCGGTAACGTCGATCGCGTCCTCGTGGGTGACCTTGGTGACGATGTGGTCCGTACGCCAATCGACCGCCAACAGGCCAAACGCCGATAGATTGCCTGGATTGGGCGGTACAATGCAGGCATTCATGCCGATCAGTTCCATCACGGCCGGCGATTGCGCCGGACCGGAGCCGCCGAATGAGAGCAGGACGAAATTGCGTGGGTCGATGCCGCGCTGAATGGTCATCTGCCCGATGGCATTGGCTTGGTCCCAATTGGCGATTTCAATGATGCCAGCGGCAAGCTGTTCTGCGCTCATATTGCCGGGGAGATGCTTGGCGAGCTCGGCAATGCCGGACCGCGCGCGCTCCACGTTGAGGCGAATGCCGCCGCCGATCAGCGCGGGCGGCAGCCTGCCGAGGACCAGATTGGCGTCGGTGATGGTCGGCTCATTGCCGCCGTTCGGATAACACATCGGTCCGGGCTCGGCGCCGGCGCTGCGCGGGCCGACTTTGAGATGGCCCTCGCGCGTCAGCCAGGCAATCGAACCGCCGCCGGTGCCGATCGTCTTGATATCGATCATCGGCACGCGCACCGGGAAGCGGCCGATTGCGCCGCCGTTGGTGACGCTGGGCTTAGCGTTTTCGATAAGGCACAGATCGGTCGATGTGCCGCCGGCATCGAGCGTCACCAGATCGGGAAATCCGGCAATCTCGGCGATTACGGCACTGCCGATCGCGCCGGCAGCCGGGCCGGACAATGCCGTGGTGATCGGCTTGCGCATCACCTGATCGGGGCTGGCGACGCCGCCGCTCGACTGCATGACCAGAAACGGCTTTTCCCGAAGCCCAGGACCGAGTTCGTCATAGATGCGCCTGAGATAGCGTCCCATATGCGGCTTGACGAACGCATCGACCAGCGTGGTCACGGCGCGCTCATATTCGCGATATTCGGGGAGCACGTCGCACGATAGCGAGATCGTGCATTCGGGATGCTCCTCGAGAACAATTTCGGAAATGCGCCGTTCGTGCGCTGCATTGGCGTAGGAGTGAATGAGACAGACGCCAACGGTCGTGATGCCTTGCTGGCGGAAAAACCGCGCCGCTGCTCGCACGCCATCGTCGTCGAGCGGCCGCAGTTCCTCGCCGAGGAAGTTCATTCGGCCGCCGACTTCGCGCACAAACCGCAGCGGGACGAGCCGCTCCGGTTTGACCCAGAAATAGGAATTGCCGTAGCCCTCCGGCACCGCCTGCCGCGCGATTTCGAGGATGTGGCGGAAGCCCGCCGTGACGATCAGGCCAAGGCCGCTGATCTCGCCCTGAAGGAGAGCGTTGGTGGCGACTGTCGTGCCGTGCGCGAGGCCGGCGAGGTGATCGACCGGCAAATCGCCAAGGATCGATTTGACGCCACGCACCAGCCCGATCGCGGGATTGGCAGGAGTGCTACCGACCTTGGTGACGCGCATGCCGCCGGTTGCGGCATCGACACAGACGATGTCAGTGAAAGTACCGCCCGTATCGATACCGATCCGCAGATGGGGATTGATTGCGGTCATTGCGCACGCCTCATGCGCAAGCTTCGGCATGTGACGCTGCAGGTGTCAACGCCGAAAACCGCCGCAATCAATGCCCGGTCTTGGCCGCTGCCTGGCGGCCGCGACTATTTCATCGCCTCGTAGACCGCGTGCGTCCAGGCGCCCTCCGGCTTCTTGGTGATGACTGGATCGGACTTGCCGCCCAACAGCACCGATACCGTGCGGTCGTAATCCTTCGGATCGAGTTCGCCGGTGCCGGGATCGAGCAGTTTGCCGATTTCGCCCATCATGCGCTTCTGGTCTTTCTGGGTCTTCGAACCGGTTGTGTCGGTGGCGAGGATGATTTTCACCGCCTCGTCTTCGTGCGCCTTGGCATAGTCCCAGCCCTTCATTGAGGCTTTGACGAATTTCGCCATCTTGGCGACGAAAGCCGGGTCCTTCAGCTTCGGTTCCATGGCGTAGAGGCCGTCCTCGAGCGTCGCCACGCCTTCCTTCTCGTAGTTGAACACGACGAGGTCGCTCGGCTTATAGCCACCATCGATCACCTGCCAATATTCGTTGTAGGTCATCGCCGAGACGCAGTCCGCCTGCTTTTGCAGGATCGGGTCGACGTTAAAACCCTGCTTGAGCACTTTCACGCCGTCCGGCGAGCCGTCGGTCTTGAAGCCGAGCTTTCCCATCCAGTTGAGGAAGGGGTATTCATTGCCGCCGTACCAGATGCCGACCGTCTTGCCTTTGAGATCTTCGGGCTTCTTGATGCCGGTGTCCTTGCGGCACACGAGTTCGAGGCCGGAATGCTTGAAGGTCTGCGAAATGTTGACGAGCGGCACACCCTTCTCGCGTGACGCCAGCGCCGACGGCATCCAGTCGACGACCACATCGGCGCCGCCGCCCGCGATTACCTGCGGCGGAGCGACATCCGGTCCGCCCGGATTGATCGTCACGTCGAGGCCGGCTTCCTTGTAGAATCCTTTGTCCTTGGCGACGAAGTAACCGGCGAATTGCGCTTGCGCGACCCACTTGAGCTGAATCGTCACCGGATCCGCGGCATGGGCGGCGGTCACCGAGAGCCCGAACGCTCCGGCCGCCGCCATCAATGTTGTCTTTCTCATCGTGTTGAACTCCAAAACGAACCGCCGAGTCAGGTCCTGTAGGATGGATGCCAGAACGTCGTCGCGCGCTCGGCGAGCGCGACAATTCCGTAGAAGGCCATGCCGGCGATGGCGGCGAGGGCGATTTCCGCCCAAACCACATCGAGCGCCATACGCCCGGCTTCGATCGAAATGCGAAAGCCAATGCCTTGCGTCGGCGTGCCGAAGAACTCGGCGACGATGGCGCCGATGAAGGCTAGTGTCGAATTGATCTTCAGCGCGTTGAAAATGAACGGCATGGCCGCGGGCATGTAAAGCTTGCGCATGGTCTGGCCGTGGCCCGCAGCATAGGAGCGCATCAGGTCGCGCTCGATATACCCCGCCGCGTTGAGACCGGCGAGGCAATTCACCAGCATCGGAAAGAAGGTGATGACGACAACGACGGCCGCCTTCGATGGCCAGTCGAAGCCAAACCACATGACCATGATCGGCGCGATGCCGACGATCGGCAGCGCGGAGACAAAGTTGCCGATCGGCAGCAGCCCTCGTCCCAAAAATGTATAGCGATGAGCGACCACGGCGACGAGCAAGCCGGCCGAGCAGCCGATGACATAACCGCTCAGGACGCCGAGAAGGAACGTCTGAACGAAATCCTGCCACAGCATCCACAATGAGCCGAAAAAGCGCACGCCGATCGCGCTCGGCGGTGGCAGGATCACCGGTGGCACGCCGAAGCCGCGGACCGCGACTTCCCAGAGATAAAAGACGAAAACGCCAAACAGGAGCGGAATAGCAAGATCGACAATGCCGGCGGCCGCCTTGTCAGCCGGCTTCACAGCCGCAAGCCGTGCGACGGCGACCCAAGCCGCAATCCAGTTGGCGGTGACCGCCAACCAGAATCCCGAGGCTGCGTTGCCTGCAACACTGTCGTCGTGCAAAACCGCAAGAGTAGCGTAGCAGCCGAGCACCACGCCGCTGAGCGCGGTCGCAATCGACCAGCGCAACGGCACCAAGGCCGTAGCGGCATAGAGCGAAGCCGAGAGCAAAGTCGCCGCAAACGCCGCCGGCAGGCTGAGCAGGCTCGGCGCATGCTCGTTCGCGAGCGGTACGACGGTTGCGGACAGCATGCCGAGTGCGGCGGCAAGTAATGCGATGCGCTGCCAGGCTTGCGGTCTCATGCGCGCGCGCCCATGACTTCGCCGATCCAACGCTCAAGGAGCGAGATGAAGGCGATGAGGCCGACTGCGAGCAGCGACGCCGCAAGCAGAGCGGCCCAGATCTGGATGGTTTGACCATAATAGGAGCCGGCAAGAAGCCGCGCTCCGATACCCGCCTGCGCGCCGGTCGGCAATTCCGCGACGATCGCCCCGATCAGCGAAATGGTGATTGAGACCTTCACGCTGGCGAACAGGAAGGGGACGGCGGACGGCCAGCGCAGCTTCCAGAATATTTGCGTCGGCGTCGCAGACCACGTGCGCATCAAGTCACGCTGCATCGGGTCCGGGGAGTTCAGACCTTTCACCATACCGATGGTCACTGGAAAAAAGCACAGATAGGCGGAGATGATCGCCTTCGGC
>Ga0335079_10009604_pt1 | contig 11017 bp, 9 predicted proteins | sample Lox_Sample_33_FD_206719 | JGI IMG/M metagenome (GOLD analysis project Ga0335079, IMG submission 206719) | Soil microbial communities from Loxahatchee National Wildlife Refuge, Florida, United States - Lox_Sample_3.3 | ecosystem: Environmental > Terrestrial > Soil > Wetlands | place: USA: Florida... | reverse complement strand
CATGATCATCATGAAATTCGGCGGCACGTCGAACCGGGATGCCGCCGCGATGAGCAACGTCCTTCGCATTATCAAACACCATCTCAGCGAACGCCCTGTCGTTGTCATTTCAGCGATTGCCAGCGCGACCAACGAACTGGAGGAGGCGGCGCGCACGGCGGCGGCGGGGGAGGAGCCGGGCGCGCGCGCGGTGATCGAAGGCCTGTGCGCACGGCATGCGTCCATAAGCTCTTCCCTCGTTCATGACCGGGCGCGCGCCGACAGTATCGCAACGGCCTTCGATGCGTACCGCTCGGAGCTCTTGCGCCTTGTGCACGGGGTCTCCATACTCCGGGAGCTGACGCCGCGCACCATCGATGCTTTCTGCTCATACGGCGAGCGCTTTTCGTCGAGACTTGTGGCTGCGGGGCTCCAGGAAGAGGGCGTCGACGCCGTCTGGGTCGATGCCGCGGAGTTCATGGTGACGGACGGGAATTTCGGCCGCGCTATTCCGGTTATGGAGGCCGTGTGTTCGAACCTTGCGCGCGTCGTCATTCCACTCCTGGAACACTCGCAAGTACCTGTCACGCAAGGGTTTATCGGGGTGACATCCTCGGGCGCCTACACGACGATGGGACGCGAGAGCTCGGATTACAGCGCGTCAATCATCGGGGCAGCCCTGGATGCCGATCGCGTCCAGATCTGGACGGACGTCGACGGCCTCCTCACCGCGGACCCGCGCAAGGTGGGCGGCGCGCGCAAGGTGCGGCGCATGTCGTTCGAGGAGGCGTTTGAGCTTTCGTACTTCGGCGCGAAGGTCCTCCACCCGCGCACGATGCTTCCTCTCCTGGAGAAGAACATCCCGGTCGAGATACGGAATTCACGCAGGGAGGATGGGACAGGGACTCTCATTCTCAGGGGAGACGCGCTCCCCGGTGAGGGGCCCGGCGTCAAGTCGATCTCTTTCTCGGAGGATGTCACGGTCGTCTGCGTGTCGCCGCTGCGCCGCACCAGCCAGTACCATTTCTGGGAAGGCGTCTTCGGCGTTCTCTCGGGTTCCGGCATAGACGTCCGGTCGGTGGCGACGTCGGAATACCGCATCGCGTTCACGGTGACGGGAGCGTGTGACCTGGATGGCGTCACGCTCCGCCTGAGGGAGTTCGGTGACCTCCTGGTGATCCCCGACCAGGCGAGCCTCTGCATCGTGGGGAAGGGACTCCGGGAGTGCCCGGAGCTTGCGGGGCGGGTGTTTCGTGCGCTCGCGGGAGTGAAGGCGACGCTGATCGCGTACGGCGCTTCGGGATACAGCCTGACGGTCGTTGTTGACCGGTCCCATCTCGATCGTTCGCTGGGCTCCCTGCACGAGGAATTCTTCGGATCCGGAGCACCCGACGGTGAGTTCGATGTCCCACTCAATTGAGCGCAACAGTCCGGGACGCACGCGGGGACTGCAGGCAAAGACGCTCCGCGTCGCGCTTCTTCTGGAGAAGCACCTCGGCGTCCCGCACCGGAATCCCAGGAGACCTCCGCCGCTGGACATGCTCGTCGCGACAATACTCTCCCAAAACACCAATGACAGGAACAGTCACCGCGCCTACAGCGGGCTGAGGGAGAGGTACCCGGAGTGGAGCGGCGTGGCCGGGGCCTCTCCGGCGGCTCTCCGGGTTGCAATCAGGACTGCAGGCATGGCAACCCAGAAAGCCCGGCACATCCGGGGCGCGCTTGCCGCCATCAGGGAGCGGTACGGTACATACGACCTGGCACCGATTCGCCGCAAGTCCAGCGACCTGATCCTCCGTGAGCTTACAGAACTGGACGGCGTGGGCGTCAAGACCGCGGCGTGTGTCCTCCTCTTTTCGCTCGGAAGAGACGTTTTCCCCGTGGACACGCATGTCCATCGCCTCTGTTCGAGGCTCGGGCTCGCTCCCGGGTGCAGGACGCCAGAGAAGACGTTCGAGGCGATGCGCGGCCTCGTTCCAGCGGGGCGCGCGCACTCGCTCCATACAAACATGATCCGTTTCGGCCGAACGCTCTGCCGTCCGACGAATCCCGGCTGCGGGCGCTGCCCCCTGTACGGGGAGTGCACGTATGACGGGAAGGCGCGCCGGAACGGACGCACCGCGCGGCGCCCGGGGGCGGACAGATCATTCATGCTCCTGGATAACGTCTGACAATGCTCCTTCCCCCTCCCGTCGATGACGTCCGTCGGCTTCTCGTCGTGAAGCTGCGCGCCATCGGCGACATCGTCCAGTCAACGGTGGTGACGAAGAACCTCCGTATCGCATTTCCCGGAGCCGCCATCCATTTCCTGACCGAGCCGCCGGGGAAGGAGGCGCTGAGAGGGAACCCGTATATCGACGGGGTGATCGTCTACGACAGGAGCCTGATGAACGGCCTCGACCTGATACGCGAGGTGCGCCGCGGGCACTACGACACGGTGATCGATCTCTTCTGCAACCCGCGGACCGCGCTCCTGACGCGCCTGAGCGGCGCCGCGCGGCGGGTCGGCTTCCGTTTTCGGGGAAGGACGTACGCCTATAACATCGTCGCCGAGCCGCGGGGTGACCGCGTGCACAGCACGCAATTCAACCTCGATGCACTGGTGGCGCTCGGCGTTGCTATTCAGGACCGGGGAATTTACTTTGTGGTCGATGACGAAGATGCCCGGTTCGTGGAGGGGTTTCTGCCACCGCGCCGGGCAGGCCGTCCGTTCCTGGTGTGCATCAACAGCGGGGGGGGATGGTATACCAAGCGCTGGGGCCTGGACCGTTATGCGGCGCTGGCGGACCGGATTTTCGCGGAATGGGATGCGAAGATCGTCCTTGCGTGGGGCCCGGGGCAGAGGGAGGAGGTGGAGGAGATCCGGCGCCGGATGTCTTCGGAGCCGATCGTCCCCCCGCCGACGACGCTGGGGCAGCTCGGCGCATTGCTCAAGCGCTGCGACATCGTGATCACGAACGACTCCGGGCCGATGCACATCGCCGCCGCTGTGGGGACTCCGGTCCTGGGGATCTACGGCCCCACGGATCCGCGCCTGCAGGGACCCTACGGTGAAAAGCACGTGGTCGTCCGCAACGAATCGATCGATTGTCTCGGGTGTAACCTGACAAAGTGCCCGATCGGGCATCCCTGCATGCTCGGGCTTGACGTCGAGACGGTTTTCGCAGGGGTGCGGCAACTCCTGGCAAAGAACCAGATCAGGCCATGAAAAAGAAACCCGCGCGCCGAAGACGCGCCGCCTCGCTCAGCAGGCCTCCGCGCTGCAAGCATTTCACAGGGTACAAGCCCTGTTTCCCGGGGACGCGGTGCGACGAGCAGTGCGTGGATTTCGATCCGATCGGGACGCGGATTCTGCTGATCAACCTTGACGCGATGGGGAACGTGCTGGCGACGACGAGCATACTCCCGGCCCTCAAGCGGAAATACCCTCACAGCACAATCACCTGGATTACGGAAAAGCGGACGGCGGCGCTCCTGCAGCACAACCCCCACCTGGACAGGATATTCACCTGGGAGCCTGAATCCTGGCTGGTTCTCCAGCAGCTCACGTTCGACGTGGTCCTGAACGTCGACAAGTCGCGCCGTTCGGGTGCGCTCGCGATGTCTGTCAGGGCGAAGACGAAGCTCGGTTTCGGCATGAACGCAGACGGGCAGATTATCCCCCTCACGAAAGACGCGCACCTGAACTACAGGATGGGGCTTGACGACGAGCTGAAATTCCACCGGAACACGAAGACGCTCAATGAGCTTCAGTGCGGGCAATTCCGCCTCCCGTTCCGGCGGGATGAGTACGTACTCGCGCTGACCACGGAGGAGCGGGAGTTCGCTGCCAGGTATGCCCGGGAACAGGGGCTGACCGAGGGCTCCCCGCTCGTTGTCGGGCTCAACACCGGGTGCTCGGAGCTATACCCCAACAAGAAGATGACCATCGATCAGCACGTCGCGCTGATCGGCCTTCTCGGGAAGATTCCGCGGGTGAAAGTGCTGTTGCTGGGAGGACCGGAGGACACGGTCAGGAACGCGGAGATCGCGCGCCAGGCGGGATCGCGCGTTCTGAGCACGCCGACTACTGAAGGCCTCCGGCGGGGACTCTGCTACGTCGATCTCTGCGACGTGGTGGTGACAGGGGACTCTTTCGGCATGCACGCCGCGATCGGTCTCAGGAAGTTCGTCATCGTCTGGTTCGGGGTAAGCTGCGCAGCCGAGATCGATCTGTTCGACCGCGGCGTGAAGCTCATCCCGGAAGGACTTTCCTGCTCGCCCTGCTGGAAGCATGAGTGCCCGTACAACCTGGAATGCGTGCAGCTCATCGATCTGGAGAGGATCGCGGAGGAGGTCGGGCGGTTTGCCGACAGGAGGACTAGAAATTGAGCGAGAGCGAGATCGTGTGCGCGTCGCCGAGATCGGATGAAATCCGCGCATACGCGTAGTCCAGAACCACCAGCCCGTACGCAATGCCCGCGCCGAGCGTGAGGCCGCGTCCTTCCGACCCGAACTGGTATCCCCCCCTCACAGCGACCGTCCGTGTGAGCGTCAGCTCCGCCCCCGCATCAACGTAATTCCGTTTCTCAGGAAAAATCCGCACCAGGTCCACCGCCACGGTTCCCCCCATCTGGTCCGGGCCCAGGCGCGTTGAATAGGCCGGCCCAATCCGGAGAAGCGCCGGGAGTGTCGTGCGCTCCGAGCGGAGCACCCCCATCGAACCGACGTTGCACACCGCGGCACCGATGGCAAGGCTGTCGACGGGAGTGTTCCAGAGCGCCCCGAAATCAGCGGCGAAGCCGGACCCTTCATCCACGAAGATCTTCTGGTAGAGAAGCTTTCCCGTGAGTCCCGCGCGGAGGTCCTCCGTGATGCGATGTGCGTAGGAAAATCCCGCCGACACCTCGCGCGAGGTGAACGTCCCGTCCGGCGGGCCCGGCCTGGTCCGCACTTCGATATCGGATACGGTGGTGCTGTTGATCGAGAAGCCCAGGACGTCGTCCATCCCCAGGGGCACGGACGAGCCGAGGAACTCCATCCGGGTGTCCTGTATCCACTCCCGGTGCATGAACATCAGCTGGGGCGAAAGCGCGATTCCCTCATCATTCACCAGTCCCGCGGGATTGTAGTACGTGGCGGCCGCGCCCGATGAGGCCGCGCCGCCTGCGTCTGCCATCGCGATGCCACGGCCGGACACGCCGAGTTTCAGGAACGCCATGCCGGATTGTCCCGGCTGCGCAGTCGCGCGCTCCCCGGCCAGGAGGACGATGAGGCCCGCAATGAGGATGAGGCGCGTGTGATTCCGGTTTCGCATGTCAGAAGACCACTCCCAGCGTAATGATGTGCATGCCGGACGGGGCAAAGGGCTCGATGACGTAGGCGTAGGTGATGGCTGGGGTCCAGCCCGTGAGGTCCCGCGCGATCGTGAAGCCGAACGCGGGGCTCGCGCCCGTCCCTTTCTCCTTCAGGTCAATGCGGTCAATTCCCGCCCGCAGGGTAACCTCCCGGATAATGGGAATCTCGGCCCCGACCCTGAGCGTGCTTGTGCGGACGTTAGTGATCTCGAGTTCCGCCGAGAGGAGCGCGATCGTGTCCGGCAGAACATACGCGACACCCGCGGTCGTCCGGAGGGGAAATGCATCTTCTGTGCTCATCCCCAGGTCGCCATACAGGGGCGTGGAGTCCCATTTGTACTTCGAATTAATGTCCTTGATGGTCAGGCCGAACGTGAGGTCGCTGCTCGCCCGGTAAAGGAGGCCGAAATCGAGTCCCGCGGTCACCGACGTGAAGTCGGTGTAAAGATGATAATACAGGACTTTGATATTGAGCCCGAAGCTGATCCCGCTCTGGAACTTGAGACCGAAGCCGAGAAACAACTGATCTTCGGACGTCTTCATCGTGCCGGTTTGCTCTCCCTCCGCGTCGCGTCCGTCGATGTTGCTGACGCCGCTGTTGATCAGCCCGGCGGAGACCCCCGCATCGGGCGGGAGGGCCTGCGTGTAGCCGAGGAAATTCAGCGTACGGTCCAGGCTCAGCACGCCGAACGAGCCGATCCCGGTGCGTTCGGTAGCGAGCGGAATCGTCGCCGGGTTGTAGTACCCGGAGATGTCGCCCGCGATCACGGCGGTCATGGCGTTCCCCATCCCTATGCCGCGGGCACCGAATCCCAGGCGGGAATACGCACCCGGAGCAGCGCCGATCTGGGCGAACGCTGCAGGGGAGAGCATCAACAGGAGGAGGAACAGGTGACCGGTGCGTGCCTTCATTGGAGCACCATCACTTTCCCCCAGACAGGGGTGCCTCCATTGACGATGACGCGGTAGAAATAGACGCCGTTGGGTACGGTGGCACCGTTATCGGCGCGGCCGTCCCACAGCTCATCCCGTTCCTCGGGGCCCGAGCGGGATGCGTCGCGGAGCACGGTTTTCACTCTGTGCATCCCGAAATCAAACACTTCAATCGTGACGGTCGCAGACGGCGCTCCGGTATTGTAGTGGAAGCGAACGATTCCCTGCCGCGGGGAAAACGGATTCGGATACGAGTAGGTGGCCGACGGAGTGCCCACAGGCTGACTCGCGCGGAAGACATCCCAGGTGGAGCCGAACGGGCTCGTCCCGTTGTCCACGGTTCTCACGAGGCCGTCTGCATTGCCGCCGTAGACCGAGTCCCCTACAACGCCGACCGCATAGAAGGATGTCGATGTGATCACGTTGCCGCGCACTGGGTCGACGATGGAGCCGGACATCGTCCAGGAAGTCCCGCCGTCGGATGATCGGTAGAGCCCCGCGGCGGTAGCAGCATAGACGATCGTGTCCTTGAATGCCAGGTCATACGTCTGAACGCCGAGGAGCGAGTTCTTCCACGTTTTCCCGGAATCGTCCGTGCAACTGACAGAATACGATTCGCCCGACGCCGCCGGCCAGTTCGCCGTCCAGATCCGCGTATGGCCCGCGAGGCGCTGTCCCCGAATTGCGATCACCCAGTTTGCCAGGAAATGCTCCACCTCGCTCGTGGCGGTAAAGCGCGTCCAGCTCACCCCGCCGTCTGACGAGCGATTGACCCCCCCCGCGCTGCCGGCCCAGACGATGGACGGGTTCTCCACGAAGACAGAGAAAAGAAGAAAGTTGTTGTATTGCCTCGGGTCGACAACATAGCCGGTCAGCTGGTCGGTCGGCGCGATGCTGCCGAGGGAGTCAGATGGGAGGACAATCCGTTGCCACGTCGCGCCGTTGTCTGTGCTCTTGCGGAGCCCGCTTGACCAGCTTGCAATCCAGACCGCACTGTCGGTGACTGCAATACGGAACGTCACGTTTTCCTCGGGGACGACGATGGGGAGAAAGTGGATCGTGTACTGCCCGTACTGGACAAGCGAGTCTGCCGGGCCGTCCAGGGGTTGCGGCACCGAGTGCCAGGTGGCTCCGTTGTCGAACGAGTACGCGTATCCCGTCCCCGTCTGGACGTTCCCTGCAATCTGTGTCTGCTCCACGTAGCCCGTGGCACACCAGACGGTGTCACCCTTCACGTCCATTGCGAAGATTTCCGGCCGGGGAAACTGGGGAACGTCGCGGTAAGTGACGAACGTACGGCCCCCATCTGACGAGCGCGCCGCCCCCTTTCCCGTCCCTATCCAGATAAAGTTGTTCCTGCAATTGATCTGGGAAATTGAGTTTCCCGGGATCTGCGTGACGATAGTACCCGCGTCCGTTTTTATTGAAGGGGAGGCCGGTAGCCGCGACTGAGCAAATACGTAAGGAGAGCCTGTTCGCAAAACTGCCAGGGTAGCGAGTAGTACTATTGGGCGGGTGCGCTTCATGTTACTGTATTGTAATACGGTGTATGAGCGAGCCCGTCGTATCGCCGAGGCTGTTTGCCGCCTGGAATGCGAATCTGTATGTCCTGCGGACAGTGGGGCTGTCGTTCACCTGAATCAAGAGGGCGTATGTGCTGTCGCCGGGCACCGATCCCGGGGCCGAACCGTCGTTGTTCATGATGAATTTCTGGGTGGGATTGCTTGAATCGAGGCTCAGAAAGTAGACCTGGCTGATATCGCTCTGGCCGTCGACGTCCGTCGCCCTGATGGACACCTGGAGCGTCGTCGAGCCGCCCACCGGGACCGTCACCGTGTCCGGCGCCACCAGATTCGAGAGCACCGGGAGATGGCTGGGCCTTATCATGAACAGGGGGGTCTCCACCGTGTTGCTCTGAAAGCCGAGCTGGTCGGTCGCAGTGAACATGAGAATGAATACGCCGGAGGCCGAACGGGAGATCGTAAACTGGAGGAGTGCCGAATAGATGCCGTCTCCGGCAACTAAGTCCGGCGACACTCCATCATCGTGAAGCGGTGCATTGTAGATCGAGGTCGTGGCGCCGTCAGGAATCACCGCGACGTTCACTGCTGAGAGAGAAGCGGAGCCGGCAGGGCGGATGACCTGGACTTGAGCGCGGACAGTCACGGTCAGAAGCCCGTTAGACTGAGGGAGCGTGGTCATCCTGATGGTGTCGGGGGAAGCGAGTGCGCCTGCCAGGTAGGACGGCACGCCCGTCGGATCGATTACACCACCGGTTTGCTTTGTGCAGCTACAGAGGAGGAGAGCCAGCGTCAGAACAACGGTTGGAACAATTCGAGCGGTTCGCATTGCCAGCGTTGGTCAGTCTATTCGATGGACTTAGTGACGCTGTACCAACGCTTCGATAGCGATCAATCTGGGTGGCAGGTGTGTAGTTAAGTCTCTTAATCATAGCAAAATAGGGGGCGAATGTCAATACCACCCGCATAGAGCCACGCGCGCAGGCGCGGCGTTGTTTGTGGAAATACTGTTGCGTATCATGGCCCCATGCCGCTCCCCCAGCGGCCGCCCGAGGGCTCTCATTCCCGAAGCCGGCGAAGAGAGTAGCCACCATGTTCAGCAGCTCCCCAACGAAGGAGGCAGTGCCTCCACCAGCCGCCGGAGCAATCTGGAATGCGGCGTACCGGAAGTATTTCGGCCTCTGGACAAACCTCGCCCGTTCCTCCGGCCTCTCCGAAGACGAATCCAAAGACGTCGTCCAGTCCATTGTTGCGGGCATCCTCTGTGAGCCGCGCAAAGAGTTCGAGTCCGTCGACCACGTCCGCAATTACGTAGCCAAGAGCGTCTTCAACAGGGTGAAGGTGGTCAAGGCCCGCAACGGGAGAAAGACGGGCTGGATGGAAGACACCGAAGTGCGCTTTGCGGTCTTCCCTGACGATCTCTCCGGGGATGAGCTTAAACTGCGCAAGTCGCTGTGCGGGGCGGTGTGTCGCCTCACGAGAAAGGACTTCAACATCCTGAAGATGAGGTTCTTCTCCGGGTTCACGCTCGCTCAGGTGGGGGAATTCATGGGAATGCCAATCTCCACGGTCAAAAGCAGGGAGGACGCTATCCTCAGAAGAATACGAAGAAACCTCCATCGTAGCGGGTTCTGATCCTGCGTCACTTTCAATCTGTTCACTACGGGGGGCACATGAAAGAACTGAATAAACCGATTCGGTCCAGCACGCTCATCGACTTTGCCCACGGTCGCCTCTCTCCCGACGAGTCGCTGGAGCTCCTCTCAAGGATGGAACACGATCCTCGCGCGTCGGAGAGGCTCGACCTCATCGTGGATCTCATGAACGAGGCCTCCGATCCTGCCAGTCCACTCTTTGAGATGCGTGTGCCGGAAAGGGATTCAATTTTCCGCCGCATCGGAAGATCCGTCGTCGACACACTGCGCACGCATCCAATCCTGGCACCCTCCGCAGGGCTCGGTGCGCTTGCGGCCGCGGTCGGCATAGTGGTGCTTGTGAATGTCTTCACGGTCAACAAGCTCGAAGAGCTTGCCGGCATCGACAGGACGGCATTTGTGTGGAATTCCCGGGGAAGCGACAACTCCGACCTCGCGGGGGCCTATTTCTTCTTTACGAACGGGGAATACGAGAGATCGCTCGGCCTTCTGGACAGGTATCTCCGCGAGTATCCTGGAGGGGAGCTCACGCCGTACGTGCACTATACGTCCGGTGCGGTTGCCTTGCTCTCTTCCAGGCGGAGCCTGCTGACGATCATCCACATAAGAAACAGCGCACGGGTGAAAGAAGGTCTGGACCAGCTCTCGCGTGCTCTTTCGCAAACCTCGAATCAACGCCTCAAAGAAGAGGCGAGATTCCTCCGTGCGAAGGGATTTCTCATGCTCGGTGATGCCCGTGGAGCAATCGCGGAACTCGACTCGCTGCGCGCCCTTGATGGCCCTCGCGAGGAAGAGGCAATGCAAATGATAGAGAGGATTCACGCACTCACTCCATAGGACCTCCCATGTCTCGACCCTGCCTGGCCGTGCTGTTCCTCCTTCTCCCCCTGGGTGCGCCGAAGGCCACCACTGCAGTTTGCGACGCCGAGTATGTCTCTCTCCGCCGGTTGATAGGTCAGGAAAAGTACACCGATGCGGTATCCCGCTGCATCGACCTGATCAAGCTTCATCCCGGGTACCTTCCGTTGTACGAGACACTGACTGAGGTTGCACAGTATGCGGGGACGCTGGACCGAGCGGTGGCCTTTCTTGAATCGCGAGTAGAGGACGGCACCGAGCTGCCCCTGGTGTACTATGGTCTCGGCTCAGCCTACTACGACAAGCGCGACTTTCGCACTTCCGTAATATACTACAACCACGCCATCGAATGCGGGAACAACACCCCCGAGTGCTACAAGGGCCTGGAGTACGCCTATGAGAAGCTGGAAGGCCTTGAGGCCGCGATGAGGTATTTCAACCTTCTCTGCCACCGGGATCCCCAGAATCCTAACAACTGGTATGGCCTCGCACTTGCGTACTGGACTAGAAAGGACTATCCGCGGGTGCAGTCTTGTCTCGCCGAAGCGCTCTCGCGGCGGCCCGGAGAGAGGAGGTATCTCCAAGCAAAAGTGGCTACCGCGTGTCTGCGTGGACAAACCGAATCAGTTTCTGGAAGCATGCCCGGACTAATCGCGAGTGCACAACAGGAACTCGACTTCGGAGCCGTCCAGTTTCTTCGCTCCTTTGTGGTTTTCGGTCACTTTAGCCGCGATCG
>Ga0335079_10009601_pt1 | contig 11019 bp, 9 predicted proteins | sample Lox_Sample_33_FD_206719 | JGI IMG/M metagenome (GOLD analysis project Ga0335079, IMG submission 206719) | Soil microbial communities from Loxahatchee National Wildlife Refuge, Florida, United States - Lox_Sample_3.3 | ecosystem: Environmental > Terrestrial > Soil > Wetlands | place: USA: Florida... | reverse complement strand
ATCCTGGCCGGGGGCACCGAGTCCATGAGCATGATCCCGATGGGCGGCAACAAGCTCTCGCCCAATCCCTGGTTGGTCGACAACCTGCCGGAGACCTACATGGGCATGGGGCTCACCGCCGAGTGCCTGCGCAAGAAGTACGGCGTCACGCGTGAAGATGCCGACCAGTTCGCCTTGCGCAGCCACCAGAAGGCCGTTGCCGCGCAGACAGCGGGCAAGTTCGACGAGGAAATCGTCCCGGTGGAGGTGGAAAGCACCGTTTTCAACGGAAAACCGAAACGCGTGAAGTCCATCTTCCAAAAGGACGAAGGGCCGCGCGCGGATACCTCGCTCGAAGCCCTCGCCAAGCTCAAACCGGCATTCGCAACCGACGGGGTGTCGACAGCCGGCAATTCTTCGCAAACCAGCGACGGGGCTGCGGCCGCCATCGTCATGTCCGAGCGAAAGGCCAAGGAACTCGGACTGAAGCCCATGGTCCGCTTTGTCAGCTACGCTGTCGGCGCCGTTCCGCCGGAGATCATGGGGATCGGGCCCACCGTGGCGATTCCCAAGGCGCTGAAGCTCGCCGGACTGAAACTCGACGACATCAGCGTAATCGAACTGAATGAAGCCTTCGCGGCTCAATCGCTGGCCGTCCTTCGCGAGGCCGGTCTTGATCCGGAAAAGACCAACTTGAACGGCGGCGCGGTAGCTCTCGGCCACCCGCTGGGCTGCACCGGTGCGAAATTGACCGCGACCATTCTGCGCGAAATGAAGCGCCGAAACGCGCGCTACGGCATGGTCTCGATGTGCATCGGCGGCGGGCAAGGAGCGGCCGGCATTTTCGAGAACTTACAGTAAGGTGTCAGGTGCCAGGTGTCAGGTGCCAGCAGGCAGCAGTCTGCTGGTCCTGGCACCAGGTACCGGCCTGGAGACGATATGAAGCGCTTTATTGGGTGTGCATTGTGTGTCCTCTTGCCCGCAGCATTGCTTGGCGGAGACAGTGGCTACAAAGTGAAGTACGATGGCGGATCGGTTTCCACAGCGAAGGTCGGCAGCGAGTTCAAGTTATACATCGATGCAGACCAAGTGCGATTCGTGCAGGGCAAGCAAGAGATAGTGACAATACCCGCCGCCGCAATCACCGAAATCAGCTATGGACAGGATGTGCACCGGCGCGTCGGGACGGCTGTGGCGGTTGGTGTGTTCACGCTCGGCGTCGGAGCATTGACCGCGCTGAGCAAATCCAAGAAGCATTTTATCGGACTGACGTGGGCTAACGGAGACCAAAAAGGCGGTTTGGCTATCCAGTGCGACAAGAACGATTACCGGGGCGTACTCGCCGGGTTTGAGGGAATTACTGGCAAGAAGGCGATTAATTCGGAGGCAATGAGTGTCAAGAATTGATGTTCTAGCGAAGGCCAGCAGACAGCCGCTTGCTGAATTCTGACACCTGAGACCTGGAACCGGAGTGTCTCCATGAAAATCATCGTATCCATTAAAGAAGTCCCCGTCCGAGATTCCCAGCTTCGCATCGCCGCGGACGGGCGCTGGATCGAGGATGGCGATCTCAGCTATGAAATGAACGAGCCCGACGCCTATGCGCTCGAAGAGGCGCTGCAATTGAAGGAGAAGCACGGCGGCGAGGTGATCGCTCTGTGTGCCGGGCCGGCTGGGGCAGCTCGAACCATTCGTGAAGCGCTCGCTAAAGGCGCCGACCGTGCCTTGCACATTGAGGACGAGCATATCTCGTCGTGGGGCACGCTCAGTCTTGCGCGACTATTGGCGAAAGCCGTGGCTGCGGAGAAGCCCGACCTGATTCTCACCGGCCTCCAGTCCGACGATTTGGGCTATGGGCAGACTGGTGTTGTGCTGGCCGAGATTCTGGGACTGCCCCACGCGACCATCGTCATGGCGGCCCAGATGCTCGATGGAAAAATCCGCGTGAAGCGTGAACTCGAGAGCGGCTGGTTCCAGGACATCGAAATGCCGCTGCCGGCGGTGCTGACCATCCAGTCGGGTATCAATAAGCTGCGTTACGCGACCCTGATGGGCATCAAGAAAGCCAAGACGAAGGAGCTGAAGCGGCTAGGGGCCGCCGATCTCGGCGTGGCGCCTTCTCCGACTGCGACCATCGAGCGCGTGTATCTCCCGCGCAAGTCGAAACAGACGCAGATGATCGAGGGCAGCGCCAGAGAAGCGGCAGCCAAGCTGGTGGAGAAGCTGAGATTCGAGGTGCGAGTCATATGAGCGAGTCCGTACTGGTGATCATGGAGCAGCGCGGCGGCGAGTGGAATCGCATGTCGTTTGAAACGCTGGCTGCGGGCCAAAAGCTGGCAGCCGAACTGGGGCACACGGTTTCGGCGGCAATTCCGGGACGCGGTGTCGCGGCTCTTGAGAGTGAGCTGGCTACGAAGAAGCTGGATCGCGTGTATGTTGTCGAGCACGAGTTGCTTGGTGACTACACAGCCGACGGATATTCGGCAGCGCTCGAGCAACTCGTCCGCAAGGTACAGCCATCGTTCGTCCTGTTTCCCCACACGTATCAGGTTCGCGATCTGGCGCCCAAACTTGCCACACGCTTCAACCAGGCGCTGATCTCGGATGTCATCGGCATGCGGAACGAGAATGGGCCGGTGTTCGTGCGGCAGCTTTTTCAGGGGAAGCTGAATGCCGATGTGAAACCCGGTGGCCCGGCGCCTTATTTCGTTTCCATCCAAGCGGGGGCGTTCAACGCGGAAAGTGTCGAGGCAGGCGCCGCCAAAGTGGAGAACTTTACGCCGGAACTCGCAGCATCCAACATCCGCCAGAAGCCCGAGGCGCCGTTCCGCGAATCGTCGGGCGCGGTGGATCTGACGGCGGCGGAAATTATCGTCTCGGTCGGCCGCGGCATCAAAGAGAAGGACAATATTCCGATCGTCGAGGAGCTGGCCAAAGCGCTGGGCGGAGAACTGGCGGCCACGCGGCCGGTCTGCGACAGCGGCTGGTTGCCGATCGCGCGCCAGGTGGGCAGTTCGGGGCAGACGGTTGCTCCGAAGGTTTATATCGCGGTGGGGATCTCGGGCGCGATCCAGCACCTGCTCGGTATGAAAGGCAGCAAGACCATCGTGGCCATCAACAAAGACGCCAACGCACCGATCTTCGAAGTCGCGGATTACGGCATTGTTGGCGATTTGTTCGAGGTGGTACCGGCGATGGTGGAGGAGGTCAAGCATTCTGTAACCTTGCAGCGTTGACTGCGAGAAGGCCGCCTCGATTGCACGCAGAGGCGACGTCGGGGCGGCGCATCAATCGTGAGGATTAGGAGGCGTTATGAATGTTCCTCTTACGCCCGTCCGTTTCCTTCGTCACGCAAGAGAGCAATACCCGGATAACACCGCGGTCGTCTGTGGCGATCAGCGTTTCACTTACACGCAGTTTACGGAGCGTGTGTCGCGGCTGGCCGGCGCGTTGCGCGCCTGCGGGGTGAAGCCGGGCGATCGCGTCGCGTTCCTCAGCCCTAATTGTCACCGGCTGCTGGAGGCCTACTACGGTGTGCTGGAAGCGGGTGCGGTTCTGCTCCCTTTGAATATCCGGCTGTCGCCGGGCGAACTAGCGTACATCCTGAATGACTCCGGTGCAGAAGTTCTGTTTTTGGATCAAGTCTTCGTGCCTCTAGTGGACGCTTTCCGTAAGAACGTCACCACGGTGAAGAGTTTCATCCTGCTCAATGGAAAGCCGAAAGCCAGCTGGCTGTCTGGTGAAAGTTATGAAGATCTGCTGGCATCCGCCGAGCCGTGCTGCGACGATCTCACGCAGTTCGATGAAGACTCGTTGGCCGAGCTTTTTTACACCAGCGGCACCAGCGCTACTCCGAAGGGAGTGATGCTGACGCACCGCAATGTTTACTTGCATGCACTGGATGTCGCGCTTGGTTTTAATGTTCCGCTCCACGACAACCATCTGCACACCATCCCCCTGTTTCACGCCAACGGCTGGGGAGCTGCACATTTCATCACGCTGATGGGCGGCAAGCATGTCATGGTGCGCGCGTTCGAGCCGCCGGAGGTTTTTCGCCTGATCGCGCGTGAACGTGTCAACTCCTGTTTTGTGGTGCCGGTCATGGCGGCCGCGCTGGTGCATTCGCCGGAACGCCACGAATACGAATTGAGCAGCCTCCAGTGGATGGCGATTGGCGGCGCAGCCTCCGCTCCTACGTTGGTGCGCGAAGTGGAAGAGAAACTGGGGTGTCACTGTTTCACCGGCTACGGCCTCACCGAAACCTCACCCGTACTGGCGATTTCCCGCGATCGTCCCGGTCGCGTACACTTCAACGAGGCGGGAGATCCCTACGAGCGCCTGGCGATGACCGGATACGCCATCCCGGGGGTTGAGATCCGGATCGTGGACGCCAACGACGCGGATGTGCCGCACGACGGCCGCACCATTGGCGAGATCATCACGCGCGCGAATGGCGGCATGCACGGCTACTGGCGGCAGGAGGAATTGACCGCGGAGACGCTGCGCGGAGGGTGGCTGCACACCGGGGACATGGCCACCATCGATGAACACGGCTACATGTTGATTGTGGACCGCAAGAAGGACATCATCATCAGCGGCGGAGAGAACATTTCTTCGCTCGAACTGGAAAAGACGCTGGTAGCCCATCCTATGGTGTACGATGCGGCTGTCATCCCTGTGCCCGACGAGAAATGGGGCGAGGTGCCCAAAGCATTTGTGGTCTTGAAACCCGGCGAAGAGGCAACGGAGTTGGAACTGCTCGAGTTCTGCCGCGCGCGCCTGGCGCACTACAAGGCGCCGCGCTCGGTGGAGTTCGTCCAAACCCTGCCGCGGAATGCGACCGGCAAGACCTTGAAAGGAGAGTTGCGCAAGAAATACTGGGCCTCGCGCGAAAGCCCGCAAGCGACGCTGGCAGCACAGGCCTGAAGCGCGAAACGAAATCGGGCCGCCACGAGCCTCAGAACCTGCTATGATGTCGCGCGGGGGGGAAAAAGGCTCGGGCTCCTTGGGGGATGAGTGAGCCGCAAGGAGTCGGAGGATGGAAAATACGCTCGGTTTAGTCATGACGGGCGGGGGTGCCCGCGGAGCTTATCAGGCCGGTGTGCTGAAACGCATCGGCGAAATCAAACGGGTTCAATCACAAGGGAATCCTTTTCCCATCGTCGGCGGGGCTTCCGCCGGAGCCATCAACGGTTCCGCTCTGGCCACAGGCAGCGATGATTTTTCCCGCGTGACCAAAGTGATCGCAGAGTTGTGGGCGAAGCTCAGGCCTTCCGATATCTTTCGCTGCGATGTCTTGACACAGGCACACAACTCTCTCACCTGGATCATGGACCTCTCCTTTGGCGGAGTTCTCGGGGGAGGTCATGCGCACTCTCTATTGGACGCGACTCCCCTCAAACGCTTTCTCAGCAAACACCTCGATTGCAACCGAATTCAGGACAACATCAAGCGCGGGCATATGTACGCGCTTGCGATTTCGGCAACCAACTATAACACCGGCAAGAGCTACCTCTTCATTCAGGGCGCGAAAGGCCATCCGATGTGGAACCGGAGCCGGCGCGTGACGCTCGCCACCAAAATTTCGGTCGATCATATCTGCGCGTCGGCCGCGATTCCTTTGGTCTTTCCGCCGGTGAGACTCGATACTCCGGGAGGGGCAGCCTTTTTCGGCGATGGATGCGTGCGCCTGCAGCAGCCTCTCAGCCCGATTATTCGTTTAGGGGCAGAACGAGTTTTCGCGATCGGCGTCCGCTGTGAAGCCACCGAGCATCAGGAAGAAGCCGTGGATGAGAAGAATCCCTCGCTGGCGCAGGTCCTGGGAGTTCTCTTCAACGTGATGTTCCTGGATCACCTGGCCACCGACATCGAGCATCTGGAACGCCTGAACCAGCTTCTCGAGAGCGGCCAGATTGGCCCGTCTGACGCGAATGGATGCGAAAGAATGCGTCCCTTGGAGTCATTCATCATCACTCCAACAGTCGACTTATCCCAGTTAGCCGACCAGCACCGCAAAGACATGCCTTATCTTATCCAGTACTTTGTTAACAGTCTGGGACGAGACGCAACGTCCTGCGCCGATTTGATGAGTTACTTACTCTTTACCTCGAAGTACACGACGGACCTGATCGAGATTGGCTACAACGACGCTAGTAATCGCATCGATGACATTGAAGACTTTCTGTTTTCCGGCGACGGGAAACCGCGGAAGACGAAATCTAAGTCACCGCGGAACCGGGTGACGGCTTGAGCCGTTGTCTGACGCACTCCGCCCTTCACGTGACCTCGTCTTGACGCACACGCTCAAGGCCCGCTAGCCCCCATCTGATGTAAGCTTGTCGGCAAGGAGACCGAGATGCGCCGGAGAGATTTTGTGCCCGCACTTGCCGCGTCCGCAGCGGCCGCACAGACGGCGGTGGAGCGTAAGGGGCGGTTGAAGCAGTGCGTTACGCGTGGAGTGTTTGGGCGAAGCGTGAGCTTCGAGGAAACCTGCCGTCTGGCGGCCGACATGGGCTGCAAGGGATACGATCTGATCGGGCCCGGAGACTGGCCGATGCTCAAAAAGTACGGCCTCATTCCCACCATGTGCCCGCCCGGACCTGGCGGAACCATCCCCGAGGCGCTGAATCGCACGGAGAACCACGATCGCATCGAGAAGGCTATGCACGACGCCATCGATGAAGCCGTGGCCAACGGCGTTCCGAACATCATCACGTTTTCCGGGAACCGCCGGGGAATGGGGGACGCCGAAGGCGCCGATCACTGCGTGGCCTTGCTGAACCGGATCAAATCCCACGCCGAGGACAAAGGCGTGAACATCTGCATGGAGTATCTCAACAGCAAGGTGAATCACAAGGATTACATGTTTGACCACATCGCCTGGGGCGCAGGTGTGATGAAGCGAGTCAACTCGCCGAGAGTCAAGATCCTTTTCGACATCTATCACGCGCAGATCATGGATGGCGACATTGTGCGCAACATCCGTGACAACTTCCAATGGATCGGACATTTCCACACGGGCGGGAATCCGGGACGGCACGAGATCGACGAAACGCAGGAGTTGAACTACCGTTTTATCGCGCAGGCCATCGCGGATCTCGGGTACAGCGGATACGTGGCGCACGAATACAGCCCGGGGCCAGGACGGGATCCGATTGCGAGCCTCAAGCGCGCGCTCGAGATATTCGATGTGTAAGAACCGAAGGCGTCAGTCCCAAGCTGCGCTGCGTTTCCCGGAGGCAAGTGCTAAGCCGCTAAGTGGTTGATTTCAAACCTCACGGGCCCTTAGCTCAGCGGTTAGAGCAGCACTCGTCAACACTATTTTCGCCAGCTTCGCGCATCCTCGTTGTTTTCATACAAGTAGGCTTCCCTTCTAGCTGTTAGAGGCAATCTCGGGATAACGGTTGGTAACCCTGAGAAATCCTGAAACAGCCTGACTCCCTGCAAAAGTCCCTACAGTTGATTGCCAATAGGTCGGGGTACGGCGTCCACCGCGCAAGCGCACTTACCTGTTTCTTGTTCCAATAGAGCTTGCTCACCGACCGACCGCCAGCGAAGCTGGCACGCCTCCGCGAGTTCCGCGGAAGCGATGAACTGGACGCGCTCGACGTGCCGCTGGATGACCGGCTCGTAGCTCCGGCTAGTTCCATCGAAACGGCCATGGCCCCGAGGACCGCAGGGCTGTCCGCTTGGCTTGCACCGAGTTCCTCCAGCCGGCGTTCGAGTTCTACAGCGTCGCCAGTCCCGCCAGTCCGGGTGCTCGCGGCGCATCCTATTCGGGTGCGTCTCCGATAGCGCCCACCCATTCGCTGGGCGGGGCCAGAGATATCGCCGGTTTTGCGGCACAATCGGGTTCAAGGGATGGTCAAATATGATAGAAGCCGTCGCCGGCTTGTACGTAACGGTGTTGGCGCTGTCAATCATCCTTCCGTTCCGTTCTCGGCCGCACGGCTGGTGCGGCGCCCGGATGCTGCGCTGAGTCCTCTGATAGATTGGAATCCGCGTAATCCTGCTCGCCCCAGGGAGCGCAAGTGTCGTGCCCGGAAATGAGGATGCCGATTGTCAGGCATCCGAGACTCGCACCAGAATGATAACCCCGGTTAATACGGGTCCAATGCTATGATTCGGGCATGGAACCTTTAGCGTTGTTGGATATGACCCCAGGCGTTTTCCAGGTGGTGGGCACCATCAATTCTCTGGTCTTTGGCGTTTTCGTCGCGTGCGTCGTCGCGGCGGTTTTTCTATTCAGCGTAAACCGCAAACTGAAACGCTTGTGTCAGATCATCGAGAAGGGAATGGAATCGCGGGCATCAACGTCAAACTGATTTCATGACCTTGGTGGCGATGACCTTCACCGGCGCGTTTTCGGTGTTCTCGCGCGCCCAAGCAGATGCCTTGCGCGCCGGCGCGAACTCCGCGCGTCGAGGTTGCTGCCTGTGTTTTCCGCCCAGAAAACGCCGAGCCCGGTTTTACGGCAATCGCTCGTGAAGTGACGTTGTCGTCTCAGTTCACAATCCCACCTGCCCACCGCATTGTCCCTCAACAGGGAGCCATCCCGGCTGTAGCGAGGCGTTGTCTACCCGCCGCTGCTGCACTCGTTGCTAGTGCCTTTACCCGCAAAGTAACTCCAGCAATCGGTTCTTCAACCCTAGTTCATTCGGTTTCCCCACGCTTGGAGCCAACCCTCGACGTTGCCCCACTGGATCTCATGCGAGGTGGATGGCCCTTTCACCGTCACGGTGAGGAGCTTGTTCGGGCCGGGAGCATCCTCCGTGAATCCGCACCGCCGGAACTCCGCCGTGGCGAGCGTCACGGCCTCACAGAGCGTGCTCGCCGCCACTTCGACCGCGTGCCGGCAGTCCTACTGCTATGAGAGCCCGAAGCCAGCCGAGTTCGTATGGGGCAGGGCTGAACTGGGAGGCCATCGGCTGGCGGATTCGTGTGCACTTCACGCGTTTGGTCCATCGGGTCCGGCCCAAGGACCACATGCATGTGCTTTGAGACCTGCTTCCCGATCGAGACTCCCCCCTGCAACCGAATGGCAACGGAGTGCAGTCGATTTACTTGACGGAAGTCCCGCCGCTGTTTGCCGAGGTGCTCATCGGCTTGATTGGTGCCGAGGGGTCGTCAATCGCCGGGGCCGGCGCGAGCGCTGAAATCAGCGCCCAGAGTGTCAACTCAGATCTCGAAGTTTGGGAGCACCATCTGGAGAACGAGGTCGAGAATGACCCGCGAATCGATGCTACGGATCGCGAGGCGCTCATAACCGCACGCCACGGGCAAGGCCTGTTCAAACAGCGCGTTATGCCAATTGAGAATTAATGTCGCATCACACATTCCAGCGTTCCGATTCACCTGCGGGCGAGGCATTGCAAGCCGTGGCGGGATTCCACTAGAATATGACGGCTCGCACGCCGGGTGGCGCAAGTTTTTTGTCCACGGGGTTCTGAACGGAAGCCTGCCGCTGATCGAAAAATTCTGGGGAGACAAGGTTCCTTTCGGGCAGGCGTGAAGCAGTCTACCGCCTCCTGCTCATTGGCGTGCCAGCTTGCGATGACCGCAGCGGGCATGGCACGCGCATGCGCTAGCACCGGCAACTCAGCAGCCTGACGAACTATAGGCCTTTCAAGTGCCTTTTTTGACCGGACTTGTCCGTTGATGCCCGGAACTCCTGTGCCGTAATCTCTCTGCATGACTCCAACAAAGTCCCCGTCTCAACATGACAAGATCCTGCAAACTCTACAGCTCTATATCGACGGCTGCAAGCAAGGCAAGAGCGACGTGATGCGCCCAGCCTTCCACCCTGCAGCCTCGTTCTTTGGTTATGCCGGCGGTCAACTCGCTGTTGGCACCCCATTCTTGTTCGACTGGATTGATGGAAACGGACCAGCGCCGGATATTGCATCTCGCGTCGTAAGCGTGGACATCGTCGAGTCGATTGCGGTTGTTCGACTCGAAGTCACAAACTGGTCGGGAAGACTGGCCGGTTCCGGAGTTCACATGTCGGATCTTTTTACCTTTCTCCGGATGCCTGAGGGTTGGAGGATCATCCAGAAAGCCTTTCATTGGCATTCCTGAGCGTGCCGGACAGGGGAGCTCTGGTGTATAGTCTGGAGAGGTTGTCGATGCCCGAGCGAAACACGCCTCAAAAAACGCTCGAGTCCTGGAAACAAATCGCGGCCTTCCTGGATCGCAGCGAGCGGACAGTCCGGCGCTGGGAAGCACATGAAGGGCTCCCCGTTCATCGTCGAGGGCACTACAAACACGACACTGTGTTTGCCTTCAGGCACGAGATTGAAGCCTGGACGCGCCGACGCACCAAGTTCGCAGGCACGGATTCTGACGAAGCCTGGCCGGAAGCTCACATCCCTTCTCAAATCGAGGCTCCGGCAAATCGATATTTGATCGAACACGACGCGATTACCCGCACGATGGATCGCTATATCGCGGGTGCTCGCGCGGGCGACGGGGAACTGATGCGCCCGGCATTTCACTCGGAAGCGACGATGTCAGGCTACTGCCAGGGTGTGGAATACAGTGGCTCTATGGAGCACGTTTTCGAATGGGTCACCGCGAATGGACCTGCGCCGAACATAGAGCCCCGTTTCGCGCGGATCGAAATCATCGAAACCATCGCGCTCGTCCACCTGGAGGTTCGACACTGGTCCGGCAAGCTCGCCGGCGCGAACAGCCGCGCCTCCGATGTTTTCACTCTCCTCAAACTGAATGGAGACTGGAAGATCACGCACAAGCTGTTCCACTGGCACAACGACTAGGCCTTAGCCCCACGCTCTGGAACCCTGCAAGCCGGGCGGCGCAAGTGCTCATTCGCCTTAGACTCTTGCACCTCACTCGGCATCGCCACGATGTGCGTGGCCTACGGTACCCACCCGACACGGGAGGCCTAATCTAATAGGACGCGCGCCCGAGGCCGGCGCGGTCTCCGCTACCCTGAGCTTTTCGATGGCTTCGCGCATTCCGGCCGGGGCGCTGCCGTCCAGTGTGCGCATGGTTCCACCAGCCGGAGACCACGGCTCGCGC
>Ga0335079_10009600_pt1 | contig 11019 bp, 12 predicted proteins | sample Lox_Sample_33_FD_206719 | JGI IMG/M metagenome (GOLD analysis project Ga0335079, IMG submission 206719) | Soil microbial communities from Loxahatchee National Wildlife Refuge, Florida, United States - Lox_Sample_3.3 | ecosystem: Environmental > Terrestrial > Soil > Wetlands | place: USA... | reverse complement strand
GGCCGGGGCGCCGACGCGAGCCAGCCGGACTCGCTGCGCGCGGCGGACGCGATGATCGGGTTCGAGTCGGGCGGGCGGCGGCTGACCACCCGGCTGATCGCCGGGGAGTACATCAAGTACATGTCCAGGTTCCCTGAGGAGTTCGGCAGCCACGGTGACATGCCGGCCATCCCGCTCGTAGAGGCGGTCAAGCGGGTCGCCCTGGTCGCGGAGCGAGGCAGCTCGGTCCGGCTGTCGTTCGGCCACGGCAAGGTCACGATCGAGGCGGGCACCGAGGGGCAGGCACGGGCACGGGAGACGGTCAGCGCCGATTTCGCTGGCGAGGAGACCGCGATCGCGTTCAGCCCGCACTACCTGATGGACGGCCTCGGCGCGGCCCTGATCGCGGCGGTCGGCATACCGGACAAGGCTCAGGGCCCGGGGAAGACCGACCCGGCTGACCAGGGCGAGCAGGCCGCCCAGGGACAGAACGCGGAGAAGGCGCGGCCCGCCCCCGACGAGGCGCGGATCCGGCTGCAGTTCACCAGCCCGACCAAGCCCGCGCTCATCACCGGCAGCACCGGGAACGGCGACGAGCCGACGCCGGACTACCGCTACCTGGTGGTACCGCTGCGCGCCCTGGCCGGCGCCTGAGCGCCCGCGCTAACCGCGCCCGGTCCACGGCGACGGCGTGTACGGCCCGCCTAGATGCGAGTAGCGGGACATCCAGGCCATGATCAGGATCCAGGTGGCCAGCGCGAAGAGCAGCATCGCGAACACGAGGAACCGGCCTGCGTCCGGTGCCGGGACCGGCGGGCCGGGGTCGGCCCGGTGCACCCTCGGCGGCCGGGGAAGGTCGGCCATCAGGCCGTCGATCTGGCGCTGCGTCTTGGCGGTGAGGGTGGCGTCGATCCGCTCGGACAGTTCGTCGAACGTCAGCCGCCCCGCGACGAAGTGCTCGCGCAACTGGGCCATGGCGGCGTCACGCTCGGCGTCGCCGATCCTGAGGTCATAGTCGTACCGCGTCCGGCCGGGCACGTGCCATCCGGGTACTAGCTCTTCGCGCGGGTGCACCGCGCCGGGATCCTCGTCTACCATTCCGGTTCTGACGTCATATCGCCTTGTCATCGGCTCCCTGAATTCGCCAGGCTGGCTGCCTCACCCTTCCACGATAAGTCGAGCCAGCCCGGCGCGGAACCCGGAGGTAGCGAGAATCACCAGCGGCGACGCCCCTTGGGACCACGCGGCCCGCCGCCGCCGCGCCGCCGGCCCAGTCCGATCAGCCGCCTGACCAGCGCCAGTGCCGCGAGGAACAGGACGATCGCCAGCGGCCTGCCGCCACCGCCGAAACCGCCGAAGAGGATGACGCTGCCGAGGATGACGAAGAGCCACACCAACCCCATCAGCGGCGCGAAGGCGCCCGGCCCGCACGATCGCTGGCTGTTGCCCCATCCGTTGCCGTAGTCCTGCGCCGGCCTGGTGGCCACCGGACCCTTCCAGGCCGGTCCCTGCCACGCCGTGCCCCCGTACGGCATGCCCGCGGTCGGCCGCGCGGCCTGCGGGAGGTCGCGCATCACGGTGTTCAGGTCCGCCTTGGTCTTGGCCGCGAACGTCTGGTCGAGGCGCTCGTTCAGTTCCTCTAGCGTCAGCCGCCCGTCCGCGAAGTGTTCACGCAACTGGGCGGCCACTGCTTCACGATCGGTGTCCCCGACGCGCACGTTGTATCCCGTAGCCATCGTGCCCTCCGTAGCAAGAACGGGGAATCCCAAGTACTTGCACGATATATCGCGAGGCATCGGACGGCAAGCGAGTTGCCTCGTACGTATCAGGGACGCTGCTGCGCCCTCCTAGTAGGTACTGGTCCACGGGGGAGTGGCGGGAGGGGTCATCATGAGCCAGGCACTCCAGCAGGCGCGGCCGGAACGCAGCCGTGCGCGGATGAGTCCCGCGACCGCGGGAACGGTCCCGCTGAACGCGGGAACGGTCCCGCTGAACGCGGGCTTCACCACCGTCGGACCACGCCCCGCGTACGGCGGCCGGAGCACGGGGGCCGGCCGGAGCGCGCGGGTCATCGCCTGGCGCTCGCGGGCGCAGCAGGCCCCGTTCCGGCAGCGTCTCGTCGCCTGGCGGGAGCGTTACTGGCGCCGTGTCGTGCTGGCCTGGTTCGTGCTGTCGATGATCATCGTGATGACGGCGGCCGAACCCAGCGCGTACTTCCCCAAGGCACAGACTCGTTCGGTGCCCGCCGTGCAGACGTTCCTGCGGGTCGCGGGCGGGCTGACCGTGGCCGGCGTGCCCGTGCTGCTCATCGCCCTGCCCTGAAGAATCAGGAGCCCTGAGGCGCCCCGGGCGGCCGGTGAAGCATCAGAGCTCGGCGGCGGCCAGCGCATCCCCGACCGGGGTCCGACGGTACAGGACCGAACGCCCGGACCTGGCCCTGGCCACCAGCCCGGCCTCGCGCAGCACGGCCAGATGGTCCCCGATGCCGCCGAGTGACTGACCCAGCGTCGCGGCCAGCTGGGTGGTGCTGGCCGGATCCTCCAGCGCGAGCAGGATGGCGGCGCGCGAGGTGCCGAGGAGCCGGTGAAGCGCGGTGCCCGGCCCGGTCCGGCCGGGCTGCTCCCATAGCGCGGAGACCCCGCGGGCCGGGTAGATCAGGGCCGGCGGCCACGGCGGGTCGAGGCTCAGTGCAAGCCGGGGCCATATGAAGACCGAGGGGATGAACAGCAAGCCGCGCCCGCTTAGGTCGGCGTGATGGTCACCGGTCCAGCGGTTGAGCTCGATCCGGCCCTCGCGCCAGCCCAGGTCGGCGTGCAGGTCGGTCAGCGCGGCAGCCCAGCCCTTCGAGGCGAGCTGCCCGGCGCGGTACACCACGTCACGTTCGAGGATGGCGCGCAGCGTCCGCCACTCCGGCTCGAGCAGCGCCCGCCAGGCGGCGGCTAGCACGTCCGCGACGTACCGGGCCGCCCCGTCGCTGGTCAGGATGCGCTCGATGCGCGGATCGACCCGCCGCTGCCGGGCCAGCGCCGCGGCGACCTCGCGCTGAGCCTGGTCCGCCGGCGTCGACCGGACCTGGTCGAGCAGGTCCCCGATCGTGGTGTCCACGCTCGCCGGGACGGGAGCCAGGAAGTCCGCGCCCCAGCCGGGCGGGGCCAGCGCGCGGATCACGCCGAGGTCCGTCTCGCGGGCCAGCGCCCGGTACCGGTCGCCGGCGCGGAGCAGCCACGGGCGGAGCACCGGCTCGTCCGGCCGCCGCGACCCGCCTGGCAGCAGGCGCAGCGCCTGCGTGAGCTCCCATAGCGGCGACAACGCGAACCGGCTCATGGTCAGGTCTTCGTTGCGCACGTTGATCCGCAGCACCGCACCCACCAGCTTTCGTCCTGGGACGAAAGAGTACTCCGCGGGGCGCCCGGCCCTGACGATGACGTTCATGACCGCCACCACGCCCGCTGCCACGGGCCAACGCGACGAACGGCCGGAGCGCGCCACGTACCGCGCGGTGTTCGCGGCCGGGGAGTTCCGGGTGCTGTTCGCCGGAATGCTGATGTACGTGCTCGGCTTCGAGTTCGAGATCCTGGGCCTGTCCGTGCTCGTCTTCGCCCAGACCGGGTCGGCGTTCCTGACCGCGCTGACGTTCAGCATGGGCTTCGCGCCGCAGGCCATCGGCGGAGCGCTGTTCACCGCCCTGGCCGACCGGCTGCCGCCGCGCCTGGTCATCGGGGCGGGCCTGCTGACCCGCGCCGTGCCCGGGCTGGTGATCGGCCTGTGGCCGACCCTGCCGGTCCCGGCCATGCTGGCCCTGGTGGCCGCCGGGGCCACGCTGGCCCCGGTGTTCACCGCCGCGATCTCCGGCCTGCTCCCCGACGTGCTCGACGGGGACCGCTACATCCTCGGCCGCTCGGTGTTCAACCTGACCGGGGCGGGCACCCAGATCCTCGGCCTTGGCATCGGCGGCGCGGTGCTGGCCGCCGTCCCGGTGCGCTGGCTGCTGCTGGCCGCCGGCGGGGCGCTGGTGATCGCGGCCGTCATCACCCGGATGGGCCTGCGGCCCAGGACCGCCCGCGCCCCCCGCGGTCAGGCCCGCGCCCGCGCCCGCGGGCAGGGCCGCGGGATCGTGCGAGCCACCATGGCCGGCAACGCCGAACTGCTCAGGGACCGGACCGTCCGAGGCCTGCTGCTCGCGCAGTGGCTGCCCGGGTGGTGCGTGGCCGGGGCCGAGTCGCTGATCGTGCCGTACACCGGGTCGCTGGGGCGGCCGGCCAGCGCGGCCGGTCCGCTGCTGGCCGCGATGCCGGCCGGGATGCTGATCGGCGACCTGCTCGTCGGCCGGTTCTGCGCGCCCGCCGCGCGCACGCGGCTAGCGTTCCCGCTGGCCGCGGCCATGGGGGTGCCCCTGCTCGCGCTGGTGTTCCGCCCGCCGCTGCCGCTGGCCTGCCTGGCCCTGCTGGCCTGCGGCGCCGGTTTCGCCTATCAGCTCGGCATCCAGCAGGCGTTTCTGGACAGCCTGCCGCAACCGCGGCGGGGCCAGGGGTTCGGCCTCAACTCGACCGGGATGATGGGCGGCCAGGGCCTGACGCCCGCGGTCGCGGGGGCGCTGGCCGGAGCCGTCGGGGCCGCGGCCGCGATGGCGGTCGCGGGCGCGGCCACCGCCGTGGCGGCGCTCGCGCTCCGCGGCCCCCTGACCGGCCGGAACCCGGTCCCGCCCGGCTAAGCGGCCGGTGCTCGGGCCGCCACCGTGCGGGCCAGCGAGACTCCCGCGAGCACCCCGAGCAGCATCGCCGCCGCCAGCCAGCCGAACGTCACCGCCAGCGCGTGCCCGGATACCACCGGACCAGGGGCCGAATCCAGCGTCAGGAACAGGCTGCCGAACGCGGCCACCCCGACCGCCTGGCCGAGCTGGATCGTCGTGGTGAGCAGCCCGCTCGCGTCCCCCGCCTGCGCCAGCGGCACCCGGACCAGGGCGTGCGTCACCAGCGGGCTGAAACCGAGGGCCAGCGCGGCCCCCGTGACGATCAGCGCCGCCTGCAGCGTCAGGCCGCCCCGCCCGCCCGAATGCAGGACCAGCGCCACGCAGGCGTAGCCGCCCGCCGCGACCAGGCATCCCAGCGGGGCGAGCAGGTGGTGCAGGCTCGAGGGCAGGCGCCGCCAGAAGTACCCGCACAGCCCGAACACCACCGCGCACGGCGCGAACGTCAGCCCGGCCCGCAGCGCGCTGTCGCCCAGCCCGGCCTGCAGGTGCAGCGCGCAGCAGCGGGTCTCCGCCCCGGTCCGCGATCCGCCGCTCCACCAGCACGAACATGGCCGCGAGGATCAGCCCGAGGCCGATGCACGCGAACACCCAGCCCGGCCAGTCCTCCTGGTGCCCGAGCATCAGCGGCAGCACGACCAGGAACACCGCGGGCACCGCGACAGCCAGCCCGGCGAGGTCCAGCTTCCGGTCCCGTCCAGGCGAATCCCGGGGCATCACCAGCGGCACCAGGGCCAGCACGATCAGCATCAGCCACCGACCGCGCGCCGCCTCCGCGGCCCGCTCCCGCACCAGCGAATCAGTTGGCGTGGTCATGCCACCAGGCTCCGTCCGCCCGTCCCGGCGTGCTAAGAGCCTGCTGATCCTGGTGTTGTCACTACCCGTTTGAGGGTGGGTATTGATGCCGAACGGACTGCGGTGCCTGCCCCGGCAACCCTCGCCCGGCTAGCCCCTCGGTTGTCGCTCCGGTAGGCGCTCCGGGCTCGCGCCGGGCGAGGGCCGGTCATAGTCTTTGGCGGCCCGGAAGATCGAGATCAGCCACCCGGCCAGCAGCAAGGTCGGGACAATCGCGATCCAGATCAGGTCGCCGAGCGATGCACTCAACTTGTCCACGTAGCCATTGTCCGACGCCCAGGGCGAAAGCGCATCACCCGGGCCGGTGGTTCTGAGCGCCCCTGCTCGCTAAAGTCTGCTGCTAAGTATCCGAGGACGATAAAGCGGAGGTCAGCATGACGAGTTCCCTTGTGAGCATCGGGTCCGGTGACCACCGTGTGCTCGCCGTGCACGGCTGGTTCGGCTCCGCCCGGGGCTGGGGCTCGCTGCCTGACTTCCTCGACCGCTCGACCTACACCTACGCCTTCATGGACCTGCGCGGCTACGGCGGCCGCAAGCAGGTGGCCGGCGAGTTCACCATGGAGGAGGCCGCGGCCGACGGGATCGCCCTGGCCGACGAGCTGGGCTGGGACCGGTTCTCGGTGATCGGGCATTCGATGGGCGCCAAGGTGGCCCTCCAGATGCTGCTGCAGGCCCCGGACCGGGTGGGCAAGCTGGTCAGCCTCAACCCGGTGCCGGCCAGCGCGGTGCCCATGGACGAACAGGGCTGGCAGCTGTTCTCCGGCGCCGCGGGCAACGCCGGCCACCGGGCGGCGATCATCGACTTCACCACCGGCAACAAGCTGACCGCGACCTTCATCAACCACGTGGTCCGGCACTCGGTGGAGAACTCCACCGAGGCGGCGTTCGGCGCGTACCTGCAGGCCTGGGCCAAGTCCGATTTCTCGGACAAGGTCCAGCCCGACACGAGCACGCCGGTCAAGCTGGTCGTCGGGGTGAACGACCCGGCCCTGTCCGCTGACGTGATGGAGCAGACCTGGCTGGTTTACTTCCCCGAAGCCGAGATGACGATCCTGCCCGACGCCGGGCACTACCCGATGTTCGAGTCACCGGTGTCGCTCGCGACCTCCATCGAGGAATTCCTGGGGCGGCACTGATGGCGCCATCGGTCGGCCGGGCCCGGCCGGACACCGAGGTCGTCTTCGATCCCGCGACCTACGTGAACGGCGTTCCGTTCGAGGCGCTGGCCCGGCTGCGCCGTGAGGCCCCGGTGGCGTGGATACCCGAGATCCCGGTGCTCGGCTGGCCGGAGGGCCCCGGCTTCTGGCTGGTGCTCAGGCACGCCGAGGTGGAGTCGGTGCTGCGGCGGCCGGAACTGTTCTCCTCCGCGCTGGGCGCGACCCAGATCCGGGACCCGGCCACGCCCGGGGCATTGCGTTACGTCCGGCGGATGATGCTCAACATGGACCCGCCTGAGCACTCCCGGCTGCGGCGGCTGCTCGGCCGGTCGTTCACCCCCCGGGCGGTGGCCCGGCTCGAGGACCGCATCCGCGGGCACGCCCGGGCCATCTGCGACCGCGTGTTCACCGGCCCGCGCGGCACGTGCGACTTCGCCAAGGACGTGGCCGCCGACCTGCCGCTGCTCGCCCTGGCCGACGTCCTCGGGGTGCCCGAGCAGGACCGCTGGCTGCTGTTCGACTGGTCCAACCGGGTGATCGGCTATCAGGACCCCGATTACGCCTCCTCGGCCGAGTTCGACCCGGCCGCGGGCACGGCCATGGCCCGCGAGGCCCTCGCCGAGCGGCCGTCGCCGGGCCCCGGCGGGCAGATGCCCGACCCGCGCACCCGGGAGGGAATGCCGGACCTGTACGCCTACGCTCACCTGCTCGCCGAGGAGAAACGCCGCCGTCCGGGCGACGACGTGATGTCGATCCTGCTGGCTCAGTCGGACGAGGGCGGTGCCCGGGTCTCGGTGGCCGAGTTCGAGAACATGTTCTGGCTGTTCGCCGTGGCCGGCAACGAGACGCTGCGCAACGGCCTGCCCGGTGCGTGCATCGCGCTGCTCGAGCACCCGCGAGCCCAGGACGAGCTGCGCGCCGATCCGGCCCTGCTGACCGTCGCGGCCGACGAGATGCTGCGCTGGTGGACGCCGGTGATGACGTTCCGCCGGACCGTGGCAGAAGACTGTGAGCTGGGCGGTCAGCCCGTCCGTTCGGGAGACAAGGTGGTCGTCTCCTTCACCTCGGCCAACCGAGACGACGCCGTCTTCGCCGAGCCCGGCCGTTTCGACATCCGCCGTCAGCCCAACCCGCACCTGGTGTTCGGCCACGGGCCGCACTTCTGCCTGGGCGCCCACCTGGCCCGCAGCCAGATGCGCGCGCTGTTCGCCGAGGTGCTGGGCCGCACCACGGTGCTGGAATCCGCCGGGCCGCCGTCCTTCCTGCGCTCCAACTTCCAGCGCGGCGTCAAGCGGCTCCCTCTCGCCTGGACCGCCTGACCAGCGGCGTGACCTGCCGTTCCAGCGCCGTTGCAGCGTGGTTCAAAGACGGCCTGTGACAGTTGCTCCAGGGGGCCTCGCCTGGCCCCCGCTGGGCCCGGCGGGCCCTGGTTTCCCAACACCATTCCCCCCTGGGGCCCGCCGACCCACTCCGGTCCAAAGCGCATCACACCGGCCGGGTCACACCTGTATCGGGATCAGGATGGGGCCGGTGCGCCGGCCACCCCCAGTCCGAGCTCAGCACGGGAAATGTCGGTGCTGACCGCTAAGTTTGACTGGGGGCAGTTTTGTGATGGGAAGAGACCTTGGTCACGTACGAAACGAAGAACGGACCAGCATCCGGCGACGGGGCAGGCGAGCGGCGGCGCGCAGCTGAACGACGGCGGGCAGGTGAACTTCGGCGGGCAGAGCTCGGCGAGTTCCTGAAGGCCCGCCGGGCCGGGCTCAGCCCGGGTGACTTCGGCATGCCGCCTGGTTCCCGCCGCCGCACGCCGGGGCTGCGGCGCGAGGAAGTGGCCCTGCTGGCCGGCGTCGGCGTCACCTGGTACACCTGGCTGGAGCAGGGCCGCCAGATCAACGCCAGCACCCAGGTGCTCGACGCGGTGGCCAGCACGCTCCGGCTGGACCAGGCGGAACGGGAACACCTGTACCGGCTGGCCGAGGCGACGCCGCTGCGCACCGAGTGCGCGCGCATGGCGGTGCCGGACACCCTCCGTGAGATCGTCCGCTCGCTCGACCCGCTGCCGGCGTCGCTGCTCAACGGCAGGCACGACATCCTGATGTCCAACGCCGCCTCCGAGGAGCTGTTCTGGGAGTGGCACTCGATGCCGTGCGTCCACCAGAACACGCTGTGGTGCTGCATCACCGAGCCGTTCGCCCGGAGCAGGTTCCCCGAGTACGAGACGCATGTCCGCTACCTGGTGGCCCGGATGCGCTCCGCGTACAGCCGGCACATCGGCGATCCGGACTGGGAAGAGGACATCCGCCGCCTGGCCAGCCTGAGCCGTGAGTTCGCCGACCTGTGGGCCCGGCACGAGGTGGCCGACCCCGAGCCGCGGACCCTTACCTACCTGCACCCGCGCGCCGGGACACTGAACCTGGCCGTCAGCGAGCTCGCGGTGCCCGCCATGCCGGAGGCGCGCATCGTGGTCTACACGCCGCGGGACGCGGACACCCGGGAGAAGATGCCGCTGACCCGCCGGACCGAGGCCTCGGCCCGGGCGGCCGGGTAGCGGCCCGGAGATGTTTCGCCGGGTTGGTCGGCAGGTCCCGGCTGCGTGGGATAGCGTAAGGACGGCAAACGGTTGTGGCACCCGGGGAGCATGTGCCCGCCAGGGAGCATGATGATCAGGAAGCACGAGCCGCGGGTGCCCGAGGGCGTCGATGTCACCCGGCCGAGCATCGCCCGGATCTACGACTACCTGCTCTTCGGCAAGGACAATTTCGCCGCCGACCGCGCCGCGGCCGAGAAGCTGATGCAGTCGCGGCTCGACCCGAGGCGGCTCGCTCTGGCCAACCGCGCGTTCCTCCGCCGGGCCGTCCGCTTCCTGGCCGGGCAGGGCATCTCGCAGTTCCTCGACCTGGGCAGCGGCCTGCCGACCTCGCCGAGCGTGCACGAGGTCGCGCGTGATGTCATCCCGGACGCGCGGGTGGTGTACGTGGACCACGACCCGATCGTGGTCGCTCACAACGACGCGCTCCTGGCCACCAGGGACGGTGTCATCACCGTCCGCGCGGACGTCCGGGATCCGGAGGCCGTGCTCGGCCACGACGAGCTGACCGGGTGCATCGACTTCGGCCTGCCCGTGGCGGTCCTGCTGCTCAGCGTGCTGCACTTCGTCAGCCCCGACGAGGACGCGCCCGGCATCGTGGCTAGGTTCCGCGAGCGAATGGCGCCCGGCAGCTACCTGGTCGTCTCGATCGGCACCTCGGACGGCGCCGACCCGGAGATGCTCGCCGAGGCCACCACGACCTACGCAGGCGCGCGGATGCCGTTCACGCTCCGCTCGCGGGATCAGATCATGGATCTGCTCGACGGCTTCGAGCTGATCGAGCCAGGCCTGGTCAGCCTGCCCGAATGGCGGCCGGACCTCAACACCGACCGGACGCCGCTGAAGGGCCCCACCGTTGGCGCGGTGGCCCGGCTGGCCGGCTAGCGGTCAGTTGAGGAAGTAGCTGCTGCCGCCGGATTGCGGGTTGGTGACCATCGCGATGACGGTGATCGTGCCGGCGTTGGCGAAGGTCAGCCGCAGCATGATGTCCTTGCCGTCGCGCATGGTCCCGGCCCCGGTGATCAGCAGGTGGTAGGAGATCGGGTTGAACCGGGTCATCGCGTTGGGTGCGATAGGGATGTCCGGCACGGTGCGCATCGTCAGGGCCCCTGAGTGCCGCCCGGCCGGGGCCCGCAGCTGTACCGTGCCGCCCACGCTGGTCTGCGCCGAGACCAGCTCGTCGGCCGGGCCGTTGTTGCGGATCTCCAGGTACGCCACCGTGGTGCCCGGCGTTGTCGGCTGTGGCACGTACGCGCTGGCGACGGCGATGGACGGCGTGGCCCCGGCCGACGCGCAGCCGGTCACCACGAGCGCCGCCAGCAGAGCCGCGCCAGCGGTCCGGAGAACCAGCGTCAGTCCGCGCACCATCCCAGGCTACCGCTCACGAAACCGGTCGTCAGCCGCGGTTGAGGGCGGTGGGGAGGAGGCCGAGTGGCGGCGAGCCGAGGTCGAGCATCGCCTTGTGGAAGCGCTGCAGGGTGAAACCGGCTCCCCAGTCCTTCCTGGCCCGCTCGCGGAGCTTGAGGATCTCCAGCTTGCCCCAGGTGTACCGGCCGTAGGTCGGGTCGAAGGTGGCCCGCCGGGCCTCGGACAGCGCCGCGGGCCCGGCCAGGTGGGTGTCGGCCTCGAACCGGCGGGCCGCGTCGTCGATCGTCATCCCGGCCGTGTGCACGCCGATGGCGCACGCCAGC
>Ga0335079_10009599_pt1 | contig 11020 bp, 8 predicted proteins | sample Lox_Sample_33_FD_206719 | JGI IMG/M metagenome (GOLD analysis project Ga0335079, IMG submission 206719) | Soil microbial communities from Loxahatchee National Wildlife Refuge, Florida, United States - Lox_Sample_3.3 | ecosystem: Environmental > Terrestrial > Soil > Wetlands | place: USA: Florida... | reverse complement strand
TGTCGAGACGGTCCATGGTTTCGAGATGCCGCTTCAAAACAGCGATCGAGATCAGCTCGGCAAGTTTCGCGATTTCATTATTCCCTTGCTCGATGGCGTGGAGGGTCTCAGCGCGGGCCTGAAGGTTTTGCTTGTCTTCTGCATACCAGCGCGAAACGCTGGCATAAAGATCCCAGCAGTAGTAATCGAAACGTGGCGCGGCAGCTAGGTTCGCTACTTCCGCGTAAGACTTTTTATCGATGTGCGCAAATCCGACGACCACATCCGCTACCTGCACACCCGTGTTGTCGATGTAGTTCTGCACATCGACTTCCCTTCCCGCATAGCGCAGCAGACGAACGAAAGTATCGCCAAGAATTGCGTTCCGCAGGTGACCGATATGGGCGGCTTTATTCGGATTGATGCTGGAGTGCTCGACCAGAATTTTTCCGGACGGAACATCCGCGTCCGGCTTCTGATCAGTCGCGAGAGCGCGCGTTAGCCATGCGCGATCGATCCTCACGTTCAAATATCCCGGCGGAGCGACCTGCACCTCGGCGATGCCCTCGACCGTCCCGAAGTCATCCTTAATAGCTTGCGCAATCTTCAATGGAGCGGAGCGCAGCGGCTTGGCAAAGGGGAAAATCGGGATCGCGAAATCCCCGAGATCGACCTTCGGCGGCTGCTCGATCACAACCGCTGGCAAAGGCACGCCGGGATTCCGCTTTTCCAGACACTGCAGCACCCGTGCGGCCAGAACATGCTCTAGATAGCGATACAAGGAGGCCCTCTAAGCTATTGAAGAAACAGTGATTTTAACAGAGACGGCGCGAGTCCCCCGTTTGACCGACCATACCGCGCTTCCCTATGATGAAAAATTAGTCTCCATCCACCACGGAGACACGGAGTCACGGAGAAAAGAAGTCCATGGATTTTTCTTTTCTCCGTGTCTCGGTGCCTCGGTGGCAGGTTCAAGATTTCTATGCGCATAGCTTACCTCGAATGCTTCTCCGGGATCAGCGGCGACATGTTCCTCGGCGCCCTGGTCGACGCTGGGATTCCGCCGAAATTGCTCGAGGAGACCGTAGCGGCCCTGGGTGTCGGCGCAAGACTGGAAGTCTCGAAAGTCATGCGCAGCGGGATTTCCGCCACGAAAGTTGACGTCTGGGTTGACGGCGAAAAAGACATGCCCCGCGAGGAATACTGGGCCCGGCAGGACGACAGGAATGTGGATCGTGTGGAGAATGTGGACAGTGTGGAGTGCGCGCCCACGCGCGCTACTGCCCACGAGCACGATCATACCCATCCCCGCGAACACTCCCATCACGATCATGAGCACAGTCACCATGACCATCATCCTCATGGAGAGCATTCGCGGACGGGGGCGTCCGCGCCACACAAGCATCGGCACTCCCATCGCGGCCTGAACGAGATCAAGGAAATTATTTCCGCGGCGAAGATTTCTGCCTCTGCCAAAAAAACAGCGACTTCGATCTTCGAAGCGCTCGGCGCCGCCGAAGCGAAGATCCATAACGTGCCCGTGCAAGACATTCATTTCCATGAAGTCGGAGCAGTCGACGCCATCGTCGATATCGTCTGCGCAGCTGTCGGCGCAGAGGCGCTCGGAGTTGACGAAATCATCTGCTCTTCTCTGAACGTCGGCGGTGGCACGGTGAACTGCGCCCACGGAACGTTTCCAGTTCCCGCTCCTGCCACGGTGGAACTTCTCAAGGATGCTCCGGTACATTCATCGGGCATCCAGATGGAACTGGTAACGCCAACCGGTGCGGCGATCGTCAAAACACTGGCAAAGCGCTTCGGCACGTTTCCGGAGTTGAGAATCGAGAAGTCGGCATATGGCGCCGGTTCCCGGGACTTTCCCGGGCATCCCAATGTCCTGCGCATCGTCATCGGCGAAGCCGCTTCGAAACTTGCTTCAAAAACAAATTCCGACACGATCAGCGTGCTGGAAGCCAATCTCGACGACTTGAATCCCCAGGTCTTCGGATATGTCATGGACCGCCTGCTAGAAGACGGGGCGCTCGATGTTTTCGGCATGCCGGTGCAGATGAAGAAGAACCGTCCGGGAACGCTGCTGACTGTGCTCTGCAAACCAGAAGATGCGGAAAAACTGACACGGCTGATTTTCAGCGAGACCACCACTCTCGGTGTGCGACGGCGCGAAGAAACGCGCCAGACCTTGGCACGCCGTTGGGAAAATGTTCGCACCGAATGGGGCGAGGTTCGCATCAAGATTGCCAGCATGAACGGAACTATTACCAACTACGCGCCTGAATACGAAGACTGCCGGCGCATTGCGGCGGAGCATCGCGTGCCGCTTAAAACGGTCATGCAAGAGGCAGCGCGAGAGTATGCGCGCGGCGCGAAAGAAAAACATTAACCACAAAGGTCACTAAGGTACACGAAGGAACTCTTCGTAAGACTTCCTGTCTTTGGTGGTTCAACGATCTCTATGGCCAAGAAGTTTTACATTACGACTCCGATTTATTACGTCAACGCGCGGCCGCATATCGGCCACACCTATACGACCATTGCTTGCGACACCGTCGCACGCCGTCATCGCATGCTTGGCGACGACACTTTCTTCCTGACCGGCACCGACGAGCATGGGCAGAAGATCGAGCGCGCCGCGCAGGCCGCCGGCAAGTCTCCGCAGCAATACGCCGACGAAATCTCCGGAGAATTCCGGGCGCTATGGAAGCGGATGGGCATCTCGAACGACGACTACATCCGCACGACCGAAGAGCGCCATAAGAAGCGCGTGCAGGAGCTGTTCAAGCAGATCCGCGATAACGGCTACATCTACAAGGGCACGTACACGGGCCAGTACTGCGTTTCCGACGAGCTTTACGTCGACGGCGCGCAACCCGGTGATCCCTGTCCCACCTGCGGACGTATTACCGAGACCGTTCACGAAGAGAACTACTTCTTCAAGCTCTCGGCCTTTCAGGACAAGTTGCTCGAACTCTACGCCAACCCCGATTTTGTTCGCCCAGAGACTCGGCGCAACGAAGTGATTTCGTTCGTGAAGTCAGGTCTGCGCGATCTTTCGATCAGCCGCTCGACTTTCTCCTGGGGCATTCCGGTTCCGGACGATCCGAAGCACGTGATCTATGTCTGGCTCGACGCCCTTGCCAACTACATCACCGCGATCGGGTACGGATCGAAACACCAGGGCGCGCAGGATGCATTCAAAAAATACTGGCCCGCCGACGTGCACATGATCGGCAAAGAGATCGTGCGCTTCCATTGCGTGTACTGGCCGGCATTTTTGCTCGCCGCGGGATTGCAGTTGCCCAAAGCAATCGTCGCGCACGGATGGCTGCTATTTGAAGAGAGCAAGATGTCGAAATCGCGCGGTAACATCGTGCGGACCGAGACGATTCTCGATGTGCTCGGCGCCGACGCGTTGCGCTATTTCCTGCTGCGCGAAGTAGTCTTCGGACAAGATGGCTCGTTCTCTTTCGACGCACTCGTGCAGCGCTACAACTCCGATCTTGCGAACGGAATCGGCAATCTCGCCAGCCGCACGCTGACCATGATCAACCGGTACTTTAAAGGAGAAGTGCCATATCCCTCGCATGCCGTCGGAAAAAACCCCGCCGATGATGCTGTGGCGGAGACGGCCCGGAGGGCAATCCGCGAGTTTGGGTACTTGTTCGATCAGTTCCAGTTCTCGCGGGCGCTCGAGACTGCGTGGGGATTGGTCGCCGCCGTCGACAAATACATCGTCGAGAACGAGCCTTGGTCCCTGGGTGAGAAACAGGATGACGAGAGCCGCGCGCGGCTTGCGACTGTACTCTATACGTCCGCCGAAGCGCTTCGTATCGCGACTGCTCTCGCGCATCCGGTAATCCCGGACGCGACAGCGAAAATCTGGGAGCAGATGGGACTTGGCGACATCAAGAAACTCGATCTGAATACGCTGGCCTGGGGACAATTGCACCTCGGCACGAAGCTGGGAGAAGTGAAACCTGTGTTCCCGCGCGCCGACAAGAGCGCCATAGAAAGGATGCAGCAGATGGAAGATCAGCAAAGAAGCGCGTCCGTCGAAGCGCCGAAAGAAGAGCCGAAGGCGAGCGCCGCACCCGTTAAGGCTCCTCCCGTGGTGGCCGTGCCTGGAGCCCCGTCGGTTGACGGTTCAGGAAGAATCACGATCGACGATTTCGCCAAAGTTGATCTGCGCGTTGGGATTGTGAAAGTCGCCGAACGCGTTCCGAAGTCCGACAAGTTGTTGCGCCTCGAGATCGATATCGGCACAGAAGTCCGCCAGGTGCTGGCCGGAATCGCCGAAGCCTATGCGCCGGAGCCATTGATCGGCCGTAAGGTGGTAATCGTCGCCAACCTAGCCCCGCGCAAACTTCGCGGGTACGAATCCAATGGCATGATCGTTGCCGCGTCGCTGGAGGGTGGCAAGCCGGCTTTGGCAAGTTTTCTGGAAGACGTACCGATTGGGGCAAGACTGAAATAAATTCGTCGTCGGTCGTTAGTCGTTGGCAATACCGAGGATAAGCTGACGACCGACGACTAGCGACCAAAGACCGTCTGTATGTTCGTTGACTCTCACTCCCATCTTGATGGCAAGCAGTTCGACTCCGACCGCGAACAGGTACTGGCTCGCGCACGCGAGGCCGGTGTCACGACGATGGTTGCCATCGGCAATGGCGACGGACCTCCGGAACTGGACGCCGGCATCAAGCTTGCCGACCAATATCCCTTCCTGTACGCCACCATCGGCATCCATCCCCATGAGGCGCGACTGGCGTCCGATCACGCTTACGCTGAAATGGAGCGACTGGCAAAGCATCCCAAAGTCATCGCATGGGGAGAAATCGGCCTCGACTATTACTACGATCACTCCCCCCGCGACACGCAGCAGCAAGTGTTCATCCGTCAGATGGAGTTAGCCGCCGCAGCCAGGAAACCCATCGTTATTCATTGCCGCCCTTCCGACAATAGCGACAACGCCTGGGACGACTGCCTGCAACTGATGAGAGAACACTGGGCGCCCATGAGCATCGGCGGCATCTTGCATTGCTTTACTGGTAACTGGGGCCAGGCTAAGAGCGCGCTTGATATGGGATTCATGATTTCCTTCGCCGGCAACGTTACTTTCCCCAAGGCTCAGCAGATTCGTGATGCGGCGCTCGAAGTTCCACTCGATCGCATGTTCATCGAAACCGATTGTCCGTACCTCGCTCCGATTCCATACCGAGGCAAGCGCAACGAGCCCGCATTTGTAAAAGAGACTGCCCGCAAGATCGGCGAACTGCGCGGATTATCGATGGAAGAGATCGGCGACCGGACTTCCCAGAATTTTTACAATTTTTTCAAAATCGCTGAAATCACTGAAAACCAAAGCACTTCCCGCTAAACGGCGAGTTCTGTTACTCTCACGATAGTTCCTTTTATTTCAGAAAGATTAGAAATTCATGCCCGATAATAGCTTCGACGTCGTCAGCAAAGTCGATATGCAGGAGGTATCGAACGCCATCCAGCAGGCGCTGAAAGAGATCCACACGCGCTTCGACCTGAAAGACTCGAAGTCGAATATTGAATTGGAAAAAGACGCGATTGTGCTGCACTCCGCCGACGACTACAAACTCAAGGCGGTCAATGACATCCTGCAGCAAAAGTTGGTGAAACGCGGGGTCTCACTCAAAGCATTCACCTACGGGCCGGTAGAACCCGCGGCCGGAGGTACCACGAAACGCCGCGCCACTATGCAGCAAGGCATCGCGATCGAGAAAGCTCGAGAGATTGTGAAGCTGGTGAAAGATTCGAAAAAGAAGGCGCAGGCGTCGATTCAGGGCGACCTGGTGCGCATCAGCGGCAAAGACCGCGACACGCTGCAGGACGTAATCCAGCTCCTGAGAAGCCACGATTTCGGGATCGATTTGCAGTTTACGAACTACAGAACGAACTAAACCGTTTTCACCACGGAGTCACAGAGGCACGGAGAAAACAGGGATGGAGGATTCTCCGCGGGCTCTGTGCCTCCTTGGTGCAGAAATAAAAATTTGAGCGCGCCAGCCACCATTAACGGCAAAGAAGTATTCGATCTGCTGCGGGACGACCTTGTCGCGCTGGAGGACGAATTTGGGCGCGATACGGTTTCCAACGTTCGTGCGATCACGGAGATCGGCGAATACCTGCGCGCTGGCGGTGGCAAGCGGCTCCGTCCCGCCCTGCTGCTACTTTCCGCCAAGCTGCTGAACTACGAGGGACTTGGCGCCGTTCGTCTCGGGGCAGTAGTGGAAATTATCCACACGGCCACGCTGGTCCACGACGACATCATCGACGAGGCCAAGACTCGTCGCGGACGCCCCGCCGCCAACACGCAATGGGGCAATTCCAAGTGCGTGCTCGCGGGCGACTGGCTCTATATGCAGGCCTTCAAGATTGCCGTACAGGAACGCAATTTCCGCATTCTCGACACCCTGATCGAACTCACGCAGCAGATGGTCGAAGGCGAACTCCTGCAGATGGAGACGCTCGGCAAGATCATTTCACTCGACGAGCACTTCGATCTCATTTATCGGAAGACTGCCTGCCTCTTTTCCGTATGCATGCGTCTTGGCGCGATTCTCGGCGGCACCACGCTTGAGCAAGAAGATGCCCTCGGCAAGTACGGTCACGATCTCGGCATGGCATTCCAGATCGTCGACGACGTTCTCGATCTCACGGCTTCAGAAGAGGTTCTCGGCAAGCCCGTTGCCAGTGATCTGCGGGAGGGCAAGGTGACTATGGCGGTGATCCATGCTCTCGAGCGCTGCACGCCAGAAGAGCGCGGCCAGGTAGAAAAGATTCTCCATGATCGAGCCTTCAACGGCGTGACTCACGCGGATATCCTCGGCGTCCTGCAACGCTACGGATCTCTCGAAGCCGCTACCGCCCGCGCTGCGCAATACGCCGAATCCGCTCGCAAATCGATCTGCTTCTTCCCCGACTCGGAAATCAAACGAGCGTTGCTGTGGGCGCCGGAGTTTGTGGTCGCGAGAGAAAAGTAGTCCGCTATTTCCATCCACGCTTAGGGCAGTTCCAAACCCACCACGAAGTCACAGAGACACGGAGATTCATGATGAAGTCCTTCGTGCCTCAGTATCCCCGTGGGTAGGGGTTGTGATTCGAAGCACGGGAATTCAAAGATGGTCGAATTGATCGCCATCACTTCACACGGTGACTCGCGACACGGAAATTTCCCGCAACACTGGCCCAGAATGCAGCCAGTTGACGGGGGTATCCGGCTAGAGCGGGAGGCTAACGAGACGCACTGGCATGCGGGTGGGGCACAGCAAGAGTGACCTCACTTCTCCCCTTGGCACCTGAGAAAGGCAGGTCGCTAAGGGTCCTTTCCGCAACGGACGAACTGTCAACGAGCAGAGACGGCGGCTTCAGTCGAAGCTTGGGACGAAAGGCGCCTTGCTTTTTCGACGCGCCGGCCCGGACAGGGCCGGAAAGACTTCGAGTGCAAGCCGCTGTCTTGCTCACCCTGTCGAGGAAAGTCCTCCTGAGAGACTCGCTCCTCGAAGAACCGGGCATGTGCCATCGGACATGCCCGGTTTTTGTTTATACTGACCCATTCCCGTTTGCTCGGAATCCAAGGGAATCCAGAACATTATGAACGTCATCTTCTCCCTGCTCGGGCGACACGGATATGCCTTGCTCTTCGGCATCCTCCTGGCTGAGGCCGTGGGGTTCCCTTTTCCGGCAGCAATCGCATTGGTGGCGGCGGGAGCGGGAATCGCGTCGCACACTCTCTCGGGCATTTGGGTTGTGGCAGCCGCATTGATTGCACTCACGATTGGCGACAGCTGGCAATTCTGGCTTGGCCGATATACAGGTTGGGCCTTGCTCGCATTTCTCTGCCGCGTTTCTATGAATCCGGAAACTTGCATGCTTCGATCGGCCGAGTCCTTTTACAAGCGCGGAAAAACGACGCTGCTGTTTTCGAAGTTCATCCCCGGAATCAATACGATGGCTGCTCCGCTGGCCGGCAGCATGAAGATGCGCTTCGCTCAGTTCCTGCGTCTGGATCTCGCCGGATCCCTGCTCTATGCGCTGACCTATCTGCTGATCGGGTACATCTTCCGTGATTTTCTGGCCGCCATTCTGCAAGGCTTCCAGACCGCCGGCCGGGCCATGGAAATCCTGCTGGTCGTAGCCGTGATCGCGTACATCGGCTATCGCGTAATGAAGTTCATCGAATACCGCAGCTACGATGTTGTTCCCCGCGTACCGGTCGAGGAACTGGTAGGACGAATTGCTGCGGGTGAAGCGGACAAGATCCAGATCGTGGATGTACGGAGCCACGGTTACTACGATATCGGCGCCGAGCGAATCTACGGATCAATCCGCATTGAGCCCAACAACCTCGATGAAGAGGTAAAGAACCTTCCCAAGGACAAAGACATTTACCTGTACTGTACTTGAACGCGCGAAGCCACCAGCGCCCGTGTGGCGCATCTACTGCGGGAAAAAGGATTCAACACGTTCGTGATCGTGGGCGGAATCGCTGCCTGGCGCAAGGCCGGCGGCCATCTGGAAGGCGTGCCCAAAAACGATCTCGTGAAGCTGCCGACATTTTCTTAACAGTTTCGCTTGAGAAGGCTGAGAAAGAATTTCTTCGCGATCTTAGAGGTAAAACCTTTGAATTTGGCCGTAATACACTGCTGTCATGGCAAATGAAGTGGAGATCAAATTTCGCGTGGACGACTTGCGCGGCCTTGCCCGGAAATTGAAAGCAGCTGGATTCCGGCTGGTCACGCCCCGCACTCACGAGATCAACACGCTCTATGACCTGCCGGGGGCAGTGCTGCGCAATCGCAAAGAGCTGTTGCGCCTTCGCCAATACGGCAAATCGTGGAAGCTGACGCATAAGAGCAAAAGCCAGGCGGGGCGGCACAGCAGCCGGACCGAACTGGAGACTGCGGTGGCCGACGGCAAGGTGATGGACGAAATCCTGCGCGCGCTGGGGTACTTGCCATCATTCGTCTACGAAAAAATGCGTGAAGAATGGACGGACGGCAAAGGGCAAGTTGTCGTCGATCACACGCCGATTGGCGATTTCTGCGAGATCGAAGGCAAGTCGCGCTGGATTGACGCAACGGCAAAGAAATTGGGAGTACAGCAGGAAGACTACATCACGAAAAACTACGCGACGCTGTTTGCCGACTGGAAGCAGGAAACCGGAAGCCCCGCGACTGAGATGACGTTCAAGGCGGTGAAGCACTAGCTTATCCAAAACTCCCTGTCATCTCGGATCCGGCGAAAGCCGGATAAGGACCTTAGCGGGAGCGCATCCAGTCTCGCGGCTTAAAGTCTACACTGAAACTAGGAAATCTCTCTTCCGAGAAACCAGCATTCAGATCTTCAAGGTGGGCTTGCAATAATCTTGCCGCGTCGTCAAGGAAACCAAGTTGATAAGACTCCGTTGGAGCGTGTTTTGGAGCCACAGAAACGTTCGTCTCATCGCGCCATCGCACAATAGTAAACAACAGATTGCCTGAAAGGATCTGCACACTAGGCCAATCCTTGTGGAGCACCTTGATTGCTTTCGGCTCTTGGAGCAGGAACCACAAGCTTCGTTCTGCATCCTCCACCAATTTCCGATTAGCTTTGTAGCGAAGCCATGGAGTCAGCCACCATGCGAAAAGGACGTAATAGACCACTTTAAAGACAAATCCAATTACCCAAACGAGTGGTCTCAGTAACTCAATAACGGGGCTATTGTTCGCTCTCTGCACGGCCAGAATTCTAAGCGCGTAATACGACGATTTCATTCCGCAACGCGCGGCAAACCTAACATTTGTCAGAGATTCTGACAAAGGCGCAGCGAGAATCTGCACGAGGCGATCCTGCGGGTGATGGAGCCGTCCCTGCAGTGTCGAAACTGCCAACGTGCGCAACTCTCGCTGCGGTTCCTAGACTTCCCGTGCTACCTGCTCTTCTGCGCAACCGTCTTCATCTGCGCAGTTCGCTGAGCCGCAGCGGGCGGTACTGGTTGCGGAGGTTCCGGTTTCGAAACTGGACCCTGCTTTCGCTTGATCGCCGGAACCTTGGCGATCTCCGTAGCATCGGCCAGCCGCACGTTTTCATATCCCTTGCGGCGAGCAACGATCCGATAGTCGAAGGCAATATTCGATTGTCCGCCGCCCAGTTCACGAACTTCAAAGCCTCCGGCGCTTTCGTTTGTCACGTACAGGCCTTTACAATCGCCCTTTGGTGTGACGAACACGTGGTAGTCGACTCCTACGTTGACGGTGTGCGCAAACGTGGTCTCGAGCTGGATGCGGGCCACTCCACTAGCGAGTTGACCCGAGCCAAAGTCCTCGAACCAATTCTCCGGTGATTGCACGGAATATACCTGCACTTTCTTGTTATTTTCTGTAGGAACCACCGAAGTCAGGCCACCGCTGCAGCTAAGCGTTCCATTCGCCAGAAAGTTGCAGAAGCCACCGTAGAACGAAGACACATCCAGAATAAACGCGCTCGGGCTGGTTTCCTCGAAGTTCGTAATGTACATGGTTGTGTAGTTCGTGCTGTTGTTAAACACAGCCATGGCATTGCCGGCATCGGCTGTTGCTAGCATTCCTACGTCTGTATTGTCACCTGTGTCACCCCATACACCCGACGCGAAGTCAAGACCGGCGCCAAGGCTGCTGCCAGAAACCTGTACGCCACGCACGCCAGCGGAATTGGCTGCAGTGGTGTCTGGGCGACCAGTGTATCCATAGACGCCATATCCCCCGCCGCCGAAATTCGCACCCTCCACTGCAATGGCGGTCGGGCTGAACGTTTGGCCGAGAACTCCAAAGGTATTACCCGAATTTGCCAGTTCATCCCCGAAAACCGCGAGCCCGCCAACCGCATAGTCATCGCCTTCGACGGAACGCGCCACAGTGCTGTATCCCAGCACTCCGACCGTTCCGCTTGTCTGCCCGTAGACTGCTTCAGTACCGCTGCCCACAAAGCTTCCCAGCTGACCCGTAACGCTCAAGCCGGCATTCACGTTGCCGGT
>Ga0335079_10009597_pt1 | contig 11021 bp, 9 predicted proteins | sample Lox_Sample_33_FD_206719 | JGI IMG/M metagenome (GOLD analysis project Ga0335079, IMG submission 206719) | Soil microbial communities from Loxahatchee National Wildlife Refuge, Florida, United States - Lox_Sample_3.3 | ecosystem: Environmental > Terrestrial > Soil > Wetlands | place: USA: Florida... | reverse complement strand
CAATGGGATGGGAGTGGGGCTCCGAAAGAACGGACAGGCGCTCGAACTGATCAGAGAGCACTACGCAGGGCGGGGGCTGCATAAAATCGAGCTTACACCAGCACGGCTCAAGATGGCGAGGCTGCCTATTGGGGCCCGGGCTGTCTTCAACCACATGGGGACGGCTCCGGGGGTGAGGCTGGTCAAAGAAAAGACGACGGTCTACTGCCTGCCCGGGGTCCCCGTCGAAATGCGCGGAATCTTCAGGAGGAGCGTCGAGCCAGAGATCAGGAATAGGCTGGGGAAGCTGCACAGGAAGTACATCACCATGAAGCTGGAGGGGATCCTCGAGTCGGCACTGGCACCGCTGATAGCTGAAGAGCTGAAGAGGCACCCAGGAGCATACATCAAGTCTCATCCTAGGGGGATAAGGGAGGGAGTTTCCAGGATAGAGCTCGACATCGCAGTTGTAGGGGAGGACAGGCGAAGGACTGAAGGCGAAGGGAAAGAGATCGCAGAAAGGATGGAGAGGGCGATTGGGAAAGCGGGGGGGAGGGTGGACTCCGCCAAGGGGCTGGGTGGCTAGCGACGGACGTGGTGTTCGTCGCCGGGACAGCGGGCTCCGGGAAGTCGCTCCTGACCGGGGCACTGAAGGACTGGTATGTCAACAGAGGTGAGGATGCCGTCGCAGTCAACCTTGATCCCGGCGTCGTGGACATTCCCTACGAAGCAGACGTAGACATCAGAGAGAGCGTTCAGCTGCAGGACGTAATGGAGGAGTACGGACTCGGGCCGAACGGAGCGCTGGTGCTCGCCGCGGACCTCGTTGCCACCAAGCTGGGCCAGCTCCAGGAGGAGATCGAGTCTTTCAACGCCGAGAACGTGATCGTCGACACCCCCGGTCAGACCGAGCTCTTCGCCTACAGGGAAAGCGGGGAGTTCATAGTCAACGAGCTGAAAGCCGACTCAAAGCTGCTTCTGTTCTTGGTGGACCCTCTGCTCGCGAGCACGCCGTCGAACTTTCTCTCGATTGCCCTGCTCTCGGCGTCCGTAGGCCTGAGGCTGAACATTCCAAAGATAACGGTACTGACGAAGAGAGACATCGCAAAGGACAGGGTCAAGCAGATAGCCGAATGGAGCAAGGACACGAGGGTATTCGAAGACGCCTTGGCTGGGACCAAGAACGGGGAGCAGTACTCGCTCTATTCCGAACTCTTCCGGAGCATTCGAAAACTGTCATTCGGGGCAGACCTGTATCCTGTGTCGTCGGTCACGAGGGAGGGGATGATCGCCCTCGTCGGAGAGATGACGAGGATAGCCAGGGGCGGCGAAGAATTCACGGAGTGAAGCCGGAGAGGAAGGCCTGGACCACGGAGGAGAGGGCCTCGGGCTTTTCCAATGGGAGCATGTGTCCGGAGTCTTTGACGAAGCGCAGCTCAGAGTCGGAGATGTTGGCGGCAAGATAGTGCGAGAACCTCGGAGGTGTCATTCTGTCCTTGTCGCCGCAGACGACCAGTGTCCTGGCGGAAATCTTCTTGAGGTCCTTGCGGATGTCGAAGCCAGTGCAGGCAAGGTAGTCGTTGAGGAAAACAGGCAGGTTCGAGACCGAGAGGGCCTCCCGAGCCTCCCTGCCGAGCCCCAAATCGACCGAGTAGAAGCTCCATGGCGTTATGACCTTCTCGATGGTGCGCATCGCTTCCCCTCTGAGCCCCTCCAGTATCTCGGGTGCGACCCCGAGCTTGGCGCCCGTACCGACGAGGATGAGCCCGCCGATGTCGTCCGGGTGAATCAGTGCCAGCGTGAGGACGGTCGCGCCCCCCATGGAGTGGCCACCTAGGACGGGCCTGTCGAGGCTGCAGTCGACGAGGAACCTGTGAAGCGCCTCCGCGTAGTCTCCGACGCTCTTGCAGGTGATTTCACCGCCCGGGTGGCCGGGCAGGTCGACGGCCAGGGCCCTTGAGTCTCCTGAAAGCCCATCAAGCATCCTCTTCCAGAGGAGCCTGTTGCCTCCGGCACCGTGGACGAAGACGGCGTCGTGTGGGGCGCCGTGAGAGATGAAGCTGAGCACCATGCTGGACCCCTCAGTCGTTCGATTTAATGGTGATGGGAGGAACAGAGGGGACAAGCATATAGCGAGCCTGGAGCGCGGTGGCCTGCTGATTTTGGCGACACAGGCTGATGCCTTCAGGGGGCTTCTGGGAAAGAGGATCATAGTCGCGCCCGGAGTCTTCAGTCCTTCGGTCGCGAAGCTCGCCGAAAAGGCAGGATTCCGTGCGCTCTACTTTTCAGGGGCCGGCTTCTCCAACTTACTCGCGCTCCCGGACCTGGGGATAACGACTCTTTCCGAGGTCGCCGAGGCTGCTCGCCAGATAACCTCTAAGGTTCGCCTTCCTCTTATCGTCGATGCAGACACGGGCTTCGGAGAAGCGCTCAACGTCACCCGGACGGTGGAAGAGATGAAGGCTGCAGGCGCTGCGGCCGTCCACATCGAAGACCAGCTGCTGCCGAAGAGGTGCGGGCATCTCGACGGGAAGGAGCTCGAGGACATTGACGAGATGGTCAAGAAGTTGATTTCTGCGAAGGAGGCGGCAGGGAAAGGGCTGGTTATCATCGCGCGGACTGATGCCAGGTCTGTTGATGGTCTGGATGCGGCCATCGAGAGGGCGGGCGTGTACTCACGGGCCGGGGCTGACATGATATTCCCGGAGGCGCTGGAAAGCCCCGAGGAGTTCAGGGAGTTCAGGAGGAAAGTGAGCATCCCGCTCATGGCGAACATGACAGAGTTCGGGAAGACCCCCTACATGTCGGCGAAAGAGTTCGAGGAGATCGGGTACGAAGTCGTCATATTCCCCGTCACGGCCTTTCGGGCGATGATGAAGGCTGTCCAGGAGACTCTTGCCCGCCTGAAGGCCGAGGGCACCCAGAAGGGGATGCTCCGCTCCCTGATGACGAGGAAGGAGTTCTACGATCTGATAGACTACTACAGATACGAGGGGGCCGACAAAACAGCGCTGCACGCCGCTAAGCGAATCACCGGGGGAAGGAGATGACGGACGCGCCCGATCCCGTGAAGGTGCCGAAGGGCCTTGCGGGAGTGTCGATAACTGACACGAACATATCCAAGAGCGACGCAGACGGGTCTCTGATATACAGGGGATACCCAATCTCGGAGATCGCGGCCAAGGCGAGGTTCGAGGAGACTGCCTACCTGGTACTCAAAGGTGCACTTCCTACCAGAAGCCAACTCGAATCATTCACCGAAGGCCTCAGGGAGAGGGCGGAAGTGGGGCCGAAGGTCTTCGGGATAATGCGCGAGCTTGGACGAGACGCGCATCCCATAGACGCGATAAGGACCGCCGTGTCTGCACTCGGGAGCATCGACGCCGAGACGGACATGCAAGGGAAGCAGATGTCTCTGGAGGCCAAGATGTCCGTGCTGGCTGCCAACTGCCACAGGGTCCCCCGCGGAGGCGACCCCAGGACGCCGAAGACGGGCCTGAGGTTCTCGGACAACCTACTCCAGATGCTGACTCCTAAGGAGGCGACGGAATATGAGCGCGAGGTGTTCGAGCGAGTGATGATGCTTTATCTCGAGCACGACCTGAACGCGTCCTCGTTCACCGTAAGGGTGGTTGCTTCGACACTGGCGGACCCCTATGCGGCAGCATCTGCCGGGCTTGCTTCCCTGAAGGGCCCGCTCCACGGAGGGGCCAACGAGGCGGCAATGGAGATGCTGCTCGACCTCAAGGACCCGTCTAGGGCAGGCGAGTTCCTTCAGAAGGCGTTCAGGGACGGGAGGAAGGTCATGGGATTCGGGCACAGGGTGTACAAGCAATTCGACCCCCGGGCGCGCCTCTGCAAGGAGTACCTCAGGGAGATTCTCCAGAGGAGAGGAGGGGACGACACGCTCTATCGGCTCTGCGACTCCCTCGAGCTTGAGATGTGGAAAGCGAAGCACATCCCTGCGAACCTGGACTTCTATGCCGCCCCGATATTCTACTCCCTTGGAATTGAGGTCCCTCTGTACACGCCGATCTTCGCCGCGAGCAGGATCTTTGGATGGATGGCCCACTACGACGAACAGTTGAAGGACAACAAGCTGATCCGGCCCGATTCGACCTACGTGGGCCGGTCGGCTCTGAAGTACGTGCCAATCGAAGAGCGCAAGCCCTAGGCAGACAGTCTGGCGGCGGCGCTCTCAATGGTTGTCCTTCCAGCGAGCACCTGCTTCGCGAGTCCGTCCGCCTTCGACTCGGACACACCGGCAAGACGCTCCATCGCGGCACCTCTCGCGGTCTCTATGATCATCCCCCTTATGCTCTTCAGCCGAAGGTCCGTATCCCCTGCGGTGAAGGTAGACCGTATTCTTTCTATGTCGTCGTGCAGCCTGTCTATCCCATCCCCTGAGAGCGCCGAGACCTTCAGGACAGGAGGGGAGCGCGGGCTTCCTCTGAACAGTGAAAGCAGGTTCACAACCATCAGGTCAGCCCCTTCGAGGTCTGACTTGTTGACGACGTAGATGTCGCCGACCTCCATCAGCCCTGCCTTCGAGACCTGTATGTCGTCCCCCAGGCCCGGCATGAGCACCACCAGCACCGCGTGGGAGACCCTGACTACCTCGATGTCCGACTGCCCGATACCAACCGTCTCGAGGAGGATCAGGTCGTAGCCCGCGGCGTCCATAAGCCTGATCACCTGTGACGTAGCCCTCGACAACCCGCCAGACCACCCTCGGGATGCCATGCTCCGTATGAAGACGTCCAGGTCCCCTGTATGCCCCGACATCCTGATCCTGTCCCCGAGGAGGGCGCCACCCGTTATCGGGCTGGATGGATCCACCGCGATGACGCCCACCTTCAATCCGTCCCTGCGATACGTGTCGATCAGCCTGTCGACGAGGCTGCTCTTCCCCGTGCCGGGTGGGCCGGTAACGCCGACCACGAAGGCCCTCCGTGGAGGCCCCATCGGCTCCAAGAGCGCTGCTGCTCCCTTAGGGTCGTTCTCGGCGAGGGTAATCCCCTTCGCCAGTGCTATCCTGTCCCCTTTCTTTATCCTCGAACCAAGCTGCCTGACCTGCACGTCCGCCTCGACGCCCGTCATCCGACCCCCTTTTAATTGGTTGAAGAGCCTGCTCGGCGACTCCTCGGCGCTTCGAGTCTCCAGGGATAGGCGCCCATTTCTCTCCCTCCGAAGGCGATGACAGGATCGAGGAAAGCGAGGTCCACCGCTGCGAGCAGAAGGCACGAAGGGAACGAGGCACTGTTTATCTCTAGGTGGTGTCGGCTCAGGACGGCTTGCTCAGAGGAGGGAAGGACGCCTACTGGAAGAGGAGGGTCAAGGAGATTGTCGAGACAAGGGCAAACGAAGGGACCCTCTACGACAGTAAGGCTCTGGAGAACGTCCGCAGGGGCCTGAAGCAGTGGCAAGAGACGGTGTACGGGCTAGGAGCAAAGGGCGAGGACTTCCAGACCGCGTCTGGGATTCCGTTGAAACCCCTCTACACGCCTGCAGACGTTTCAAACTCAGACCATTCAGACCAGGGGTTCCCCGGGGTGTATCCATTCCTCAGGGGAGTCTACCCGAACATGTACAGGGGGAGACGGTGGACAATGAGGATGTTCTCCGGGTTCGGAACTCCTGAAGACACCAACAAAAGACTGAAGCTTCTGCTCGACCACGGAGAGACCGGCCTCAGCATCGCATTCGACATGCCGACCCTGTACGGCTACGACTGCGACCACAGCAAGGCACACGGTGAGGTGGGAAGGTGCGGGGTCAACGTGTCTTCCCTCAAGGACATGGAGGTGATCTTCGACGGCATCCCGCTTGACAAGGTGAGCACCTCGATGACGATCAACGCCCCAGCGACTGTCCTGACGTGCATGTACGCCGGAGTTGCAAGGAAGCAGGGCGTGCCTATGGCGAAGCTCAGGGGGACGGTCCAGGCCGACATGCTGAAGGAGTACATCGCGCAGAAGGAGTGGGTCTACCCACCGGAGGCGCACCTGAGGCTCGTCAGGGACCTGATGGTCTTCTCTACAAAGGAGATGCCCCTGTGGAACTACATCAGCATAAGCGGGTATCATATCAGGGAGGCTGGGTCCAGCGCAGTCCAGGAACTCGCGTTCACTCTTGCCGACGGCTTCGGCTATGTGGAGCTAGGCCTCGAGGCGGGGTTGAAGGTAGAGCAGTTCGCCCCCCGCCTTAGCTTCTTCTTCAACTCGACCATGGACTTCTTCGAGGAGATCGCAAAGTTCAGGGCAGCCAGGAGGGTATGGGCGAGAATTCTCAGTGAGAAGTATGGCGTGAAAGACAAACGGAGCCTGCTCATGCGATTCCACACCCAAACGTCCGGAGTTTCTCTGACCTGGCAGCAGCCCCTGAACAACGTTGTCAGGACCGCCATAGAGGCGCTCGCCGGTGTGCTGGGAGGGACGCAATCCTTGCACACGAACTCGTACGACGAAGCCTGGGCACTTCCGACGGAGCAGGCGGTCGAGGTGGCGCTGCGGACACAGCAGATAATCGCAGAGGAAACAGGGATACCGAGCGTGATAGACCCACTGGGTGGGTCCTACTATGTGGAGTGGCTCACGGAGCAGATGGAGGAAGAGGCATACAAGTACTTCGATAGGATCGAGTCGGCCGGAGGACTCCTCAAGGCAATCAAGACCGGATACCTTCAGCGTGAGATAGCAGAGAACTCCTACAGGCTTTCCAGGCGCGTGGAAGAAGGCAAGGACGCTGTGGTGGGAGTAAACAAGTATGCCAAGCCTGAGAAAGAGCCCATCGAGTTCCTGAAGATCGACTTCAAGGCGCAGAGAAGGCAGCTGAGGCGGCTGGCGGCTGTGAAGAGGGACAGGAATGAATCGAAGGTAAAGGAGGCGCTCGTGAAAATGGGAAGGGCATTTGAAAACGAGAATGCAAATTCAATCTATCCGATGCTCGATGCGGTCACCCGCTACGCCACACTCGGGGAGATCGTCGATGAAGGACGGAGAGTGTTCGGAGGCTTCAAGGAGCCAGTGCTCCTCTAGGCTCTCTCTGCGAACCACCACCTTCTCGCCCTCCAGCCAGCAAAGGTTTTGAATGCCTCAGGCACGCGGCAGTGACGGACATGGCGAAGAAGATGGCCGCGGCCCAGAAGAAAATCAGGATTCTGGTGGCGAAGCCCGGCCTCGACGGCCACGACAGAGGAGTACTCGTGCTCGCCAGGGCATTCAGGGACGCTGGTATGGAAGTAATATACAGCGGACTACTTCCCTCGCCTGAGCAGGTGGCCCAGATGGCCATGGATGAGGACGTAGATGTAGTCGCCCTGTCTCTTCTCAACGGGGCGCACATGACTGCTTTCCCGAAGGTCAAGAGGCTGCTCGACAAGATGGGGGGCAAGAACATCGTGGTCGTGGGCGGAGGGATCATCCCTGAGGAAGACAAGCCCAAGCTCCTCAGGCTCGGGATCACTGGCCTCTACGGGCCCGGGAGCTCTTTCGAGGAAATCGTCGGGCATGTAAGGGGCAGGGTGGCCAAAGAACGGTGGAAGGAGTAGAAGATCATGTTGGAACAAGACGAGTTCATGAACCTGTCGAAGATGAACTTCGACATCTCCGAAGAGCAGGCGATGATCCTGGAGCAGGTAGACAGGGCCTGCAAGGAGTTCAGACCCATCGAGGACAAGTGCTATCTCGAGCACAGGATAAATGAACAGGTCAAGCCTTTCTTCGCAAAGGCCCACCTCCTCGGCCTCCCGGTTTCGAGGAGGTACGGCGACGGACAGGGCGCCGACATGGTGACCTACGCCCTTTCCGTGGAGAGGATAGGCAGGGAGGGCACGGGCCTGAGGACCTTCTTCTCGGTGCACATGGCGCTGGGCCAGATGACGATACAGCACTGGGGGACAGAAGAGCAGAAGGCCAGGCTCCTCCCGCCGGCAACACGGGGGGAAAGCGTATTGGCTTTCGGGCTGACGGAACCAGGGGCAGGAAGCGACCCGGCCGCTCTGACCACATACTTTGAGGAGAAGGGCGGGAAGTACTATCTTACAGGACAGAAGATGTGGATCTCCCTCGGGTCGACGGCCAACAAGACCCTCGTCTTCGCTTACCCGAAGGGGAAGAGAGAAGGGATGTGCGGGTTCGTTGTGGACACTTCCACGCCCGGGTACAAGGCGGAGATTATCCCCCACAAGCTGGGGCTGCCAACGGCCGACACTTCGACCGTCTATCTCGACAAGGCCGAAGTCTCGAAGGAGGACATGCTCGGTCCGCCGGGCAAGGGGATGTCCGTCGCGCTCTCTGGACTCATGAACGGGAGGCTGAGCGTTGCCGCGGGGTGCGTCGGGGTCATGCAGGACTGCCTGGACGAGGCGGTGAGATACGCGGGAGTGAGGGTCCAGCACGGGAAACTGATCGGTAAGCACCAGCTGATCCAGCGTCACATAGGAATAATGTCAATGAACCTCGACGCCGCCAGGCTCCTGTTGCTCAGGGCGGCGTTCGTCAAGCAGAAGTATGAAGAGAACCCAAAAAGCAGCGAGCTGAGGGACGCCACAGACCTTGCTGTAACGAAGGCGAAGTACTTCGCAGCGAACGCTTCTTTCGACGCAGCCAACAGGGCTGTGCAAATATTCGGAGCAAACGGCTACTCCCTCGAGAACAGGCCAGCGAGGCATCTGGCGGACAGCAGGGTCACCATGATATACGAGGGGGCCAACGAAATACTCGAGCAGAAGATGGCCCTCGGGTCCCTTGGCAAGAGCTTCGAAGCGTACTCGTGAGAGGCTGGGGGCAATTGCTGTCGCGCGGAGCGGTCCTAGCTCTTCTTGTCATTGCTGTCATCGCGGTGTCAGCGGCGTCTGCCTACTATCTGACGGGACATCCAAGTAGCCTGGTTTGCTCTGCCCCGAACGCGGGCGAGGGAGCGACATACCAGGCCCAGAAGGTCCAGTTCGGCGCCGTGACCGAATACTGCCTCGCGAACCCGTCGAGATGGCCCAACGCCTTGGTGGCGGGGCCAGATGGGTCGATCTGGTTCGGGGAGGAGGCGGTCCCGGGGTTGGGAAGGCTCTTCCCGGCCAACGGGACTGTGGTCGAGTACGCCTGGCCCGAGGCCAACGGTACGGTCAACGGGTACAGGGCGGGGATATGGAGCCTGATGATGTGGAACGGGATGATCTGGGGAGCTGACAACGACGGGAACGTATTGGTCGGGTACAATGCCACGACCGGGGCCACCAAGACGGTGAATGCAACCCGGGCACCGTTTCCGTACACCCTCGCGGCTTCTCCAGACGGCTCGATGTGGTTCACATCCCTGCGCGCACCCGCCGTTCTCGGGAAGGTCTCCCCTGATTTCTCGCTGCAGGTGTTCAGGGTGGCTGGTCTGGGCGAGGAGGAACCGATACAGATGCAGTTTGTGAACTCCTCCCTGGCGTACATGGTCGCCCTGAATCCGCTGAGCAGCACCGGCGAAGGGGCTCTATACTCTCTCGAAACTCACGGGACCAACGGGACGCTACTGGCTACCAAGATTGGGGGCAACTTCTCTCTTTTCTTCCCTGACGGCCTGTCGGTATCCTCCGGAAACGTGTGGGTGTCACAACACTATCCCGCGAACGTAGTAGACTACAACATGACTTCTGGGGAGTGGACCGTTTTTCCAACATCCATCATCGATTACGAGGATACCACGCTCCCATACTTCATCGAGGTCTCTCCTACGTCCCCACACCTCGTCTGGTTCAACGAGCACTATGGCAACAAGATAGCTCTGCTGGACACAGGCAGAGGGACTCTGACCGAGTATAGCGAAGCCGACCCTCCGATCGCAAATGGCAATGATATCCAGAACGACCTGACCATAGCGGCCACGGCCTCCGGACTCTGGTTCACGTCCACGACGGCAAACTATGTCGGGTTCATCAATGGAACCTATGCCCCCAGCTTCGACGTCGCCGTATCTGGGACGAACCACCTTGCCCTCGTTCCTTCCGACTCCCTGACCACCGATTTCACAATAAGTGGGACGTGGTCGAAGAGCCTGGGGGTCAATATTTCTGATTCCGAGAATCCCTCGTCAGTCCCCAGCAAGATCTCAATCGAGCCCTCCCTGACGAGCATCCAACCAGGATCGGGTCCGGTCACCCTTGGCGTCGTCCTGACTCTGGGGCCAGGGCTGAGCCCTGGTCGCTACACAGTGGCGGTAACGGTAACCGATGGGTTGACCCTGAGGACGGCGTACGTCTTCGTCACCGTGAAGTAGCCGGATCGTGTCCGGTCAACGCAGGCACGAGGCTCTGGACAACTCTCGGCTTTCTCCTGACTGCTCAGATCTCCAACCAGCCGCGAACGAGGTCGACGCCGGGCCGTCTGGAGTTTGGCAGGAAAGGTCAACGCGCCAGGGCCAAGGCGAACAGGGAGGCGGCCACGGCCAAGACGCTCAACACCACCCCCTTGAGTATGGACTCGAACTTCTTCGCCAGAGCCGAATGCGCTCCCCCAGGTTGCCTCGACAAGGACTTGTATGGCCTCGACGCATTGATCTCGATGAACGCAGTGAAGAACCCGAAGAGCCCTCCGACCAGGGCCGGGATCGTGATAGTGTCCGTCTGCACTACAAATCCGACGAGCACCGGCAGGTATCCCCATGACAGAGAGAACCATAGATCTGTGTGGAATTTCCCGGAGAAGGGCTCGAGGTTGTAGGCGATCAGAAAGAAGAGTTCGGCGAGTCCCAACGGGATAAGCAGCGGGGCAAATACGAAGGAGAGGTAGAGCCCAATCGCCAGCGCTGGTACGAGTCCTCCGACTGCCATCACCAACAACTGACGCCGGGTCAGGAAGTCCCCCCAGGGCTTGTTGGGGGACAGAGCGTCGAGAGAGTGAGCCGACACACCTACGGCCAGAAGGTAAACCAATGCCGTGGCCCCCATCCGATCGAAGTGGACCGGGGAGGCCAGGAGAGATCCGATCAGAACGTAGCTGGCGTTCATCAGCGTGTACGGGTAAAAGGAGAGTCCCACCAGCAGCCTGAACTTCCTAGGC
>Ga0335079_10009594_pt1 | contig 11023 bp, 10 predicted proteins | sample Lox_Sample_33_FD_206719 | JGI IMG/M metagenome (GOLD analysis project Ga0335079, IMG submission 206719) | Soil microbial communities from Loxahatchee National Wildlife Refuge, Florida, United States - Lox_Sample_3.3 | ecosystem: Environmental > Terrestrial > Soil > Wetlands | place: USA... | reverse complement strand
TAGCATTGGCTCGTTGATGGGCTGCACCCCGAACGGGGGCGGCACCGGAGGACAACATGAGCGTCATACCCCATGCGGGCAGCGGGAAAATCACCGTGCCCGACATCCTCTCCCGGAAATCTCACCGGCTTTCAGCGTTTTCGGAAAAGCCGCAGAAGATCACGTGCATCACGGCGTACGACTATCCGACCGCGCGACTGCTCGACGACGCCGGTGTGGACATTCTTCTCGTCGGCGATACTCTTGGAATGGTCGTGCTGGGCTATGACAGCACTCTCCCCGTCACGGTCGACGACATGGTGCATCACACTCGCGCCGTGCGCCGCGGCACGCGCCGGGCGCTCGTCGTCACCGACATGCCCTACGGCAGCTTTCACGTGTCGCCCGACGAATCAGTGCGCAACGCTGTGCGGCTGGTGAAAGAAGGCGGCGCGGAAGCCGTGAAAGTCGAGGGCGGCGAGCGCCGCATCGAGCTGATCGCTCGGCTCGTCGAAGCCGAGATTCCGGTGATGGGCCACGTCGGCTTGACGCCGCAATCGGTGAACGCGCTGGGTGGATTCCACGTGCAGGGCAAGACTTTGGACGCGGCGCGGCAGGTGGAGCGCGACGCCCGCGCCGTAGAGGCCGCCGGCGCTTTCGCAGTCGTGCTCGAATCGATGCCGCGCGAACTCGCAGCGCGAATCACGGAAAGACTCCACATTCCGTCGATCGGTATCGGCGCGGGACCGGAGTGTGACGGGCAGGTGCTGGTGTTCCACGACCTCGTGGGCTACGCCACCGAGCACAAGCCGAAATTCGTGCGGCAGTACGCGAGTCTTTCCGCCGAAATTTCGCGCGCCGCGTCGGAGTATTGCGAAGACGTGCGCAGCGGCCGATTCCCATCGGACGCCGAGTCATATCACTCGGCCGCGGAGCTGCGCGAGCGCACGCCCGTTCGCGAGCGGACCGAATCCAAGTAGAATCTCAGGCGTTCGCACTCCCCGGTCGGAAGGAGCCGCGCATGAAAGTGGAAGATATTCGCACGCTCTACGATTACAACTCCTGGGCCAACCATCGAACGCTCGACGCCTGCGCCCAGCTGACGAACGATCAATTCACGCGCAACCTTGGTTCGAGTTTCGGCTCCGTCCGCGACACGCTGGTGCATCTTTGCGCTGCCGAATCCAGATGGCTCGATCGCTGGCATGGCCGGACACCCGGCGCTTTTCCATCGGCGACCGATTTTCCTGATCGCGAAGCGGTGCGCAATCACTGGTCCAACGTGGGGCGCAACCTCCTCGACTACATCGCTTCGCTCACGGAGGATGATATCCAGCGCCCTTATCAGTTCACCGTCGCAAATCAGACCGGCACGATCCCTCTGTATCAATCGTTGCAACATCTCGCCAATCACGGCACCTATCATCGCGGCCAAGTGACAACGCTGCTGCGGCAGCTCGGTTCAACGGCCGTTGCGACCGACATGATCTGGTTCTATCGAGAGCGCGCGGCGCGAGCGAACGCCTGAGCCCGCGACGGGCGTGCGGCCCTGGCTCGGTCCTCGCCGGCTCGCTCCCGCGTCACCCACTCCATGGAAACCATCCATACGATTGCCTGGATGAAGCAGATCGCGGCCGAAGCCCGCCGCAGCGACCGCATCCTCGGATTCGTACCGACGATGGGCGCGCTGCACGAAGGCCATTTCTCTCTCGTGCGCGCGGCGAAGAAGCAGTGCTCGCCAGTCGTCGCGTCGATTTTCGTCAACCCGAAGCAGTTCGGCCCGGCGGAGGATTTTCAGAAATACCCTCGCACGCTGGATTCGGACCGCGCGGCGCTCGAAGCGCTCGGCGTCGACTACCTCTTCGCTCCTCCCGCCGATGAGGTGTATCCACCGGGCTTCTCAACCGCAGTCGTCGTCGAAGGATTGAGCGACCGGCTCGAAGGCCGCTCGCGGCCGGGCCACTTTCGCGGCGTGGCGACCGTTGTGCTCAAGCTGCTCGAAATCGTGCAGCCGCGCATTGCTTTTTTCGGCCGCAAGGACGCCCAACAGGCGCGCATCATCCGGCAGATGACATCCGATTTGAATCTGGACGCGCAGATCGAAGTCTGCCCGATCGTGCGCGAGCCGGACGGCCTCGCGCTCTCGTCGCGCAACGCATATCTGAGCACTGAAGACCGCAGCGCCGCGACGGTCCTCTATCGTTCGCTCGCAGAGGCTCGCCGTGAAATCGAAGCCGGCGAGCGGGACGCCGCACGCCTCGTTACGGTCCTGCGGCGAGTCTTGGACTCGGAGCCGCCGCTCACCCTCGACTACGCGGAGATCGTGGATGCCGACACGTTCGAGCCGGTGATGGCGCTGCGGAAGTCATGCTACATATTGCTCGCCGCGCGCGTGGGCAATACCCGACTGATCGATAACGCGCTCATCGAGCAAGCGAGCGATTCTTTCGAGGTGACGCTATGAGCGCCGGACCGAGGCGGAACAAGGCTTTCCCCATCGTATTGCTCCTGGTGGGGCTGGCCGGTCTTGGTGATCTCGCGATGCGGCCGCGAATGCACACGCTGCGGGCGGTCGATGCCGTGCAATTGGTCGCTTCGGTGGCATGCCTGGGAATTGCGGCGGCGCTGCTGCTGGCGGGCTCGCGCGAAAGGCCTGCGACCTGAACTATCCCTGCCGGATCGCCGCCAGCACTTCTGCGGCGTGGCCTTTGGGAGTGACCTTTTCCCAGACTTTGCGAATCTTCCCGTCCGGTCCGATCCAATAGGTCATGCGCACGATTCCCAGAAACGATTTCCCGAAAAACGTCTTCATCCGGCGGGCGCTGTAGGCTTCGATCACGTCGAAGTTCGTGTCGGCCAGCAGCGGAAAAGCAATCTTGTAGCGCGTCTTGAATTTCGTCTGGGCCTCAGTGGAATCGCCGCTACAGCCCACGACGGCCGTCTTCGCCGCCTTGAACTGCTCCAGCGCCGTGCTGAATTCGACGGCTTCGTGCGTGCACCCGCTCGTATTTGCCTTCGGGTAGAAATAAAGGATCAGGTTCTGGCCTTTGTAATCGGCCAACGAAACTGTAGAGCCATCGTCGGCCGTCGCGCGGAACGAAGGAGCGGGATCGCCTGCCTTGAGCATGGGAGTCTCCGTTTCGCCGCGGAGTTATTCCGCGAGCACTCGCTTGAGGATGTCGTTGACGGCCTGTGGATTGGCCTGGCCGCGCGTTTCGCGCATCACCTGGCCTACGAAGAATTTGAAAACGCCTTCGTTGCCCGACTTGTACTTCGCCACATTGTCGGGATTCTTGGCGATCACGTCGCGAGCGATCTTCTCGATCGCGCCCGTATCGGAGATTTGCGCCAGCCCTTCGGCGGCGATGATCTCCTCGGCGCGCTTGCCCGTATCGAACATCGTCGCGAAGACTTTCTTTCCGCTCGCGGCGGTGATTTCGCCCTTTTCGATTCTCGCGAGCAGCCCGGCGAGCGCCGCGGGAACGACCGGGCATTCGGAAATGTCCTTGGCGGCGTCCTTCAGTCGGCGCAACAGCTCCACGGAAATCCAGTTCGCCGCGGCTTTTGCGGGAGCACCCGCCTTGACGACCGCTTCGAAATAGTCCGCCAGGGCGCGAGTGGCGGTCAGCACGCCGGCGTCGTATGGCGTGACGCCGTATTCGCGCAGGAAGCGAGCCACCTTCGCGTCCGGCAGCTCGGGCATCGACCGGCGCACCCCTTCGAGCATCGCGGACGACACGGCGACGGGCAGCAAGTCCGGATCGGGGAAATAGCGGTAGTCGTGCGCGAATTCCTTCGAACGCATCGGCTCGGTGCGGCCGCCCGCGACGTTCCACAGGCGCGTTTCCTGCGCCACGGTCCCGCCCGATTCGAGCACGCCGATTTGCCGCTCGATTTCGTACTCAAGCGCATGCACGAGATAGCGGAACGAGTTCAAATTTTTCACTTCGGCTTTGGTGCCGAATTTCGGCGCGCCGCGCAGCCGCACGCTCACATTGGCGTCGCACCGCAGCGAGCCTTCTTCCATGTTGCAATCGCTCACTTCGGTGTATTCGAGGATCTGCTTCAGCGTGTTCAGATAGGCGTACGCCTCGGCGGGCGCGCGCAGGTCCGGCTCGGAAACGATTTCCACCAGCGGCACGCCGCAGCGGTTAAAGTCCATGTAGCTCCACCGATCGGAGTCGGGAAAGCCTTCGTGCAGGCTCTTGCCGGCATCGTCCTCCATGTGCAGACGGGTGATGCCGATGCGCTTCTTTTCGCCTTCCACGTCGATTTCGAGCCACCCGCCGGTCGCAAGCGGCAGTTCGTACATCGAAATCTGGTAGCCCTTGGGAAGATCGGGATAGAAGTAATTCTTGCGGGCGAAGCGTGACCGCCCCTGAACCGCGCAATTGATCGCGAGTGACGCGCGCATTGCCAGTTCGAGCGCCTTCTTGTTGAGCACCGGCAGCGCGCCCGGCAAGCCCAGGCACACGGGACACGTATTCGCATTCGGCGCGGCGCCGAATTTCGTCGAGCAGCCGCAGAACGCCTTCGTCACAGTCTGCAGTTGCGCGTGCACCTCGAGGCCGATAACGGCCTCGTAACGCGCCATCACTTCCGGCGAGATTCGCGGCGGTTCCATAGTCGTGCGAGCCATGGTGAGCCGCGAATTATAGCATCCGCCGCGCCTCGTGTTGATCTGCCGTCATCCGGGCCCCGGAACGGGCCGCTGCGCCTACCTCCCGCCGCCCCAGATGTAACGGACGCCCAAACGGTAGTTGTAGCCCAGCGCCGGATAGCCAACTGCTTCCTGGTAGTGCCGGTCGAGCAGGTTGCCAAAGTGGGCCGTCATCGAAAGTCCGTAGTGCAGAGGCATGATCGCGGCGAAATCCATCCGGAAGTAGCCGGGATCGCTCGTAATGCCGAGGCCGTCGAAATCGCTGTCTGTCCGGCGACTCACGTACGTCCCGATCAGATTGAAGCTCATCCCGCGCTCATGCGTGCTGAAAATAAGGTTCGCGGAGTTCAGCGGCCGCTTCAGAAGCCGGTTGCCCGGAATCAGCGCCGGGTCGGTGGCATTGGGCGATCTCAGAACTTTCGTGTCGTCGTAGCCGTAGTTTCCCATGACGCTCAGCCATCGAGCGGCCTTGAGCTCAAAGGCGGAGTTGGCGCCAAACGCCCGCGCCTTGTCGGTGTTGAAATAGGCCCCTGTTCCGAACTCGCAGGCTTCGGTCGGGGCTCCGCCTTCGAAGCTGACGATATCGTAGAAGTCGTTGTGAAAGTACGTGACCGAGAGGGTCAGGCGGTCCGACGCCAGCGCCTGCGAGATTCCGGCCTCCACGGTCGCGCTGCGCTCCGGCTTGAGATCGGGATTGCCCGGAAAACACGGGTCGCTTGAGAAGGACTGCCCGAAGTCAGGCTCCTTGATTCCCAGGCCGTACGATGCCCGCAGGCGCGTTGCGCCCCAGAAGCCGGATCCCTGCCGTAACGCGTAGGACGCCCCGACGCGCGGCACGACGCGCGTCCCGAAGCTTGCGTTGTCTTCCGCCCGGCCGCCGGCGGTCATCGTCAGGCGCTTCCATAGCAGGTAACGGACCTCCCCGAAGCCCGCCTGATTGTGCCGGTGGTTTTGATCGCCGGTTTCCACTTCGTTCATGTAGCCGAGCGAAACGCCACCGCCGAGAAACGAGTAGGTCGCCAGCCCGTCGAATCCGGCGCGATTGAACTTGTCGACGAAAAACCCGAACTCGCCCGGCGCGAAAATGCCGTAATCCTGAAAACGCGATTCGTAACCGGTCGCGCGGAAACTCCAGTGCGGGCCGGCGCTGAAGTTCCAGTTGAGGTTCGCCGAGAAATCATGGAGCGCGCTGCTTTCGGCCAGATCGGTGAAATCGGGACCGAGAAGCGTCTGCCCAGGCTGGCCGGCATCGCTGGCGCTGTTTCGAATCGTCAGGCGCAATGAGTCCGTGTCCGAAAGTTTCCAGCCAAGATTTCCTGAGACCGTGCCGTTTCGGTAGAAGTCGTCCGGTCCCTGCCCGTCCGTCGCGAGATAGCTTCCGCCGACCGAGTAATCGAACAGCCCCAGCAAGCCGCTCAACTCTCCGGAGCCACGGCCGGTGCCGAAAGTTCCGGCGTCTCCTTCCAGCACTACTTCGGGAGTTTGCGTCATCCCGCGGTGCGTGAATATCTGCACGACGCCGTCCATGGCATCCGAGCCGTAGAGCGCGCTCGAGGCGCCATGCGCGATCTCGATCTTGTCCACGTCTTCCAGCATGTAATTGGAAAGATCGATGTCGCCGCCGGGCTCGTTTACCGGCGTGCCATCAATAAGAAACTTCGTGAAGTTCGAATTCCCGCCATCAAGGAAGAAGCTCGTGATGCCGCCCATGGGGCCGAGCCGCGAAAAACTCGTCCCTTGAGCCGACGCGAGGAGGTCGGCAAAGAAAAGCGGCTGGCGGTCCGCGATCTGTTCCTTGGTGATCACTTCGACCAAATCCGGCGTCGTTTCCGCCGCCGTGGGCCGCGCCGTGTCCGTCACCACGACCCGCGACGACATCGGCTCCAGGGCAAGCCGCACGTCCCACGTGCGAGATTCGCCGCCGGCGAGCGTGAACTGCTGCTCGACGCGCGCGAAAGCCGGCTGCTCCGCGGTAACGCGGTAGCGTCCCGGCGCAAGAACAAGCGCGAAACTGCCGTCGGGCCCGCTCCGCGCGCGAACGGTTGCGGCAGGCGGGTCCAGTGACTGCGCGGTGATCGCCGCGCCGGCGATGGCCGCCCCGCTCGGATCGGTCAGTCTGCCCCGGATCGTGGCGTTTGTTTGTGCGCGGGTGGTCGCAGCAAGAAGGACGAAAACAAAGGCAAGAGCAACTGGAAACCGGCGGACGAAATCGGAAAGTCTCATTTTTCCCCCTCTCCCTCTCGCGCGGGAGTTGAAGGCTGTCCTCGGCTGGCATCCGAAAAGGATGTCGACCGGGATTGAGACTCCGTCGGTCTCCTGGCTTGGCGGATTGTTCCGGTTTCACCGGAACGGCGGCGCGGCCTTCCCATCGGGCAGCGAATCGGTGGCGATTCTCTGCCGCGAAAGTGGCTCGCGCCGAAAAACCCTCCGCCTTACAGTCGCGCGGCGGCGACGGTCTTTCACCGTCTTCCCGTGCACGGAGTCTCGGGTGAATGTGGCGGCGAATCCGCCGTTGGCGGCGTCGCCGTTTGCGAAGGCAGCGAACCCTTCGCGGGCGGATACACAACGCTTCGAGTTAGCGGCTGCCGCGCAAGACCACGCGCGGCCGGCCGCTGGGCCGCATCTCGACTTCGATCGGCGCCTCGAAAACCTCCTCCAGCAGTTCGCGGTCGTAGACTTCCGCGGGCGTCCCGACCCGCAGACATCTGCCCTTGTGCAGCAACACGATGCGGTCGGAAAACTCCGCGGCCAGATTCAACTCGTGCGTCACCACCAGCACGGTGTAGCGGTTGTTGTCCGCCAGCCGGCGCAGACGCCGCAGCAATTCCACTTTGCCGCCGATATCGAGATGTTGCGTCGGCTCGTCGAGCAGGAGCAGCGAAGGCTGCTGCGCCAGTGCCCGCGCCAAAATCACTCGCTGCTTCTCGCCGCCCGAAAGCTGGTCCATCCACCGGTCGCGCAGGCTGTCCGCGCCCACTTGCGCCAGCGCGTTGCCGGCCAGCAGGCAATCCTCCTCGGACTCGAACCGCAGCCGGCGCCCATAGGGATAGCGCCCCTGCAGCACGTATTCCCAGACGCGCAGAGGAAACAGCAGCTCGCTTTCCTGCTGCACCAGCGCAATCCGCTGCGCGCGCAGGCGCAGGTCGAGCTGGCTCACTTCCGTGCCGTCCACTTCGATCCGCCCCGAAAACGGCTTCGTCAATCCCGCCAGCAGCGTGAGCAGAGTCGATTTGCCGCTGGCGTTTGGTCCGAGGATCGCCACTAATTCGTGCTGCTGCGCTTCGAAGCTCACCGGACCGAGCGTGAATTTGGGCGCGGAGCGGTCGGTCGCCTCATAAGCGTAGCTCGCCTGCTCGACTCTGAGGCGCAGACCCGCCACTCTCGTCGCAACGGCGGTGGATGCGGCGCTGCCTGTCGCGCTCATCGCACCCTCCGCCGCATCAGATAAATGAATACGGGCGCGCCGACCAGCGCCGTCATCGCGCCCACCGGCAGTTCTGTGGGCGCGACCACCGTCCGCGCCAGCATGTCCGCCAGCACGATCAGGATGGCCCCGCCCAGCGCCGACGCCGGAATCAGCACGCGGTAGTCGCTCCCGAAGAACATGCGCATCAGATGCGGCACCAGCAGCCCCACATAACCGATCGCCCCGCTCACCGAAACCGCCAGGCCCGTGAGCAGCGACGCCGCCACGTACACGACCAGCTTCACGCGATTGACGTTCACGCCCAGGTGGCGCGCCTCCTGTTCGCCGGTGAGTATCAGGTTCAGGTCCGACGAGGTCGTGTAGATCGATCCCGCCCCGATGATCAACAGCAGGTACAGCCACTGCGAGCTGATGGCGGGCCGCGTGGCCAGATCGCCCATCAGCCAGAACGCCATGCCGCGAAGGTCGCGCCCTGGAAGCATCGTCATCAGAAACATAATCACGGCGGAAAGAAACGAGACGGCCACAATGCCAGCGAGCAGCAGTGTCGCGCTGTCGATCTGTCCGCCGCGCCGGCCCAGAAAATAGACAGCGGCGATCGTGGCAGCGGCTCCTACGAAAGCGGCGAGTTGAATCGTGCCGGGCGTCTGCGGAGCGACCGCGAGGCTGATGATCGCGCCGAGCGCGGCTCCGCTCGAGACGCCAAGCACGTACGGATCAGCCAGAGGATTGCGCAGCAGCGCCTGAAAACCGGCGCCCGCAGTCGAAAGCGACGCGCCCACCAGAATTCCCAGCGCGATGCGCGGCAACCGGATTTCGTACACCACATTCCAGAAGTCGGGCGGAATCTCGTTGCTGCGGCCGATGAATCGATTCACCAGCGTCATCACGATCTGAGCCACAGAAATCGGATAGGCGCCCATGCGCAGCGAAATCACGACTACAACGAAAAGCAGCGCGCCCAGCGCGGCGCAAATCCACGCGACCCGCCTCGGCGTCATCGGGCGCATTGCACGGACTCTCCGGCGGACTTGGCCGCCGCATCGATCTCGGCGCGCGCTTCGTATTTCGAATCTCGCTTTTCGGTCGTCTCGCTAAACGCTTCGGGATGCACCCGGCGCGCGAGCTTTTCAATCTCGTCCACGAGTCCCGGTGAAGGCCGGATCGCCTCTTCGCTGACTTCAATCACGCGTCCCGTGATCACTGCGTCCAGATCCCGCCACCCGGAACGCGAACGCAGGTCCGTCAGCTCCGCGTCTCCACTCTGGCTGTGATCGCTTTCGATCACGATGTATTCAGGCTGCAGGCGAACAACCTCCTCCATGCTCAGCCGCGGCCAGTTCTGCTTGCTCAGCACCACCGATTCGGCCCCGGCCCAGCGCAGAGCGTCTGCGATAAACACGTTCTGCCCGACGCTCAGCAGCGGATCGGGCCAGACCACGAACAGCACGTGCGCCATCGGCCGGTCCTCCAGCCGCGCATGCAACGCATCTAGCCGCGCGCGCAGTCCCGCCACCAGATCGGTTCCTTGCGCCTTCGCGCCGATCAGGTCCGCCATCCGGCCTATCGAATCCAGCATCCCGAGCACCGTGCGGAACTCGCCGTCGGTCGTGTAAACCGGAATACCCAGCCGCGTCAGCGAGTCCGCCGTGTCGACGCGATTGATCGAGGTCGTCGCCAGCACGATGTCCGGATGCAATGCCACGATCGACTCCAGATTCGGATTCTGCATGTCGCCTACATGCGGCTTTGACTTCGCGGCGATAGGCGCGTCGCATTCGTTCGTATCGCCCGCGAGCTTGTCCTCCAGCCCCAGCGCATACACGATCTCCGTCAGGCTCGGGGCGAGTGTGACGATCCGATTCACTTGGGCAGGCATCGCCACGCGGCGGCCCAGGTCGTCCGTGATAATTCTTCCGGCTGGCGCAGCAGCCTGCGAACCGGCCCGCGCGACAGGTCGCGTCGCGGCCGAGGTCGGGACGGCGGCGCTCAACAGCGCCACGGCTGCAATCCCCATCGTGCGCCCAGCTCGATTCAATTCCTCGTCTCCAACAAAAAAAGCCTCGCGAGAGCGCGAGGCTGGCGGCCGCGCTCTTTCTCGCGAAGGGCGCTGGCTTCGACTGGCTCGGGTACGTTCCTGACTCTCGGCCTTATCTTTCAGCAGACCGATCACAGTGGCGGGACCGTGGCCGATTCTCACGGCCTTCCAGATTCCCGTGCCAGTTCAATTGTAGACCGCGAGTGTAAGCTGCGACTCCGACCGTGTCAATCGAAGCGCGCGCGGCCCGGTCTAGCGGTTCTTCCACTTCGGAGCGCGCTTTTCCACCAGCGCGCGCAAGCCTTCCTGCGAGTCTTCGAGTTCGGCGAGTTCGTTGAGAAACACCTTCATCGAATTTCGCACGCCGTCGCGCAGCGGCAGACCAAGGCTGCCGAGAATCGCCTTCTTCGCCATCGTCAGCACGGGACCGGATTGCGCCGTCACCTTGGCGCTGATCTCTTCGACCTTCTTCTCGAGCTCGTTTTCGGCCACCAGCCAGTTCACCAGGCCCAATTCGCGAGCGCGCTCGGCGGACATCGCCTCGCCGGTCAGCACCAGCTCCAGCGCCTGCTTCGGTCCCAGAATGTACGGCAGCACGGCCGCGGCGAGCGGCGGAAACACGCCCAGCTTGATTTCGGGCTGCGCGAACCGCGCCTTCGGAGTTGCGATCACCAGATCGCCCAGCGCCGCCAGCTCCGCGCCGCCGCCGTAGGCAGGCCCGTTGACCACCACCAGCAGCGGCTTCGATGTATCGAGCATCGCCGCGAACGCGCCATGAAACGCGTCCAGCAGCTGAAACACGCGGCGCTGCGTGTACTCGCCGATCTCGATGCCGCCGCAGAACGTCTTTCCGGCGGAATCGAGCACCATCAGCTTGACTTCGTTGCGGTCGCCGAGAATGTTGATGGCGGAGGCCAGC
>Ga0335079_10009592_pt1 | contig 11024 bp, 8 predicted proteins | sample Lox_Sample_33_FD_206719 | JGI IMG/M metagenome (GOLD analysis project Ga0335079, IMG submission 206719) | Soil microbial communities from Loxahatchee National Wildlife Refuge, Florida, United States - Lox_Sample_3.3 | ecosystem: Environmental > Terrestrial > Soil > Wetlands | place: USA: Florida... | reverse complement strand
CCGAAGTGGCAGGATGGGGAGGACCTGTGGAATGTCCTCTTTGTTGATCAGGGCCGGTGGACCCATCGGCGAGGTCATCGCGGTGGCGGACTGGCCGCCCTTCTTCTTCTCGTCCGACATGAAAATTCGCGCTCCGTTCAGGTGCGTCGGAAACTGCCAGTGCCTTGCCAGAGACCCGTACTGCCTGGAACAGAGGCTAGCAATCAAAAGTCCTTCGTTGGGAATCCGCCCGGGATGCGGCGTCTGACCCTTACCGATAGAACAGAACCTGACCGCGTCAAGCGACGGGGTCCCGGGCTCTGGATGCTGGTCGCTGGGCTGCTGGGCACGCTCGGCGGGTGCACGTGCGAGGCGCCTCCGGACCGGGCGGGATCCACCGTCCCGACGAGCTGCGCCTACGACGCGCCGCTCTTCGTCCCGGTGCAGACCGACATCCTCTTCGTGGTCGACGACAGCGACTCGATGCGCGAGGAGCAGGAGGGTGTCGCCCGCGAGCTGCCCACCTTCGTCCAGGTGCTCCAGCAGGGCGCCGGGGTGACCCAGAACCTCCGGGTGGGCCTGGTGGATACCTCCGTCTACGCCGCCTACTGGGACGGAGCGCAGGTGGCGGTCTATCCCTACCTGCAGGGCGGATGGCTGAAGGTGTTCCCGGCGGCCGATGGTGGCGTCAGCGACGGCGCCCGCTGGCTGACCGATCCGGACCCCGAGATCGTCACCCGGCTCGCCGCGGGGATCCGCGGGCTGGGGCTCGCCGGCTCGTACCAGGAAACGCCGTTCGAGTCGGCGCGCATCGCGCTCACCGGCACCGGCTTCTGGCGGGCGCTGCCCGACGGGGGCAACCCCAACCTCGGATTCCTCCGGCCGGGGGCGCGATTGCTGGTCGTGGCGGTGAGCGACGAGGACGACTGCAGCGAGATGGTCCACGACCCGCCGCGCGTCTACTACAACGACGCCGACGGCCAGGACTTCTGCACTCTCCACGAGGACCTCCTCAGCCCGGTGGGCGACTACTTCGCGGCCTTCACCCGACTGGACGACGGGAAGGGGCGGCCGCGGGAGGTGCTCTGGGGAGCGATCGCTCCGGTGGCCCGCTCCAACAAGGTGGCCCAGGGCGTCGAGGGGGCGCTGGGCGACGGCGGGCCCGTCATCCAGAACGTGGACTGCCCCACCAGCGGCGGCCCCGGCTACCGGCACCGGGCGATGGCGCTGGCCTTCGACAGCACGCTCACCAACCTCGGGTCGGTCTGCTCGCCCGACTACCACGAGGTCCTGCTCGAGATCGCCCAGGTGGCCTCGGTGCCGCAGACCCTGGCCCTGACCGACAACGTGCCGGATCCGAGGCTCCTGGCCGTGGACATCACGCGGTCGGGAGGCTCGGTGCAGCGCTGCACCCTCGCCAACGGCGGAATCGTCTTCGTGCCGGCCACCGACACCGAGGGTCCCGCGGTCCGGTTCCAGTCGAGCCCCGATCAGGCGGACTGCCTGCGGCGGCCGACCGACACCCGGGTCGAGGTGAAGCTGCTCTGCGCGGGCTGAGCCGCGGGCTCGCATCGACCGCCATCGCCCGCCCGGGAGGAGGGGCTCTTCCCCCGTTCCCGACGTCGTCAGCCCCGTGACATAGGACTGAACGGGCGTTTAGATAGGGGTTGAAGAGCCATGGAGACCGCCCGGACAGACCCGGCAGTGCTCGAGCGGCTCCGGGAGCGTATCCGGACGCTGCAGGCCGCCCCGCGCGCGCTGCTCTCGATGCTGCGGACCGGCCTCCCCCCGGTCGACGGCCTCCTGCCCGGAGGCGGCTTCCCGCTGGGCCAGGTCGTGGAGCTCTGGGGGGAGCCCGCCTCCGGTCGGGCCCGGCTCGCCTTCCGTGCCATCGCCGAGGCCCACCGGGCGCTGCGGCTCGCGGCCTGGGTGGACGGGCCGGGGACGCTCTATCCCCCCGCGCTGCCCCCGCTCGGCATCCGGCTGGAGCAGCTCCTCGTGGTGCGGCCTCCCGAGCCGCGGCAGCTGGCCTGGAGCGCCCTCCAGCTGCTCCGGAGCGGCGCCTTCGCGGCAGTGGGGCTGGACCTGAGCCGGACCGGGCTGCGCCTGTCCCCGCCCGAGTCGCGCCGCCTGGTAGAGGCCGCCACCCGGAGCGGTGGGCTCCTCTTCCTCCTGACGCCCGCCGAGGCGCCGGCGGATGGCACCTTGCGGCTCCGGCTCCTCGCCACCGGGCCGCGGGGGATGCGCCTCGAGGTGGTGCGCAGCCGGCAGGGGGGCACCTCGCGCGCGGTGGAGGTGCCCTGGCAGATGCTCACGCCCGGCGGTCCCTCCGACGTCGGCGCCGGACCCCGCGGGCTGGACGCACCTCCGTTGCCGGTCGATCCCGCGTTGCCCTTCCGGCGCGCGCGCGCCTGCACGGTGCGCGACGGGCCCATCGGCATCCAGGGACAGCGGCCCGGGCGAGACCTGCCGCTGCCGTCGTTCGCCCAGGCGCTGGGGGTGGCGCCGTGAGCCCCCGGGTGGCGTACGTGCACCTGCCGCGCTTTCCGGTGCAGCGCCGGGTCCTCGAGGAGCCCACCCTCGCCGGGCAACCGCTCGCTCTCGTGCACGAGGCGAAGGGAGCTCTCCGAGTCTCCTTCGCCTCCGGCGCAGCGCAGCGCGAGGGCATCCGGGCCGGCATGACACTGACCGCGGCACGGGCGCTGCTCCCCGCCCTCCGCGACGGGCTCCACGACGCGTCGGCCGAGGCGGGGGCGCTGTCCTCGCTCGCCGAGGGGTTCCTCCGCCTCTCCCCCGCGTTCATGCTCTCCGCCCCCGACGGGCTGTGGCTGGATGCGTCGGCGGCCTCGCTGTTCGGCGGGGAGGTCGGCCTCCTGGAGAAGGTCGACGCGCAGGCCCGCGCCGCCGGCTACCGGGCCCGGGTGGCGCTCGCCTCGGATCTCTTCACCGCCCGGGCGCTGGCGCGGTTCGGCGCTGCGCCGCGGTCGTGCGTGGGGCCGGGCGACTCCGGGAGTGCCCTGGCCGCGTTGCCGCTCCAGGCGCTGGAGGACACTCCGGACGTCGTCGCCTCGCTGCGGGCGCTCGGCCTGTCGACGCTCGGCGAGCTCGCGGCGCTCGCGCCCACCCAGGTCATCTCCCGACTCGGCGCGCAGGGGCTCCGGGCCCAGCGGCTGGTCCGCGGCCAGGACGAGGCGCGGCTGCTCCCGGCGGTGCTGCCCGAGGTGGTGGAGGAGGTGCGCACGCTCGAGGCCCCCGCCGAGTCGCTCGAGCCTCTGCTCTTCGCGCTCAAGTCGTCGCTGGATCGCCTCTCCGCCCGGCTCCGGGGACGGCAGCGGGCGGCGGTCCGGCTGACGCTCACCCTGGTGCTCGAGCCCGCCGGGCCGGTGTCCATCCCCCTGGCGCTGGCCCGGCCCACCACCGAGCCGAAGCTCCTGCTCGACCTCGTCCGCCACCGGCTCGAGTCGGTGCGGCTCGACGCGCCGGTGGCGACGGTGGTCCTGACGGTGGACGAGTCCAGCGAGGACCGGGGACAGCAGGGCGTTCTGGGGGACGCGCCTGCGGGAGACGCGGCGCTGGAGACGGTGCTGGCGCGGCTGGCCACGGCGCTCGGCCCGGCCGCGCTGGGCAGCCCGGTGCTCGCCGACGATCACCGGCCCGAGGCGGCGCATGCCCCCGGCCCCTTCCGTCCGCCCTGCCGCGAGCCCGGGAGGCGCGGCGCGCCTCTCCCACGCCCCCTCCGGTTCCGGACTGGCAGCTGGAGCGTCCGGTCCGGCTCCTCCCCGGCGAGGGCGAGCCGCTGGAGGTGGAGCTGGACGCGCTCGGGGCTCTCCGCTCGGCGCGCGTGCTCGGGCGGCGCCGAATGGTGCTGGCGGTCGCTGGGCCGGAGCGGCTCGGCGGGCACTGGTGGAGCGAGTCGCCGTTCCAGCGCGACTACTACCGCGTGCACTTCGAGGGACTGGGGCCTGCCTGGGTGTACCGGCGGGCGGGTGAGGGCGGGTTCTACCTGCACGGCCTCTTCGACTGAACCTGGACGCGCGGAGCGGTTGCGGCCGGAACGCCTCGCCGGCATGCATCCGTCGATGTCCCCCGACGGCTCCCTCCCCAGGCTCGGGCGCGTGCTCCTGGTGTCCTCCGACCCGCTCGTCCGTGCCGGTATCGCGGGCCTGCTCGCCGGGTCCGGCACCATGGTGACGGTCGAGCCGGGAGCCCCGGCGGACGCGGTGGTCTGGGACACGCCGAGCGCACCGCCGCCCTCGCTGGGCCCCGGTGCCCCCCCCGTGCTGGCGCTGGTCCAGGGCGAGCAGGATGCCCGGATGGCCCTGTCCCGGGGCGCGGCGGGGGTCGTGCTCCGCTCCGCCGATGCGGCGACGCTGCAGGCTGCCCTGCTCGCGGTGGCGCGCGGGCTGGTGGTCATCGAGCACGGATTCGGCTCGCTCTTGCCCGCTCCAGAGGCGCGCCCCGCGGCGACCGCCGAGGCCTTCACTCCCCGCGAGCGCGAGGTCCTGGCCCTCCTCGCCCGTGGCCTGTCCAACCGCGACATCGCCGAGGCGCTGGGCATCAGCGCCCACACCGCCAAGTTCCACGTGAACTCCATCCTCCAGAAGCTCGGCGTGGAGCGGCGCACCGAGGCCGTCGTCCGCGCGGCGCGGATGGGCCTGGTGACGCTCTGAGCGCTTCGAGCTACCCGGACGGGCAGGATCGGATCCTGAGCATCCGGGCGATGTGGCGGGGGCTGCCGGCCCGTACCGTTCCGTCCATGACTGCTTCCGCCTCGTTCGCCGCCGCCACCGCCGTCTCCGATGCCCTCGCCGCCGCCGCCGCCCGGGTGGGGGAGGGGCTGGTCTCCGTCTCCGGCCGCCGCTGGCCCATCACCGGCATCGTGCAGGCGAAGGACCTGGTCCTCACCGCCGCCCACGCCACCGAGCGCGAGGACGGCCTCCGCGTCCAGGCCGGCGGCGCCTGGCATCCCGCCCAGCTGGTCGGACGCGATCCCGGCCTCGACCTCGCTCTCCTCAGGGTGCCCGGGGCGAGCCTCTCGCCGGTCAGCTGGGTCGAGCCCGCGCAGCGTCGGGTCGGGACGCTGGTGCTCGCGGTGTCCCGGCCCCGCGGGGCGCTCCGCAGCCGCCTGGGCGTGCTCTCGGTCGTCGAGCCGGGCTTCCTGACTCCCTGGGGCGCCCGGGTGGATGCCACGCTCGAGGCGGACGTCTCCGCTCGACCGGGCCTCGCCGGCGCCGCGCTGGCCGACGTCGAGGGCCGGGTCCTCGGGATGTACGTCTCGGGCGGACCCCGGGAGCGCCGCGTCGTGCTGCCTGCCGAGACGCTCTCGCGGGTCGCGGGGGAGATCCTCGCCCACGGCCGGGTGCGCCGCGGATACCTCGGAGTCGGGACCCAGCCCATCCGCCTCCAGGGTCAGGCGCGGGCCGCCGCCGGGCAGGACACCGGGCTCCTCGTGCTCTCGGTCGAGCCGGGCGGGCCCTCGGATGCCGCGGGCCTCGCGCTCGGCGACGTGCTGCTGGCGCTCGACGGAACGCTGATGGGTGACGTGCACGATCTCCTCGCGCGGCTGGCCCACGACGCCGTCGGACGCTCGCTTCCGCTGAAGCTGCTCCGCGCCGGCAAGGTCGAGGAGCGCACCGTCGCGGTGGGAGTGCGGCCGTGACCTCGCTGGTCGAGCTATCCGACGCGCTCCAGCAGCTCGTGTCCCGCGTCAGCCCGGCCGTGGTCGGGGTGGAGCAGGGCCGGGGTGCCGGCACCGGCGTCGTGGTGGCGACCGACGGGTACCTCCTCACCAACCATCACGTGGCCGGCAACGGGAAGCAGCTCCGGGTGCGGCTGCCCGGCGGCGACACGACGAAGGGCGAGCTCGTGGGCTCGGATCCGGCGACGGACCTCGCAGTGGTGCGCATCCGCGAGGGCGCGCTCACGCAGCTCCCGCTCGCCGAGCCCGCCTCGATCGCCGTCGGCCAGCTGGTGGTCGCGATCGGAAACCCGTTTCGCTTCGAGCGCAGCGTCTCGCTGGGCATCGTGAGCGCGCTGGACCGGAGCCTACCCGGTCCTCAGGGGACGCTGTTCGAGGGGCTGCTCCAGACCGACGCGGCGATCAATCCCGGCAATTCGGGCGGACCGCTGGTCAACGCCCGGGGCGAGGTGGTGGGGATCAACACCGCGGTCATCCCCTGGGCGCAGGGCATGGGCTTCGCCGTCTCGGCGCGGACCGCGACCTGGGTGACCTCGGTGCTGATGAGCCGCGGGAGCGTGGAGCGGCGCTACCTCGGCGTCGCGGCGCGGAGCGAGCAGCTCTCCCCCGAGGTCGCCACGGCCACCGGCCAGCCGAAGGCGGTGCGCATCCTCCACGTCGCCGCGGGCTCACCGGCGGAGACGGCTGGCATCCGGCCCGAGGACCTGCTCCTCGGCGTTCACGGCGAGGCGGTGGGGAACGTCGACGACATCCACCGGCTGATGGTGACCCGCGGGGTCGAGGTCGTCCCGCTGGCGCTCTGGAGGCGGAACGCCCGGGAGTTCCTGACCGTGGTGCCGTCGCGGGAGCGGAAGGCCGCCTGAGAGACTGAGGAAGGAGACCCCGGGCAGGCGGGGGGGGTAGCCTGGTCCGCCGTGGGGGCTCCCGTCGCGTTCCTGATCCTGCTGCCGGCGGTCGGTCTCGCCGCCGCTCCCAGCATCGAAGATGCCGGGGCGAGCGTTCGCGGGGAGCACCAGGCCCTACAGGCCGTCAGCCTGGCTGACTCCCAGGCGGATGCCGCAGACCGGTGCCTGAGGATCTCCGGTCCCGGATCGCGGATGCCGAACGGGTTGGCCAGCTCATCTTCGAGCACGACGAGGTCTCGGCGCGGGCGACGGATGCGCTCTTCGCACTGGCCCCGAGCGCCGAGCCCCCCGAGCAGGTCAAGCCGAGATTCCGTCGGATCGATCCCCCGAGGGAGCCCGATGCGGACGAGCTGGTGCGATTCCGGTCCATCCGCACGGCCATCGCCGCACTCAACGCGGCGAAATCCGCGTGTGGCCGGAACGTGAACCCTGAAAAGTCTGCTGACCCAGCCCGGGCATGGCAGGCTCGGTTGCACCATGCGTCTCCCCCGGCTGGCACTCGCCCTCGGCCTCCTCCTCTCCGGAGCGCCGCTCGCCGCGCAGGTCGCGGACCCGCGGGTCGCCCTCAAGCAGCGCGCCGAGGGTGACACGCCGCTCGTCGCCGACACCTTCGATCTCTGCGATCGCGTCGGAGGCCGGATCACCGGCACGCCGGCGCTCGACCGCGCGGTGCAGTGGGGCGTGGACAAGTTCAAGAGCATCGGCCTCGAGTCGGTGACGACCGAGAGCTACGCCGTCCCGTTCCTGTGGATCCCGGGAACGGTGGAGGTCACCGCCATCGCCCCGGAGACCTTCCCGGTCCGGGCGGTGGCCGCTCCGGGGACCGCGTCGACCGGCGGGCCGATCGAGGCGAAGCTGGTCGACGTCGGCGAGGGCCTGGACAAGGACTGGGCGAAGCTGGGGACCGCCACCGCCGGGGCCATCGCGCTCGTGCACTCGAGCGAGATGAAGACCATCGACGACCTGTTCGGCGAGTACATGCGCGCCGGCCCGCTCCTCCGGGCCGCGGCGCAGGCACAGGTCCGGGGCCTCCTGCTCCAGTCCACGCGGCCGCGAGGCCTCCTCTACCAGCACCCCATGGTCTTCGGCGGCAAGCCGAGCGGCGTCGCGGTGGCGCTCGTCTCCCGCGAGCAGGCCCAGCGGCTCGCCTGGCTCGCCGACCGGACCGAGGTGCGGGTGCGACTGGACGTCGTGAACCGCATCGGGCCCTCCTACGACGCCCAGAACGTCGTCGCCGAGATCCGCGGGCGCGAGAAGCCGGACGAGGTGGTGCTCCTCGGAGCGCATCTCGACAGCTGGGCCCTCGGCACCGGCGCGGAGGACGACGGGGTGAACGTGGCGCTGGTCATCGACGTGGCGCGGGCCTTCCGCGAGCTCGGACTCCAGCCGCGCCGCACCGTGCGCTTCGTCCTCTTCACCGGCGAGGAGCAGGGGATGTGGGGCTCTGCGGGCTATGTCGCTCGCCACAAGGCCGAGCTCGACAAGCACGCCGGGGCGGTCGTCTTCGACATCGGCTCGGGACGGACGCGGGGCTTCTTCGTCAACGGCCGAACGGAGCTCCGGCAGGTCGTCGCCCGGGCGCTCTCCGTCTACCCGGGGATGGGCCCGGCGGCGCACGCCCTGGATGGGGTCGACGGGTCCGACAACTTCGACTTCCTCCTCAGCGGGGTGCCGAACTTCGTGGCCGACCAGGATCCGGCGCCCTACCTGCCCGACTACCACGCCGAGTCGGACGTCCCGGACCGGGTGAACGCCCGGGAGGCGAGACGGAACGCTGGCATCGCCGCGACCCTGGTCTGGGCGCTGGCGAACTCACCGTCGGCAATTCCGAGACGTCAGACGCGTACGGAGGTTGACGCCCTCCTGGTGAAGACCAAGCTGGTGGAGCAGCTGCAGGCCTTCGACCAGTGGGACGACTGGAAGGCGGGTCGGCGGGGCTTCCCCGTCGAGAAGTGACAGCGGAGGTTCTGGCCATGACGACGAAGGGCCGCATCTTCTGGACGGGAGCGACGTTCCTCGCCGTGGGCCTGTGGGTCCCGGTCGCCCGGGCGCAGAGCCTCGGGCAGCAGACCCCTGGGAGCAGCGGGCAGGCCCCGACGGTGAACAACGCGCCCACGTTCGATCCGGCGAGCCAGGCCGCGGCGCGCCTCCTGGGGACGTACCGGGTGCCGGGATCGGTCCAGGTCGATCCCACCGGGACCTACCGCGTGCCACTGCCGGACACGAGCGGAGGCTCGGCGACGACGACCTCGACCGCGGCGACGCCGAGCACCACCACGACCTCGGGCGGGGCGGCATCGAGCAGCTCGTCGGGCGGTTCCGCCTCACCGTGACGACCGGCGCGCCGCAGCTTCGCGCGAGGTGACGGTCAGACGGGGTGCTCACAATTCATTCCGAGAGAGCACACGTCAATCGAGGTGCAGTTCGGTGGTATTTCTGACCGCCTGCGAGGCCGAGCTTCCCGCCCGGGTCAGCGCCAGCCTGCCCAGGGCCTTCGGCGACGCCGGGTATCCCCATCTCCGGCTGGCCCTCACGCCTGCCGAGGCGCGGGCACTGCTGGTCGGGTCGCGGCTTCTCGGGCGTCCCCTCCCGGCGCTGCTGGAGATGGCCGCCGAGTCGCAGACCCGGGTGGAGCGGGTCCAGCGCTGGGCGCGCCCGTACTGCGAGCCGCGGGGGATGCTGAGACTCCAAGTTCACCTGTCGCCGCTCGCGGTCGCGGAGGCACAGGTGGCCGGCGCCCAGTTCGGGCTTCGCTGCGAGACGTACCTCGTGGCTCGGGCCTTCGAGCTGCTCCGCGAGCGGTCGGCTGCCGATCCGCCGCGCTGGGCCTTCGTCGGGCTTCCCCCGGTGCAGAAGCCCGAGTGGCAGCTGCAGACCCACGCGTCGCTCCACCTGGGCTGACGGGGTCTGGCCAACTGAACGGACGAGCAGTAGCCTCGTCCGACCGTGTATGCCGAGCTGGTCTGTCGCTCCAACTACTCCTTCCTCGAGGGCGCCTCGCACCCCGAGGAGCTGGTGTCCCAGGCGGTGGAGCTGGGGCTCTCGGCCCTGGCGCTCACCGACGGTGACGGCCTGTACGGCTCGGTGAAGGCGCACCTCGCGGCGCACGAGATGGGGCTGAAGCTCGTCCACGGCGCCAGGGTGACGCTCACCGATGCGCCCCCGGTGGTGGTCCACGTGCAGGACGCGGAGGGGTACCGGCACCTCTGCCAGCTGCTGACCCGGAGCCGGCTGGACCACCCCAAGGGAGAGGCGGGCATCGGCTGGAGGGCGCTGGCCGAGCGCAGCGCGGGGCTGCTCGCGCTGCTGCCCTTCCCGGACGAGCCCGAACGGGTGGCGCCGCTGGCCGAGGCCTTCCCCGGACGCTTCTACGTCGGCGCGTGCCGGACGCTGTCCGCCGGGGACGACGCGCGGTGGGAGCGGGCGCGGGCGCTGGCTCGGACGCTCGAGCTTCCTCTCTGCGCCCACAACGACGTGCACACCCACGCTCGTGAGCGCCAGGGGCTCCAGGACACCGTCACCGCCATCCGCCACCAGACCCAGGTGGCCCGGGCCGGACGGAGGCTGTTCCCCAACGCGGAGCGGACGCTCAAGGGGCCTCGGGAGATGCTCCGGCTGTGGGCCGATGCGCCCGAGGTGGTGGGCCGGACGCTGGAGATCGCCGACAGCTGTCACTTCTCGCTCGACTCGCTCCGCTACCAGTTCCCCCGGGAGGACCTGCCGCCCGGTCACACCACGCAGAGCTGGCTCGCCCAGCGGGTGGAGGAGGGCCTCCGCTTCCGCTACCCGGGCGGCGTGCCGGCGGCGGTGCAGCGGCAGATCCGGCACGAGCTCCAGCTCATCGAGAAGCTCGAGGTGGCCGGCTACTTCCTCGCGCTCCACGACATCGTCCACTTCGCCATCGGGAAGGGCATCCTCTGCCAGGGGCGGGGGAGCGCGGCCAACTCCGCGGTCTGCTACGCGCTGCGAATCACCTCCATCGACCCGGTCCGGATGGGGCTGCTCTTCGAGCGCTTCCTCAGTCTCGAGCGGCCCGAGCCTCCGGACATCGACGTGGACTTCGAGCACGAGCGTCGCGAGGAGGTGCTGCAGTACGTCTACGGCAAGCACGGCCGGACCCGCGCCGGGATGGTGTGCGAGGTCATCTGCTACCGCGGGCGGCTGGCGGTCCGCGAGGTGGGCAAGGCGCTCGGGCTGTCGCTGGACCAGGTGGACCGGCTGGCCAAGCACACCGAGTTCGCCGGCGCTCGGGCCCTCACCGAGGAGCACGTAGCGGAGGCGGGGCTGCGTCCGGACGATCCGGGCGTGCAGCGGACGCTCGTCCTGGCCCGGATGCTGGAGGGCTTCCCCCGTCACCTCTCCATCCACGTCGGAGGTTTCGTCATCACCCACGGCGATCTGGCAGAGGTGGTGCCGGTCGAGAACGCCTCGATGAAGGACCG
>Ga0335079_10009590_pt1 | contig 11027 bp, 9 predicted proteins | sample Lox_Sample_33_FD_206719 | JGI IMG/M metagenome (GOLD analysis project Ga0335079, IMG submission 206719) | Soil microbial communities from Loxahatchee National Wildlife Refuge, Florida, United States - Lox_Sample_3.3 | ecosystem: Environmental > Terrestrial > Soil > Wetlands | place: USA: Florida... | reverse complement strand
CGCAGCGCTTCGTCGTCCACCGGGAAGATGCCGCAGGTGGCTCCGTACTCGGGCGCCATGTTGCCGATGGTGGCGCGATCCGCGATGGGCAGCGACCCGACGCCCGGGCCGTAGAACTCCACGAACTTCCCCACCACGCCCTTCTTCCGCAGCATCTCGGTGACCGTGAGCACCAGGTCCGTCGCCGTGGCGCCCTCGGCGAGGCGGCCGGTGAGCCGGAAGCCGACCACCTGCGGAATCAGCATCGTCGTCGGCTGGCCGAGCATCGCCGCCTCGGCCTCGATCCCGCCCACGCCCCATCCCAGGACGCCCAGCCCGTTGACCATCGTGGTGTGCGAGTCGGTGCCCACCAGCGTGTCCGGGTAGGCGGCCGGCCGCTCGTCGTCGGTGGTGAACACCACGCGCGCCAGGTGCTCGAGGTTCACCTGATGCACGATGCCCGTGTCGGGCGGAACCACGCGGAAGTTGCGGAAGGCGCGCTGACCCCAGCGCAGGAAGGCGTACCGCTCGCGGTTGCGCTCGAACTCGAGGTCGGCGTTCACCTGGAAGGCGCCCGCGCTGCCGAACGCATCCACCTGCACGGAGTGGTCGATCACCAGCTCCGCGGGCAGGAGCGGATTGATCTTGCGGGGATCCCCGCCCAGCCGCCGCATCGCGTCGCGCATCGCCGCCAGATCCACCACCGCCGGCACGCCGGTGAAGTCCTGCAGCAGGACCCGGGCCGGCATGAAGGCGATCTCGTGCGACGGCGGCGCGCCCGGCTCCCAGCGCGCGAGCGCTTCGACGTCCTCGTGGCGCACCGCGAGGCCGTCCTCGAAGCGCAGCAGGTTCTCCAGCAGGATCTTGAGCGAGTAGGGCAGCCGGCTCACGGCGAAGCCCGCGCGCTCGAGGGCGGCAAAGCGGTGGATCTCGTACGCCCGGTCGCCGACGCGGAGGGTGGCGCGCGTCCCGAAGGTGTTGGCGGATGTCATGGGCGCAATATCGCCGGGCGCCGCGGCCTAACGCCACCGGCCCAGCAACGTCTACCGGTAGGCCGTATCTACGTCATGGCCCGTCAAGGAGTTCACCGCGTGTCGCCGCTCGGTCGCGTTCGCCTCCTCCTCGTCCTCGCCGTGGGCCTGTTCGCCCTCGCGCCCGCCCGCGCGGCGGCGCAGGCCGGCGTCGGGACCGACATCATCACCGGCACCATTCTCGGCGACGACGGATCGCCCGTGCAGGACGCGAACGTCGAGGCGTACTCGCTCGAGACCCAGGTGACCCGGCGCGCGCATACCGACGCCCGCGGGCGCTTCACGATCCTCTTCCCCGACGGCGGCGGGCAGTACCGGATGAGCGTGCGGGTCCTGGGCATGAACCCGCGCACCGCGCTCCTGACGCGCGACGCCGACGAGGACCGCCTGGTGTGGAACGTCTCGCTCGAAACCAGCGCCGTCACGCTCGACGCCGTCAACGTCAACGGCGGACCGCTGCTCCGGGGCGGCGAGGCGCCGACGCCGGGCTCGACGGAGCGCGTCCTCAACCCCGACCAGCTCGCCCGGCTCCCCGTCGACCCCTCGGACCTGGCGTCCCTCGTCTCGCTGGTGCCGGGCGTGCTGCCCATCTCCGGCTCCGACTCGACCGCGTCGGCGTTCTCCGTGGCCGGCCTCGGCCCCGACGCCAACGCCGTGACGCTCGACGGCCTGCTGTTCGGCAACACCACCGTGCCCCAGGAAGGCCTGCGCCAGACGCGCGTGGTGACCAACACCTACGACGTCTCGCGCGGGCAGTTCTCCGGCGGCCTGGTGTCGTCCACGACGCGGGGCGGCAGCAACGTGCTGCAGGGCTCGTTTACCGGCATCGCCCGCAATCAGGACGTCGCGGTGGACGCGGGGGACTCGCCGTTCACCGAGGGCTTCACGCAGAACCAGATCAGCGGCGGACTCGGCGGCCCGATCGTCAAGGACCGCATGTTCATCTTCGCGTCCGGCATGGCGCGGCTCCGCTCCGACCCGCAGCAGACGCTGTTCAGCGCGAGCCCGGCCGACCTGATCCGCCTCGGCGTCTCGCCCGACTCCGTGACCCGGTTCCTGCGCCTGGCCGACTCGCTGGGCGTGCCGATCAACAGCGTGCCGGGCGCCGACACCCGCGCCAGCAACAACCTGTCCGGCCTGGTGCGCTTCGATTGGGTCCTGAGCAACGCCCACACGCTCACGCTGCGCGGCAATTGGAACGGCACCAGCCAGAATCCGAGCCGCCTGGGCTCGCTCTCGCTGCCGCAGACCGGTGGCGACGTCAAGAACTCCGGCGGCGGCCTGATGGCGACCCTGACCTCGCGCTTCGGGGCCACGGTGCTGAACGAGCTGCGCGGCTTCTACCAGGGCGCGACCGACCACGGCAACCCGTTCAGCCTCGTGCCGCAGGCCCGCGTCCAGGTCGCCTCCGACCTTCCGGACACGTCGCTCGGCATCACCACCCTCGTCTTCGGCGGCAACGCGGGCCTCCCCACCAGCCTGGTCACTTCGAGCTTCGAGGCGTCCAACGAGCTGTCGTGGCTGCCGGGATCGGGGAGCCACCGCTTCAAGGCAGGCGTGGACTGGCTCACCGAGCGCACCGACAACCTGATCGGCGGCGACGAGTACGGCACCTTCGTGTACAACTCGCTCGGCGACCTCGCGACCGACTCGGCGGCCAGCTACCGCCGCACGCTCGGCATCATCGAGCGGCGTTCCTACGACCAGCAGTGGGGCGCCTACGCGGGCGACGTCTGGATGGTGACCCGGCCGTTCCAGCTGACCTACGGCCTCCGGCTCGAGGGCTCGTCCTTCGGCGACCCGCCGGCCTACGACTCGGCCGTGGACGCGATCTACGGCCTGCGCACCGACCGCCTGCCGTCGGAGACGCACCTCAGTCCGCGCGCCGGCTTCACCTGGACGTTCGGCAGCGCGCCGGCCGGCGAGTTCCGCGCCTTCCAGCCCGCCACGTGGGTGGTGCGCGGCGGCGTGGGCGAGTTCCGCAACCAGGCGCCGACCAACCTGGTGGCGCAGGCGCGCGCCTCCACGGGCCTGGCGAGCCAGACCACGGCCCAGGTGTCGTGCTTCGGCGCGGGCGTGCCGACGCCCGACTGGAGCTGGTACTTCCAGAACATCGACTCGATCCCCGGCTCCTGCGCGAGCGCCGGCGGGCCGGCGCTCTCCGCCGCGCCCTCGGTGGCGGTCCTGGCGCCCGGTTTCGAGACCCCGCGCGCGTGGCGCGGCTCGCTCAGCGTGGAGCGGCGCCTTACGCAGCTGCTGCGGCTCACCGTCGAGGGCAGCCTGGCGCGCGGCGTGGCGCAAACGGGCCTGACCGACGTCAACCTCGACGCGACGCCCCGCTTCACCTTGCCCTCGGAGGGCAACCGCCCGGTCTACGTCTCTCCAGCGGCCATCGCGCCCGGCACCGGCGTGGCGAGCTTCGCCGCCTCGCGCGTGGACTCGGCGTTCGGCACCGTCGTGGAGGCGCGGTCCAACCTGTACACCAGTTCCGCGCAGCTCACCACCACGCTCGGCGGCGTGTTCGGTCCCGGGATCGTCTTCTCGGCGTCGTACACGCTGCAGCGGGCGCGCGACGAGCAGACGGGCCTGCGCGGCACGACCCCCGGCGATCCCAACGTGGCCGCGTGGGCCCGCAGCGACTTCGAGCGCCAGCACAACTTCGTGCTGACGGTCACCTATCCGTTCTCGACCGCGCTCGAGATCACCTCCGTCGGGCGGCTCACCTCCGGCGTGCCTTTCACGCCGCTGGTCGGCGGCGACGTGAACGGCGACGGACTGAGGAACGACCAGGCCTTCATCTTCGCGCCCGGGAGCGGCACGCCCCTGGCGCAGGCCATGGCCCGCCTGCTGGCGACGGCGTCGCCGTCGGTGCGCGGCTGCCTGGAGCGCCAGATCGGCACCGTCGCGGCGCGGAACTCCTGCCTGGGTCCGTGGCAGGGCTCGCTCGACTTCCAGCTCAACTGGCGGCCCGCCTTCTGGGGCCTCAACCACACGCTGCAGATCTCGGTGGTCACGTACAACTTCCTGCGCGGCCTCGACGAGCTGCTGCACGGCGTCAACGGCGCCGAGGGCTGGGGGCTCCAGACGCGGCCGGACGGCACGCTGCTCTACGTGACGGGCTTCAATCCGTCCACCAGCGAGTACGCCTACCAGGTGAACGACCGCTTCGGCGCGACCTACGGCTCGGCGACGGCGTACCGGCCGCCGTTCCAGATCGGGATCCAGGCGCGATTCACCATCGGTCCCGACCGCGTGCGGCAGGCGCTCGACGCGATGCGGGGCGGCGTGCGCGGCGGCTTCGCCGGGTTCGGCGGCGCCGGCGGCGCGTTCGGCGGGAGCGGCGGGTTCCGCCCGCAGCTCTCGCTAGACGTCCTGATCTCGCGCATCGATTCGGTGCTGCCCAACCCGGCCGGCGTCGCCCTGGCCCTCAAGGACTCGCTCAAGCTCGACTCGGGCCAGGTCGTGCTGCTCGAGCCGCTGCGCGACTCCCTCGCCGCCCGCAACGCGGTGCGGGTGGACTCGCTGCGGCACGCGTTCCAGAAGATCGGCGACACCCCGTCGCCGAATCAGCTCATCGGCCTGATGCCGCAGCTGCGCCCGCTGTTCCAAGCCGCGCGCGACGACGTCGCCCGGTCGATCATCGAGGTGCACGCCATCCTGCGCGCCGACCAGTGGACCCGGATGCCGGACGCGGTGCGGAACTTCCAGTCGACGCTGTTCCGCAACTTCCGCGGCGGAGGCCCGCGCCCGCCCCAGTAGCGCCCTCGCTTCCGGCCCGGGGCACGAGTGCGCTAGTTTCCCGCACTCTCCCGGAGGGCGACGTGACCGCGCGACCGGCCGATTATCGGCCCTGGATCGATCACACCGAGTTTCTCGCCGTGCCGGAAGCCGGCCCGGACGAGCGCATCGACGTGGGCGTGCTGTTCGTCGGCGCGGGCCCCGCGGGCCTGGCCGGATCCATCCGGCTGACGCAGCTGCTTGCGGCCGCTCCCGCGGTGAAGGAGCGCCTGGGCGAGGTGCCCGTCGCGGTCGTGGAGAAGGGCAAGCACCCCGGCGCCCACCTCGTCTCGGGCGCCGTCGTCAATCCTGTCGCGTTCCGTTCGCTCTTCCCCGACGTGCCCGAGCGCGAGCTGCCCTTCCGCGGCGCCGTGCGCGGCGAGGCGCTGTACCTGCTCACGGGCGGCGGCGCGGTGCGCGCGCCCTTCATGCCGCCCACCATGCGCAACCACGGCAACTACGTCGCCTCCATCAGCGAGATCGCGCGCTGGCTCGCCGAGAAGGCCGAGGCGGCCGGCGTCACGATCCTGACCGAGACGGCGGCCGCGAAGGCGCTGGTTTCCGACGGCGTGGTCCGCGGGATCCTGACGGGCGACAAGGGCCGCGGCCGCGACGGATCGCCGGAGGCCAACTTCGAGCCGGGCGCCGAGATCGTGGCCCGCGCCACCGTCATCGCCGAAGGCACGAGCGGTCACCTGGCCGGCGCGCTGACGCAGCACTTCGGCCTCGCGGGCGCGAACCCGCAGGTCTACGCCCTCGGCGTGAAGGAGGTGTGGGACGTGCCGCGCCCGCTGGACCGCGTGATCCACACCATGGGCTGGCCGCTGCGCTGGGGAAAGGCGGCCGCGGAGTTCGGAGGGAGCTTCATCTACCCGATGGGCGACACGCAGGTGTCGATCGGCCTCGTCGTCGGCCTCGACTACGCGGACGCCTCGCTGTCGGTGCACGACCTGCTGCAGGAGCTGAAGCTGCATCCCGTGGTGCGACCCATCCTGGAGGGCGGGACCCGGGTCGGCTGGGGAGCCAAGACCATTCCCGAAGGCGGGTTCTACGCGCTGCCTTCGCACCTGAGCCTCAGGGGCGCGCTGCTCGCCGGCGACGCCGCGGGCTTCGTGAACGTGCCCGCGCTCAAGGGCATCCACTACGCGATGTGGTCGGGCATCCTCGCGGCCGAGGCGATCTTCGCCTGCCTCGAGGCGGACGTGGATCCCGCGTCTCCCGAGGCGCTCGCCGGCTACGACCTCGCCGTGCGGCGCTCGTTCATCGGGCGCGACCTGTACCGTGTGCGGAACATGCGGCAGGTGTTCGGGGGAGGGCTCGTGGCCGGCGGCGCTCTCGCGGGCCTCATGACCCTGACCCGCGGAACGTTCCCCGGCGGCCGGTTCGCGAGCGAGCCGGATGCCGCCCGGCCCGTGACGGTCCGCCCGCGGACCTACCCCAAACCCGACGGCAAGCTCACGTTCGACAAGCTCTCGAGCGTGTACGCCAGCGGAAACCGCACCCGCGACACCCAGCCGAACCACCTGCTCGTCAAGACCGCGGTGCCGGACGCCGTGGGCACGGCGTGGATCAACATGTGCCCCGCCGGCGTTTACGAGTGGACGACCGACGACGCCGGGCAGCGCACGCTGCGGGTCAACGCGCCCAACTGCGTGCAGTGCGGGGCGATCTCGGCGAAGGGCGGGCGGCTGACGCCGCCCGAAGGTGGGAGCGGGCCGGAGTACTCGGTGACCTGACGCCCCGACACCCCAACACCCGGGGTGTGGGGGTGTAGGGGTGTGTGGGTGTAGCTACGCAATCTCAGCGATTCGAACCGCGAGCTTCTCCAGAAACACGCGGTCCGCAGGTGAGAACGCCGCCGGAACGTCCGAGTCGATGTCGATCTCGCCCAGCACGGCGCCACGCCGCACGATCGGCACCACGATTTCGCTCCGCGTCTCCAGGCTGCACGCCAGGTACGCGGGGTCCGCGTTGACGTCGTCCACCACCACCGTGCGCTTCTCGCGCGCCGCACGGCCGCAGATCCCCTGCCCCACCGGGATGCGCACGTGATCGGTCGGGCGCCCGCGGAACGCGCGCAGCCGGAGCGTGTCGGCGCCCTCGAGCCAGTAGATGTAGACGCCGGTGTAGTGCGGAAACCGCGCCTGCAGCGCGGCGACGAGACGATCGAGCACGGCGTCGAGCCCGCCGTCCGGTCCGGTGATTACGGCGAGCGTCTCGTTCTCGGCCGCGGCGCGGTCGATTGGGGTGGGGGTCATTCGAATAAGATAGCGCCGCGCAACACCCATACACCCCCACACCCCGACACCCCGGGGGTGAGGGTGTTGGGGTGTCGGGGTGTCAGGCCCCGCGCTTACGCCGCGGCGGGCACGCTCGCCGGCACCTGCTTCACCATCTCCGCCTCGATGCTGATCTCCACCGTCTCGCCCACCAGGACGCCGCCCGTCTCGAGCAGCTGGTTGTAGGTGAGACCGAACTCCTTGCGGTCGAGGGACGTCCGGGCGCTGAAGCCGGCCCGCACGCCGCCCCAGGGATCCTTGGCGCTCCCCGCGTACTCCACGTCGAGCACGACCGGCCGCGTCACGCCGTGGAGCGTCAGCTCGCCCGTCACCTTGAGCGCCCCAGAGCCCGCCGGCTCCACCTTCGTGCTCTTGAACGCGATGGTCGGAAAGCGCGCCACGTCGAAGAAGTCGGGCGACTTCAGGTGACCGTCACGCTGCTCCACGCCCGTGTCGATGCTCGCCGCGTCGATGACCACGTCCACCCGGCCGCCGGCCGGCTTCTGCTCGTCCATCACCAGCGACCCGTCCCACTTCGTGAACCGGCCGCGCACCTTCGACACCACCATGTGCCGCACCGTGAAGTTGACGCTGGAGTGCACCAGGTCGAACGACCACACGGGCTCGGTTGCTGCCATCGGCTTCGTCATACGTCCTCCTCGAGGTTCGAACTGCCAGTGGTATGCCTTTTCACACTAATCGTTATAACGGATATATGTCGCGACAAATGCCTCACTCCTCGCTGGCGCGCGCCTCGTCCAACAAGTCGGCCAGCGCCCGCAATCGCGCGTCGCCCATGTGGCCGAGGAGCCGACGCTGCTCGGCCGCGAGCGGTGCGGCCAGCTCGTCCAGCACCGTGAGCCCCGCCTGCGTGATGCGCGTGGTCACCACGCGGCGATCCTCGCCGTCGCGCGACCGCGAGACCAGGTGCCGGGCCTCGAGCCGATCCAGCAGCCGCGTCAGGTCTGGATCTCGCGTCACCATCCGGTCGGCGATGTCGCCGCACGAGAGGCCGGGCCCGCCCGCCCCGCGCAGGATGCGGAGCACGTTGTACTGCGTCGGGCTCAGGCGCGCCGCCTTGAACACCCCGGCGAAGCCGCGCTGCAGCGCGTCCGCCGTGCGCGAGAGCCCCACGAGCACTTCCTCCTCGATGGTCGCGAACGGCCGGGTTTGCTTGATCTCCTCCTGCAGGCGGCGTGTCATGGGATCCACAATATGCGTTACAACGACAGTTGTCAAGTGGGGTGGGGGCGGCTGCCCTCGCCGGCTCGCTTGACATACATACATAGCGATATTACAATGTCGTCATGGCAGCCACGACCCTGCGCCAAGCCCCGCTCGATCCCGGCGTCCTCGCCGAAGCCGCGGAGATGGTCCGCGTCCTCGGTCACCCCGTGCGGCTGAGGATCGTCGAGCTGCTCGAGTCGGGCGAGCAGACGGTGACGCAACTCCGGGAAAGTCTGGACGCTCCGCAGGCACTCGTTTCGCAGCAGCTCGCGCGGATGCGCGCCGCGGGCATCGTGGCCGGCCGGCGCAGCGGCGCGAACGTGTGGTACGCCATCACGGACCCGCGCGTCGTTCGGATGCTCGACTGCCTCCGGCACTGCGACAGCAGGTCGGGGCAGAGCCGGCGGGTCGGGGGCGCGTGATGCCCTCCGCCGGGAAGGTCGGCTACGGCTTCGAGGTCGCGCTCCCCGTCGGCTACGACGAGGCAGTGATGCTCGCCCGCACGGCGCTCGCGGGGAGCGGCTTCGGGGTCCTGACCGAGATCGACGTGCGCGCGACCTTGAAGCAGAAGCTCGGCGCCGATTTCAGGCCGTACCTCATTCTGGGCGCCTGCAACCCGCCCATCGCCCATCGCGCGTTGTCGGCGGAGCGCCTGGCCGGGCTCCTGCTGCCGTGCAACGTGGTCGTGCACGCCGGAGATCAACCCGGCACCAGTGTCGTCGCCGTCATCGACCCCGTCGTGCAGCTCGCGGCGACGGGGCGAACCGATCTGAAACCGCTGGCCGTGGAGGTGCGCGGCCTGCTCCAGCAGGTGCTCGAGCGGGTGCGGCGCGAGGCGGCGGTCACAACCGAGACAGCCAAGGAGAGTTGAGCCATGAAGGACGTGAACGTGGTGAGCGATGCCACCTTCGAGGCCGAGGTGCTGAAGGCCGCCGGCCCGGTGCTGGTGGACTTCTGGGCGCCCTGGTGCGGCCCGTGCCGCGCCGTGGGCCCGGTCATCGAGCAGGTGGCCGAGCTGTACGCCGGCCGGGTGAAGGTCGCGAAGATGAACGTGGACGAGAACCAGATGACGTCGCAGGCCTACGGCATCCGAAGCATTCCGACGGTGGCCCTGTTCAAGGCCGGCCAGGTCGTGGACGGCGTCCTCGGCGCGGCGCCCCTGCCCTTCTTCACCGAGATGCTGGACAAGCACCTGGCCCCGGGCGCGGCCGAGGCGAAGAGCGCATGAAGCCGGTCACGGTCACCTGGGACGGCGGGGTCCGCTTCACGGCCGACATCCGCGGCCACAAGATCACGGTGGACCAGCCGCCGCAGGGCGGCGGGCAGGATGCCGGCCCGATGCCGCTGGAGCTGATGCCGGCCGCGCTCGGGACCTGCGTCGCGCTGTTCGTTCAGCAGTTCCTGGTGACGCGCAAGCTCGACGCCGCGGGGCTGACGGTGCAGGTCTTCACGGCGGCCGAGTCCAATCCGCACCGCATCGGGCGCTTCGAGGTCACCGTTTCCATCCCGAAGGGCGTCCCGGCGCAGTACCGGGAGGCGCTGGTGCGCGTGGCCGAGAGCTGCACGGTCCACCACACGCTGACGCACCACCCGGAAATCGCGGTCGAGGTCCTGGAAGACGCGCTGACCGCCTAGCCCCATCCGCTTCAAGGAGCCGGCGACGACGACGGTCGCCGGCTCGGTCGTATCTGCTTCCCACCCAACGTGTTAGGCGAATCTCGACTGTCGGTACGCCCTAGGCCCGCAACTTGCGGAACCTGGAGCGCGAAGGTTCTGCGCACGAGACACCCCATCCCGCGCGCACCGAAAGCAACGGTTCGCACGGCACGGAGAAACCATGGCTAAGCAGAAGCAGCAGCTGACCATCGACGGAAACGAAGCGGCCGCCAGGGTCGCCTATCAGCTCAACGAGGTCATCGCCATCTACCCGATCACGCCCTCCTCGCCGATGGGCGAGTGGTCGGATCAGTGGGCGTCCGAGAAGCGCACCAACCTGTGGGGCACGGTGCCGACGGTGGTGGAGATGCAGAGCGAGGGTGGCGCGGCCGGCGCGCTGCACGGCGCGCTCCAGGCGGGCTCCCTCACGACGACGTTCACATCGTCGCAGGGCCTGCTGCTGATGATCCCGAACATGTACAAGATCGCGGGCGAGCTGACGGCCACCACGTTCCACGTGGCGGCGCGCGCGCTGGCCGCGCAGGCTCTTTCGATCTTCGGTGACCACAGCGACGTGATGGCCACTCGGGCGACCGGCTTCGGCCTGCTGGCGTCCAACTCGGTCCAGGAGGTCACCGACCTCGCGCTCGTCGCCACGGCGGCCTCGCTCGAGTCGCGGGTGCCCTTCCTGCACTTCTTCGACGGCTTCCGCACCTCCCACGAGGTGGCCAAGATCGCGGCGCTCACGCCGGAGCAGCTGCGCGCGATGATCGACGACGATACGGTGCGGGCGCACCGGGCGCGGTCCCTCTCGCCCGACCGGCCCGTGCTCCGCGGCTCGGCGCAGAACCCTGACGTCTACTTCCAGGCCCGCGAGGCGGTGAATCCGTACTACCTCGCCTGCCCGGGCATCGTCCAGCGGGTGATGGACCGCTTCGCGAAGGTCGCCGGCCGCGCGTACCACCTGTTCGACTACGTGGGGGCCCCCGACGCCGAGCGCGTCGTCATCCTGATGGGCTCGGGCGCGGAGGCGGCGGAGGAGGCGGTGGACTATCTCGTCGCGAAGGGCGAGAAGGTC
>Ga0335079_10009589_pt1 | contig 11027 bp, 8 predicted proteins | sample Lox_Sample_33_FD_206719 | JGI IMG/M metagenome (GOLD analysis project Ga0335079, IMG submission 206719) | Soil microbial communities from Loxahatchee National Wildlife Refuge, Florida, United States - Lox_Sample_3.3 | ecosystem: Environmental > Terrestrial > Soil > Wetlands | place: USA: Florida... | reverse complement strand
GAAATACGACGCGCAGCACCGAGCGTGCGGAGGGCACGCCCCCCACCGTAAGGTCACTGTCGAGCGCCGGCGACGGCGGATCGTACACGAAACCGTCGAATGCCGGAGACCGGGTTTGCAGGCGGTGCGCCGTGGCGATCCCGAGCGAATCGACCCGCAGGTACCAGGAGATCAACGGTCCCGTGCCCACATTCTCCGACGATCCGATCGCGATGCTCGCCAGCGTGTCGGCGGCCACGCGAATGCCGAGCGCGACCGCGCCCGAGTCCGGCGTGTCGATCGGCAGGTGGGCCGAGTCTACGGCCATGAGTAGGATGATGCGCTGATTCGTCGTGTCGACCAGCACACTGTCCCCCGCGGCATTGCGCCGTCCCGGGAGCGCGATCACGCTGTCGACATTGACCCGCCTGATCAGGGAATCCGTGAATGGTCCCACCAGCTGCCCGAAAGTCGTGTTGGAGTCGATCGACAGCGGCAGCTTGTACAGCGAGATCGTGAGGTTATGGGCGGCGCTATCGCGGCGCAGAATCGTCAACCGCAGCCGGATGGAATCGACCCCGTTGACCTGGCTGGTCGTGGTGTCGGCCGACAGCGGCAGCCGCAGCAGCAGCTGGGTCGTGCGGAAAATGGGACGGCTGTCGCGCAACCCGGGGAGCGCGTCGGCCAGGAGCGTAAGCGAGTTGAACGGATTGACGTACCCAACCGGGCGACCGAAGGCGGAATCGCCGTAGACCGCCATCGGCAGCACGGTGTCGACTACGGTGATCATTCCGGTCGGACAATACGCGGGACACTCGCCGGGGGCGGCAATCTTGTCGGTGCACGCCGCGAACCCGAGCGCCGCAAGCCAGGGCAGCGCCCGTCGCATGCCGTCGCGCCACTTCATGTCAGGGACTCGCCGGTGAATGCATCAGGAAGAAGGGCGATCGCCGCTCCCACCCGGAAATGATTGTACGGCGCATACGCGCGCTGCATCACCGTCCGGGCTTGCCGCACCAGGTCTCCGCTCAGTTCCAGATCTCCTGTAAGAATGACCGGCCGACCGGCAGCGGCGCGGCGTCGAAGTACTCCGCGAGAGTGGCCCCGATATCGGCAAACGTGCCGCGCTCGCCCAAATGCGCCGGGCGCGTCCCGAGACCGAATGCCAAGATTGGAACAGCCTCGCGGGAATGATCAGTCGACGCCGTCGTCGGATCGTTCCCATGATCCGCGGTGACGATCACCAGATCGCCACCGCGAACGCGCTGAACGAGCCGGGGCAGCCACGCATCGAGGGCTTTCAGCCCCTCATGAAACCCCAGTACGTCGTTTCGGTGCCCCCACGTCTGATCGAACTCGATCACGTTCACGAACACGAGACCCGCGTCGATCGCGTCGAGCGCCGCTTCGATCAGGTCGAAGGCAGCCTGATTCGTCGCAGTATGGCGGCTCGTGATGTTTCGCCCCGCGAACAGATCGTCGACTTTCCCAATCCCCACCCGCGCTACGCCGCGCGCCGCGAGCCGGTCCAGCAACGTGTCCCGCATCGGCGCGACGGAAAAATCGCGGCGATTAGCCGTACGCTCGTACGCGCCGGGAGTGCCCCGGAACGGCCGTGCGATGACCCGGCTGACCCGGTGCGGGCCGTCGAGCAGCGCCCGTGCGATTTCAGAACCACGGTACAGCTCAGCCAGGGGAATGGTCTCTTCATGCGCGGCGATCTGAAAGACCGAATCGGCGGAGGTATAGACGATCCAGCTTCCGGTGCGCTGGTGCAGCGCCCCCAGCTCGGCGAGGATCGCCGTCCCGGACGCCGGCCGGTTGCCCAGCACGCCCCGGCCGGTCCGCCGACTGAACTCGGCCAGCAGCTCTTCCGGGAACCCGTGCGGATACGTCGGAAACGGTCGTTCGAGAATGAGCCCGCAAATCTCCCAATGCCCCGTCGTGCTGTCCTTTCCAGGAGAAGCCGGCAGCGCCACTCCATGTGCCGCGGTGGGAGCACGACACGACATTCCCAGCAGCGGGCGGCAGCAGCCCAGTCCCAGCCGCTCGAGGTTCGGCAACCGGAATCCGCCCACTGCGCGCGCGACATTGCCGAGCGTGTCGCTCCCCGCGTCACCGTACGCCGCCGAATCGGGCGCCGCGCCCATTCCCAGCCCGTCGATGACGATCAATGCCGCGCGCTTCAATCGTATACGCGCGGCAATCGCGAGCCGAATGACGTGAGCGCTTCACGCTGCAGCACGTCTGCCGCACTCGCGTATTCATCGAGCGTGATTGCCGCATCACCCGCGTCCGCCCGCCCGATCAGGGTCGCGGTGTCACCGACTGCAACCGGGAGATCGCCGATATCCACCATGGTCATGTCCATCGTGACCGCGCCGACCAGCGGGCAGCGCCGTCCGGCAACCAGCGCGACCCCGCGGCCCGAAAGCGAGCGCCGCACGCCGTCCGCATAGCCGATCCCGAGCGTGGCGACGCGGGTCGGAGCCCGCGCGGTCCAGAGTGCCCCATAACTGACGCTTTCCCCGGCGCTAAGGTCGCGCAGGGCCACGACCCGCGCCTCGAGCCGAATGACGGCGCGGGGCATCTCGAGCCCCGGTCCCGGAGAGCCGCCATACAGGAACACACCGGGTCGGATCAGATCGAGCGCGTAGCGACGGCCGCGCACCGCCGCGGCGCTGTTCGCCACGTGCAGAAGCTGGGGGCGCCGCGCCAGACCGCCGACACTCTGCATGAAGCGCTCGAGCTGCACATCGATGGTGCTGTCCGCACGATCCGCCGAATAGAACTGCGTGTAGCACCCCTCGAGCGCCGCGGTGTCGAGCACGGAACGGGCGCTCGCGATTTCGTCCCACCGCAGTCCCGAGCGCCCCATCCCCGTGTCGATCTCGAGGTGAAAAGGCTGCGGGCTGCGGGCAGTCCAGGCGCGAATCGCCGCCACGTCGCCCAACGCGGGGGTCAGGTGGAACCGCTCGCAATCCGCGAACTGGCTCGGCTGCACCGGCATGAATACGACAACCGATCGGCTGATCCCTGAGGCCCGGAGCTCTGCTCCCTCTTCGACCGTCGCCACGCCATAGCCCCATGGCTCGATCGACTCCAAGGCCCTAGATACAGCGACGGCTCCGATCCCGTAGGCGTTAGCCTTCACCATCGGGAGGAGCCGCGTGCCGGCGATCCGTGCGGCAGTGCGGGCATTTTCCACCAGGGCGGCGAGATCGATTGCGATCCACGCGCGGCTGTACCGCCCGCTCGATGACACGTTCACAGGCGCGGGTATGATACCCGGCCCGGAGGCTAAATGCAAGGCGATTCAGCGCTTGGACGCGCGCTCGACGTCGTGCGCGACCTGCGCGCCCGCTGCCCGTGGGATCGGGCCCAAACCCGCGCGAGCTTACGTCCCTACCTCGTCGAAGAAGCGCTCGAGCTCGATCAAGCGCTCCGACGCGAGGACCCGGTCGAGTTGCAGGACGAACTCGGCGACCTGCTGCTGCACCTCGCCTTTCAGATCGTGATCGCCGAGGAGCGGCACGAGTTCGATGCGGAAGCGGTAACGCGCGGCCTCGAGGCCAAGATGCGGCGTCGGCATCCGCACCTGTACGGCGAAGGAGAGAAACCCCAGTCGTGGGAATTGGGGAAGCGGGAAGGGGGAAGCGGGAAGGGCAAGACCCTGCGTGGACTACCCCCGACCATGCCGCCGCTACTGATGGCCTACCGGCTTCAGGAACGGGCGGCCGGAGTGGGGTTCGACTGGCCGGACGCGCTCGGGCCCATGGCGAAAGTGAAGGAAGAGATCGACGAGATCGAGCGGGAAACGGGAAGCGACAAGCGGGAAGCGTTGGAAGCGGAGATCGGCGACCTGCTGTTTTCGGTCGTGAATCTCGCGCGCAAGCTGTCGATCGATCCCCGTGCGGCGCTCGAGCGCGCCAACGACAAATTCGTGCGCCGGTTCGGAGCGGTGGAGGACCTGGCGGCGTCCCGGGGCGTGAAACTCGGGCGGGTAGGCCTCGAGGCGCTGGACGAACTTTGGGAAGAAGTTAAGAAGTCGGAAAGGGACGGAAAGGGACGGAACGAGACCGACTAACCGCCGCCCGGTTCCGTCTCTTCGCTCAGGGCCACAGCTTGTACAGCGTCCGCGGAAACGCGATCGCCTCCCGCACGTGCGGAATGCCGCAGATCCATGCAACCGTGCGCTCGATGCCCAGTCCGAACCCGGCGTGGACGAACGTGCCGTATTTTCTGAGATCGAGATACCAGCTGTATGACTCCACCGGCAGCCCCTCGGCTTGAATCCGCGCGAGCAGCTTGTCGTAGTCGTCTTCGCGCTGGCTCCCGCCGATGATTTCGCCGTAGCCCTCGGGCGCCAGCATGTCGTTGTTCAACACGGTGCGCGGATCGTCCGGATTCTCCTTCATGTAAAACGCTTTGACGTGCTTGGGGTAGTTGTACACGATCACCGGACGGTCGAATTGCTGCGCGAGCAGGGTCTCGTCCTCGCCTCCCAGGTCTACGCCCCACTGCATGTCGCTGCCCAGGGTTCTCAAACGTTCCACGGCGTCCGTGTAGGAGATGCGGGGAAAGGGAGGTTGCACGCGCTCGAGCGGTGTCGTATCTCGCTCGAGCTCCGCGAGCTCGGCCTTGCGGCGCTCGAGACTGCGGCCGACGACATAGCTCACGAATTCTTCCTGCAGCCTCTGGTTTGCCGCGGAGTCGTTCCACGCGACCTCGGGCTCCACCATCCAGAATTCGGTCAGATGCCGCCGCGTTTTCGATTTCTCGGCGCGAAACGTCGGCCCGAAACAGTAGACCTTTCCGAGGGCCGCAGCCGCCGCCTCCACGTACAGCTGGCCGGTTTGGGCGAGATAGGCGGTTCCCAGATCGAAGTACTCGGTCGCGAACAGATTGCCCGCCGCTTCGCCGATCGAACCGGTCAGGATCGGCGTGTCGACGAGGACGAAGTTGCGCTCGTAAAAGAAATCCCGAATCGCCTGGATCACTTCGTTTCGCACCCGGGCGATCGCCACCTGGCGCCGACTGCGCAGCCAGAGATGCCGGTGCTCGAAGAGAAACGCCGTGCCGTGTTCCTTGGGGGAGATCGGGAAGTCGGGACTCGGTCCGAGTATCTTGAAATCGGAGGCTTGCAGCTCCACACCGCCGGGGGCGCGCGCATCGGCGCGGACTGCGCCCGTGACTTCGATCGAAGTCTCCTGGCTCACCCGCTCAAACGCTTCCCACGCGGTTTGCGGGACGTCTTTCTTGGAGAGTACGGCTTGCAGGTATCCGGTTCCGTCCCGGAGCGTCACGAACGCGATCTTGCCGCTCGACCGGGTGGTCATCACCCAGGCGCGAAGCGTGGCCGTTTCGCCAACGTGCTGAGGCAACGCCTCGATGCGCAGCGCCTCGGACATAGGCGCGGCATACTAGCGGCCGTCATTTGTAGTGTCAACGCGATGGCGTGCTCGAGCTACGTGCCGCCGCCGCGCCCCGGGTCGCCGACGTACACCGCTCCCGCCCGTCAGGAGACGCGCTGGCTCGTCTACCTGGCGACGCCGCAACACGACCCGTCCGCATCCGAGTCGTTGAGCGCCGACCCCCGGCCGTCGTGGCACGTGAGCGTGGGGCGCGCGGTACGGGGCGCGCCGGCGATCACGGAATCGGTGATCGCGGTGGGGACCGCCGACCGCCAGGTCGCGCTGGTGGACCGCTCGAGCGGTCAGGTGCTCTGGCGCGCGGGGCTCCACGGAACGATCCATGGCGGCCCGCTCATCGACGGCGATCGCGTGTACGTCGCGACCGAAGCGTCGCCCTCCGGGCGCGTCTACGCCCTCGGGCTCAAGGATGGCCGCGTGGTATGGAGTACGGAGACGGGGGGCATCGAGGCAGGCCTCGCGATCGAAGGCGATTCGTTGTACGCGGGCACGGAAACAGGACACATCATGCGGCTCGAGACACGGGAAGGCAAAGTCCAGTGGCAGCGCCAGCTCGCCGGAGCGATTCGGGCGGACCCCGTTCCCGGTCCCGCGGGCCTCGCCGTGATCACGACCGCCGATACGCTGTATCTCCTGGACGCGGAATCGGGCGCCGTGCGCCGGCGGGTGGCGCTGCCGGGCACAGTGCTCGCTCCCCCGGCGCTCAGCCAAACGGGCATTCATCTGTTCGCGGGTACGACGGCTGGACATCTCCTCGCGATCAATCTGATCGACGGGACATTCTCCTGGGATGTGAAGGCCGGCGACGCGGTGCTCGCGGCACCGGTCCTGGTGCGCGACACCGTGTTCTGTCTCACGCGCGACGGGCATCTCTGGCTCGTCCCGCGCGATCATCCGGACTCGGCCCGCGTCCTGCCCCTCGCGGTCGTCACGATCGCGGGCCCGACACCGCTGAGCGAAGGGGCCGGCACTCTGGTCGCGACGATCGCCGGCGAAGTCCTGCTCGTGGAACCGCGGCGCGGCGACATTCTCTGGCGCGCGGAGCTCGACGGTCCCATCGAGCAACCACCGCTGGTCCGCGGTCGGGAACTGGTCGTGATCGGGGGGCGAGGCGATATTCACGCGTACCGATGAGCACCCGCGCTTTCGCAGTTCTGGCCGGGTTGTTGTGGTGTGCCTCGCTCCGCGCGCAGCAGCCTGGACTCTCGACCGAAATCAGCCACGAGCATAAGCGCGGCTGGATCACCCATTACGGGAAATGGGTCGCGTTCGCGTTTGCGGGCACATTCACGGCGCTCGGCGCCCACGAGCACGAAAACTCGAACCGCGTCTACAATCAGCTGGTCAATGTCTGCCGCGACGACAACAGCGCATGCGCCCTTGGGCCGGACGGCGCCTACCTGAACCCCGCCACCGAGCAGATCTACCAGACGTCGCTGCATTACGACTCGCGCGCCCGGCTCCGCCTCATTGCCGGCCAGGCGGGCCTGCTGCTCGCGGGGGCGCTGTTCCTCGCCGATCTCCATCACGGTGACGATCCGGGAAACATTCCCTTCACACCTCCGGCAGAGCTGCTCGTGGCACCCAAGCCGGACGGGGCAGAGGTCGGAGTTCAGATCCACTTCTAAACGCGTTCTGGCGTCAACCGACGCGAAACAACTCCAGCCCCCGTTCGTACCGCGCCAGAATGCGTTCCCGGTACCGCACGTGTCGCTCGAGGGCCGGATCGTGGGCGATGATGTCGGCCGCCGCGCGGCGCGCGGCTTCGACCAGCGGCAGGTCGGTTTCGAAATTGGCGTACTTGAGCTCCGCGCTGCCCGACTGCCTCGCACCGACCAGCTCTCCCATGCCGCGCTCCTTCAGGTCGAGCTCGGCGATCGCGAACCCATCGGTGGTCCTGGCGAATGCGGTGAGCCGCCCCGTCGCCTCCGGCACATTGGAGAGCAGGATGCAGTGGCTCTGCGCTTCACCGCGGCCGACGCGCCCGCGCAGCTGATGTAGCTGGGCGAGTCCGAAGCGCTCGGCGTGCTCGATCAGCATGACGGACGCGTTCGGAACGTCGATCCCCACCTCGATGACCGTCGTTGCCACAAGAATCTGAATCTGATTGTCGCGGAACTCGCGCATGACACGGTCGCGCTCCTCGGCCGGGAGCCGGCCGTGTACGAGCCCGACCCTGAGCTCGGGAAACGTGCGCTCGAGCCGGCCGGCCATTGTGGTCGCGGCCTTGAGATCGGCCTTCTCGGATTCATCGATCACCGGATAAATGACGTACGCCTGCCGTCCCGCACGGGCTTCAGCGCGGAGGAACTCGTAGATCTTCGCGCGCGCCGCGTCGTCGCGGACCGCCGTTTTGACCGCACCGCGCCCCGGAGGACGCTCGCGGATTTGGGTGACGTCCAGATCCCCGTACAGCGTCAGCGCCAGCGAGCGTGGAATCGGCGTGGCCGTGAGCAGCAGGACATCCGGCGCGTCGCCCTTTTCGACCAGGGCGGCGCGCTGCTCCACGCCGAAGCGGTGCTGCTCGTCGATGACCGCCAGTCCGAGCCGCCCGAACGCCACCTCGTCCTGAATCAGTGCATGCGTGCCGACCACGATCCGCGAATCGCCCCGAGACAGCCGGTCGCGGGCGGCGATCTTTGCGCCGGCCGAAAGTTTCCCGATCAGGAGATCGGGCGCAACGCCCAGCGGCTCGAGCAATCGGCCCAACGTGGCGTGGTGCTGCTCCGCGAGCAGCTCGGTCGGCGCCATGAGCGCGGCCTGGTATCCGTTGTCGAGCGCCAACAGCATGGCAAACAGGGCCACAACGGTCTTGCCCGTTCCCACGTCGCCCATCAACAAGCGGTGCATGCGCTCGGGAGCGGTCATGTCGGCCGCGATCGCCTCGATCGCGTTCTGCTGATCTCCCGTCAATACGAACGGCAATGATCGCGTGAGTCGCGTTTCGAGGTCATCCGAGTCCTTGCGACGCGCGAACTGAATGCCGGAACGGCCGCGCTTCGCGAGAAACCGGGCGCGGGCCTGCACCAGCTGCTGGTCGAACAATTCGTCATAGGCGAGGCGGCGGCGCCCTGCCTCCGCGGCGTCGAGACTCGCGGGCCGGTGCATCGCCTCGAGCGCGCGACCAAGCGGCGGCAATCCCAGCGCCTCGAGGCGCGCGGGGGGATGCGGGTCCTGCGTCAGTGTGAGCAGCGTATCGAGGTGCTGGTGAACGAGCGCGCGGATCTGCCGGTGCGTGAGCCCTTCGGTGGCCGGGTAGACCGGCAGCACCAGGCCGCGCTCCGGCTCCTCGCCGTTGTCCGACAACACGAGGAACTCGCGCGGCACGATCTGCCGTCCGTGGTAGTAGCGGACGGGACCGGTCACGAGCAGCAGCTGCCCGGGAACGATCTGGCGCTCGAGAAATGGCTGTCCCGGCCAGGCGCACTCGAGCACACCGCTCGCATCGCGCAGCACCGCGTGGAATACTCGCAAACCGCGCCGCGTCGGCAGCACGCCCGTCGATACCACCCGTCCAACGCTCGTCACCTCGTGACCCACCGTCGCGCGGGCCAATGGGGTCAGCGTGGTGGCGTCGAGATAGCGGTGTGGCGTGTGATACAACAGATCGCCCACGGTCCGAATGCCGAGGCGGGCCAGGGCCTCGGCACGTTTGGGGCCCACGCCCTTCAGGAATTTGACCGGAGTCGTGATCTCGAGCGGCATCAGGCGCTCATGATGCGGCGCGCATACTGCTCGGGATCGAACGGCTCCAGGTCGCCAAGCGCCTCCCCGGTGCCGATGAATCGTACGGGAACGCTGACCTCCCGTCGCAAGGCGATCACGCTCCCGCCCTTCGCCGTGCCATCGAGCTTGGTCACGATCAGCCCCGTGAGGGGAATCGCGGCGGCGAACGTCTTGCCCTGCTGCACGGCATTCTGTCCCGTCGTACCGTCGAGCACGAGCAGCGATTCGTGCGGCGCGCCGCTCGCGGGATGCGCTTTGTCCGCCACCCGCACGACTTTCTTCAATTCCTCGAGCAGTCGTTCATCGGTGTGGAGCCGGCCGGCCGTGTCGACGAGCACGGTGTCCACGCCACGCGCTTTCGCCGCGCTGATCGCATCGAAGGCGACGGCCGCCGGATCGGAGCGTTCTCCCCCGCTCACACATGGGGCGCCGAGCCGGTCAGCCCAGATGCGCAGCTGATCTACGGCGCCGGGGCGAAATGTATCGGCGGCGGCGAGCAGCGTGGGACGCCCTTCGTCGATGAGACGCCTCGCAAGCTTCGCCACCGTGGTCGTCTTGCCAACCCCGTTCACGCCGAAAACCAGAATGATCGTCGGGGCGCGATCCGCATGAGCAAGCTCACCCGGCGCGCGTCCTCCCGCCGCTGTGCCGTCCGTGAGAAGGTCCGCGATGGTGCGCTCGAGCGTTTGCTGCAATTCACCGTCCTTGACGCGCGATAGCCGATCCAGGATTTCGGTCGTGGCCGTCACGCCGAAATCGGCCTCGAGCAGCAGGCGTTCGGCGGCGTCGCGTTCCGCGAGAGTCGCGCGGCCGAACACGCGGCGCATGCGATCCCACAATGACATCAGGGCATTCCCTGGCGCCGTCGCCACGCCCATTCACCCGCGAACGCGCCGAGCGCGAGCGCGAACAACCACCACCGATCGCGCGCGTCCCGCCCCAGGACATCGGTCGCGCCGGCTCCTGGCTGCGCCCGCAGTACGGGTTCGGCGGGGCGCCACTCGTCGGAATAAGTATCGACCGCGATCATGCCCTGCTCTCCGCCCCCGCCGAGCCGATATCGATAGATACCGGGGGGAAGGACCAGCGCGCTTCGGCCGGCGGCATTCCATCGCAGGGTGTCCTGCCGCGCGGTGTCGCCGTTCGTCAATGTCGCGACGAGGTCTTCCGGCGTTCCCCAGCCGATCCAGCGCCACCCGAGCGGCATGCCGTTCGGAACGACGAGCGCATCGGGAATGGCGCGGGTTTCGGCGCCCTTGCGATGCTCGGCCAGGAGCCAGTCCGCAAGCGCGGCAACGAGCGCCCGGTACGCCTCCGCGCTTCTGCCGCCGCGAAACACCCAACGATACAATCCCGCCGCGCCGATCTCCGCTCGCCTGGTTCCGCCAACTTCGGAAAGCACCACGGCCGGGCGTGACAACCCGCGCCGCGCGAGGCGCGCCGTCAGCACGGCCACGCCCCCGCTGTCGACAGCCGGCGCAGCGAGCGAGACCGCCGGCGGCAGCGAGTCCCAGGAGATCCCGCCTAACGCGGGGGCCGCGGGAGAGATGGGAGGCAGATCGAAGTACCAGTCGCCATCCTGACCGCCGCGCGTGGGCCAGCGCAGCAGCGCGGCACGCGCCGGGAAGTGCCCGAAGTTCGCCGGGTCACCGCCCTCAACGAGCAGGCGCGCCTGCGAGACCGCTGTGTGCACCTCGGCCTGGGAGACGGGCGTCAGGGACGCGGCATCGATCCAATGCTCGCCGGTACCCGCACCCGCGGTCCGCGAAAACATTCTGAGCGGCGCGCGCGCGACGTCCGACAGAGTGCGAGCGAGAAAGCGCACATCCCAATCGGGTGGCTCGGCGAGCACGACGATCGCGGGCGCCGCGCTCACCTCGACCGGGAACA
>Ga0335079_10009588_pt1 | contig 11027 bp, 8 predicted proteins | sample Lox_Sample_33_FD_206719 | JGI IMG/M metagenome (GOLD analysis project Ga0335079, IMG submission 206719) | Soil microbial communities from Loxahatchee National Wildlife Refuge, Florida, United States - Lox_Sample_3.3 | ecosystem: Environmental > Terrestrial > Soil > Wetlands | place: USA: Florida... | reverse complement strand
GCTGGGCATCCGGGTTTCGCGCACGGTTGGCAAGTATCTGGCCCAGGGTCCCCGCCGAATGCCCGATCCCGGCCAGCGCTGGCTCACCTTCATACGCAATCACGCTCAGGCGATGGTGGCTTGTGACTTCTTCGTCGTAGTCACAGCCAGATTCCGTATCCTTTATGTATTCGTTCTCATGGAGCTGGGGCGGCGAAAAATCCTGCACGTCAACGTCACCGATCACCCCAGCGCAGACTGGACCCAGCAGCAATTGCGCGAAGCACTCCCTGGTGATCATCCGTTCCGCTTCCTCATCCACGACCGGGACAGCATCTTCTCCCAGCAATTGGATCAGAACGTAGCCGCCATGGGGGTGCGCGTGCTTCGGACGCCGCCGCAAGCGCCCCAAGCAAATGCCGTTTGCGAGCGCCTAGTCGGAACGATCCGTCGGGAGTGTCTGGATTTCCTCATTCCGCTGGGACAGCGACATCTCAAGCACATTCTCAGCCGTTGGGTACGCCTTTACAATCACGGTCGCGTTCACATGAGCCTGGGACCGGGTATCCCGGCACCACTTTATCCCTCGCCACCCCAAACGGAGCATCGACAACGGCTTCCGCAAGGCCATCGAGTGCGCCGCAAAGCTGTGCTGGGCGGACTGCATCACGAATACTGGTTGGAGAAAGTCGCGGCATGAACGAATACGCAATTTTTGCGGACCACAACTGATTGCGCTGCTTTGGGAGTGATTGAATCAAGTACCCAAATGGGCAAGATCGCCACGTTCACCCACGGCATCAGAAACGCCCCGTTGCTGATGGTTGGCAGGTCAAGCGATAGCTCCCCGCTGATTCCTGGTGTCACCGTTGCCAGCGGGTGGATCGTCGGCGACTTGGACAAAGCTCGGATGCGGCTGGTTTGCAAAGCCGTTTCCGTGAAGCTATGGAAGAGTGGCGCGTAAACCGACAGCAATCCGAAAACAAGCACTCGTCGGGATCGAGACCGTTCATTCCTTCGGTCGTGCGAAACCGATTGTCTTTCGATGCGCGCGTTCTAGCCCCGAAACGCAGAGCAGGCATGGGCAGGTCACGAATCGGTACGCCTGTCGGTACCTCAAGCGCGATTATCAAGTTATGACCGAGCTTACGAAACTGGGGCCTTGCTCCCGATGCAGCAAATCCACCCTTTGCTTGGTTCCGTAATGACCTGAACGTCTGAGTAACCGGCATCCGTGAAAAGTTCGCGATGCTCCTCGACGCTGAGGAGCGCCATACCAGTTTTTTTAGAGTATCTCTCCGCAGCTTTTGAAGTGAAGGCCTCTGCTCCCTTGTAGACTTCCGCGATGATGATCAGCCTACCACCGGGCTTCAGGACTCTCAAAACTTCGCGCAGATCCGTCGGCAAAGCAGGCCACCAGAAGTGCGTTTCGACCGCCGTGATGAGATCAAAGGCGCCCTCTGAAAATGGCAACCGGGAGACGGACGCCTCCCGAACCTCAACGCGTGCAATATCGATCCATTGCTTGTTCGTTCGCATGGCCATAGCCACGCTCTCCGTCGAATGATCGATGCCATAGATCTTGCCTTGAGTGGCGATTGCAGCCAACTTGCTCACGGTTCTGCCTCCGCCGCAGCCTACATCCAGGATGATGTCCTGTTTCCCTATCGAAGCCTGCGATAAACCCCAATCTGTAACCTTGGAGTGGCGCGCATTCATATTCCGCAGAACCAATCGTCCCAGCCATCCAGTCGGGTTCTGGCATTGATTTACGCGTGAGTCTCTTCCGGTCATATCGGTTCACCCAGCCAACGAAATTCTACGCAGTGGGCCTCTTGATTGGCAACAACGGCCCCAGATGGATATGTCTTTCATGCGTTGGTGACCGACCAGGCGGCCGCGATCTTGGCATCCAAGCACGACGGAACCGAGTCCTCGCCTGCCCGTTCCAATACTTGACGGTTGGTCGGCTATTATGTCCGTGGCGCGTTATCCAGGACTAGCTAACGGACCCGCCCGGATTCACCTTCTGCGGGACGGTTCGCCCCCAGTTCGATGTCCAAATGATAAAATCGCAAAAAGTTCTTTTGGAGCTGATGCGTCAAGGGAGGACAATCGTGGATAACTTTCTGAGGTTGGAGCTCCGCCACACTGGAGAAGCCCTGCGGATGTGCCGCGTGCGCGACTCGCAGGGCCAAACTATTTTGGCGCTCGATGGTTCGTTGCCAGCGCGAGCGGACGGCCCGCCTCTTCACATACATTTCCATGAACGTGAGGAGATCATAGTAAAAGCGGGAACACTCGGAGCACAAATTGGAAACGAAAAGGCTGTTGTTCCGACCGGGGGGACCGCAGTCTTACCCGCTGGGGTCGTTCATAAATGGTGGAACGCCGGAGATGATCTATTAGAGTTAAGTGGCCGGGCAATTCCAGCGAATGACTTGGATCGCTACCTCCAGGCGACATTTGCGGTACTTAACGCCAGCCCGTCCGGTAGGCCGTCGATCTTCTACATAGCACACGTAGCGTGGCGGCACCGTCACACACAGGCGCTCGCGATGCCTCCACGAGCCATTCAGCGTGTGATTTTTCCTCTCATTCTTTTTGTTGGGCGCGTCCTGGGCAAATACCGCGGATCGAGCTGGCCCGGTTCGCCCGAGTCGTGCCCCGGTGCTCCGCTTGTGGACGCTAACGCCTAGAGAGGGCGGAACTGCTCGTAGCCGCGCTATTTTTCTCTAAAAGTCATTTTGAGGTGGTTGCCGATATAGCGCCTGGATGGTCGGCCACTCCAAAGGTCGGATTCGCTTGCTGCGGTGGCCGAATCACGCGCAACTCGGACCGGAGCATATTGGCTGCCGTATAAACGACAAGATCGGAATCGAGCCGGCGGGCGACAGCAAGATTTCCGTCGAGGACTTCGCCGTCGCTATGATCGACGAGTTGGAAAAGCCCAGCCACGTGCGGCAGAGATTCACGGTCGGCTATTGACGAGTCTACCGCGTATGGGCAGCCCATTTAGGAATATAAAGGCAGGCAAGCGATGAGTTCAGAAATCGGAAGTTCGGCGACGGCCAGGATGCCGGTCCTTTTCATCGGGCACGGAAACCCGATGAATGCGGTTCGCGATACGCCCTTCACCCGCAAGCTCCACGAATTGGGCAAACGGCTTCCCCGACCCAAAGCCATCCTCTGCATCTCCGCGCACTGGATGACAGGGGGAACGTGGGTGACTCATATGCAGAACCCCAAAACCATACATGACTTCTACGGGTTTCCACAGGAGTTATTCGACATTCGATACCCGGCACCCGGCGACCCCGGCACTGCAGAGCGCATCAGCCGGGGTTCATCAAACCCGTCTATCCACCCCGACAATGAAATCTGGGGCCTCGACCACGGGACCTGGTCGGTCCTCAGGCATATGTATCCGGCGGCGGATATTCCTGTGCTGCAGCTCAGTCTCAACATTATCGAAGGACCGGAATTCCACTTTGCGCTCGGCAAGAAACTGACGCACCTGCGCGACGAAGGAATCCTCGTCGTCGGAAGCGGCAACATCGTCCATAACCTGAGGCGAATAAATTTCGTCGATGATGCCCGCCCTTTCGACTGGGCAATCGAATTCGATGCCTGGGTGAAGCAGCGCGTCGAAGACCGGGATTACAACGCCATCGTTCACGACGCTCACCAGTCTCAAGCGGGTAAGCTCAGCATCCCCACGCCGGACCACTGGTATCCCTTCCTTTATACGCTCGGCGCGGCGGATAACGCCGAACCGCTGCGGTTTGAATATGAGGGCATCGAAAACGCGTCAATCTCCATGCGGTGCCTGAGTTTGGGCGCGGCCTGAGTGGGAAACACCATGAGCAAAGGGGCACTCGCAATTTTCACGATGCTAATGCTGGGGGCACTTGCCAGCCTCTCGTGCTCCAGGGCGCAAGAAGTCCCGCAGGCTGGTTCCATTATTCCCGCAAATATGCCGCGTGTGGGCACGGTGGACGAGCGTTTCCAGTCTTTCAATGTAGAAATAATTGAGGTCACCGGCGGCAGATTCTGGAAGCCGTTTAAAGATATCGAGGCGGCGCTGAAGGCGTGCCAAAAGTCCGCTGACGCACGCGGGGCGACACCCGCTGGCATGGACCCGTCGTTCTACGAGCCGCGGGGGCCCATAGACCTTAGCAATGCGCGGTTGCGAAAACTGGCGGCGGCTCTCGGACCGGCCTATATGCGCGTGAGCGGCACCTGGGCGAACACGACGTACTTCCACGACGCCGATACGCCGCCGCCCGCAAAGCCGCCCGCAGGGTTCGGCGGGGTCCTGACGCGTACTGAATGGAAGGGCGTTCTCGATTTTTCGAAAGCCGTGGATGCGAAGATCGTGACCTCCTTCGCCACGGGACCGGGCACACGCGACGCGCAGGGCAACTGGACGCCAAAAGAGGCGCGAAAGCTTCTTTCGTACACAAAGGCTGAAGGGGGCAGCATAGCCGCAGCCGAATTCATGAACGAGCCGACGGCGGCCGCCATGGGAGGAGCGCCCAAGGGCTACGATGCCAACTCTTTTGGACGCGATTTGAAGATCTTTCACCCGTTCATAAAAAACGCCGCGCCCGACATGATCCTTCTCGGTCCGGGTTCGGTCGGCGAAAGCGTGCCGCTGGGCAATGCACTAACGGCTGGCTCGATGCCATTTCTGAAGTCAGAGGATCTGCTGGCGGCTTCCGGACCGGCGTTCGATGCGTTCTCCTATCACTTCTATGGCGCAGTCTCGAACCGGTGTGCTTCTATTGGCGAAGGAGCTACGACAACACCCGAGGCTGCTCTCTCCGCCGAATGGCTTTCCCGCACGGACACGGCTGAGGCGTTCTATCAAAGATTGCGCGAACGCTTCGAACCCGGCAAACCTCTCTGGGTAACGGAAACGGCGGATGCGGCCTGCGGCGGAAATGCCTGGGCATCTACTTTTCTCGACAACTTCCGCTATCTCGACCAGTTGGGACGCCTGGCGAAAAAAGGCGTCCAAGTGGTGATACACAATACGCTCGCATCGAGCGATTACGGGCTGCTCGACGAGAATTCACTCACGCCGCGGCCAAATTACTGGGCCGCGCTCTTATGGCGTAAGCACATGGGCAGTGTCGTCCTCGATGCCGGAGCAACACCCGCTCCCGCGTTACAACTTTATGCGCATTGTTTGCGCGGGCAGGCGGGCGGGGTCGCGATTCTCGCGATCAACACGGATCGCACTTCCGCTCATACCCTTGATATGCGTGCGCCGTCAGAACGCTATACCTTGAGCGCGGAGCACGTCGAGGACGCGGCAGTGCGGCTCAACGGCAACGAGCTAAAGCTAGGTCCGCTTGACACCTTGCCGGAAATGAACGGAACGTCAATCAACGCAGGCGAGGTCACGCTGGCGCCTGAGACCGTCACGTTCTTCGCCGTGCCAAGCGCCAACAATCCCGCTTGCAGGCAATAGAGGAGACAGGCAGGTGATATTCGCCTTGTTTTGTATTCTGGAAAGCAGAAGTTATGGTGCGATGCGCACGTCAAGAGCAATGTCGAGCGACGAGGGTTCAAGGTGAAACTGTCCTACCTCTTCTCAGGATTTGATGCGGGATTGACCGGGCGATTAGCCCGTGGCTTACTAAGAAGCCCTGGCGTTTCCCGGCGATTTGAAAACCTCGAAGCCGGTTACGGTCAGACCTGCTCCGGCTGAACGTTTTAGTCTGACGGAGATGCAACATCATGACGAAACAGCAATCCGAGAAAGTGCTTTCAAGTCTTGACAGGCTCCTGCCGGAACTGGAGCCGTTATATAAGGATATCCACGCTCATCCGGAACTCTCCATGCAGGAAGTTCGGACGGCAAAACTGGCGGCTGACCATCTTCGCGCCGCCGGATATGACGTGACCGCTGAGGTTGGCAAGACGGGCGTGGTCGGACTCCTTCGCAACGGCGAAGGACCAACCCTCATGCTGCGCGCCGACATGGATGCCTTGCCCGTCAAGGAAGCGACTGGGCTGCCCTATGCAAGCAGCGCGACCGCGACGGATCGCGAGGGAAAAACCGTGTCCGTGATGCACGCTTGCGGCCACGACATGCACGTGACATGGCTGATTGGCGCCGCCACGCTGTTCGCTCGAAATCGTGATGCCTGGCACGGCACACTCATGCCGGTATTCCAGCCAGCCGAGGAGACCGGCGAGGGAGCGCAGGCGATGATCGACGACGCGTTGTTCAGCCGTTTTCCCAAGCCGGATGCCATTCTCGGCCAGCATGTGATGGTTGGTCCGTCCGGCTTGCTCAGCTCGCGGCCCGGAGTCATTACCTCGGCTGGAGACAGCCTCCAGATCCGGATGTTCGGACGGGGCGCCCATGGTTCAATGCCGCAGGCCAGCATCGACCCTGTTGTCATGGCGGCTGCAACGGTTCTCCGGCTCCAGACCATTGTGTCGCGTGAGATTGCCGCGACGGACTCTGCGGTCGTTACCGTCGGTTCACTCCAGGCCGGAACGAAGGAAAACGTCATACCCGACGAAGCCATCATCAAGCTCAACGTCCGGACGTTCGACGAGGCGGTCCGCTCGCGTGTGCTTGCCGCCATCGAGCGTATCGTCAATGCGGAGGCACAGGCTTCGGGCGCGCCCAGAAAGCCGGAGATTACGGTGCTCGATCGTTACGCGCTTGTGCAGAATGATGCGGCTGCCACGAAGCGCGTCGGCGAGGCTTTCAAAGAATATTTCCCGGCCGACCGCGTTCAGGAAACGCAGCCGACGACGGCGAGCGAGGATTTCGGGTGCTTCGGATCAGAATGGCACGCGCCGTCGGTGTTCTGGTTCGTGGGAGGCACCGATCCAGAGGTGTATTCGAAAGCCAAAGCCGCCGGCAAGGTCGGCGACATTCCCACCAATCACAATCCCCGTTTCGCACCGGTTATCCAACCAACCCTGAAAGCCGGCGTTGAGGCAATCGTGGTTGCTGCGCAGGCGTGGCTATCGGCATGATGCAGACAGTGCCCATCGATCCTCACGTGGCCAATACACTGCTCACCGCGTTCGACCTTGCGGGGACCTTCGTTTTTGCGCTCAGCGGCGCGACCAAGGCCGTCGAGCACAAGCTTGACCTCTTTGGGGTTCTCGTACTGTGCTTTGCGGCGGGAAACGCAGGCGGCATCGGCCGGGACATCATGATCGGAGCCATTCCTCCTGCTGCGATAAACGATTGGATATATCTCGCCGTTTCCGTCCTCGCTGGCGTGATTACTTTCTCCTGGTATCCGTTGATAAACAGGCTGAGCAGCCCGGTTTTGTTATTCGACGCGGCCGGGCTCGGCTTCTTCGTCGCAGCGGGCACGGATAAGGCTCTTGCGTTTCACGCGGGTCCGGTCGCGGCCATTCTCTTCGGCACCCTGACCGGGATCGGCGGCGGAATGGTGCGTGATGTATTGGTACGGGAGATCCCGACAGTGCTGCGAACCGATATCTATGCTCTCGCTGCTCTGATCGGCGCAACCGCAATCGTTGGCGGACACGCGCTGCATCTGCCATCCTATCTGGCAGCATCCATCGGCGCCGTACTTTGCTTCGGCATTCGCCTCGGGGCCATGCACTACGGCTGGCGGCTTCCGGCCGCCAAGATGCCTGGGCGACCCACCTCGAAAAGCTAGAGGCTCTCAAGAGTTAAATTTGTGCCGCAGGCCGGGGTCTTTGCAACACGGTAGCCTGCGGGCAATCGATGTCGATGGCCACTGGCGGGAACAGTTACCTGAATCGGTTCGGGAAAACCAGGCCCCAAGGCCGAATGTGGTCTGTGGCGATTGTAGTAGGTTATGAATTCACGAAGGATGCGCTTCAGATGCCGCGTTAGGCCGAAGCCGTTCAGTGCCGCATCAACCTCGGACGAGAAAACACTGTCACGGTCGTGGAGGAGATAGCGATGGCCAGATTCTCCATCCAGGAATTCGCGGAACTGCTGTCGGGTCCACTCGGCAGTCTGATGATCCGTCACATTGCAGTGCAGGATCCGACGCGAGCCGATCTCGATCGCGACAAAGACGTACAGGACTTGAAACGTGGCTGTCACCGAGGTGAAGAAGTCGCAGGTGACGACGGCACTTGCATGATTGTGAAGGAATGTCGCCCAACGTTGACCGGACGGTTGCCTGGGCCGCCCACCCTGCTTCAGGTACTTGCCGATGGTTCGCGGATCGACGAACAGGCCAAGTTTGAGCGATAGCTCGTCGGCGATCCGTTCTTCGCCCCAACTCGGATTCTCCCGCGCCATCGGCACAATGAGTGCGCGCAGGTTCTTGGGTAACGGAGGACGCCCGGTGTGCCGAGACTTCCAGCGCCAGAATAGACGAAATCCAGCTCGGTGCCAGCGGACGAACGTATCCGGCTTGACAATCGCCAGAGCGCTCGTCCAGGGGAAGAATCGGCTTAGGATCACCAGGGCGAATTTCGCGGCGGAGTTTGGGCGGATCCGGCGGGTCTTGCGCTCCTGATAGAGAGCCAGTTGCAGCCGCAGGAACAGATTCTCGGCGATCACGGCAGTTCGAGATCGAAATAGCACGCGAATTAGGTCGCGGGCGAGCGCCAACGCAAGGGACGGAATCAATCGGCTCTCCTGCAGCGAAAACCTGGAGGTCGAAGCATCAGTAACACGTTACAGCAACACCCTCCCTCAAGTACGTCCGGTTGTTCCGGAGCACACGACCGCGCCTACCGTGTGAAGGTATAGCGACTCAATTTAAGGCAGAATATACCCCCCTGGCGCCGGGCTCCTGCCCGGCGCCTCCCTCAAACACCCCAAAGTTGTCGAGTTCGACTCCGAAATGACGCGAAAAAACCTACTTACTGCTCGTACCTCTCGTGAAGGCCGTAACTCCAACAAACTAAGTGACGTGACGGACCCGTCAGGTCACATTGCGGTCCAAACGCAGCGAGAATTTCCTACAGTCAAGCAGAACTGCGAGTGTTCCACTGCTGCACAACAATCAACGATTACCTAATTTGCAAGCCTACACTCTGGGAATTTTGGGCGGTTAATTCTCTTTCTGTCGCTGGAACCCGACAACTTCTGCACGAGGTTATTCCACTGCCATCTTGTCGTTCAAGTGACATTGCAGCGCGCCGTGGGCGGCGACGGGACTGGTACTGGCGAATGTGTCGAACCGTCCCCAACTTGTCGTTTGTCATCTCTTCAATTTTTACCGCTTCGTCGAGGCTTCCATTCGCTCGAGCTCTGTGCGCGCTGCTTGGAATTGTGAATCGGCCTTCAGGGCTGCCCGGAGCTCTTGGGCGGCTTCGTCCTTTTTGTTTTCCTTCTTTAAAACTAGTGCGAGGTTGTAATGCGCCCAAGCGAATTCCGGCTGCAAGCGGATCGCCTCTTCGAGCGCTCCGCGTGCCTCTTCGAGCTGGCCACGTTGAAGGTACACGCTTCCCAACGTATTGTGCGCCTCAGCGGAAGCTGGATCGGTGTGCAGGGCAGAAAGCAGTTCCCGTTGAGCTTCACTCCAGTTCCTGGCCATGGCTGCGAGAACGCCGAAATTATAATGCGCCGTATAGTTCCCAGGATCAACCGACAAAAGGTGCTCCAGCCGCGCCCGCGCCGGCACGTAATCCTTCTTGTGGAGATAGATATCGGCCAGCAGTTCCTCGGCGCGCGTGTACCACGGCTCAAGCGCCAGCGCGGCCTGGAGTTCCTTAATGGCGTCATCCGAACGGAGGAGGCGGAACTCGCACAGGGCCAGATCGAAATGCGCTTGGGCGTTTAGGGGCGCGCGCTCGAGCGCTTGCTTGAATTCTCGCGCCGCTTCCTCAAAATGACCCGATTGCTGATAGTTCAGGCCCAGGCTGATCCGGATATCGGCTACGTCACCCAGCTTCTTACTGAGTTTCTGCAATAGGCCATCGGATTCAGCCAAGCGGTTCGCCGACGCGAGGGCGCGTGCGCGCCCATAAAGTTCAAAATCACCGATGCGATCTTTGGGATCGATGTGGGACTCCACCGGGCGCGACGTTGAGGACCCACTCAAGTAACCGAGCGAGCGGAGGGCGTTTACGGTATCCGGTGTGGGTGGACGCGCCTTTGCGGCGGACGCGCCCGCCAGCAGTGCCCTCATTCGTTTTCGCAGGTCGATTGCTATGGACTGCTGCGCCGTGTAGAGGTTTTGCGATTCGCCAGGGTCGCTCGAAAGGTCGTACAGTTCGGGATTTGGCGCATCGATGTACTTGTAACCGCCTAGCCGCAGAGTTCGCAATGCCGCGCATCCAAAGTGATCGCGCCCATAGAGGCTCTCCGAATAGATCTCCTCCGGGCGCTTCCTGGCGATCAGGCTCTGGCCGTGCATCGCTCTCGATTGCGTTAGCCCGAGCGCATCGAGAATCGTGGGAGCGACGTCGAGCAGACTGGCCGGTTCCGCGATGCGGTCCTGCGAAGCATGCCTGGACGCCGCCGGCCAGTGAAAGATGAGGGGTACATTAAGCGTGCTCTCGTAGACGAAATATCCGTGTGTCGTCTCACGGTGTTCGTTCAGGCCCTCACCGTGATCCGAAGTGAACACGATGAGGGCTCGGTTCAGAAGGCCACGGCGTTCGAGGAACGCCAGAAAATCTCCAAGCACCCGATCCACGTAAGCCAATTCCGCTTCATAACCCGTCTCCCCGCGGCGCCGGCCCCGGTCCGGCGGGAGATCGTAGGGTGTGTGCAGGTCGTAGAGATGGAGAAACAGGAAGAAAGGCGAGTTTGCATTCTGATCGAGCCATCGCATGGCCGCAGCCGTGACTTGAGCGCCCGGGCGCTTGAGATCACCCACGTCCGTGACACTCTTGTTATGAAGATCGAATGGGCTGTCATAGACATCGAAATCGCGGCTCAATCCGAAACGCCGGTCTAGTACAAAACTCCCCACGAACCCGGCGGTATGGTAGCCGGCATTCTTGAAGACGGTTGTCAGCGTTGTCCCGGCAACATACGGCACCCCGTTGTCCTCCACTCCATTTGCGAAAGGGTATGTGGAGGTGAACAGCGCGGCGTGGGAGGG